>Ga0207671_10002261_pt1 | contig 20844 bp, 14 predicted proteins | sample KBSC24metaG_FD_184352 | JGI IMG/M metagenome (GOLD analysis project Ga0207671, IMG submission 184352) | Corn rhizosphere microbial communities from Kellogg Biological Station, Michigan, USA - KBS C2-4 metaG (SPAdes) (version 2) | ecosystem: Host-associated > Plants > Roots > Rhizosphere > Soil... | reverse complement strand
CATGGGCGCGTCCTTCGGTGGCGTGGCCGGTGCCATGTTCGGCGCCTTCCAGGGCTTCGTCTCGCCGGAATCCTTCTCCCTGACCGAATCCATCGCCGTGCTGGCCATGGTGGTGCTGGGCGGCATTGGCCACATTCCTGGCGTGGTGCTGGGTGGCGTGATCCTGGCCGCGCTGCCGGAAGTGCTGCGCCACGTGGTGGAGCCGCTGCAGATGGCCATCTTCGGCAAGGTGTGGATCGATGCCGAAGTGCTGCGCCAGCTGCTCTACGGCCTGGCCATGGTGATCATCATGCTGACCCGTCCGGCTGGCCTGTGGCCCTCGCCGCGCCATGAAGACCGTCCCGAAGTGGACCACACCAAAGTCGGTACCACCGGCGAAGTCAAAGCTTAATCTGGAGCACAGAACATGACACAAACACTGCTCAAGATCCGTGACGTCAGCAAGCGTTTCGGCGGCCTGCAAGCCTTGAATGGCGTGGGCATCACCATCGAGCGCGGCCAGATCTATGGCCTGATCGGCCCCAACGGTGCCGGCAAGACCACGTTCTTCAACGTCATCACGGGCCTGTACCAACCCGATACCGGCAGCTTCGAACTGGACGGCAAGCCTTATTCGCCGAGCGCTCCGCACGAGGTGGCCAAGGCCGGTATCGCGCGTACCTTCCAGAACATTCGTCTGTTCGGTGAAATGACCGTGCTGGAAAACGTGATGGTCGGTTGCCACGTGCGCACCAAACAAAATGTCTTCGGTGCCGTGTTCCGCCACAAGGCAGCACGTGACGAAGAAGCGGCGATCCGCGCCAAGTCGCAGCAGCTGCTGGACTTCGTGGGCATCGGCCAGTTCGCCAAGCGCACGGCGCGTCACCTCTCGTATGGCGACCAGCGCCGCTTGGAAATCGCGCGCGCCCTGGCGACCGATCCGCAACTGCTGGCCCTGGACGAACCGGCGGCCGGCATGAACGCTACCGAGAAACTGGCCTTGCGCGAGCTGCTGGTGAAGATCCAGGCCGAAGGTAAAACCATCCTGCTGATCGAACACGACGTGAAGCTGATGATGGGCCTGTGCAACCGCATCACGGTGCTGGACTATGGCAAGCCGATTGCCGAAGGCGTGCCGGCCGACGTGCAGAAGAACCCGGCGGTGATCGAGGCCTACCTCGGTGCAGGACATTAAGCGAGACCACAGAACATGACAACGAACATTCTCAAAGTCGACCAACTGAGCGTGGCCTATGGCGGCATCAAGGCCGTCAAGGGCATCAGCTTGGAAGTCAACGACGGTGAACTGGTCACCCTGATCGGCGCCAATGGCGCCGGCAAGACCACCACCCTGAAAGCCATCACCGGCACGCTGCCCAGCAGCAAGGTCGACGGCCACGTGTATTACATGGGCAATCCGTTGAAGGGCAAGAAGTCCTTCGAGCTGGTCAAGGACAAGCTGGCGATGGTACCGGAAGGCCGTGGCGTCTTCACGCGCATGAGCATTCAGGAAAACCTGTTGATGGGCGCCTACACCAGCAATGACAAGGGCCAGATCCAGGCCGACGTCGACCGCTGGTTCGAGGTCTTCCCGCGCCTGAAGGAACGTGCTGCGCAGATGGCGGGGACCTTGTCGGGCGGTGAACAGCAGATGCTGGCGATGGCGCGCGCGCTGATGAGTCATCCCAAGCTGCTGTTGCTGGATGAACCGTCGATGGGCTTGTCGCCGATCATGGTGGAGAAGATCTTTGAAGTGATCCGCAATGTGTCGGCACAGGGGATCACCATCCTGCTGGTGGAGCAGAACGCCAAGCTGGCACTGCAGGCGGCGCATCGCGGTTACGTGATGGAGTCTGGCCTGATTACCATGGAAGGGCAGGCGCAGCAGATGCTGGATGATCCGCGGGTGAAGGCGGCTTATCTGGGTGAGGGTTGAGTCGATCGTTTAATTCGTAAATGATATAAATCATTTGTGATGGATCGAAGAAAAAAGCGCAGCCGAGGCTGCGCTTTTTTCGTATAAATCTGGTGCTTCGTTTGGATGGGATCACGTATATACAGTGATGAGCAATCGCTATCGGCCAAACTCAATACTCTTCAGCGCTCGCATGAAGTCCCGATAATGCAGTTCGTTCGGCTGCCGAGGATTACGGTCCCGGGCAAGGCAGGTGGCGAACTCCAAGCTGTTTTTCTGATTGCCGATCAGGGCGATGAAACATCGTTGTGGCCGTTTCGGTGCCGCATCGCCCATCTCCTTTCTGGTCGGCTCCGTGCGCCGCGTCCAGAGATAGCCGGTCCAGTCCTTGCCGCGGATCTTCTCCCGCTTGATTTCATCTTGTTGGGTGGCCCAGAGAAAATCCACACCGTACTCGTTGAGCTGTATCGCATCATCTTCCTGATCCAGGTGGTCAGTGCGCGCAGGGACGGCGATCCAGTCGGAGATGCCCGAAGCGAGGTAGTCCTGCGTGGATTGTCCGGAGAGAAATCCTTCCGTATTCGCCAGCAGTCCGGGGCCGGGAAAGTCTTCTGGATAATGGCCCATCTGAAGTACCTTGGCACCAGGATAGTGTGCAAGCGCAGTGCATGTGATGATGGGTGAGCTGCTCGGTGGACGCATCGAAAAATGGCAGGTTTCCTTGATCCTGCGTTGCTTGAATTTGAAAAGAGTAGCTGCGTTAGCGGCGGCCGCATGGACGTGACAGCTTGACGCGAGACACAGCATCAGGAGCGAAATCAGTATCTTCACCGATGAGGATTTTTCGAGGGACCCGGGAGACACGTTTTGTTCTGTGTTCATGGAAGGGGAAAGTCTCATTGACTATCGAAAGTGATGCTGTAGATCATCTTCATGAAGTCGCCCACATCGAACTCTGCTGGGTCGGTTTTTTTTCCGTTACGCGGCAAGCAGATGAGATCCGAGTACAGCGTCACGGTCGTATTCCCGATGATCAGGAGAAAGCATTCCTTGTCGATTGCATCGTAGGGACAATCCCGTACAAGGTCGCTCTTTTTCAGTCTGGATGATCTGCGCCAAAGGTAGCCCCGCCAGTTGTTGGCCGCGATCTTTTCTACCTGAACCTGTCTCATGCTCTTTGCGCACAGGTCCTTCACTAATTGATCGGTGAGATGCAGTTCGTCGCCAGGGATTGATTCGCCGGTATCGTCATTTCTCTTGAGTTTTCCTTTTGCGCCGGATCCAACGAGCTTTTCTAAAGAATGATTGGTGATCCCCAAAGTAACCTGGCGAGCAAAGTCGTCATGTTCAAATTGATTCACGAAGTAGCTGATGCTCATCGCCCGGTAAGCATCGGTCAATTGCCGATCTCCTCTGCAATTAACCCCGTCAATCGTATCGGCCAGAGTGAGTGCGAACCCGCAGCGATTCTGCATTTCCACATCCAGATAGATAGTTTCCTGGTAGACCGCTGCTGTGTCAGCGGAGAACGATATTGCTGCAAGCAGGGAGATTTTCGAGGCCGTGATAATCCAGCTCATTCTTTGTCCCTTCGCTGGGATTGGACCTTCGTATTTTTCGTTTGTTTATAGTCTCCGAGTAGCTGCTCAAGATATGACAAATAGGCGAACCGTATTGCTAAATGCATGTTGCCACCGTTCACAGCGTTTGTCACAAGCACACAACTCTCTTTTGAGAAGCCTTTGTCCGCATGACGATTGATATTGATCTTGATGTAGGACTTTGATACCCAATACTTCAACGCCGAATCAATCGTGTTATACGAGACGACAGCAATCAAGTCATTATGTCTTTCAGTCGTAAAGTCCATGCCGCGGTACTGCCCGTACTCGCTGTAGTTGGCTCGACCTGTTAGTTGAATCAACCCGCGCCCTTTAAATCGGTTTCCGTCGCCTGGTTGCGTATTGCCTAATTCCTTCGCCTTTTCTTTTACGACTTCTGGTCGATGCTTTTTATAGGCTTCGAGTTCGTACAGCGTCTTGGTTCCTTTGATATACACGAAGTGCAGCTTCCAAGCGGTACTGGATTTGTTGAGATAGTCTTGCTCGCATTCCTCTGGGGTAATGACTTCGTACATCGTTCTAAAATATCGCTCATTTCCTTTCTCGATGGCGGAAAAGAACAAATCTGTCTCTTGTAGAACGTGACTAAAAAAATATGATGTACGTGTCGGTGACGCTGCTAGCAGATACTTTCGGGAAAGTAGGTTCCAGTTTTTGTGGATATCTGCAGGCATCGTTCCCTTGTCCTTGATGGTGCCTGCAGTAAGCCTGGCCAGTGCTTCGTCCCAAGCCAGACCATAAGTAATATTGTCGACTTTTATCGCTCGTGGAATTGTTTGCACCATTTCATCAAGGCACATCCATCCATTTCTTCTAAAGATAAGTAAAAACTCACGCGGATTGAATCGCCACTTCGCCATCAATACCTCTTTGTGATCGATGCAAAGCGCCCTCGCATGTTTTTTGAATTGCTCAAATCCCTCGGCATTCAATCGCGCCGGCATACCATTCTCACTGCGTGTCAGCCATGACCATCGCGCCTCCAGCCTGGCCGCATCCCACTCACTTTCCACCCTGCAGATCAAGCGCGAAAGCCGCTGACGCGCAGTCTGGTCATCCAGTGCCTTCAAGGCTTCCTGTTCCGTCACCTTGCCGTCGCCATCCAGATCCAGCCAGCGGGAGACGGCGTTGGCTGCGCATCGGCTATCCACGGATCGGGAATGCTCTTCTTCCCTGACGAGTTGCCAGTGCTGCCAGGGAGGGAAGTCGGCATCGCTGTATTTACGGATTCCCGCGCCATTCAGATTGACCCAGCCTTTCCCTGTGGGCAGCGCAATCTCCCGCCAGTGCGGTACATCGGACGGTACCAGCGGATCAGGCCCCACGATCCTGCCGAAGCGCAGCAGTTCATAAACTGCGCTGGGCGCCGGACGCTTGCCTTCGGGATAGGCCAGGCTGATCTTGTTGGCACTGGCGTAGAGGAGATATTCCGCTTCCGGCAAGCGGAGGGATTGCCCTATCCGTTCCCCATCCGCACGATAGGTCGTGATGAGCAGGTCGCCACGCTGTGCGGGCGCGCCGTCGCCTTCGGCATAACGCAGTCCGACGATCAACACCTCCTTGCTCAACTGCAGCGTTTCAGTGTCCGGCGGACTCTGATTGCGCTTTGGTTCTTTGGAATAGAGCCGTGTGCCCGCCGGTATCAGAAAATACATCTCACCGAAGAGCACATCGGTGCGTCCATCGCGGCTCAGGTCCAGCTTGTTGTCGCTGCGTCCGATCAATTTTCCAAGGTTGGCGTCATCGCAAGCGATCTCGAAGTGGATCAGTTTGCGTGAGCTGTCATGGCACTGGCCGGCCATCCCCAGCAGATCCTTGCGGTAGACTTTTTTGCCTGCCTTCATGCCAGGTTCCACTTGGCTCAGATGCATGTAGAGAGAATAGAAGACGATCTGGGTGGCCGCCGCACCCTCACCGATGTCGGTGTCATGGCGAATTACGACGCAACCATCATCGGTCCATCCCAGATAGTTCAGGGCATGTTCACGATTGTCGTTCTTTGGCGTGGCGCTACGACTGAAGATGACCGTGCCATCGGAAATGGCATGGACCCATTCCGTGCCCTTGGCGTGAGCTGGAGCCTGCACATGCAGGCCGCCATGCCAGTTGAGATCACGGCTGACAGGAAACAAGCCCTCGCCAGCCGGTGAATCGGGCAAGAGCGTGTTCAGCCATGCTGCATCAGAGAGATTGCCAGGGCGGGGAGGCAGGAAGGGAGGGCTCAGCAGCATGGTGTCTCACTTTGAAAACGGTGACCGGTTGTTTTCCTGAAGAGGGGCTTTGGGTAAAAGAGGGAGTTCGAACTTCATGCGTGCGGCTCCCTCCAGCAGCTTTTGCCCCGCATGCACCGTCAGCGTCCCGGGACAGAGAACCGTAATATTCCCCCCATCAATGACGATGCTGGCCCCACCCGCCGTGGCCAGCGTGATCTTGCGCGCCGCCGCCCAGGTCACGCCAGCATTGGCACTGACCACCTGCAACTGGTCACGCGCCTGCACGGTCAAGCTGCCCGCCTGCGCCTGCACATCGATGTCACGCTGCGCGGCAATCATCTGCAAGCCCAACTCTTTGTCGCCAGCAGCAGTGGCTCCGGCCAGCACGCCAATGGCCTGCTGCGTACGCAAGCGGAATTGCTGCCCGCTGACGTGCTGCGCATCCTGGCCGGCGATAAGACTGACGCTTGCACCATTGGCCATCTGCAGATGCTGTCCCGCTACCACCCCCAGCCCTTCCTTCGCGGCGATCTGGATCAGCGGCTTGCTGGTGGCAGGCAGATCCTGCTGCGCAATTCCGGCTTGCGCGGAAATCGCCTGCTTCAGCGCATCGAGCCCTTTTGTCATGCCCGCAGTGCGATGCGTGCGCGCCGCTTCACCGAAGGTCTTGTTGAGCTGCGCCGCCTGCCGCACCATGGCCCGCTGCCCCGTGTTGTCCCCCGCCGGATCACGATGGCCGGCGCGATGCGCCACCAGATAGCTGGAAAACAGCAGACCGCGCCCCGCACGCATCACGCCGTAGGCATCGGTGCGCAATTCCACGCCCGTGCCACGGAAGCTGCCACGATAATTGTCGGCACTGTGAATCATGTGCCCGAGATTGAGCTCGCTACCCGCCTGCGTGGTCTTGAGCTGGATGCGGCCACGCCGGTCGCTGTCGTCGAAGAGCAGCTGGTTGTACCCCCAGCCACCGAACTCCTTGGAGCGGATGCCCCATTGCGCGGCAGGATTGCGGTGCCCATCCAGATCCGCACTGGCCCCATGCCAGGTCGGCGCATGGCCGCCCGCCAGATTGCCCTGGCCGCTGGCGGCCGTATCGCTGGCCGATTGGAATACTTGGGTTTTTGCAGAAAACTTCACTTCGCCACCGGGCGTCGGCGGCTCACCCCCCTCCCCACGGCCGTTGTAGAGGGCCGCAAGCACAATTGGCCGCTCCAGGTCGTTATCGAGGAACTGCACCAGAACCTCCTGCCCGATGCGCGGCAGGAATTGCATCCCCATGCCCGGCCCGGCGCAGCGTTGGCCTACGCGCACCCAGCAGGTGGCCGCCGCATCCTCATGCCGTCCTTGCCAGTGGAAACGGATACGGATCCGTCCCAGGCGGTCGCAGCAGATTTCGTCGGGGCCATTGGCTTCGGTCTCGCCCCGATAGCCGACCACGATGGCACTCTGGCTGCCCTGCGCCATGGCATGAGGACGACGCGTCAGCCCCGTGCCATCGCCCAGGACAGGCCGCCAGACAATATCGGCGCGAATCGCTTCGAAGAGCTTGGCATGGCCCATGCGGCGTGCCAGATCGATCAGGCTGCGGTCCGGTGCCTGTATCTCGCCCACCGTGGCGACCTTGAGGCAGGCATGGAGGGCGTCTTCCAGCAAGATCGGCAGAGGACCGAACAACTCGGCCAGCGCCGCTTGCGTATCGGCTGGCAGGTTGTTGAAGCCTACGCTCAGTACCGCCAGCACGGCGTATTCCTGCTCCTTGCCCGCCAGCGGCCCTTGTTTCAGGGTAAAGCGCGCTCCGGCCCGCAAGCTGCGCACCGTGCTGCGTCCAAGCCAGCGCTTGTTGCGGGCCTCGGCGGCTTCCATCATCAGGCGCGCATGGCGGTCGGCGGCGTCCTTGTCATCGGTCACCGGGCCTGCGCTGTCATAGCTTTCCAGCCTGGGCCCATCGCGCCCGCCGAAGTCGTGATGCGTGGGGATGCTGGCGGTGATGGCTTGTTTGTTCCGGTAGTCATACGACAGCAGCGTGCAGCTGGCCGCCTGCAGGCTGCGACAGGCCGCCAGGGCCTGGATGCCATCCTGCTGATCCAGCTCCCTGGCACCCTGGAAGCGGATGCCATCATGGGCCGCGCTGGTGGGATCTTCCGGAAAGGCGCTGCGCGCCGTGCTGTCGGCAAAGATCACCAGGCGATGGCCTTGCGGACTGGGCGCATGTTCTTCGATGCGCCACGACAGTCCTTCTCCGGCCAGCAGACGGCTGATGAAATCGAGATGCGTCTGCCGGTACTGCACGGTGTAGCTGCGTGGCGGCACCCGAGCCAGATACGCCAGCGCATCAGCCGACCAGTGCCAGTCCGCGTGTTGCGGGAATTCGCGGAAGACGTCTTCGACCACTTCGATCAGGGTCTTGTCCTGCCAGACCCGGCTGGTGCTGGCCTGCGACAGCAGCCAAGGCCAGGGCGCCATGCGCAGCCGATAGCGGCCGAAGCCGCCATCGCCACCCAGCTTGGCCACTTCATGGATCAGGCCGGTCGAGCGGCACACGCCACCCTCCGCAAGCCGGCTGTTCAGCGTGGCCAGGCTGCCCAGCAGGGACCGGGCTGCCACCTCCGTCTCCAGGCTCAGCACGATCAGCTCGGTGGCGCCGACCGCATGCAGGGACTCTACGGCCGCCCATGCTTCGACCAGGAAGCGGTCCTCGGGCTGGCCGGCGATCTCCAGACGATAGAGGCGCGTTGCCGCCGAGAATCGCAACAAACGAGAGAGCAGCTGACTGGCGTGATCCATGACAAGCCCCAGGACAATGACGGGCCGTCATTCTTGTTCGGCAACTTTGTACTTCCTGAAAAACCACGAAAATCCCGGGTAAAGCTCGAAAGCCACCGAAGAATGCTTCGAATAAATTGGGATTTGCCACACCGGCAGGCTCACGGGCCGGGTTCAGGCCGGGTCGGACCGATCATCGCCCCGGAAGCCGCGACAGTACTGCGAAAGGCGCCATGGTGGCGCAGTTGTGGAAAATTAAAAATCGTATAAATGAAAAAGTCCGAATTAAATATTGGACGGGTGCATGAAATACAGAATTAATATTGGCATCAAGCACATAGAATCCGGTTGCCCATTTCCATCCCATTTCGACTCCAGACCATGACCACCGTCGCCTCCGCCGCCCCTGCGGCCTCCGCTTCCAGCCTGCCTTTTGGCACATTCCAGGCCGAGTTGCTGCCGGCCCCCAGCCCTCTGCGTGCGGCCATCACTGCCGCCTATCGCCGCGACGAGCGCGAGGCCGTGCAATGGCTGCTGCAGCAGGTGCAGGGCCAGCAGCCCTGGAAGGACGCCACCCAGCAACTGGCCAAAAAGCTGGTGCAGCAGGTGCGCGAGAAGCGCACCCGGTCCTCCGGCGTGGATGCGCTGATGCATGAATTCTCGCTGTCCTCCGAAGAAGGCGTGGCGCTGATGTGCCTGGCCGAAGCGCTGCTGCGCATCCCCGACCGCCAGACTGCGGACCGCCTCATCGCCGACAAGATCAGCAAGGGCGACTGGCGCAAGCACCTGGGCGAGTCGCCGTCGCTGTTCGTCAATGCCGCCACCTGGGGCTTGCTCATCACCGGCAAGCTGGTCTCCACCAGCAGCGAAAGCGGCCTCACGCAAGCCATCACGCGCCTGATCGGCAAGGGCGGCGAGCCGCTCATCCGCAAGGGCGTGGACCTGGCCATGCGCATGCTGGGCAACCAGTTCGTGACCGGCCAGACCATCGAAGAAGCGCTGGACAACAGCCGCGACAACGAAAAGCGCGGCTATCGCTATTCCTACGACATGCTGGGCGAAGCCGCCTTGACCATGCACGACGCCGACGCCTACTACCAGTCCTACGAGACCGCCATCCACGCCATCGGCCGCGCCTCCAACGGCCGCGGCATCAAGGATGGCCCGGGTATCTCGGTCAAGCTCTCGGCCCTGCATCCGCGCTACTCGCGCGCCCAGCATGCACGCGTGATGGGTGAATTGCTGCCACGCCTGAAGCAGTTGCTGCTGCTGGCCAAGCAATACGACATTGGCCTGAACATCGACGCCGAAGAAGCCGACCGCCTCGAACTGTCGCTGGACATGATGGAAGAACTGGTGGCCGACCCCGACCTGGCCGGCTTCGACGGTCTGGGCTTCGTGGTGCAGGGCTACCAGAAGCGCTGCCCCTTCGTCATCGATTACCTGGTCGACCTGGCCCGCCGCAACGGCCGCCGCCTGATGATCCGCCTGGTCAAGGGCGCTTACTGGGACAGCGAAATCAAGCGCGCCCAGGTCGATGGCCTGGAGGGCTATCCGGTCTACACCCGCAAGGTGCATACCGACCTGTCCTACCTGACCTGCGCGCAAAAGCTGCTGGCCGCCACCGACGTCATCTATCCGCAATTCGCCACGCACAATGCGCACACGTTGGCGGCGATTTATCACTGGGCCAAGCAGCACCAGGTCGACAATTACGAATTCCAGTGCCTGCACGGCATGGGCGAGACCCTGTACGACCAGGTGGTCGGCGCCGAGAACCTGGGCAAGGCCTGCCGCATCTATGCCCCGGTCGGTTCGCACCAGACCCTGCTGGCCTACCTGGTGCGCCGCCTGCTGGAAAACGGTGCCAACTCCTCCTTCGTCAACCAGATCGTCGACGAGGCCGTGCCGCTGGACCGTCTGGTGGCTGATCCCATCGAGACCGTGCGCGCCCAGGGCGGCGTGCCGCATCCGGCCATCGCCTTGCCGCAGCAGCTGTATGGCCAGGAGCGCAAGAATTCCGCGGGCATCGATCTCTCCAATGAATCGCGCCTGCAGCAACTGGGCGAGCTGTTCGTTTCCATGGCCCAGCGCCAGTGGCAGGCCGCACCGCTGATCGCGGGCGAATTGGCTGCGCAGCCCGCACAGGCGGTGCGCAATCCGGCTGACCATCGTGAGATCGTGGGCCAGGTCAGCGAAGCCACCGTGGCCGATGTCGATATGGCGCTGACCGCCGCCACTGCTTACGCGCCGCAATGGCAATCGACTCCGGCCGCCGAGCGCGCCGCCATGCTCGAACGCGCAGCCGATCTGCTGGAAGAACATATCGCCGAACTGATGGCACTGGCCGTGCGCGAAGCCGGCAAGTCGCTGCCCAATGCGATTGCGGAGGTGCGTGAGGCGGTCGACTTCCTGCGCTACTACGCCATCGCCTCGCGTCACGATGGCAATGTGCTGGCCTGGGGCCCGGTGGTGTGCATCAGCCCGTGGAATTTCCCGCTGGCGATCTTCATCGGCGAGGTCAGCGCTGCGCTGGCCGCGGGCAACGTGGTGCTGGCCAAGCCGGCCGAGCAGACCGCGCTGATCGCCCATCGCGCCGTGCAACTGCTGCACGAGGCCGGCGTGCCGCGCGCCGCCCTGCAATTGTTGCCGGGCCGGGGCGAGACCGTGGGTGCCGCATTGACCTCGGATGTGCGCGTCAAGGGCGTGATCTTCACCGGTTCCACCGAAGTGGCGCAGCTCATCAACCGCACCCTGGCCCAGCGCAAGCACGATGATGGCGACGGCAGCGGCGAACATGGCGATGTCCCGCTGATCGCCGAGACCGGCGGCCAGAATGCGCTCATCGTCGATTCCTCGGCACTGGCCGAGCAAGTCGTGCAGGACGTGCTGTCCTCCGCCTTCGACAGTGCCGGCCAGCGTTGTTCGGCCCTGCGCATCCTGTGCCTGCAGGAAGACATCGCCGACCGTACCCTGGAGATGCTCAAGGGCGCCATGGCCGAACTGCGCGTGGGCCGTCCGGACCGCCTCTCCACCGACATCGGCCCGGTCATCGATGCCGAGGCGCAGCAGAACCTGCTGGCCCACATCGAGCGCATGCGCAAGAGCGCGCGCGCCGTGCACCAGCTGCCGCTGGGCGAGGACTGCCGGCACGGCACCTTCGTGGCGCCGACCGTGATCGAGATCGACGACCTGGCGCAACTGCAGCGCGAAGTCTTCGGCCCCGTGCTGCACGTGCTGCGCTATCGCCGCGATGCGCTGCCGCAGCTGATCGATGCCATCAATGCCACCGGCTATGGCCTGACGCTCGGCGTGCATTCGCGCATCGACGAGACCATCGATTTCGTGGCCCAGCGTGCGCACGTGGGCAACATCTACGTCAACCGCAACATCGTGGGCGCGGTGGTGGGGGTGCAGCCTTTCGGTGGCGAAGGCAAGTCCGGCACCGGTCCCAAGGCGGGCGGTCCGCTCTACCTCAAGCGCCTGCAGCGCCATGCGCAACTGCATGAGGAACTGACCCGCGCACAACCGGCGCAAGTGCCCAACACCTTGCTGGACAGCCTGCTGGACTGGGCCCGCACCCATGGCCACGAGCGCCTGGCCGCCAGCGGTGAGCGCTATCACCGTGACAGCCTGCTGCAGCGCAGCCTGCTGCTGCCCGGCCCTACCGGCGAGCGCAATACCCTGGGCTTCGCCCCGCGTGGCCTGGTGCTTTGCGTGGCCGCCAGCGTCGGTACGTTGCTGAATCAACTGGCGGCGGCCTTTGCGACCGGCAATACGGTGGTGGTCGATGAGACCACTGCGGCGCTGTTGCCGGCCGGCCTGCCCGCGCCGGTGCGTGCGGCCATCCGCCGTGCCAGCCAGCTGGACGCCGAACCGCTGCAGGCCGCCCTGGTGGACAGCCACCAGGCTGCCGCGTGGCGCGTGCGCCTGGCCGAGCGCGAAGGTGCGCTGGTGCCGTTGATCCTGTGCAGCGAGGACGGTGCCATTCCCCTGTGGCGCTTGCTGGCTGAGCGCGCGCTGTGCGTCAACACCACGGCCGCCGGCGGCAATGCCAGCCTGATGACGATTTCGGTGTAATCGCTCCCGCTGCCTCAGACGGGCACCCCGGCCTTGTGGTCAGGGTGCCCGTTTTTCTTGCGGGCGTACAATATTGCCCTCGATGGCGGCCCACCCGATGGCATGACTTGCAATCCGGCTGGCCAGCCCCATCTCGACAGGAATGCGGAACCGGTACGTCCCTCCGCTGCTCCCCGGCACATATTGAACAGAGGCAAGCATGGAACAATTTCACGGCACCACCATCCTTTCCGTCCGTCGCGGCAACCAGGTCGCGCTTGGCGGTGACGGCCAGGTGACGCTTGGCAACATCGTCATGAAGGGCAGTGCGCGCAAGGTGCGCAAGCTCTACCACGGCAAGGTCCTGGTCGGTTTCGCCGGCGGCACGGCCGACGCTTTCACCCTGCTCGACTTGTTCGAAGCCAAGCTGGAAAAGCACCAGGGCAACCTGATGCGCGCCTCGGTCGAGCTGGCCAAGGACTGGCGCACCGATCGCATGCTGCGCCGTCTCGAGGCCATGCTGCTGTGCGCGGACCGCGACACCACCCTGGTCATCACCGGCAATGGCGACGTGCTCGAACCCAATGACGGCATCGGTGCCATCGGTTCCGGCGGCAGCTATGCCCAATCGGCCGCCAAGGCCTTGTATGAGAATACCGAGCTGACCCCGGCCGAGATCGTCAAGAAGTCGCTGACCATCGCCGGCGAGCTGTGCATCTACACCAACCTGAACCACATCATCGAGACGCTGGACTAAGCCGCGCAGCGCGCATTTCCTGCCTATTTCTCCGATGAATCGTCACAGCGAAAAGATCACCACCATGAATATGACTCCCAAGGAAATCGTCTCCGAACTCGACAAGCACGTCGTCGGCCAGGCCCGCGCCAAGCGCGCGGTGGCCATCGCGCTGCGCAACCGCTGGCGTCGCCAGCAGATCGAGGAGCCGCTGCGCCACGAGATCACGCCCAAGAACATCCTCATGATCGGCCCCACCGGCGTGGGCAAGACCGAGATTGCGCGCCGCCTGGCCAAGCTGGCCGATGCACCCTTCATCAAGATCGAAGCCACCAAGTTCACCGAAGTCGGCTATGTGGGCCGCGACGTGGACACCATCATCCGCGACCTGGTCGACATCGGCATCAAGCAGACGCGCGAGCTGGAAACGCGCAAGGTGCGCACCCGCGCCGAGGATGCGGCCGAGGATCGCATCCTGGACGTGCTGCTGCCCCCGGCCCGCGATTTCGGTTTTACGCCCGATGGCAATAATGCCAGCCCCGAGAAGGATGACAAGAACACGACCCGCCAGACCTTCCGCAAGCGTCTGCGTGAAGGTGCGCTGGATGATCGCGAGATCGAACTGGAATTGAATGACGCCGCCCCCTCGATGGAAATCATGGCGCCCCCGGGCATGGAAGAAATGACCGAGCAGATCAAGACCATGTTCTCGGGCCTGGGCAACCAGCGCAAGAAGGCGCGCAAGATCAAGATCAAGGAAGCCATGAAGCTGCTGATCGAGGAAGAAGCCGCCAAGCTGGTCAACGAGGAAGAGCTCAAGCAGAAGGCCATTGCCAACGTCGAGCAGAACGGCATCGTCTTCCTGGATGAGATCGACAAGATCGCCACCCGCTCGCAGAATGGCAATGCCGATGTTTCGCGCGCCGGGGTGCAGCGCGACCTGCTGCCGCTGGTGGAGGGCACGACCGTCAATACCAAGTACGGCATGATCAAGACCGATCACATTCTCTTCATCGCGTCGGGCGCGTTCCATCTCTCCAAGCCTTCCGATCTGATTCCGGAATTGCAGGGACGCTTCCCGATTCGCGTGGAGCTGGACTCGCTGTCGATTGCCGATTTCGAGCGCATCCTGACCGGCACCGATGCCTGCCTGACCAAGCAGTACGAAGCGCTGCTGGCCACCGAAGGCGTGAAGATCGAATTCGCCGACAGCGGCATCAAGCGACTGGCCGAGATCTCGCATACGGTCAATGAGAAGACCGAGAACATCGGTGCGCGCCGTCTCTATACCGTGATGGAAAAGCTGCTGGAAGAGATTTCCTTCACGGCGGGTGAAGCTGGTGTGGATGGGCTGCTCATCGATGCCGGGTATGTCAACGAGCGGCTGGGCGAGCTGGCCGTGGATGAGGACATGTCGCGCTACGTGCTGTAACGCGATGCTGTCATGATGCCCGCCGAGGCAAGGAGAATGCGATGGCCAACAAGACTTTGGGAACGCGGCAGAAGCTGAGTTTTCGCATCGAGCCGTCACAATCCAAGCCACGCAATCCGGTGGCGCTGGCAGCGCAGCAGCGCGCCGGAGGGGCCGGTGCACATCGGAAGAATGCATCGGCGCAGCGTCAGCAATTGAAGTCGGAGCTGTTGAAGAAGCTGGCGGGTGAACCCAAGGAAGATAAGCAGGAGTGAGTGCAATGCATGGCTGTACAGTGATGGAACGCGATATTGCACGCGACCAGTCGCATTCGCCAGAAACGTACGAAAATGTACGGAAATGCGCAGCGAGTGACAAGAAGCCTCGCTGGCTTGCTTAACAAGAACCCATTGTTTGTTGCCAGCAAGATGTATCAAAATGTTAGAAATGACGAAAAGCGCCGGTAGGGATACCGGCGCTTTTTCCTTGATGCAGGCCGATAGCGGGACAGTCCTGCCGCAGCACATCCGAAAGCGGCGATAAAAAAATACAACAATTGCCATTTCAATCTTTGGCTCCCGTCTAAAAAATGACTTCTATCGACCAAGGTGCAGTCATGGGCGACGAGAAGCATTAATGTTTGCCCATCCGACTGCAAGTGCGGATCCTCAAGACTATTTTTAGAGAAGGACGTCACATGAAAAAATCTCTGCTGGCACTCGCCGTTCTGGGCGCGTTCGCAGGCGCAGCCAATGCGCAAAGCTCCGTCACGATCTACGGTATCGTCGATACCGGTGTTGTCTACCAAAGCAAGGTTGCTACTGCCTCCGGCGGTACTGGCACCAAGTTTGGCCTGAACTCGGGCATCATCCAGGGTTCGCGTATCGGCTTCAAGGGTGTTGAAGATCTGGGCGGCGGTCTGTCGGCTGTGTTCCAACTGGAAACCGGCTTCTCCAACGATACCGGCGGCCTGCAAGGCTCCGACGCCACCACTGGTTCCAACCTGTTCCGCCGCAAGTCGGTGGTCGGTCTGACCGGTAACTTCGGTAGCGTGCTGGTCGGTCGTCAAACCGACTTCGCCGACACCATCTCGGCTTACACCGCCGTGCAAGACTTCGGTGGCTGGGTCAACAACTCCGGCTCCGGTCTGGATCGCCTGCAAGGCACCCGCACCAACAACTCGATCAGCTACACCACCAACAGCCTGAACGGCTTCACCGGTAACCTGATGTACGGCTTCGGTGAAACCGCTGGTCAAACTTCCGCTGGCCAGTCCTTCGGCATCGGCGGCAAGTACGACAACGGTCCTCTGGGTCTGGGTATCAACTACTACCAGTCCAAGGCTGGTTCGACCCCGTCTGACGTCTCGCTGATCCCGTCGAGCTCGACCACCACCAACGTCAACACCCTGACTGCCAACTCCGGCAGCACCGCACAGAAGGTCCTGAACGTGGCAGCGTCCTACCAGTTCGGTCCGGCACGTGTGTACGGTAACTGGTCGCGCGTCAAGCAAGACCTGAACACCCAGGCCAACCTGACCTCCGTGGGCGTCGGTTCGCTGACCTCGCTGACCAACCGTACGCTGGCCCGTTCCAACAAGGCTGACATCTACGAAATCGGTACCGCTTACTCCCTGAGCCCGTCGCTCAAGCTGCTGGCGGCTGTGGATCACACCCGTGCCAACTTCGACGGCGTGTCCAACAAGACCAAGCTGACCCAAGTCAGCCTGGGTACCGACTACTGGCTGTCCAAGCGCACCGACCTGTACGCCTTCCTGGCTTACACCAAGGCTAGCGACATGGTCAACCCGGGCGTCTCCGACAGCACCGGCACCGATGGCAACCAAGGCGCCGTCGCCGTGGGTATCCGTCACAAGTTCTAATGTGAGTTGATCTGCGTCGTCTTCCCGGCGGCGCAGTGTGATGCACAAGTGAGCAAAAGAAGCGCCGCATGAGGTTCATGCGGCGCTTTTTTTCATGCTTGTTCTGGTCGCGATTTTTATTAGTTTTGGCAATAGTCCATTTCGTTCTTCGCAGGAATGCAGCTGATTTCGCGCATGGCTCGTCGGGCACTCGGATTTGGTGCAACGCTGCCCTCGAGCTTGCACAGGAAAGCTCATTTTTGGCACTGCAAAAAGCTCGCTTTCTGTTGGTTAAATCCTGACAAAAGCCTTACTGGTGGCCGATCTTGATGTCTGTAAAGAAAGCGTAATAAGCTCTCGGCCTTGCGCACTTTTTTGCGGCGCACTGCTCTAATAGCAGCACCATTTCGATGCGCATGGAGCTGGAATACTTCCATGGATCGCGTATCGCGCCGCCCCACAACGGACTGGCGGATTGCATTCAAAACCTTAGTTTTTTGATGCACACCGGACTGACGCAGCTTGCTGCGCCAGAGGGGATTTTTTCGTCCGCGATTTCGTGATTGCGGATTTGCTGAGAAAGGAAAAGAACATGGCAACGAGAGAAGAGCTGGCCGTCATCAAGGCCGCCCGTGCCGGCGAATCACGCGCGCAGCTGGCGCTGGGCCGACGCTACCTCGACGGCGGCAGCGGCCTGCCGCGCAGCAAGGGCACCGCCTTCTACTGGCTGCGCCGCGCCGCGCAACAGGGTGTGGACGATGCGTGGATGATCATCGGCCGCAACATCACCTACGATCAGGTCAAGGAATTATCTTCGCCGCAGGAAGCGGCCATCTGGTACGAGAAGGCGTTTGAAGCGGGCGTGCCGCAGGCCGGCGTGATCTTTGCGCGCCTGGTACTGGAACACACCGAACAGTTCGACAGCAATGCTCACGCGCGCGCCATTGCCGCGCTGTCCTTGTTGGCCAGCCGCGATGACCATGAGGCGCAATGGCTGCTGGCGCAGCAGATGCAGCGCCATGGCCAGCCCATGGTGCCCGGTCTGCCGGCTTCGGCAGTCGAAGAACGACTGGTGCGCGAAGCAGCACGTGCCGGCATCGAACAGGCGCAATACGCGCTGCTGGACAAGGCCTGGCAGCAAGGCCAGGGTGCGGCCTTCGCGCGCGGCGCGGCGGTGCTGGTCAAGCGCCTGATCGAGCGCAACAGCCAGGCGGTGGCGCAACTGGACAAGGAAGGCGATGCTACCGGTCTGGTGCAGCTCAATGCCGAGGAAGCCACGCTGCTGCTGCGCTATGGCCAGTGGCAGGCACGTGCGGCCGCGCCCGAGTTGCCGCAACTGATGCGCTTGTTTGAACTGGCAGCGCTGGCCGGAGAGGTCGAGGCGCGTCTGGAACTGGGCCTGCTGTGCGCCAAGATCGACCGCGCCGGCAATCGCGTCTTCATGGAGCAGGGCCTGGCCAATTTCAAGAAGGCCTTGCACTGGCTGGTGCTGGCGGGAGAGGGCGGTTCGGCCCAGGCCTGGCATGCGCTGGCGCGCATCTATTCGCGCTCGATCTATTCGCAGCGCAATCTGCAGGTCGCCCAGCAATATCTGGAAAAGGCGGCGGAGTCCGGTCTGGTGGAAGCGCAGAGCGAGCTGGCGCAGATTTTCTGGCGCAATCGCCGTGATGATCCCATGCATGACGTCAAGGCCCTGTACTGGTGGCAGCAGGCGGCCGCCCAGGGCGAGGCCAGCGCAGCCGACGCGCTGCAGCCGTTCATGGCCGTGGAAGACGCGCAGTCATGGGCGGTGCAGGCGCGCGCCCAGCTCAGCGACAAGCTGCGCAACAGCAATCCCTTCCTGAGTGCGCGCATCGAACTGGCGGCCATCTTTGGCCTGACCAAGCCGGAAGCCTTGCTCATCGATATCAAGCAGGCCGATTATGGCCACTGTCTGGTGGTCGACATCTGCGCTCATCACGCGCGCAGCAAGCGCCGCCTGATCGCGGTGCAGACCGAAGCCCAGCGCGCCGCCATCAACCGCGTGAGCCGCCTGTTCGGTGACGTCGACTGTGGATTCAGCGGTCCGGAAGGCAACTACCGCCAGCGCCAGTACCGGCTGCGCACGGCCTTCCCGGACATCGCCTGAGGCAGCGGCAGGCTCGATCAGGCGGTAGCTGCCGCCTGATCGGTCTCCTCAATGCTGGCGGATGACCTGCTCGCCGTCGGCACCGCCGTCCGGGCCGGCCTGGCCGAAGGAATAGAGTTCGTAGCTGGTGCCGTCGTCATCGGCACCGTACTGATAGGAATTGCCCCAGGGATCGCGCGGCAGGCGATCCACGTAGCCGCCGATGGACCAGTTGCCCGGCACGGGTGGCCGGGTCGGCTTGATCACCAGGGCCAGCAGGCCCTGGGCGGCGCTGGGATAGCGGCCATTGTCCTGGCGATAGCGTTCCAGCCCGGCGGCGATGGCTTGCATGTCCTTCTCGGCGGCCAGGGCTTGCGGGCTGTGGTCGTGGTTGAAGCGCGTCACCAGCGGTGGCAGCAGCAGGGCGGCCGCCACGGCCAATACGGTCAGCGCCAGGATCCAGCGCAGGCGCGCCAGGCCGCGCTGCAGGAACAGGAAGGCAGGATGTCGGAGAGATCGACGCATGAATGCTGCAGTCTTATTGTTGTGGACGGTGCAAGCCGGCAGGGCGCAGGTTCAGGCGCACCGCCGCTGCGGCGGCAGGACGCGCAGGCCGGCGCCGCACTGGCTCAGGGCTTGATGGTGACGGGAACGCCCGCCTGGCTGCTGACCACTTCCGACAGCGTGGCGTAAAGCTCGGTGCCATCGCGGGTGTTGAGCCAATGGCTGCCGTCGAACTTGTAGTGGAAGCCGCCGGAACGCGCGGCCAGCCACATTTCCTGCATGGGGGCCTGGCTGTTGATGATGATCTTGGAGCCATTGTCCACGCACTCGATTTCCAGCACGTTGCCGCTGCGGCTGCATTCCACATCCAGGTCGCTGGCGTCGCAGGCGTCTTCCAGGGCCGTCTCGATGGCGTTGAGGGTGGCGTCAGCCAGGTCCAGGAATTCCGATTCGGTCATGCTACACTCCAAGTCATTCTAAGATTTCGATGTAATCTGCCATTTTATCGTGAAGTCACACTATTCTCCCGCCCGTTGTGCAGCTTCCCTGGCGCTGTGCGCCGCCGTCCTGGTGCTGGCCGGTTGCGGCCAGAAAGGCCCGCTGTACATGCCCAAGGTACCGCCTGATCCCTTCGTGCGCACCCAGCCCGCCGCGCCGGCAGCGGCCCAGGACAAGGCAGGTACCCAGGATGGTGAGGCCAAAGCCTCCGGCGACACCCCTGCCGCCGACGCTCCCAAACGATGATGCCCGGCTGAAACATCGCGCTGTACTGCGGCCGGTCCCCCGGTAATGAGGGCGGGGACTGCGCAGGATGATTCCACCGATTGCCTTTTTCCGCTGACTTTTCCGGATTCCCATGTCCCACTTTTCCTATCGCAACGGCGCGCTGCACGCCGAAGACGTCTCCCTGCAAGCCTTGGCCGATCAGTTCGGCACCCCGCTCTACGTTTATTCCAAGTCGGCGCTGGTGCAGAATTTCTCGGCCTATGCCGACGCCTGCCGCGCGGCCGGCCGTGCCGAGGGCGGCAAGGGTGGCGCACTGGTGTGCTACTCGGTCAAGTCCAATTCCAACCTGGCGGTGCTGAACCTGCTGGGCAAGCTGGGCTCGGGCTTCGACATCGTCTCCGGTGGCGAGCTGCTGCGCGTGGTGGCCGCCGGCGGCGATGCGCGCAAGGTGATCTTCTCGGGCGTGGGCAAGGGCCGCGACGAGATGAAGCTGGCGCTGGAACATGACATCCTCTGCTTCAACGTGGAATCCATCCCCGAAGTGGCGCGCCTGAATGAAGTGGCCGGCGCGCTCGGCAAGCGCGCCCGCATCTCGCTGCGCGTCAATCCCAACGTGGATGCCAAGACCCATCCCTACATTTCTACCGGCCTGAAGGAAAACAAGTTCGGCGTGGCCTATGAAGACGCGCTGAACTGCTATCGCGCCGCCGCTGCCCTGCCCAACATCGACGTGGTCGGCATCGACTGCCACATCGGCTCGCAGCTGCTGGACGACTCGCCGCTGCTGGAAGCACTGGACAAGATCATCGACATGGTCGATGCGCTGGAAGCCGAAGGCATCCCCATTCACCACCTCGACATCGGCGGCGGCATCGGCATCCGCTACGACGACGAGCAACCGGTGGCCATCGGCGACTACCTGGCCCGCGTGTTCGCCCGCGTCGA
>Ga0207671_10002260_pt1 | contig 20846 bp, 19 predicted proteins | sample KBSC24metaG_FD_184352 | JGI IMG/M metagenome (GOLD analysis project Ga0207671, IMG submission 184352) | Corn rhizosphere microbial communities from Kellogg Biological Station, Michigan, USA - KBS C2-4 metaG (SPAdes) (version 2) | ecosystem: Host-associated > Plants > Roots > Rhizosphere > Soil... | reverse complement strand
TCCCCTCGGGGGAGAGGGGTTAGAAGTCGATCGCCACGCCTTTCTTCTCCCAGTCGCCGTAGCGGGTGGGTTCGCGGCGCTCGCCCGTGCCTTCGGGCGGCGGCGGCGGGACCTCGCGCGGCTCGGGCACCGGCGGGCTGGGCGAAAGATGCGCGGGCGGCTTCACGTGCGCGGGCCGCTCTCCGGGTTGGCGTGTCGTCATGAAGAGACCAGATCGGCGCCCGGACCGCAAAGTGCAAGCCGAACCCGATCCGCCCGGCACGCCGGCCCGCCGCGCGGCGCTCAAGCTGCTCGACGCGGTGCTGCGCCAGGGCCTGCCGCTGGAGGCGGCGCTGGGCGCGGCGAACGGCCTGCCCAACCCGTCCGACCGGGGTCTGGCCCGCGCCATCGCGTCCGAGGTGCTGCGGCGCCTGCCCGATCTCGACGCGCTGATCGACGGCGCGACCGACCGGGTGCTGCCCGACGATGCCAAGGCCCGCTTCGCGCTGCGGATCGCGCTGGTGCAGGCGCTGGCGCTCGGCACCCCGCCGCACGCCGCGATCGCCACCGCGCTGCCGCTGGTCGATGGCGGCCCGCGCCGGCTCGTCCATGGCGTGTTCGGGACCTTGATGCGGGGCGGGGCGACCCTCGCCGAGCCGCCGCACCTGCTGCCCGAGGTGGCGGAGCGCTGGTCGGCGGCGTGGGGCGAGGATGCGGCGGAGGCGGCGCGCGCGAGCTTTTCCGAGCGGCCGCCGCTGGACCTGACGCTGGCCGATCCGTCCGCCACGGCGGAGTGGGCCGACCGGCTCGGCGCCACCAGCCTGATGCCCGGCCACCTGCGCCTCGATGCGACCGACGTGACCGCGCTGCCCGGCTACGATGAGGGCGCCTGGTGGGTGCAGGATCTCTCCGCCTCGCTGCCGGCGCGGCTGATCGGCCGCGGGGCGGGGACCGCGATCGACCTCTGCGCGGCGCCGGGGGGCAAGACGCTGCAGCTCGCCGCCGGCGGCTGGCGGGTGACGGCGGTCGAGATGGCGGCCAAGCGTCTCGCACGACTTTCCGAAAATCTCGCGCGCACGAATCTCCCGGCCGATCTGGTCGAGGCCGACGTGATGCGGTGGCAGCCGGACGCGCCGGCCGATGCCGTGCTGCTCGACGCGCCCTGCTCGGCGACTGGCATCTTCCGCCGCCACCCCGACGTGCTCCACCGCGTCCGCCCGCGCGCCATCGCCGATCTGGCCGGGGTGCAGGCGGCGATGCTGGCGCGGTCGGCGCAGTGGGTGAAGCCCGGCGGCCGGCTGGTCTATGCCGTCTGCTCGCTGGAGCCGCAGGAGGGGGAGGGGATCGCGGCCGCCTTCGCCGCGCCCGGCTTCGCGATCGATCCCGTCCGGCCCGAGGAATTGCCCGAGGGGCTGGCGCCCGACGAACGGGGTTTCGTCCGCATCCGGCCCGGATCGCTGGCACGGGTCGGCGGTTGCGACGGTTTCTTCATCGCGCGATGGCGTCGAGACTCTTGAAGCGCAACCCTGCTTCCGGCTACGCGCTTTAACCGTGGTGAAACCTGTCCGTATCGCTCCGTCCATATTGTCCGCCGACTTCGCGCGGCTCGGCGAGGAGGTGCGCGCGATCGACGCGGCCGGCGCCGACTGGATCCATGTCGACGTGATGGACGGCCATTTCGTGCCCAACATCACGATCGGCCCGGCGGTGGTGAAGGCGCTGCGCCCGCACACGACGAAGCCGTTCGACGTCCACCTGATGATTCAGCCGATCGATCCCTATCTGGAGGCCTTCGCCGAGGCCGGGGCCGATCACATCACCGTCCATCCGGAGGCGGGCCCGCACATCCACCGCACCGTCCAGACGATCAAGGCGCTGGGCAAGCAGGCCGGCGTGGTGCTGTGCCCGGCCACCAACGAGGATGCGCTGGACTATCTGCTCGACACGATCGACCTGGTGCTGATCATGTCGGTGAATCCCGGCTTTGGCGGCCAGAGCTTCATCCATAGCCAGCTTCGCAAGATCCAGCGTGTCCGCGAGATGATCGACGCGACGGGCCGCGCCATCGACCTGGAGGTGGATGGCGGCGTCGACGCCGAGACCGCCAGGCTCTGCATCGAGGCGGGGGCGGACGCGCTGGTCGCCGGCAGCGCCACCTTCAAGGGCGGGCCGGACCGCTACGCCGCCAACATCCGCGCGCTGAGGGGACAATAAACATGGTCGTCGCCCGCCGGATCGAGACAGGCCCCGAGCCACTCCCGGCCGAGGACGGCATCGAGCCCGGCCGCCGCCTGATCCGCGTCGGCGACGACAAGGGGCAGAGCCTCGCCGAGCGGCTGGCGGCGCATTTCAACCGCCTGACCTGGAACACGCCCTTTCATTCGCTGCGCCTGCGCGGGCGCTTCCCGCTGAAGCTGCTTGGCGTGCCGCGCGATCCCATCCCCGGCGATCGGGAGGCGGGGCTCGACATCATGGACGGCGAGATCATGCTCGGCCGCCAGCGCGCCGACACCGCCACGCTCGATTTCGCGGCGCCGGGCCGGCCGGCCGGCTTCGCCGACCACCTGCAGAGCTTCGCCTGGCTGCGCGATCTCGCCGCCGCCGGCACCCGGCTGGACAGCGCGCCTTATGCCGAGGCGCTGATGCGGCGCTGGCTCGATCGCCACGCGGCGGCGATCGACGAGGCGGGCTGGCGGCCGGACCTGTGGGGCCGGCGCATCCTCAACTGGGCGGCGCACGCCCCGCTGATCCTCTCCTCCTCCGACCTGATCTACCGATCGGCGGTGCTCAACACGCTGGCGCGCGGCGCCCGCCATCTCGATCGCACCGCCGACAAGGCGCCGATCGGCCTGCCGCGCATCGCCGCTTATGCCGGCACGATCGCCGCTGGCCTGCTGATCACCGGCGGCGATCCGCGCCTGATCCATGGCGAGCAGGGCATGGCCAAGGCGCTCGGCACCGGCCTGCACCCGGATGGCGGCATCGTCAGCCGCTCGCCGGTCGAGATGGTCGAGCTGATCGAACTGCTCGCCCAGCTCCTCGCCGTCTACGAGGAGCGCCGGCGCGAGCCGCCGACGCCGGTGGTCAACGCGCTCGCCAAGGCGGTGCCGGTGCTGCTCGGCGTGACGATGGGCGACGGCGCGCTGTCCAGCTGGCAGGGCGGCTGCGGCCTGACCCCCGAGCGGGTGGCGCGCGCCGTGGCGGCGTCGGGCATCCGCACCCGGCCGCTGCGCCAGTCGCGCGAATGGGGGTTCCAGCGGCTGTCGGGCGGCGCCACCGTGGTGGTCGCCGATTGCGCGCCGCCGCCGGCCTCGCGCCTCGCGCGCGGCGGCTGCGCCTCGACGCTGGCGTTCGAGCTGTCCGACGGGCCGCAGCGGATCATCGTCAATTGCGGCGGCGACCGGCCATGGGCGGGCCTGCCCCACGCCATCACCGAGGCGCTGCGCACCAGCGCCGCGCATTCCACCCTGGTGCTGGCCGACAGCAACTCCACCGCGATCCACACCGACGGCTCGCTCGGCAAGGGCGTGACCCTGGTCGAGCTCGATCGCCGCGAGGAGGAGACGGCGAGCCGGATCGAAGGCACGCATGACGGCTATGTCCGCCGCTATGGCCTGCAGCATCGCCGCCGCCTCGCGCTCGCCGCCGACGGGCGCGAGCTGGGCGGCGAGGACGTGCTGCTGCCGGCGGGCGGGCGCAAGGCGAACGGCGTCATCACCTTCGCGCTGCGCTTCCACCTCGCGCCCGGCGTCGAGGCGACGCCCACCGCCGACGGGCTCGGCGCGCTGCTGCGCGTGGACGGCGGCCCGCTCTGGCAGTTCCGCTGTCGCGGCGGCGCGCTGTCGCTCGAGGAGAGCATCTGGATCGACGGCGATGGCCGCCCCGCCACCACCAGCCAGCTCGTCGTCACCGGCGAGACGCCGGCGGGCGGCACCAGCATCTCATGGGCGCTCAAGCGCGCCAGCTGATATTCCGATCGTCATTGCGAGGAGCGTAGCGACGCGGCAATCCATCGGCGCCGCGCCTGCAGATCGAGATTGCTTCGCTATGCTCGCAATGACGGAGTCTTGGCGCTAGAGGCGCGTCCGAAGACTTCGAGGAACCAACCATGTCGAACGTGAAGATCACCCGGGCGCTCCTGTCAGTGTCCGACAAGGCCGGGCTTGTGGAGCTCGGGCAGGCGCTGGCGCGGCATGGCGTCGAACTGCTCTCCACCGGCGGCACCGCCAAGGCGCTGCGCGACGCGGGCCTCGCGGTGAAGGACGTGTCCGAGCATACCGGCTTTCCGGAGATGATGGACGGCCGCGTCAAGACCTTGCACCCGATGGTGCATGGCGGCCTGCTGGCGGTGCGCGACGATGCCGCTCATGCCCAGGCGATGGTGGAGCATGGCATCGCCCCGATCGACCTGGTGGTGGTGAACCTCTATCCCTTCGCCCAGACCGTCGCGAAGGGCGCGGCGCGCGACGAGATCATCGAGAATATCGACATCGGCGGCCCGTCCATGGTCCGCTCCGCGGCGAAGAACCATCATTATGTCGCGATCGCGACCGATCCGGCCGACTATGCCACGATCATCGCCGAGCTGGACGCCAATGGCGGCGCGACGACGCTGGACCTGCGCCGCAAGCTCGCCGCCAAGGCCTTCGCGGCGACCGCCGCGTATGACGCGATGATCTCCAGCTGGTTCGCCTTCGCCGATCAGGGCGAGGGCCTGCCGCAGTCGCTGTCCGTGCCGCTGAAGAAGGGCGCGGAGCTGCGCTACGGCGAGAATCCGCACCAGCATGCCGCGCTCTATCTGCCGTTCGGCCCCTCGGCGCGGGGCATCGCCCAGGCCGAGCAGGTGCAGGGCAAGGAACTGAGCTACAACAATTACAACGATGCCGACGCGGCGCTGGAGCTGGTCTCCGAATTCCGCGACGGCCCGCCCACCGTCGTGATCGTCAAGCATGCCAATCCCTGCGGCGTGGCGAGCGCGGACACCCTGGTCGAGGCCTATGAGGCGGCGCTGGCCTGCGACAGCGTCTCGGCCTTCGGCGGCATCATCGCGGTCAACCGCCCGCTCGACGGGCCGACGGCCGAGGCGATCTCCGGCATCTTCACCGAGGTGGTCTGCGCGCCGGCCGCCGACGAGGCCGCCAAGGCGGTGTTCGCGAAGAAGAAGAATCTCCGCCTGCTGCTCACCGGCGAACTGCCCGATCCGGCGCGGCCCGGCCTGATGATGAAGTCGATCGCGGGCGGCATGCTCGTCCAGTCGCGCGACAATGGCCGGATCGGCCGCGACGACCTCAAGGTGGTGACGAAGCGCGCGCCGACGCCGCAGGAGCTGGAGGATTGCCTGTTCGCCTGGACGGTGGCCAAGCACGTCAAGTCCAACGCCATCGTCTACGCCAAGGGCGGTTCGACGGCGGGCGTCGGCGCGGGGCAGATGAACCGGCTGGAATCGGCCCGCATCGCCGCGTGGAAGGCCAAGGACGCCGCCGACAAGGCGGGCTGGGCGGAGCCGCGCACGATCGGCTCGGCGGTCGCCTCGGACGCCTTCTTCCCCTTCGCGGACGGCCTGCTGGCGGCGGTGGAAGCCGGTGCGACGGCGGTGATCCAGCCCGGCGGCTCGATCCGCGACGAGGAGGTGATCGCCGCCGCCGACGCGGCGGGCCTGGCGATGCTGTTCACCGGCATGCGCCACTTCCGGCACTGATCCCTCGAATCCTCCCCGAGCTCGCTCGGGGAGGGGGGCCACGCGAAGCGTGGTGGAGGGGAAATGCGCCGCGTGCCGGCTTGCGTCCGCCTCTCCCATCCGTTCGCACCTCTCCCATCCGTTCGCACGGAGCTTGTCGAAGTGCCGTCCTTCTTCTGGCACGGGGCAGAAGGAAGGACAGGGCTTCGACAAGCTCAGCCCGAACGGAAAAGAGGCGCCTTGTCGCGGCGCTACGCCGCCGCCGGCGCTTCCTCGCCCGGCTTGAGGCTGAACAGCATCCGGTCTTCCGGCCCGAAGCCGCGATACCAGATCACCGCGCCATAGGCGCCGAGGATGGCGGCGACGCCGAACACCAGCTCCACCCATTCGGGCGCCCAGGTGAAGACCACGCCCACCACCGTGCCCGCCGCCACCGCCGGCAGCAACGTCCAGCGCCAGCCCGACACGCGATGGCCGAGCAGCCTGCGCAGCAGGCCCGCCTTGGCGATCGAGGCGAGCCCCAGCATCGCCATCAGCGCGATCGCCGGGCCGGCGGCGGCGATGGCATCGTCCTTGGCATCCGGGCGCGGCGCGATCCAGCCCCAGTCGACCAGCGGCGGCAGCGCGTGGCGGAACAGGTGGACGAGGATCACCGACAGGATCGTCTGGCCGACGATCATCGCCACCGAGATGGCGAGGTTGCGCTTGGCGGCGACGTAGATCAAGGCCGCCTCGCTCACCACGGCGGTGGCGGCGATCGCCTCGGCGGCGAGCAGGACGGCGAGCGCGCCGGTGCCGCCGACGAACTTCGGGCCGACCAGCCCCATCACCGCCTCGCCCGGTATGCCCAGCGCCAGCGCGATGCCGACCTGCGCGGCGATGATCCAGAAGCCGACCTGCCGCACCTGCTTCGCGACCGCGGCCTTGTTGTCCTCGGCGAGATTCTGGGTGATCACCGGCCCCAGGATCGGATCGAAGCTGGTCTTGAGCTTCTGCGGCAACGAGGCGACCTGCTGCGCGACGTAATAGATGCCGACGATGGCGGGCGAGAAGAACAGGCCGAGCAGGGCGATGTCGAGCCGGCGCGAGCCCCATTCGATCGCGTCGGCACCGGCCAGCGGCAGGTTCTTCTTCATCATCCTGAGGATCTGCGACGGCTCGGGCGACCAGCCGCGCGGCGGGCCATATTCGCGCAGCAGCGGCCAGATCGAGGCGGCGAGCGCGGCGATGGCCGAGATGGCGTAGGACAGGATCAGGCCGTCGCGCAGCGAATAGAAGGCGAAGCCGAAGGCGGCGATGCTGATCGCCCACGGCTCGATCAGCGAGCGCGCCGTCACCGTCGCGCCGATATTGCCGCGATAGGCGAGGCCGGCGAGCGCGATGTCCGATCCCGTCCAGGCGAAGACGGTCAAGGGCAGCAGCCAGTCGAACCCGTTCACCTCGCTATTGGGGAAGAGCAGGATCGGCCACAGCATCAGCACGCCCGACGCGACGACCGAGACGATGAAGCCGACGAGGATGCCGTCCCAGATCACATGGACGTGCGGCCGCTTGGTGGTGGACAGCTGCTGGGCGAGGCCGCGCTTCAGCCCCAGAGTGGCGAGCTGGGCGGCGAACTCGACGATGATGGTGGCGTAGGCGAAGCGGCCCAGCACCGCCGCGCCGTACCAGCGGCCGGCGATGAACAGGAAGGGCAGGCGCGCCGCCAGCCGCAGCAGGAAGCCGAGGAAGTTCGTCCGCCCCCCCTTGGCCAGCGCGGCGATGTCTCCGGGGCCGTCGCCGTCAGCCTTTTTGCAGGCGAAATCGCTCAATGCGCCGCGCCCCAGCTCGGGCCGGTCCCGATCTCGATGCCGAGCGGCACGGAGAGGTGGACGAGCGGCTCGGCGGCATGCGCCATCACCCGCTCGATCACCGGCTTCGCGGCTTCGGCATCGCCTTCGGGCAGCTCGAACACCAGTTCGTCATGCACCTGCAGGAGCATCTTCACGTCCGGCAGCCCGGCCTCGGCGAGCGCCGGCCCCATGCGGACCATCGCGCGCTTGATGATGTCGGCGCTGGTGCCCTGGATCGGCGCGTTGATCGCGGCGCGCTCGGCGCCCTGGCGGATGTGCTGGATGCTGTTGGTGATCTGCGGGAACCAGGTCTTGCGGCCGAACAGCGTCTCGGTGAAGCCCTTCGCGCGGGCCTGCTCGGTCGTCTCGTTGATATAGGCGCTGATCCCCGGGAAGCGCTCGAAATAGCGGGCGATCATCGCCTGCGCCTCGTCGGCGCCGATCTCCAGCCGGGAGGCGAGGCCCCAGCGCGAGATGCCGTAGAGGATGGCGAAGTTGATCGTCTTGGCGCGCCCGCGCGTGTCGCGGTTGACCTCGCCGAACAGCTCCATGGCGGTGCGCGCATGGACGTCCTCGCCCGCCGCGAAAGCCTCCTTGAGCGCCGGCACGTCGGCCATGTGCGCGGCGAGCCGGAGCTCGATCTGGCTGTAGTCGGCGGCGAGGATGACATGGCCCGGCTCGGCGACGAAGGCGTCGCGGATCTGGCGGCCGGTCTCGGTGCGGATCGGGATGTTCTGGAGGTTGGGATCGGTGGAGGACAGGCGCCCGGTCTGCGCGCCGGTCAGCGAGTAGCTGGTGTGGACGCGGCCGGTGAGCGGGTTGATCTGCGCCTGCAGCGCCTCGGTATAGGTGGACTTGAGCTTGGCGACCTGCCGCCAGTCGAGCACCAGCCGGCAGATGGCGTTGCCCTCGGCCGCCAGTTTCTCCAGCACCGTCACGTCGGTGGAGTAAGCGCCGGACTTGCCCTTCTTGCCGCCCTTCAGGCCCTTCTCGTCGAACAGCACCATGCCCAGCTGCTGCGGCGATCCGATGGTGAAGGGGTGGCCGGCCTCGGCGTAGATCTCCTCCTCCAGCCGCGCCATCTCCTGGGTGAACTGGCTGGACAGGCGCGCGAGCTGGTCGCGATCCACCTTGATGCCGGCGCGCTCCATGCCCGCCACCACCGGGATGAGCGGGCGGTCGACCAGTTCGTAGACGCGCGTGGCGTTCTCGTGCGGCAGGCGGGGCTTGAGCCGCGTCCACAGCCGCAGCGTGACGTCGGCATCCTCGGCCGCATAAGCGGTCGCGCGGTCGAGTGGCACGTGGGCGAAGCTGATCTGCTTCTTGCCGGTGCCGGTCACGTCCTTGAAGCTGGTGCAGGTGTGGGCGAGGTGGGTGGTCGCCGCCACGTCCATGCCGTGCCCGCCCAGCATCTTGCCGCTGTCGAGATCGAACGACATCACCATCGTGTCGTCATAGGGCGCGATCAGGAGCCCGTGGCGGGCCAGCACGTTGATGTCATACTTGATGTTGTGCCCGATCTTGAGCACCGCCGGGTCGCTCAGCACCGGCAGCAGCCTGTCGACCACGACGCTCAGCGGGAGCTGCGGCGGCTTCTCCCCGAACATGTCGTCGCTGGAGACATGGCCCACCGGCACGTAGGCGGCGCGGCCCGGCGCCGTCGCCAGGCTGATGCCGACCAGGCCCGAGGCGACGCTGTCCAGCGCGTCGGTCTCGGTGTCGATGGCGAGCAGGCCGCCGGCATAGGCCTCGGCGATGATCGCATCGAGCGCGGCTTCGTCGCTGATCGTCGTGTAGGCCGAGCAGTCGATCGGCGGCAGCTCGGGCAGCGCCGGCATCCCCGTCCGCGCCGCGACCTCGGCGGCGGGCGCGGTCGCGTCGGTGACCGGGGTGGCGTGGAGGTCGGTCGGCCGCGGCATCGGCCGCTCGCCGGTCAGCCGGGAAAGCAGGGTCTTGAAGCCCTGGTCCTCCAGGAAGGCGCGCAGCGGATCGGGCGGGATGCCGTCCAGCTTCAGCGATTCGAGGTCCTGCGGCAGCGCCATGTCGCAATGGAGCGCGACGAGCTTGCGGGAAAGCCGCGCCATCTCGATGTTGTTCGCGAGATTCTCGCGCATCTTGGACGGCTTCATGGCCGGGATCGCGGCCAGCACGCCTTCCAGGTCGCCATGCTCGGTGATCAGCTTGGAGGCGGTCTTGGGGCCGATGCCCGGCACGCCCGGCACGTTGTCGACGCTGTCGCCCATCAGCGCCAGCACGTCGCCCAGCCGCTCCGGCCCGACGCCGAACTTGTCGATCACATATTGGGCCGATCGCCGCTCGTTCTTCATCGTGTCGAGCATGTCGACGCGGCCGGGCTGGATCAGCTGCGCCAGGTCCTTGTCCGAGCTGACGATGGTGACGTTCCACCCGTCCTCCACCGCGCGGCAGGTGTAGGTGGCGATGATGTCGTCCGCCTCGAAACCCTCCTCCTCGATGCAGGGCAGCGAAAAGGCCTTCGTGGCGGTGCGGATCAGCGGGAATTGCGGGATCAGGTCCTCGGGCGGCGGCGGCCGGTGCGCCTTGTACTGATCGTACATGTCGTTGCGGAAGGTGTGGCTGCCCTTGTCGAGCACCACGGCGAGGTGGGTCGGCCCGTCCGCCTTGTGCAGCGCATCGGCCAGCTTCCACAGCATCGCGGTGTAGCCGTAGACCGCACCGACGTTGAGCCCGTGCCGGTTGGTGAGCGGCGGCAGCTGGTGATAGGCACGGAAAATGTAGCCGGAGCCGTCGACGAGATAGAGATGATTGGACGCCATGACCGCTCCCGCTTAGCAAGCGCCGGCTCCCATGGCGACAGGGCTTGCGCTTGAGGGGCAAGCTGTGGCGAAACGGCCATGGCGGGGAAATGAAGGGAAGATGTCCATGCGAGTCATGTCCGGCCTTGCCGCCCTCCTTCTTGCCGGTGCCGTCACGGCCCAGACTCCGCCCAGCGCCCCGCCGCTGACGAGGACCGCCACGATCAAGGACGCCAAGGGCGCCGAGATCGGCACGGTGAGGCTGGTCGATGCGCCGAAGGGCGTGGTGCTGCATATCGAGGCGAGCGGGCTGGCGCCCGGCTGGCACGGCATCCATTTCCACGAGAAGGGCGATTGCTCGGATGCCGGCTTCAAGCTGTCCGGCGGCCACGTCCACACGATGACGCCGTCGGTGCACGGCCTGCTCAACCCGCAGGCGACCGACCAGGGCGACCTCACCAACATCCATGCCGGCGCGGACGGCAAGGTGATGGCCGAGATCTTCTCGCCGCTGGTCGCCCTCCATGCCGGCACCGATCGCGCCAACCTGCTCGATGCGGACGGATCGGCGATCGTGATCCACGCCATGCCGGACGACTACATGACCCAGCCGATCGGCGGCGCCGGCGCGCGCGTGGCCTGCGCGGTGGTGAAATAAGGGCGGCACGCGCGTGATTCGATCGATCCTGTTCCTCGGGCTGGCGGCGCTCGCCGCCCAGCCCGCGCCGGCCGGCCTGTTCGGCAAGCAGGCCACCAGCGTCGCCGACATCCACGGCTCGCCGCGCCCGATGACGGTGACGGCGCCCAACGGGCGGACACGGGCGATCGCGCGCTTCTCCGATTTCACCGCCTCCGATTCGGACGACGGGCATCTCTCGGTCTTCCTCGGCGGGGACGATCATGATTTCCCCGGCGGCGCCAATGGCGAATTGCTGTGGGCGCCCGATTCGAACGCGATCGCCGTCACCGCCGACAATGGCGGCATCGACGGCCAGTACGAGACCACCATCATGACCCGGCCGGACAAGGGTCGGCACTGGCGCGAGACCGACATCACCGACAAGGTCGCCAAATTGTTCAAGCCGCGCATGGATTGCGAGGAGGACGAGGACCCCAATATCGGCGCGATCGGCTGGACGAGCGGCGAGCGGCTGATCGTCGCCGCGCAGGTGCCGCGCCGGTCGAGCTGCGTCGATCGCGGCAGCTTCGCGGCCTATGTCGTCGATGCCGACAGCGGCGACGTGCTGATGGAGCTCGATCAAGGGGCGATCCAGCGGCGTTACGCCCGGATGCTGGGATCGGTGCTGACGGCGGGGCCGGTGCGGCACAGGAAGCACCGGCGGTAGAAAAATCCTCCCTGCGCGAAGCGTGGGGAGGGGGACCGCCAAAGGCGGTGGAGGGGGCGGCCGGCATAGCCGGACGCTGACGCGTCCGCCCCTCCACCATGCTTCGCATGGTCCCCCTCCCCATCTGCGATGGGGAGGATTTTAAGGAACCAGGATCGTGTCGCGCGCCTCGGGCAGCGTCCCCGGATAGTCCAGCGTGTAGTGCAGGCCGCGGCTCTCCTTGCGGGCCAGCGCGCAGCGCACGATCAGGTCCGCCACCTCGACGAGGTTGCGCAGCTCGATCAGGTCGGCGGTGACGCGGAACTCGCCGTAATAATCCTCCACCTCGCGGCGGAGCAGCTTGATGCGGTGCTGCGCGCGCTCCAGCCGCTTGGTGGTGCGCACGATGCCGACATAATCCCACATGAAGCGGCGGATCTCGCGCCAATTGTGCTGGACGATCACCTCCTCGTCCGAATCGGTGACGCGGCTCTCATCCCACGGCCGGATCGGCGGCGGGGCGGGCATCTCGTCGAAATGCCGGCCGATATGGGCGGCCGCCGCCTCGCCGAACACGAAGCATTCGAGCAGCGAGTTGGACGCGAGGCGGTTGGCGCCGTGCAGGCCGGATTGGGTGCATTCGCCCGCCGCATAGAGGCCGGGCAGATCGGTGCGGCCCTTCAGGTCCACGATGATGCCGCCGCAGGTATAATGCTGGGCGGGGACGACCGGGATCGGATCGGTGGTGATGTCGATGCCGAGCGTCAGCAGCTTGGCGTGGATGGTCGGGAAGTGCTGCTTCACGAACTCCGGCGGCTGGTGGCTGATGTCGAGATGGACGTAGTCGAGGCCGAGCCGCTTGATCTCGTGGTCGATGGCGCGCGCCACGATGTCGCGCGGCGCCAGCTCCTCGCGCGAATCGAAATCCGGCATGAAGCGGTGGCCCGCGCCCGGCACGCCCGGCGGCAGCTTGAGCTGTCCGCCCTCGCCGCGCATCGCCTCGGTGATCAGGAAATTCTTGACCTCCAGGTTCCACAGGCAGGTCGGGTGGAATTGCATCATCTCCATGTTGGAGACGCGGGCGCCCGCGCGCCACGCCATCGCGATGCCGTCCCCCGTCGCGCCGCGCGGGGCGGTGGAATAGAGATAGGTGCGGCCCGCGCCGCCGGTGGCGAGGATCGTCGCCTTGCCGGTGAACAATTCGACCTGGCCCGAGCGCCGGTTGAGCGCGTAGACGCCCCAGACATGGCCGTCGCCGAGGTAGCGCTCGCCATGGCGCGAGGTGGCGAGGTCGATCACCGCCATGTCGGGGATCAGCGTGATGTTGGGATGCGCGACCGCCGCCTTTTCGAGCGCGACCTGCACGGCATGACCGGTCGCGTCGTCGACATGGGCGATGCGGCGGTGGCTGTGCCCGCCCTCGCGGGTCAAATGGAGGGCGTTGCCTTCCTGGTTGAACGGCACGCCCAGCTGGACGAGCTTCTCGATCGCGGCCGGCGCGCCCTCGATCACGAATTCGACGGTGGCGCGGTTGTTGAGGCCCGCGCCCGCGACCATCGTGTCCTCGATGTGATTCTCGAAGCTGTCGCCGTCTTCGAGCACCGCGGCGATGCCGCCCTGCGCCCAGTTGGTCGAGCCCTCCGACAGGCCGCCCTTGGCGAGCACCGCGACCTTGAAGCGCTCGGCGAGCGACAGCGCGGCGGTCAGCCCCGCCGCACCCGATCCGACGATGACGACGTCGAAGGGCCGGGTCGCCACTATGCGGCGGCCTTGTCCGAGGTGAGGCTCAGGAACACGTCCTCCAGATCCGCCTCGCGGGTCGAGACGTCGACCACGCTGTAGCCGGCGCCGTTGAGCGCGGTCAGCACCTCGCCGGCATTCACCTTGTCCTTGTGGTAGGTGATGGCGATCACCCGCTCGCTCTTGAGCTCGGTCTTCTCGAACAGGGGCGAATCGGGGGCGGCGCTGATGTCGCGGTCCAGCGTCACCTCGACGATCTTCTCCTGCGCCTTGGAGAGCAAGGCGGCGGTCGGCTCGTTGGCGATCAGGCGGCCATGGTTGATGATCGCGATGCGATCGCAGAGCTCCTGCGCCTCCTCGAGATAGTGGGTGGTCAGCACAACGGTGGTGCCGCGCGCGTTGAGCTCGCGCACATAGGCCCAGAGCTGCTGGCGCAATTCGATGTCGACGCCGGCGGTCGGCTCGTCCAGCACCAGCACCGGCGGATTGTGGACCAGCGCCTTGGCCACCAGCAGGCGCCGCTTCATGCCGCCGGACAGCGTGCGGGCATAAGCGTTGGCCTTGTCCTCCAGATGGACGGCGCGGAGCAGCTCCATCGTGCGCCGCTCCTCCTTGGGGATGCCGTAGAGGCCGGCGCAGATTTCCAGCGCCTCGGACGGCGTGAAGAAGGGATCGAACAGGATCTCCTGCGGCACGATGCCGATCGAGCGCTTGGCGTTGCGCGGATGCTCGTCGATGTCGAAGCCCCAGATCTCCGCCTTGCCGCCGGTCTTGTTGACGAGGCCGGCGAGGATGTTGATCAGCGTCGACTTGCCGGCGCCGTTCGGCCCCAGCAGGCCGAAGATCTGGCCCCTCGGCACGTCGAAGCTGACGCCGTGCAGCGCGGTCTTGCCGCCGGCATAGGTCTTCTGGAGATTCTGGATGGAGATGGCGGCGTCGGTCATGTCCGCGCAGATAGTCGGTACGGGGCCGTGCCGCTAGGCTTGAGCAAGAGGAAATCCTCCCCCGCAAGGGGGAGGTGGCGCCGAAGGCGGCGGAGGGGGGGCGCACGGCGGTGTCCTCTCCAGCGTGCCGCCGCCCTTCCCCTCCGTCACGCTCCGCGTGCCACCTCCCCCTGGCGGGGGAGGATCGTCGGGGCTGAATCCCGCGCATTAACCCTGCCGCTTCACGAGTCGTTAGGCATTTCGCGCGATCATCCCGGCCATGACCCAGGCCGCCGTTCCCAGCTTCGCCCGCCGCTCGCGCGTCGCCTTCGCGGCCGCCGTGCTGGTCGCGCTGCTCGTCACCGTGGTGGAGGTGCCGCATGCGGCGCCGGTCGCGGCCCAGGCGCCCGCGCTCGTCGCCTGATCGATCCGGGCGATTGATCGGACGCCGGCTGCTTGCTATGCGGCGCCTCGTGAGCAACCAACCGCCCGAAACGATCCGCGTCACCGCCTCCCGCGTGGTGTGCGACGGCGCCAGCGACATTCCCACCGGCGCCGCGCTCGGCCATCCGCGCGTGTTCCTGGAGATCGACGAGAGCGGCTTCGTCGAATGCGGCTATTGCGATCGGCGCTACGTGCTGATCGGCGGCCCGGCGGATCGCTCGGAAGCCGCCTGAGGCATCCCGATCCTCCCCTTTCAGGGGAGGTGGCACGCCGAAGGCGTGACGGAGGGGTATCGGCGCCCGAGGAGGGCATGCCGCCCGCCTCCACCCCTCCACCATCGCTACGCGACGGTCCCCCTCCCCTTGCAGGGGAGGATTCGGTTTTGTCTCCGGGGTGACGCCCGCCCTCAGCCCTCCTATATCGGCGCACATGACCAGCCTCTCCGATCCCCGCTCCTTCCTCTATCGCGACGGGCTGGACCCGGACGCGGCGCAGCGCCTCGCGGCCACCACGCTCGGCGCGTGCGACGACGGCGAACTCTATCTGCAATATCTCGCGTCGGAGAGCTTCGGCTTCGACGACGGGCGGCTGAAGACCGCCGATTTCACCACCCAGTCCGGCTTCGGTCTGCGCGGCGTGTCGGGCGAGACCACCGCCTTCGCCCATGCCAACGAGATTTCCGAGCGCGCCATCCTGCGCGCCGCCGAGACGATGCGGCTGCTCGATCCCGCCAAGGGGCGGACCGCCGCGCCGCCCGCCCGCACCAACCGTCACCTGTATGGCGAGGCCAATCCGCTCGATCTGGTGCCGTTCGCGAAGAAGGTCGATCTGTGCCAGCGCATCGACGCCATGGCCCGCGCCCGCGATCCGCGGGTGGCGCAGGTGTCGGTCGGCCTGTCGGGCTCGTGGAGCGTGGTCGAGATCGTGCGGCCGGACGGCTTCCTCGCCACCGACATCCGCCCGCTGGTGCGCCTCAACGTCTCGATCGTCGCCGAGCAGAATGGCCGGCGCGAGGCGGGCTTCTTCGGGCTCGGCGGCCGCTATCTCTACGATCGCCTGTTCGAGCCCGCGACCTGGGAGCGCGCGATCGACGAGGCGCTGGCCCAAGCCCTGGTCAATCTGGAGGCGGTGGCGGCGCCGGCCGGCGAGATGGCCGTAGTGTGCGGCCCCGGCTGGCCCGGCGTGCTGCTCCACGAGGCGATCGGCCACGGCCTCGAAGGCGATTTCAACCGCAAGGGCTCCTCGGCCTTCTCCGGCCGCATCGGCGAGCGGGTGGCGGCGCCCGGCGTCACCGTGATCGACGACGGCTCGATCGGCGAGCGGCGCGGCTCGCTCTCGATCGACGACGAGGGCACGCCGACCCAGGCCAACACCCTGATCGAGGACGGCATCCTCAAAGGCTATATGCAGGACCGGCTGAACGCCCGGCTGATGGGCGTGCCCGCCACCGGCAACGGCCGCCGCGAAAGCTTCGCCCATGCGCCGATGCCCCGCATGACCAACACCTTCATGCTCGGCGGGCGGGACGATCCGGCCGAGATCCTGGGCCGCGTCAAGAATGGCATCTACGCCAAAAGCTTCGGCGGCGGGCAGGTGGACATCACCTCGGGCAAGTTCGTCTTCTCCTGCACCGAGGCCTACAAGATCGAGAATGGCCGGCTCGGCGCCCCGATCAAGGGCGCGACGCTGATCGGCGACGGCCCCTCGGTGCTCACCCGGGTGCAGGCGATCGGCAACGACATGGCGCTGGACGAGGGCATCGGCATCTGCGGCAAGGGCGGACAGTCGGTGCCGGCCGGCGTCGGCCAGCCGACCCTGCTGATCGATCGCCTCACCGTCGGCGGCACGGCCGCCTGATGGCGCTGGTCGAGATCGAGACGTTCCCCGACGCGATCGTCGCCGAAATGGCCCGCGCCCGGCTCGCGGTGGAAGGGATCGAGGCGGTGCTGTTCGACGGCGGCATGGCCAGCATCGGCCTGGGCGTGCTGCTGCCGGCGCGGCTGATGGTGCCGGAGGCGGACGAGGCGCTGGCGCTGCGGGTGCTGGCGGGGGATGATGCCTGATTCATATCGGCCGTTCGCCCTGAGCCTGTCGAAGGGCTGTTCTTCCTTTTCGGGCGCCTAAAAGGAAGAAGGACGGGGCTTCGACAAGCTCAGCCCGAACGGGAGAAAGTCCGCCTCACCCCCTCGGCCGCAGCGGTTCCTTGACGCCCAGCAGCAGCAGGTAGAGCCAGCCCAGCACGATAAACGCCGCCCCCAGCACCAGCGCGGAGTGTACGAGGCCGAGCCTCCGGTCCGTTTGCTGGTCCATGGATGCCGACCCTAATCGCGATGCGCGCGATGGGCAATATCGCTGCCTAAAAAAGCAGCACCATTCTGGAGTTGCCCAAGACTCGGGCGGCCGCTTTCCGCCCGATTCATGCTGCGCCGCGAAATGAGGCGGATTCATTACTTGGCACGCCTTTTGCGAAGCTTCCTCGGGCAAGAGCAGGGAGGCGGCATGAAACTGATCATAGCCATCATCAAGCCATTCAAGCTGGACGAAGTGCGCGAGGCGCTCTCGGGCATCGGCGTCGCGGGGATGACCGTGACCGAGGTCAAGGGCTTCGGCCGGCAGAAGGGGCAGACCGAAATCTACCGCGGTGCGGAATATTCCACGAACATGGTGCCGAAGATCAAGATCGAGGTCGCGTGCGGCTCCGATCTGGCGGCGCGCGTCGTGGAGGCGATCCAGCAGGCGGCCAATACCGGCGCGATCGGCGACGGCAAGATCTTCGTCCTCGATCTCGCGCAGGCGGTCCGCATCCGCACCGGCGAGATCGACGAGACGGCGCTGTGAGCAAGGGGGGAACCATGAAGCTTTCGACCAAGATCTTGGCCGGGCTGGGAGCGGCCGGCGCTGCGGCGCTGCTCACCCACCCCGCTTTCGCGCAGGCCGCCGCCGCCTCGCCGATCCCGGCGCCGACGGTGAACAAGGGCGACAACACCTGGATGCTCGTCTCCACCCTGCTGGTGCTGATGATGTCGATCCCGGGCCTGGCGCTGTTCTACGGCGGGCTCGTCCGCACCAAGAACATGCTGTCGGTGCTCACCCAGGTGCTGATGATCGTCTGCATGGTCGGCGTGATCTGGGTGTGCTGGGGCTATTCGGAGGCGTTCACCGCCGGCAACCCGTTCTTCGGCGGCTTCTCCAAGCTGTTCCTGAAGGGCGTCGACGCCAATGCGACGGCCGCGACCTTCTCCAACGGGGTCTATATCCCGGAGCTCACCTTCGTCCTCTTCCAGATGACCTTCGCCATGATCACGCCGGCGCTGTTCATCGGCTCGGTGGCGGAGCGCATCAAATTCTCGCCGCTGATGCTGTTCGTGGCCCTGTGGGTGACCTTCATCTACTTCCCGGTCGCGCACATGGTGTGGTGCTGGGACGGCCCGGACGCCGTCGCCGCCGCCGCGCTCAAGGGCCCGGCCGCGCTGGCCGAGGTGACCAGCCACGCCGGCCTGCTGAACCAGTGGGGCGCGCTGGACTTCGCCGGCGGCACCGTCGTGCACATCAATGCCGGTATCGCCGGCCTGGTGATGTGCATCCTGCTCGGCAAGCGCCGTGGCTATCCGCATGAGCCGATGCCGCCGCACTCGCTGACCATGACCATGATCGGCGCCTCGCTGCTGTGGGTGGGCTGGTTCGGCTTCAACGCCGGCTCCAACCTGGAAGCCACCTCGGTCGCCTCGGTCGCCTTCATGAACACGATGATCGCCACCGCCGCCGCCGGCATGAGCTGGCTGCTGGTCGAGCAGGCGGTGAAGGGCAAGCCCTCGCTGCTGGGCGCCGCCTCGGGCGTGGTCGCCGGCCTCGTCGCCGTCACCCCGGCCTCGGGCTTCGCCGGCACGATGGGCTCGGTGATCCTCGGCCTGATGGTCTCGCCGATCTGCTTCTTCTTCGTCACCGTGGTGAAGTCGAAGTTCGGCTACGACGACTCGCTGGACGTGTTCGGCGTGCACTGCATCGGCGGCATCACCGGCGCGCTGATGACCGGCATCCTCGCCAATCCGGCGCTGGGCGGGCAGGGCGCGGCCGACTATGCGTCGAAGCCGGGCACCCTGGTCGTGGCGCCCTACGACTGGATCCACCAGCTGACCGTGCAGGGCGAGGCGGTGCTCCTCACGCTGCTCATCTCCGGCATCGGTTCCGCCATCCTCTTCCTCATCATCGACAAGACCTGGGGCATGCGTGTCTCGGCCGAGGTCGAGCATGAGGGCCTCGACATCGCCGAGCATGGCGAGCGGGCCTACCACTACTGACGAGCTTCCTCCTGCGAAGAACCTGGGCCGGCGGGGCAACCTGCCGGCCTCTTTTTGTCTGCCCGCCGCTCCGAAATCTCTCGTCATCCTGCCGAAGGTCAGGATCCGTTGGATGCAATGCGGATGGCCTGGCGCCGCGTGGAGGCCGCTCCGCGCGATGCGGCGGGCGCTGCGCGAATGGATCCCGGCCCCCGCCGGGATGAGGGGACGTTACGGCCACGCCACGATTTTCGATCGATGCAAACGCTCCTTTTAACCGCGAGATTGCCCGGTACGCCTTGAAGATTGATTCCGGACGCGCAACTTATCCCGCGGGCAAGTCGTTGATCCCATTCAGCGGGAGAGTCGTTTCATGGCCGCACGAGCCGACGCGATCGCGCCCACGCGCGACACGCCAGACCGGAGGCCGGACCTCCTCCACCGTTTCCGGCATGTTCGCGCGCTGAGCCTGGCGCTCGCCGCCGATCTGTCGGACGCCGATGCCTCGGCCCAGTCGATGCCCGATGCCTCGCCGGCCAAATGGCATCTGGCGCACACGACCTGGTTCTTCGAGACCTTCATCCTGCGCGATCACGCGCCCGGCTACCGGCTGTTCGACGAGCGCTGGCCCTTCCTGTTCAACAGCTATTACGAGGCGGAGGGCGCCCGCATGGCGCGGCCCTCGCGCGGCCTGCTGACCCGCCCGGCGCTGGACGCGGTGCGGGCCTATCGCGCGCATGTCGAGCGCGAGATCGAGGCGGCATGGGAGATGCTGCCCGAGGCCGCGATCGCGCTGATCGAACTGGGCTGCCATCATGAGGAGCAGCATCAGGAGCTGCTCGTCACCGACATCCTCCACCTGTTCGCGCAGAATCCGCTGGCGCCCGCCGTCTGGCCGGCCGAGCCGCGCCGGCCGAGCGCCGCGCCCGATCCGATCCGCTGGATCGCCGGGCGCGAGGGCAAGGTCGAGATCGGCCATGGCGGCGGCGGCTTCGGCTTCGACAATGAGGGGCCGCGCCATGCCGCGTGGCTGGCGCCCCACGCGCTGGCGGATCGCGTGGTCACCAACGGCGAATGGCGCGCCTTCGTCGAGGATGGCGGCTATCGGACCGCCGCGCTCTGGCTGTCGGACGGCTGGGCCTGGGTGCGCGAGAACGGGATCGAGGCGCCCGCTTACTGGCGCCGCGGCGCGGACGGCCAGTGGAACGAGCGCTTCGGGCTGGACGGGCAGGGGCCGATGGATCTCGCCGCGCCGGTTCGCCACGTCAGCTATTACGAGGCCGACGCTTATGCCCAGTGGGCCGGCGCCCGGCTGCCCACCGAGGTGGAGTGGGAGAGCACGGCCCAGGGCCTCGATCCTGCGCACGGCCATTTCCTCGATACGCCGCGCGCCGTCCGCCCCCTGCCGGTGGCGCCCGGCGACGGGCTGCGCCAGATGTTCGGGGACGTCTGGGAATGGACCCGCTCGGCCTATCTCCCTTATCCCGGATTCCGCGCCGCCGGCGGCGCGGTCGGCGAATATAACGGCAAGTTCATGTCCGGGCAGTTCGTGCTGCGCGGCGGCAGCTGCGCGACCCCGCGCGGCCATGCCCGCGCCAGCTACCGCAACTTCTTCTATCCGCATCAGCGCTGGCAGTTCACCGGCGTGCGCCTCGCGAAGGACGTCTGACCATGCTGCTGGAGATGGACCGCAACGACGCCGCCACGCCCGAGGCGGATCCCGCCTTCCGCAAGGACGTGCTGGCCGGTTTCTCGGCGCCGCAAAAGGCGGTTCCCGCGCGCTGGTTCTACGATCATCGCGGATCGGAGCTGTTCGAGGAGATCACCGACCTCCCCGAATATTACCCGACCCGCACCGAGCGCGCGCTGCTGGAA
>Ga0207671_10002259_pt1 | contig 20855 bp, 14 predicted proteins | sample KBSC24metaG_FD_184352 | JGI IMG/M metagenome (GOLD analysis project Ga0207671, IMG submission 184352) | Corn rhizosphere microbial communities from Kellogg Biological Station, Michigan, USA - KBS C2-4 metaG (SPAdes) (version 2) | ecosystem: Host-associated > Plants > Roots > Rhizosphere > Soil... | reverse complement strand
TGTGCGCGGCATGGGCCAGGATGGGCTGCTCGTCACGATTGAACCGAGTGACGAGATGATTCAAAGAGCAACCGCTTATCTCGAACGCGCGGGATTGCGCGATCGTGTTCGCATCGAACGTGGCAAAGCGCTCGAAGTGATGCCAGGCCTCAACGAGACTTTCGATCTACTCTTCATCGACGCCGTGAAAGAGGAATACTCTCATTATCTCGATCTGGGCCTGCCGCGTTTACGCACCGGTGGTGTCGTGATCGTCGACAACCTCCTCTGGGGCGGTCGCGTCGCAAGTGACGACGACGAAACCTCAACCGTCGCATTACGCGAATTCAACACCTACTTCATCAATCACCCTCAATTGCGCGCTGAAGTATTATCCGTCGGCGACGGCTTAGGTTACGCAGTTAAGATCAGCTAAGGCGCCTCTTTGGAGTGCTGCCACAAAAAGGCACATAAGGAACACAAGCAAAACCGAAAGGGGTCTATCTGTGTCCTCATGTGCCTTTTTGTGGCAGCACTCCGAAGAGGTACCCTTCTCACAAACCTATTATCTTGATAAAAACTTCCGCTGCGTGGTAACTTCCACTCGTCTCTCCGTAACTTAGCGAGAGTCTCTCCTGCGGCCTCATGTGAGTTTCCTCTCCTGAGTTGGAGGTGCCTGATGAAGTTTAGACAGATCGTCGGACTGCTTTTGCTGGCGTCGTTCGCCTTCACCCAATACTCATGCACGGTCGCGTCGAGTAAGGGAGAGTTTTTCGGTTCCACCACTCCTCCTGCAAGAAACATCTTTCGCTACGTCAACGGCGACGAGCCCGAATCAGTCGATCCGCAAATCAGCAATGCACAACCCGAAGCTCGGCTGGCCATGGCACTCTTCGAGGGTCTCGTCGAATATCACCCCAAGTCGATGGCTCCTATACCCGCACTCGCGGAACGCTGGGACATCAATGACGATTCATCCGAATTCACTTTTCACTTGCGACGCAACGGTCGCTGGTCCAACGGCGATCCGATCGATGCGAACGACTTCGTTTACAGTTTCCGGCGCGCGCTAACTAAAGAAACTGCTTCGCGTAACGCTAATCTCCCGATGTACATAAAGTACGCGCAGCCTTTTTACGAGCAGCAGGTTTTTGTGCGCGACCCGCAGACGGGCCAGTTCCTCCTCGCGAAGGACTTTGACGATAAACTCCCTCCCATGCCACTCAGTGGCAGCCCCATCGATCCTTCGAAGAGTGAATACACGCCGACGGCTGAAGAAGCGAAGCCCGATCCAGACACTGCTTTCCATCAATTGATGCACAGCCCGCTGCGATTGACGCTGCCGGGTGGTGAAAAGGCTCGCACCAAGCTGCTCGACAAAAATGCAAAACTCAAAGCAGCGATTGCAGGCAAAGAATTAGTGACCGTGAAAGGCGAGGACATCGGCGTCGAAGCGATTGACAACTACACCCTGCGAATCTCTCTGGTCCAACAGGCGCCGTTCTTCCTCGGCTTACTCGCACACCAGGTTTTCAGAATCGTGCCGCGGAAAATCGTCGAGAAGTACGGCCACCTCTGGACGCAACCCGAAAACATCGTCACCTGTGGTCCATTCAAGATTAAAACCTGGGTTCCTTACGATAAGCTCGTGATGGAGCGCGATCCGATGTACTGGGACGCCGCGAACGTCAAACTCGATGAGCTCCAGTTTTATCCGATCAACGACCAGACTACGGCGATGAACCTGTACAAAGTCGGTGAGCTCGAAGCGGTTCAGAATCGCGGCGTACCAAATCCCTGGCTTCACGTGTTGAAGGCTAAAAAAGACTACATGGACGCGGCGGAGGGCGCGATCGACTATTTGATCATGAACACCACCAAGCCGCCGTTGAACAATGTGAACGTACGGAAGGCATTTAACCTCGGCATCGATAAGAAAGCGTGGGCCGAGTTTCGCAGGATCATAAAACCGCTGACCGCATTTACTCCCGAAGGGATATTTCCCGGATACCCACAGCCAAAAGGCCCTGAATTCAACCCCGCAGAAGGCCGGCGTTTACTCGGCGAAGCCGGTTATCCCGTAACACAAAATAGTGACGGCAGTTTTTCCTGTCCGAAGTTTCCGGTGGACCAGGTCGAGTATTTTTACAACACCCAGGGGTCGAACAAACTCCAGGCCGAGTGGATGCAGGCACAGTGGAAACAGAATCTCGGCATTACGGTGCCTTTAAGAAACATGGAATGGAAAACGTTTTTAGACTCGAAGGCGAAGCTGGATTACAAAGGATTCGCGCGGAGCGGCTGGGGCGCCGACTTCATGGACCCGTTCACGTTTTTGAGCGTCTTCTACACCGGCGGCGAGAGCGGTACGGGCTGGACCGATCACAAGTACATCGAAATGCTCGACGAAGCGAATCGCACACTCGACACCAAAAAGCGTTACGAGCTGTTGGCAAAAGCCGAGGATTACATGCTTAAACAGCAACCGATCATTCCCATCGCCTCGACAGCCGTTAACTGGATGAAGAAACCATACGTGAAAGGAATGTATCCGAATCCGGGTTCATTGTTCCCCTGGAAGTTTGTTTACATCGAACGCGATCAAGCCAAATGGGATTTTGGCACGCCGAGTCTGGCGGATTAAGAGTTCGCAATTCGACAACATGCTTCGTTTCATCGTCAGACGTCTCCTCGTTACGATACCCACGATCCTTGTCGTGATCACCATTACATGGGCTTTGATTAAGCTCGCGCCCGGTAATTTCTACTCCGGCGAGAAACCGCTCCCACCAGCAATCGAGCAGACCATTCGCGAAAAGTACGGCCTGGATAAACCCTGGTATCAGCAATACGGCAAGACGATGTGGGGTATTCTGAGGCACCTCGACTTCGGAATGTCTCTGAGGTTCGAGGGCCAGTCAGTAAACAGCATCATCAAGCGCTCGCTGCCAGTCTCGGCTGCCGTGGGAATCCTCGCTTACCTGCTCGCATTGGTCGTCGGTATCACAGCCGGATCGATAGCCGCACTGAAACAGAACTCGAAGTGGGACTACGGCTCGATGGCGCTCGCGATGGTCGGTATTTCGGTGCCAAACTTCGTGCTTGGTCCAATCCTGGTGATCATCTTTTCTCTTTGGCTCTACTGGTTTCCACCATCTCGCTGGGACGGCTTTCCGAGTCGAAGCGTCGTTCTGCCAGCCCTGACGCTGTCAGCGGTCTACATTGCGTACATCGCGCGGCTCACGCGCGCGGGAATGCTCGAGGTGCTGCGTTCGGATTACATTCGCACCGCGCGTGCGAAAGGATTGAGCGAGAAAGACGTCGTCATCCGGCATGCGTTGCGCGGCGGACTGATGCCCGTGGTCTCATTCACTGGACCAGCGCTAGCCTTCTTGATAACGGGAACGGTAGTCGTCGAAAGAATCTTTGCGTTGCCGGGTTTGGGAAACTATTTCATCCAGGCATCACTCAATCGCGACGAGCCATTGATCATCGGCATCGTCGCATTCATTGCGCTGACACTCTTAACGATGAACCTGCTCGTTGATATCGCGTATGCGTACCTGGATCCGCGCGTGAGGTATCAGTAATGGTTGCGGACAAGAAACCACATCGCGATGAGCTCATCCACATTCCGCCGGAGATGGCGGTTGCGGAGGCTGACGTCAGATCCGAGGAAGCGACGGAATTTGTTCGTGGCACCTCGTTATGGCGTGACGCATGGCGTCGCTTGCTCAAGAACAAGCTTGCAGTGTTTGGTCTCGTTGTCGTCGTCATCGTAAGCATTGCATCGCTGGTTGGGCCAACACTGATCAAGCGAACGTTCGGATTTACGCCTGACTACATCCCTTCACAGGACGTCAAGCTCGCGAGATCTTATCCGCCGTTCACAGGTCCTGACGGACAGTTCTCGTGGTTACATCCGATGGGAACTGACAACGCCGGCCGCGATCAACTCGCACGTGTGCTTCAGGGCGGACAGATTTCGCTGTTCGTCGGAATCATCTCCACACTCGTGTCGCTGTTGATTGGCGTCACCTATGGCGCGATAGCTGGTTACATCGGCGGCCGTGTCGACAACGTTATGATGCGATTTGTGGACGTGCTTTACTCGCTCCCGTACGTGATTCTCGTGATCGTGCTGTTGTCGATGTTCCGCAGCCAGACGCCGCGCGGTCAATTGATCCTGCTGTTCGTCGCGATCGGATCGGTTTCATGGTTGACGATGGCGCGGATCGTTCGCGGGCAGGTGCTGTCGTTAAAGAATCAGGAGTTCGTGATGGCCGCGAGAGCGACCGGTGTTTCCGGGACACGGATCATCTTTCGACACTTGATTCCGAATACGCTGGGACCGGTAATTGTTTACGCGACGCTGACGATTCCGCAGATCATGTTGACTGAGGCGTTTCTTTCGTTTCTCGGCTTCGGTGTACAAGCGCCGCTCTCGTCGTGGGGGAGTCTGGCGGCTGAGGGCGTTCAGAATATCGCGATCTTTCCGTGGCAACTGATCTTTCCCGGCGTCACGATGGCGCTGACGCTCTTCTCTTTGAACTTCTTAGGTGATGGATTGCGCGATGCTCTGGATCCGCAAATGAGGACGGTATGACGCCTGATTCTGACGGAAACCTCCTCGAAGTCAAAAACCTTCGCACTTACTTCGACACTGAAGACGGCATCGTCAAAGCCGTCGACGACGTCACGTTTCAAATCAAACGCGGTGAGACGCTCGGCATCGTCGGTGAATCGGGCTCGGGCAAGTCAGTCACAAATCTCTCGATCATTCGTCTCGTCCCCGATCCGCCAGGCAAGATCGTCTCAGGCGAAGTGATCTTCAACGGCAGCGATCTTCTCCTGCTGCCGACCGAAGCGCTCCGGAAGATCAGAGGCCGCCGCATCGCGATGATCTTCCAGGATCCGATGACGTCACTGAACCCGTTCATGAAGATCTCGCGGCAACTCATGGAGATGACCCAGTTGCACCTGGGACATACGAGATCTCAAGCGTACGAACACGCGATCAGGATGCTGGAAACAGTCGGAATTCCCGACGCACGCACTCGTGCCGACGATTATCCGCACGAGTTTTCAGGCGGCATGCGACAGCGCGTGATGATCGCGATGGCGCTTTCCTGCGAACCGGAGCTTCTCATCGCGGATGAACCAACAACAGCGCTCGACGTCACGATTCAAGCTCAGATCCTCGAGCTCATTAAGAAACTCAAACGCGACACAGGCACGAGCGTGATGCTAATCACACACGATCTCGGCGTCGTCGCGGGCATGACGGATCACGTGATCGTGATGTACGCCGGAAAGATCTTCGAACAGGCCCGGACATCCGAGCTCTTCTCGACACCGGGAAATCCGTACACCAAGGGCCTGCTTCGCTCCGTACCCGATCCCGCGGCCGAACAAGGCAAGCTGTACCAGATACCAGGTCTGCCGCCCGACGTTGCACGTCTTAAACCCGGCTGTCCGTTTGCACCGCGTTGCGAGCGCGTTGAAGAGATCTGTCACAAGGAGTTTCCACCATTCGTACAGCTCAACGCCGATCACTACTCGCTCTGTCACTTTGCGCGTGAGGTCTACACCGATTCGGGAGGAGTATTTTGACTTTCTCTGCGGCTCTCTGCGTATCTCTGCGAGCTATGCGTTAAGATCGGTTTCAACGCAGAGATCGCGGAGATACGCACAGGGCCGCAGAGAACACCAGAGCTTATGAGCACAAACGGATCAACTTTGCTTTCGATTCGGGATCTCAAGGTTCACTTCGATCTCGGCGGTGGTGGACCATTCGATAAATTGATCGGCAACAGTCCGGTCAAGCGTGTCGTGAAAGCAGTTGACGGCGTTTCGATCGACATTTACGAGCGAGAAACCCTCGGGTTGGTCGGCGAATCAGGTTGTGGTAAATCAACTCTCGGACGCGCGATACTCCGGCTCACCGAACCGACTGCAGGCCAGGTGCTCTATCGCGATCAAGACCTCGCCCACTTGTCTGCAAGAAAACTGCGCGAACACCGAAGACAATTGCAGATCATCTTCCAGGATCCTTACGCCTCACTGAACCCGCGAATGACAGTCGGCCAGATCGTGGGCGAGCCACTCGAGACATTTCATTTGGCGAAAGGGAAGGAAGTCGAACGACGCGTTCAGGAGTTGTTGGAGACTGTCGGCCTCAGCAAGCGTTTCATCAAACGATACCCGCACGAGTTTTCCGGTGGCCAACGCCAACGCATCGGCATCGCTCGCGCGCTTGCCGTCGATCCGGATTTCATCGTGGCTGATGAACCAATCTCTGCGCTGGACGTCTCGATCCAGGCGCAGATCATGAACCTGCTCGAGAGACTGCGACGCGAAAAGAACCTCACGTACCTTTTCATCTCTCACGACCTGCGTGCGATCAGACACGTTTCGGATCGCGTGGCAGTGATGTACCTGGGCAAACTCGTGGAGATCGCCGACGCGAAAACGATCTACCACGAGCCTTTGATGCCTTACACGAAGGCGCTCATTTCAGCCGTGCCGGTGCCCGATCCTCAGGTTGAAGCCACCCGGCAGCGTATAATGCTGGAGGGCGATGTGCCTTCGCCGATCAATCCCCCGTCAGGTTGCCGTTTTCACACGCGCTGCCCGTACGCGATCGACGCATGCAGGGAGGTGGTTCCTCAATTGGTTGAAATAAAACCGGCGCATTTTGCCGCGTGCATTCGAATCAGTCCGGCACAACCTCATATCGAAGACGTTCCGCCCGGCGCCGCTCCCGGCCTTGAATGAGGCCGGAAAAGGCACAAAACGCCGCAAAATTTAGTGGCAACAGCCATCCATTGAACATTTAGCACTAAGGTAAACTCCCTCGTGCGGACGGAATTGAACTTAAGCCCCAGAGTTTGATGGTTAAAAAGTCCCCCATTGCCCTGAGTCCTCAGGAACACCGCGAAGACGCTCCGCCCTCCTGGCCAGAAGTCCAGGATTCATTAGCGGAGTCTTCGGGGATGGCCCTTTTGCTTGTTGATGGACACCAACCCCCCGCGGTCGTGGTGTCGAACAACAACTCGGTTTGCCATACCTTTCAAACTTCCCCTGAGTACGCCGAGCTTTGCGAGCCGTATTGCGGCGTCGCACATTCGCGCGCGATCAAGGCCGGCGGCGTTGTCGAATACAAGTGTCACGCGGGACTCTCGTGTTTTGCGAAGCCGGTGGAGTTGAGTTCAAAACGAAAGCTCGCGGTGATTGGCGGGCGTGCTTTTGTAAAGAGTTCGGATTATCAGCAACTGATGGAACGCGTTCGCACAGGTGATTTGCAGAGCATCGCTTCGGAGGAGTTGTTTGCAAACATCCTCTTCTCCGAGTCGCAGCGCGTCGGCGACATGGCCGAGCGCGTCGATCGTGCCGTGCGACGGTTGCATTCCGCATCGTCGAACGGATCCGGAACGAACCATTCGAGCGCGGCGGCTAAAGCTCCGGTTGAACCTGCGGCGGCGAAGGAATCTCCGAATCAGGATCTCGAGATTGAAGTGCAACGTTTACGCAACGAGCTGGAGTCTCGATCTCGCTTTGCCGAGTCACTACAGCACTTCCTGGAAAGGATAAGTTGTGAGGAGCCGTTGAAAACCTACAACTCGATCGTCAGCAACTCGAAGGAGTTGCTGCGCTCGGAACGCGCGTCGTTGATGGTGTTGAATGAGACTGCAAACGCGTTGGTTCTCAAGGCTGCGAGCGGGCTTGCGGCTGATGTCGCGGCTGTCGATCCGGTCCGCATCGGCGAAGGAGTGTCGGGCGAAGTTATCAACACGGGCAAGGCAGCACTGGTCACTGATATTCGCATTGCAGGACGCAAGCCTGCGCCGCCTGAGCGGTTGTACAAGACGAACTCATTTATCAGTTATCCGATCATGATCGGTGAACGAAAGGTCGGGGTGCTCAACGTCACCGACAAGACAGGTGGGGGCACGTACGACGAAGTTGATCTGAGCCTGCTCGAGATGATTGGACCACAGTTGGCGCTTGCTCTCGAGCGAGCGGAATGGCAGGAACGTGCGACGGAGTTTCAACTCAAATCGATCACGGATCAGTTAACTGGTCTGCCGAATTTGCGGTACTTGCAGGAACGACTGCCTGAAGAGTTGAACCGTTCCAAGCGCTACGACTACCCGATGAGCTTCTTAATGATCGACATCGACGATTTCAAGACCTACAACGATCAAAACGGTCATGAAGCAGGGAACTTAGCGCTACAAATGACTGCACATTGTTTGAAGGATGCGCTTCGTTCGGCTGACGTGGCGTTGCGTTACGGTGGTGAGGAGTTTTGCATTCTGTTACCGCAGACCGGTCTCGCCGAGGCGAAGACAATCGCCGAACGCATCAGGGAACACGTGTCGAACACACCGTTTCCACATGGAGAGACTCAACCGTTGGGTCGTGTGACGATTAGTGTCGGCGTGTCGACATTCTCGAAGAATATCGAGACCTACGACAAGATCATCGCCGCCGCCGACCGCGCACTGTATCAGTCGAAGAGTATGGGAAAGAATCGAGTTCAGTTTTACGACGAGAGCTAGCAGACGTCATCCTTTGCGTCTTTGCGTCTTTGCGAGGGATTCTCACGCAAAGGCGCAAAGGCGCAAAGAAGAAATGGGAAAGAATCGAGTTCAGTTTTACGACGAGAGCTAGCAGCCGTCATCCTTTGCGTCTTTGCGTCTTTGCGAGGGATTCTCACGCAAAGGCGCAAAGGCGCAAAGAAGAAGTAGGTTGTAGAGGATGAGTAGCCGGAGTTCCAACGAAAGCTTACGCCGTGTTCTCGGGCGGGTGACGCAGCAGGACTTTGTCGGCCGTGCGAGCGAACTCGAACGGATCATGGCCCAGGCCGAGCCTGCAAATGCGGGTCGAGGTCTGCTTCTGTTGATGGCACCTTCGGCAGGTGTCTCTGAACTACTGCGCCAGGCTTACGATCAAATCTTCAATCGACGTTCAGACGTCATCCCCATCTACTTCGGAATCACGCGCACCGAAACGACCGCGGTCAGCGCGGCGATCGAGTTTCTAAACACCTTCGTCCAGCAGTACATCGCGTTTCGCAGGGACGAACCGATCGTCGCACACGCGCCTTTGACTCTCCAGGATCTACTCGAACTCGCGCCTCCCGCCGACTTCGAATGGATCGAGCAACTCGTCGAGTCGTACACACGCGTTCGCTTCAGCAACGACGATAAGTCACTCGTGCGATTCTGCCTCGCGGCGCCGCAGCGCATCCCCGCCGGACGTGGACGAGCCTTCGTCATGCTCGACGGAGCACAGCTCGCCGAGTATCTCAATGGCGCCGTGGTGTTGGGAACCGAAATACTCAGAGTGTTCGGACGCGGCGAGTTTTCGTTCGTGCTCGCTGGCTTGCGTCGACAGATCCTCGAGGCCGCGCACGATGCAAAGAGCGACTTTGAACGTCTCGACCTGCTGCGTCTCGAACAGCTCGATACGAATGAAGCCCCTCTGCTGGTAGAGCATGTCGCCAAGCGACAGCAGGTTGCGACAAGCGAAGCAGCACGCGATCTGCTCGTCCAGCAGTTCGCCGGCAGCCCGTTTTTCATCAGCAGTTTCCTGCAAGCGGCACGCGAAAAACGCACGTCGCTGCTTACGTATCTCGACGTCGAACGTCTCTACGTCGACGAGCTTTTCGGCGGTCACATTCACCGCCACTTCGCCGATCTACTCGAAGAGACGTCACCAAGACTCGACACGCGAAATCTCTTGATCCGCCTGCTTTGGGAAGCAGCGGCGGGCGAGGAGCGAACGTCGTCGTTCGAAGTCTGGCGAAAGCGTTTGCACGTCGCTCCAAACGAGCTCGAGGAGATCCTGCACCGTCTGCACGTTCAGGAGTTCGTGAACTGGGATGGCGCGACTGTCGAAGCCGGCGTTGGACCACAGGCATGGAAAGATTATCTAAAGATCAGATATCGACTTGACGTGCTCAACGAGCCGCGCGCGCTCGTCGTCGCCGACGCGCTCGCAGACGCTCTCAAGCGTGCGCCACACACGATGGCGCGGCACTACAAGCAGATCGCAAACACGGGCCTGAGGGAATTGATCTCTCGATTCAATTGCCAGCAAGTACCTTCAATACTGTTCGATTACCAGGGTTTTAGTGGTAAATACAAAGGCGCTGAAAACGAAGCCATCGTTGCCGGACTCGCGGCTGAGACCGAGTCGATCAAACTTCCACAAACGATCCACCTCGCCAGTTGTCTCTCTTTCAATAGCGACATGAAGCAGATCTGCGACGAAGACCGCTGTTTTGTCGCGCACACGTTTGAAGAGGGAACTTACTCAGACGCACAGCAGGTCGTTTGGCTGGCGGCGGAGGTCGAGTCGAAGCTTGAAGTCGACGTCGACGTCGTACGCGCGTGGTACGAGAGATTCGAAAACATGTCCAACAGGCTTGGCTTCACGCGCCTTCAGGTTTGGTTAATCTCAAACGAGGGCTTCTCCGAAGACGCAAGCAGGTTTCTCAAGCGCCGGCACGCTTTTGGCTCGAGCCGTCAGCAGTTGGGCCTGCTGGCTTCACGCGTGAGAGAGACAGTTGCGAGTCCTGTCATGCAAACATCAGACAGTGACGAGTTTCTGATCGTGGTCCCGATGGGCGAGGACAACGAACTGATCGCGGCCAACACAGCCGAACAGATCGCACGTCGTTTGACGTTCCGGCCGGAGGCAATTAACCAGATCAAGACTGCCATTGTCGAGGCGTGCATCAACGCGTCCGAGCATAGTTTCAGCCCGGATCGAAAAATTTATCAGCGTTTTCGCGTGGAAAGTGATAGATTAGTCATCACCATTTCGAGTCGCGGCATCGTGCCAGCCAATCTAAACGGCGCGAATAGCGGAACAGAAGACAAGGAAGCGGCGGAAGCAAGACGCGGTTGGGGACTTAAACTCATCCGAACACTCATGGATGAGGTGGAGTTTGAACGGGTCGATGATGGCACCAGTTTGCGCATGACAAAGTATCTGCGCGCTGGTTCTTCGTAATGCGGCAAAAGAGCACCTTGCTTGGATGAGGTAAGTACAGGGAGCGGGAGCGACCTGGTCATCCTCGCCTAAAGCCATTCAGTAGGGGAGCTATCGAGTGGATACACCAAGTGGCAGGCTAGTACGCTCGCACTGTGTTGGCACCACGGCTGTTGTATACGCTAGCGATTACCTGAATAAGCTGACCGGTGAAAAGATTGAGCGTGAATGTCGCCGGCAACTCGACTGTGGTTGCCGCGCGCTGGTGATCGACTTCAGCGACACCAAGTTAGTCAACAGTATCGGTATTTCAATCCTCCTGGGAATAATCGACGTCGCCGAGAAGAACGGCGCTCGCATTGTTTTCTCTGAAGTAAACCTCCCAACAGTTGAATTGTTTGAAATGCTCGGCCTGACCCGCCATGTTGTCCTCGCAAAGGATGAAAGCGAGGCACTGATGAATCTCTCCCGTTTAGAGACTACTACCCCCGTAGTCCATTAAACATGGAGCCGTCGAAACAGAAACTCATTCATACCTTCGGCGCCCTGGCTGACTTGGGCCAGGAGATTGCCGGCACCGGCGATTTCACAGAGATGGTGCGGACGTCCATGCACCTGCTGCTGGGGACGCTCGCGCTGCGACGTGGCGCGGTCGTCGAGTGTTCTGGCGATGGTTCACTTCGTTGCGTCGCGCTCTGGGGGCTGAGCGATCAATCGTTGAATGGCTTTGAGCTTAGCGACACTGAGAAACACGCTTTTCTTAGTTGCGAGGCGGTCGAGTCGCTGGTGAAGAATACTGAGACGACGAATGGTTTTCTAAATCGATATCGCGACAAGCTCGGGGAAAACGAGATCGAGCTGGTGCTGCCGATGATCGTTCGCGGGGAAGTCACGGGCCTGGTCCTACTCGGAGGAAAAGCAAGTGGCGAAGAGTTTTCGAATGAAGACTTCGAGACGATTCGCGCGATGGTTCGTCACATAGGCGTCGGCATTCACACGCATCGTCTGCTCGAACAGGTCGAACAGCGCGCCGAAGAGAACCGCAGGCTCTATGAGGAGATGCGTAAGACCTACCGCGATACGATCAAAGCTTTCGCAGCGGCGATCGATATCAAAGACAAGTACACGCAGGGACACTCAGAACGTGTCGGTAAGTACAGCGAGATCATCGCGCGTGAGATGGGTTGGAGTGAAGAAGAGGTTGAAGGAATTCAGATCGCGGGTTACTTACACGACGTCGGCAAATTGATCGTCGACCGCAACATCATCAACGCTCCTTACAATATCGACGCGAAGCTTTCCAGTGAGTTGAATCGTCATCCGTCGGCGGGTTACGAGATACTTGCGCCGATCAAACATCCGTACGCCGACATACCTCTGATGGCGAAATATCATCACGAGCGACTCGACGGTCGTGGTTATCCGGAGGGATTGAAGGACGAGCAGATTCCGATAGGTGCGAAGATCGTTTCGCTCGCCGACTCATTCGACGCGATGACGACGGACCGCCCCTACCGCAGGCGTCGATCGTTTGAAGACGTCGTGCGCGATCTGCGCGAGAGCAGTGGGAAACAGTTTGATGGAAAAGTCGTGGCTGCGTTTGCGAAGGCCATTCTGAAAGAAGTGAACGGCGAAGCCAAAGAGCGCCGCATCACCAGGATGCTCGGCAAAGGCTACCTCGACGGCGACCACGTCTCAACATTACTCACCGATCTGATCGCCGATCTTAGCCTCGAAAAGGCACAAAAAGCACAAAAATAAAAACCACAAGCAAGCACAAATTAAGACAAGCACAACTGATTAAGACATAGCTATTTTGTGTGCCTTTTGTGCCTTTTTGTGGCCCTACCTTGGCTGGATGCGAATGACGAAGTTGCAGATCGCGATCTTCTGATCGGGCCCGACCTCGGTCGGCTCTTCGCGCGTGAGTTCCTTGCCGTTGACTAACGTAGGATTCCGGCCCTTCGCGATTAACCAATACCGCCCTTCATTATCACGCGACAGCACCGCGTGCACGCGGCTGACTTCCGGATCGCCTTTGATCGGCAGGTCAACTGTAATACTCCTCGAACCACGACCGATCGTGATCTCATTCTTCATGATCGGTACGACAGACTCGCGCACACCGCTGCGCCAGATCTCAACTGAAAAAAGCGCCGTCGCCTTCGGCCGCACGATAGTCTGTTCGCTCTCGCTTGTTTCCGAAGCATGCTCGACGATCGTGTCTCCCGGATTAAACGCAGGCGCAGTCCGCGAAGGGTCGACGCGCGGCGTTACCATCGTGTGACCGCTTTCAGTTTCATCCCAAACTGCCTGCACGCGAAACTCGCCTTTGTTCAACGTACCGTCCACACGAAGTTCGACGGCGAATGACTTTACGGCGAGCTGCGTCTGTCCACTCAGCTCGCGCGCACGCTCGGAGAGAACGTGAAACAATCCCTGCTCGAGTCCGCGACGCTTGTCGCCTTGCCAGTCTTTGTCGTCGTCCGCGCTGAGGTAAACGATGTATTCGCGGGGAATATAGGTTGGACCACCCGGGGGCGTGAACATCTCGCGCTGCATTGCCGCTTCGACTTCGCGCGCGATCTTCACCAGAAACTCTTCCCAAACGCGTCGTGGTTTCGCATGCTCGTCGGCGGCTTCGAGTAGATCCTCGCCTGTTTCACCATCTATCCATTTTCTAATCGATTCAAGCAGCCCCAAGCTGTCACTCCTTCTCCGCACTCCAACTCAATCAAACTCTACAAATCGCTTGTTAATCCAGCCACGGTCGGAAGAATACGGATCGATCTTGGGCCGGCCGTGTTCCACTATCTGAATTTCATACCAGTTATTATCGATAGATAAAACCTTCACTTTAGAACCTGACTCTGCCAGACCGATCGGTACGTTCGTGGCATTCGCCCCTGGTCGCAGATTTACGTCAGTGGTTGTGATGCCCTGGCGACCGATTATCTGAGGTTCCGCAGCGCGCTGAATAGCACCCAGGGGATTCCAGCGCGTCGTCACGTACTTGTGCGTCGCGAGAAGCATTCCTGTAAAAGCGAGAATCAAACCCAACGCAACCAGGGCACGCCGCGTTCGACTTGCAGGCAGCACTGACGTTCTTTGCGCTAGACGCTCTTTCTGGGTTTCGAGCTCCTGGCGCGCTCGTTCGGCCTCGAGACTGATCGGCACGACGATGCGCGGGCGTTTGCCTGTATCCAACTCCGCAACGGGCCGCTGATCCGGAACGGAAAACTGTGGCCGTGGTGGCGCTGCTTCAGTGAAATCTTCGGGTTCGATCGAGAGATCCGCGCTTGGTTTGCGCCGTGTTTGCACGACCGTTGCGGGCACCATTTGCAGAGGTCGCGTCGGCGGCAGACTCGCATCGGCGAGATCGTCCCAGAACTCTTCAACCGTCTGGTAACGTTCTTCAGGACGACTCTGCGTCGCTTTCTCGAGCACGCGCAAAACCGAATGCGCCCACGAAGCCTCACGAATGTGCAACGGCAGATCGGTCAACGCATGTTGCGCGAACCTGCGCGGTGATTCACCGGCGAGCAACGCGTAGGTCGTCTTCGCGAGCGAATAAATGTCAGCAGAAGGACTCAACTGAACGTGCGGCAATCGCAACCCGCCGCTGTCGAGTTGCCCTGTCTGCATGAGCGGATTGTGTTCGGGCGCCGAATAGATATTCGTTCCGACGCGCGTAATCGCACCGTCAGTCGCGTCGAGCCGCGCGACACCGAAGTCTGCGATCTTCACGACTTCTTTGTCGGCAGTGAGCAGAAGATTTTGCGGTTTGATGTCGCGGTGGATCACGCCGCACTTGTGCGCGTGTGCCAGACCCGAACAGACCTGTTCGAGATAGAAGAGCGCTCTCTGAATCGACAAAGGCCGCGTTTTAGTGAGCGCAAGCATGTCGCCGCCCGGAAGATACTCGAGCACGATGTAGTGAAATGTCATGCCTGTGAGATCGATCGCGGTGCCGTGACCGAGTCGATTTATCACGTTTGGGTGACGAACGCGATCGAGCGCGACTGCCTCGTTCTGAAAGTTGGTGACTAAGGTGCGCTCGAGTTCGGCGTCGGGAGTGTCTTGGAGGTAGAGATTGAGAGCTTTGATGACGATTGTGCGAGGAGCGCCTTCGGCAGCGGCGTTGTCGTTTGCTACGTAAATCTCCGCATAGCTGCCGTGTCCGAGGCATTCAAGGATGTCGTACCGGCCATCGAGCCTGCTCTGTTGGAGTTTCAGTTGCGCCATTAGTTCACCCTGATTCGCACCTTAGATGCACTACAAACAGATCAGGGTTTAAGGGGCGTTTGTGTTCGCTGGAGGCTTCGTCAACTCCTCGTAATGGTTGAGCACTTTCCATCGATCCTTTTGAGTTCTGACGCTTATGGCGGCAAGACCGAGCACCGCATCTCTCTTGATCGTTGCGTTAGCGGGCGAGGGATTCGCGTCCGCTTTACTGATGGCGGCGTCGAACGCTTTTCCTGCTTCGTCGGTGTTTCCGGTCAGAAGATTTGCGCGACCATAAAGATACAAAAACTCAGCATTCGGAGAGTCCAGAGGATTCTGAACTCCGGAACTCACCAGCTCTTTGCCGATGTCGCTCGCCAACCACGCGCGAGGATCCTTATCTACCTGGCGCCGCATTCTCTCAAACTTAACAAACGGCTCCTCCGGGGGCGCCGTGGTCACTGGAATATTAGTCACGATGGTTTGAGGTTGTTTTGACGCCAGGAAGGGAATGCGTTCCTTGAAACGCGCACCCGCATAGAAAGCTCCCGCGATTAGCAACAACACGAGCAGCGCGTAAAACACGCGCCCTGTGGGACTCTTGTCATGTTTCATCTCCGGCGCAGCAACGTTGAGCGGCTCGCGTGTCGCGACGGCGCCGGCAGCCGGCGGCGCGGGAAAAGCGATTCGCGAGGCCGGCACGAAGGTCGACTCCGCTGGTGAACCGTTGCCCGTTGCGTAGACCGGAGGCGTCTCCGGCGAGATCGTCGGTTCGAGGTCGGCTTCGCGTTCGTCTGCCTTGATACGTTCTCCGACGCGCACCACGACTACAGTCAGATTGTCTTCGGCGCCGCGATCGTAGCAACGTTGCTTCAACTCATTGCAAACGTCTTCAGGGCTGTTGCTGACGACCATGAGATGGCGAATCTCGTTGTCGGAAACATGACGCGTGATACCGTCGGTGCAGAGCAGAAACTCCGTACCGTCCTCAACATCCATCGTCTTCATGTCGACCTCGACGCCTTCTTCGGCGCCGAGTGCGCGACTGATCACGTTCTTGCTCGGATGATTCGCGGCCTGCTCGGGTGTCATTCTTCCGGCGCGAACTTCCTCTTCGACGATCGAGTGATCTTCAGTTTCGCGATGCAGTTGACCGTCAGGCGTGAGCCTGTAGAGACGAGAGTCGCCGACGTGCCCAAACGTGGCGACGTTGTTTTTGAGGTGCAACGCGACGATGGTTGTCGCCATCATCGAGAACTTCGCGTGTTCCTGAGCCATCTGGTGAATGGAGGCGTTGGCCCGCTGGATCGCGAGTTCCATCAGGTCTTCAACATCAGTTCCGTCAACCTGGTGTCGAAACGCTTCGTCGAGCACTTCGATTGCAGTTTGCGACGCGACCTCGCCGGCTTCTGCGCCGCCCACACCGTCCGCGACAGCAAAGATCGAGCGTTGGCGGTCATGTAAAAATGCGTCTTCGTTGAGCGGTCGCCGATCGTTCAGCCCGCGGTCCGTAAGTGCTGAGGATTGCACCTGGAAGATTTTGGTGTCTTCACTCATTCAACTGCCTCCAGCTTAAGGGGAGAAGAGCTTTTAGCGACGGGCCTCTCCAGTACGACCCGATCGCGGGCATTTCGGTTTGAAAATGCCATTAACATCCCCAACATCGCGAAGCTCGTAATCAGACTGAACCCACCATGGCTGACAAATGGAAGCGTGATTCCAGTCATCGGTAAAGCTCGCAGGATACCGCCAATATTCACCAGGGCTTGAAAGCCGATAAACGCTGTTAGACCAGCCGCGCACAACTTCGTAAACATATCACGCGCCTCAAGCGAAGTGCGAACTCCAGCGACCACGAAAATTACGAGTGCAAGGATGATGGCCGAGCCGCCGAGAACGCCCGTCTCTTCCGCAATCGCAGCGTAAATGTAGTCGGAGTCAGCGATCGGGATGACTTCGGGAAAGCCGAGACCAAATCCACGTCCGCTTGTTTTGCCCGAGGCGATGCCGTACTGCGCCTGCGCGGGTTGAAAAGCGAGCTTGTCAAACCAGATGTCGACGTTCACCGTCTTCTGCATCGCAGGACTCTGCTCCGCGAGTTCTTTGAGCCTCGGATCTTTGCTCAACGCTTCGTCGTATTCGCGTTTCCACCATGAAACTTCCGGCGACGGTGGATCGAAGCCGTCGAGCCATAGATGAAATCGTTGCTGTATGCGAGAGGGAAGCGCGGCGCTGATCGGTCGTGCGATGGTCGGAAGCAGTGGCACTTGCTCCTGAATGTCTCTCGGGAGTGCGCCGACGACGAGGATTCCGATCACGAGCAGAACCGAGCCGACGAACAGTAATAACTGCGGCCCGCGACGAACGGCGACGAGGTAGAGCGTTGTATAAGCGCCGCTGAAGATCAGCATCTGTCCGAAGTCTTTTAACGCGAAGAAGGGAACGAACGGCATTACCGCCATTACGAGCAGCGGTACTATGTCGCGCGCACGCGGAATGCCCCAGTAAGTTTCAGCCAGGTCTTTGTAACGCGCCGTCAGGATGCCTGCGAAGCCGACGAGAAAAGGGATCTTCGAGGGTTCCCATGGCGTCATGTTTCCAAGTGCTTTTCCGGCGCTCGACGTGATGACGGCGATTCCGAGTGGCAGGAGTGTGAATAAGACGATGATGAAGCTGTTGCGCTGTAGCCATAAGAGAAAGCCGTCGCGCATGCTGAACGAGTAAGCGATGGCAAATGCGATGAACGACAAGATCGGGATCCAGGTATAACTCGAAGTCATCGCGTTCCAGAGAGAGTAGTTCGACTCCTTTCTCGGGAGCTGATCGATGTCGATCGGTTGAGCAGGTGTTGGTGGGAGGCCCATCAACTGCTTTTTCACAGGATCGTAGTTTTCCATGATGTAGCGCATGCGAAGCGCTTCCATCTTTTCTTCGCGCGCAACGGACTTGTTGCGTGCGTTGTATTCCGGATCGCTGTAGAGGCGATACTGGACGAGCATTCCGAATGCGAAGAGCAGAATTGCGGTGGTGAAGAGCACCCAGTTACCGGCGAATCTCTTCGTGCGCGAGAGCCAGATGGCGAGGAGCATCAAAGGGAAGAACATCATCAAATCGCGCACGGCGCCGATCGTCGAAGTCTCATAGCCACGCAGCAACCCGGCGCGATGGACCGCGATGTACCCGATGATCTCGAGGACGAGTATCAGCAGGATTAGGATTAAATGTGATGACGCCCGGTTCTTCATTCAATTTAGACAGGATTCACAAGATGTTTTCAGGATTTACAGGATTAATCTTGTTCATCCTGTAAATCCTGTTAAGCATTATTTGAAATACCCAAGGTCCCTCGCTTTCAACACGAGCGCGGCGGCGATCGGCGCCGCGGATCGCGATCCGTAACCTCCACCCTCGACGACAATCGCCATCGCGAGTTGCGGTCGCTCGAGCGGCGCGATGCACAGGAACCAACCGTCGATTCTCGGATTTTCATTGTCCATGATCACTTCGTCGTACTCGCGAATAATATTGCCCCGATTGTCTTTCTCAATTTTGTGTCTCGTCTTTGGCGCGCCCGTCTTTTGATCGTAAACCGGGACTATCTTCTGCGCGGTTCCGGTTTTACCTCCAGTGTTGATTCCAGCCGCCTTCACTGGACCAAACACACCACGCGCGGTACCACTCGGACCACCGGTCACAAGCCCCATGATGGAACGCAGTCGCGCCGCAGTCGCGGGCGGGAGCACCTGGTTGAAGACCTGCGGCGCCACGTTCATCTCGATACGCGGCTTCATCAACTTGCCTTCCATGTTTCCGATCGTGGCCGCCGCCAGCGCCATCTGAAAAGGAGTCATCTGCCCGGCGAACCCCTGACCGTATCCCATGAGCGCGAGGTCGTACCTGGTCACCTGTTTGCCGGTTACGATCGTGGCTTCTCTCGGCGCGAGCGCACGCTTCACCGCATCAGTGCTGGCGTTCCAGATCTCAGTCTGCTTTCGACCACGCAACGCCTCCGCAGGCGTATCGTAAGCACCGATGCCGAGTAACTGCGCCGCGCGCTTGAGTCGTTCAGGACCGAGCTTCACCCCCATCTGCGCGAAATACTGGTTACACGAAACCTCGTACGCATGATCGATCGAGATGCGGCCGTGTACTTCGCCTGGTCCACCATCGTCAAAAATCACATTCGCACGGGGCGCCGCATAGTAACCACCGCCGCTGCACGTAAACTCCGTGTCCTGTTCGCCAGCCAGGAACGCCGCCGTCATCGTCACTGTTTTGAACGTTGAACCAGGGATGTAATACGCGCCGAGAGCTCGACTCACCAGCGGCTTGTCTCGTTCATTCGCTTCGAGCCGAAGCCACGTCGCTTCGTCGTCGACTTCGTACAAGCTGTAAGACGGTTCACTGTACAGAGCCAGCACGTCTCCGGTTTGCGGATTGAGGATAACTACTGCGCCGTGCTTGCCCTTCAACTGTTCGACTGCCGCCTGCTGCAAGTTGCGATCAATTGTTAAGCGAACGTCTTTGTTGCCTTTGTATTCCACGGGCGCGCCTTCGACCACCTTTAGCGCTTCTGGCAGGACGCCGCTCTCAACTCCAAACAGGGCACGCTCCAATCCCGGATCGCCGCGATCCGATCCGAACAAGTGCGCGAACGCTTTGTCCATCGGATACTCACGCCGGATGTTTCCACTCGAGTCGCGTTTGTAATACGCGAGCGGCTGGTCCACGCGGCCGCTGCGATCGAAGATCCAGCCGCGCAGCGTCGATTCTGACAGTCGACGCCCGCGCAGATCTTTGTAGCTCAACTCCTGAAACTTTTCGTTCTTCTCTGAAGCGTACTGTGCCCAATAGATGTGAAAGGAAAACAGCACGATCGCAAACAGAAAGAACAACCAGCGCAGTGCGCGCAGGCCACGATTGGTTGACGTGGATCCGAGTCGCTTCCGCACCGCCTTCGGCAAGTCTTCGGGAATTGCGGCGGTTGATGTTTGCTTGCGATTACGAATCAGGCCAAGCAGGAGCAGCAGAAGTACGAAGGCAAACCCGCCGACATAAACAATCGTGAACAGCGCGGGCGTTCTTTCAGGGACGTGAGGCGTTGGAATCGGGGAGGGTGATGGAGTTTGGAGGAAGATTAAAAGTATCGTGACGAGGTTCATCCAGTTAACTACTCACTTTTGCGCAAGCGTACTTCAACATCTCCAAATCCAATCACGTCGCCGTCTTCGATCAATCGAGATTCGCCGTAAGCGATGCGGCGCCCGTTGATGTATGTGCCGTTTGTCGATCCCGTATCGGCGACGAGAAGCGTCCCTTCTCCGGTCATCAACAGCGCTGCATGTATCTTCGATACGCTTGCGTCATTCAACGTCAATTCATTGTCGGAAGCGCGCCCGACGTTGAGCCGTTTGCCGCCCGGTTTGAAGACCAGCGGTATCTCGCGTGTTCCCTGGGGGAGCGTAATGCGCGCAATCACCTGGATGTCGGGCATCGGAGGTGCTGCACCGGGAATCGGAACACCCAGCCTCGCGGCGCGCGCCTCCTCGTCCTGGCGCCTTAGATCTTCTTCGAACTCGCCAAATGTGGGATCGACAGAGATTCCGGTGGTGAAGATGTCTACTTCCGCTTCAACATCCACGGGCGCA
>Ga0207671_10002252_pt1 | contig 20883 bp, 21 predicted proteins | sample KBSC24metaG_FD_184352 | JGI IMG/M metagenome (GOLD analysis project Ga0207671, IMG submission 184352) | Corn rhizosphere microbial communities from Kellogg Biological Station, Michigan, USA - KBS C2-4 metaG (SPAdes) (version 2) | ecosystem: Host-associated > Plants > Roots > Rhizosphere > Soil... | reverse complement strand
GCCGAGCCCGGCTTCGAGCAGGCGATGGACGAATATGTCACCAACTACCTGCTGAAGGGCACCGCCTGCGACACCGACTATCCGCGCTTCGTGCGCGATTTCCAGTCGCCGGCGGAGATCGCCGCCTCCGGCCTGCCCGGCGCGCGCATGGGCGGCGACAATCCCGACAACATCTATCGGCTGGCGGCGATCGCGCACGGCACCGCCTATCGCGTGACGGGGCGCGTCGTCGGCCTCAGCGGGCCGGACGTCTCCTTCTCGCTGATGGGCAATTGGGGCACTTCGGTCGGCATCGCGACGATCGGCCTGCACGAGCTGGAGGTGGACGCGGACGGCCGCTTCACCCTCACCATCGACGATCAGCCTGCGGGGACTCGCCGCAACCATCTGACCAGCGCGCCCCACGCCAAATTCCTGTTCGTTCGCGACAGCCTGATGGACTGGGCGACGGAAACCGCGCTGGAGCTGGCGATCGAGCGGATCGGCACGCCGCCCCGCCCGCCGCTGACGATCGAGGAGAAAGCGGCGCGCGCCTGCTTCCGGCTGACCGAGGACATTCCGCTTTATTACTGGTTCACCCGGATGTTCAGCGGGCGCCCGGTCAATTCCATGACGGTGCCGGTGAAGGTTTCCAGCTTCGGCGGCCTCGCCACCCAGACGAGCTCGATGGGGCGGCTCTCGCTCAAGGCCGACGAGGCGGCGATCATCCGCTTCGATCCGGCGGGCGCGACCTATGTGAGCCTGGTCGATTACGACTGGTGGTTCCGCTCGATCGACGTCGACAGCCGCCAGTCGAGCCTCACCGCCGCCACGGCCGTACCCGATGCGGACGGCTGGATCAGCTGCGTCGCGTGCCGGGAGGACCCCGGCGTCGCCAACTGGATCGATACGGGCGGCTTCGCCGAGACGCTGCCGCTGGTGCGCTGGCAGGGCCTTCCGGCCGAGGAGGTGCGCGGCGGGCCGATCGCCGAGGTCCGCGTCGTGAAGTGTGATCGGCTCGATGTCGAACTGCCCGACGCCGAACGCATTGATCCCGCCGAGCGCGCCCGCCGGCTCGCGGTGCGCAAGGCGGCGCTGCTCGGCCGCGCGCCCTTCTGAGGAGAGCGAGATGGACTTCACCGGCCGCGTGGCGATCGTGACGGGGGCGGGCGGCGCGCTCGGCCGGGCTTATTGCCGGCTGCTCGCCGCGCATGGCTGCGCGATCCTCGCCAACGATCTCGGCGGCAGCACCACTGGCGAGGGCACATCCCACGGCTTCGCCGACGCGATCGTCGAGGAGGTGAAGGCGGCCGGCGGCCGGGCAGTCGCCAATTACGACACCGTCGCCACGCCGGAGGGCGGCGAAGCGATCGTGCAGGCCGCGCTCGATGCGTTCGGGCGGGTCGACATCGTCATCAACAATGCCGGCAACCAGCGCAACGGCCGCTTCGAGGCGCTGACCGAGGCGGACATCGACGCGGTGTTCGCCGTCCATGTGAAGGGCGCCTTCTTCGTCACCCAGCCCGCCTACCGGCAGATGGTGAAGCAGGGTTACGGCCGCATCGTGATGACCAGCTCGCAATCGGGCATGTTCGGCAACCCGATCCGCGGCAATTACGGATCGGCCAAGACGGCGCTGATCGGCCTGATGAACGTGATCGCGCAGGAAGCGCCGGCGAACGTGCTGGTCAACGCCATCCTCCCCAATGCGACAGGCGGGCGGCTTGGCGGCAAGCCCGGCGACGATCGCCCCGATCTCGATTTCCTGAAGGCGGCCGGCGAGCGATCGCGCCACTATATTCCGGGGATGGACCCGGCCTTCGTGGCCCCGATGGTCGCCTATCTGGCGAGCGAGCTCTGCACCACATCGCAGAACATGTATTCGGTGCTGGGCGGCAAATATTCCCGCCTGTTCGTCGGCGCGACGCAGGGCTGGTATGTGCCGGGCAGCGAGGCGCCGAGCCCCGATGACATCGTCGCCCACCTCGCCGAGATCGACGATCGCGGCGCCTACGATATCCCGCTGAGCGGCATCGACGAGATGGACACCACGGTCGCCGCCGTCCGGCGCGCGATGGCGGCGGCGGAGTGAGCGCGATGGCGGACGGCATCACCTGCGCGCTCGATATCAAGGCGGAATCGGGCGAGACGCCGGTCTGGTCGATGGAGGAGCAGTGTCTCTACTGGGTCGATCAGGAGAAGCCGACGCTCAACCGCTTCGATCCGGCGACCGGCCGCAACGAAGCGTGGCCGATGCCCGCGCATTGCAGCAGCTTCGCGCTGCGCGGGACGGGCAAGCCGATCCTCGTCGCGCTGCGCACCGGGCTGCATGATTTCGATCCCGCGACGGGCGCGCTGAGCTTGCGGGCGGCGGCACCCTACGACGTCGCCACCGCGCGCTTCAACGACGGGCGTTGCGACCGCCAGGGCCGCTACATCATCGGCGGCGTCGACCTCAGCTTCTTCGAGAACCGCATTGCCGGCCGATCGAAGCTGTGGCGCTTCGACGATGACGGGCTGACCCCGATCCTCGACGGCGTGACCTGCTCCAACGGCATCGCCTTCAGCCCGGACGGGCGAACCATGTACCGCGCCGAATCGGCGACCGCGACGGTGCTGGCCTACGATTACGACACGCAGGCCGGCGCCGTCTCCAACGAGCGCGTCTTCGTACAGTTCGGGCCGGGCGAGGGTATCCCCGATGGTGCCGAGCTGGACAGCGAGGGCGGCTATTGGGTGGCGCTGCTGATGGCCAACGCCATCGCCCGCTACCGGCCGGACGGCGCGCTCGACCGGCGCATCCCGGTGCCGGTCCTCCAGCCGACCAAGCCCTGCTTCGGCGGGCCCGGCCTCGCCACCCTCTACCTCACCACAGCTTCGCACCGGCATATTCCGGGGGACCAGCCGATGGGCGATCAGGCGGGCGGCGTCTTCGCGATCGAGACGGGGCATACAGGTATCGCCGAACCGACGCTGGTGGCGGCATGAGCGGCGGAATCGACTTCACTGGCCGCGTCGCCATCGTCACCGGTGCGGGCAACGGCCTCGGCCGCAGCCACGCAATCGAGCTTGCCCGGCGCGGCGCGAAGGTGGTCGTCAACGATCTCGGCGGATCGACGCGCGGCATCGGCGCCTCGGCCGCCGCTGCCGACGCCGTGGTGGAGGAAATCCGCGCCGCCGGCGGAGAGGCGGTCGCCAACCACGACAGTGTCGCGACTTGCGAAGGCGGTGCTGCGATCGTGCAGACCGCGATCGACCGGTTCGGCCGACTGGACATCCTGATCAACAATGCTGGCATCATCCGCACCGGCCGCTTCGAGGATCTGGCGGAGGAGGATATCCGCTCCGTCCTCGACGTGCATGTCATGGGCGCGTTCCACGTCACCCAGCCGGCCTACCGGATCATGCGCGATGCGGGCTATGGCCGCATCCTGTTCACCGGTTCGGGCAGCGGCCTGTTCGGCCACGCCTGGGGCGCCAATTACGGCGCCGCCAAGGCCGCGCTCTTCGGGCTGATGCGCGTCGTCGCGATGGAGGGCGAGCGGTTCGGCATCCTCGCCAACATGCTGCTGCCCGTCGCCGTCACCCGCTTCGGCGACGAGATGGGGCAGGGCTATATGGAGGTGCCGAGCTTCGCCGAGGATATCGCGAAGACCGACATGGCCTGGTTCATGGATCGCGCCAGCCCGGCCTTCGCCACCGCGCTCGCCACCTGGCTGGTGAGCGAAGCCTGCACCGCGACACAGGCGACCTTCACCTCGGCCGGCGGCCGCTATGCCGAGCTGCGCGTCGCGCTCTGCGACGGCTGGCTGGCGCCGGAAGGGCAGGGCGCGCCCGCCGCCGAGGACATCGCTGCGCACTGGGAGACGATCCGCGAGGCGACAGGCGGGCAGAGCCCGCGCAATGTCTATGACGAGTTCGTCTCCATGCCCCAGCTGCAGGGCCGCTGATCAGCGATCGTAGAAGGCCCGGCCACCGTCGACGTGGAAGGTGCGGCTGGTGATGTAGCCGGCGCCTTCGCTCGCCAGAAACACGATCGTCGCGCCGATGTCCGCCTCGCCGTCGCCCATGCGGCGCATCGGGATCATGCTGAGTTGATGCTCCTGTTCGGCCTCGGACAGGCTCTGCCACCAGACGTCGAACAAAGGCGTCGCCACCATCGGGCAGATCGTGTTGACGGTGATGCCGTAGCGGCCCCAGCCGGTCGCCGCGACCTTGGTGAGCCCGCGCACCGCCTCCTTGGCGATCGAATAGGCGCCCGTCTCGGCCAGGCCCATGGTGGCGCCGCCCGATCCGAAGTTGACGATCCGCCCGCCGTGCACCTTCATCGTCGGGCAACAGGCCTGCATCATGTAGAGCGATCCGTGGATCGACGATCGCAGCACCAGATCGAGATTGGCGTCGTCCACCTCCTCGATCGGCTTGTTGTCGGTGGAAACGGCGTTGTTGACGAGCAGCCAGACCGGCCCGTGCGCCGCCTGCAGCACCGCCACCGTGCGATCGACCTGATCGCGTGATGTGATGTCGCAGGGGAGGATCATCGCCTTGCCGCCCACCGCCTCGATCTTCGCGGCCGTCTCGGCGAGCGTCGCCTCGGTGCGGCCGACGAGGCCCACTATGGCACCCGCCTTGGCCACCGCCAGCGCGATCCCCACGCCCATGCCGGACCCCGCGCCCGTGACCAGAGCGACCTTGCCTTCGAGTTGCCTCATCCTCGCCTCTTCGTTGCAAATTTACATGCAGATTAGCGGGGTCGACGGCGCCCGCACAGCCGGGAGGCAAGCGCATATATGATATGCGGCCGGGCGCCGTGGCCCGCCACGCAATTCCGGCGCTAGATGGGCGTCACCCGTCCGGGAGCCCGCGATGCGCGACATCCACGTCTTCTCCGCCGCCGACAATTGCCCGCATCCGCCCGGCCCCGCGCTCAGCTGGCAGGAGAGCGCGCTCTATTGCTGGTACGACCAGGCGGCAGGGGTGGGCGGCTTCCTGCGGCTGGGGCAGGAGGTGAATGCCGGCGCGCTGAACTGCTGCTTCGGGATGTTCGACGCGGAGCAGCGCTTCCGCGCCAATGTCACCGGCGTGCCCATGGTGCGCGGAGATCGGGGCGACACGCATATGGGCTGGGGGGGCCACATCCGCGTCGATCTCGATACCAACAGCATCACCGCGGGCTTCCCCGATTGCACAGCGAAGCTGCGCTTCGAGGATTTCTTCCCGGCCTACGATTATGCCGGGCTGGTCGGCGGCCCACCGCTGCCGGACGGCACGCCGCATCATCTCGAAGTGGGCGGGCGGCTGACCGGAAATGTGCGGATCGGCGATCGGGAGATCGCGATCGACGCACTCGGCTATCGCGATCGGTCGTGGGGGCCGCGCAACTGGAGCATCATGCGCAGCACGCGCTGGTGGCCCTGCGTGTTCGGGCCGGACTTCACCATCCATGTGCTCGGCTGCGTGATGGAGCCGGGGACGCTGCTGAAATGCGGCTTCGTGATGCGCAACGGCGAACCGCTGGCGATCGTCGAGTCCGACATCCTCGTCACCACCGGCACCGATGCGATCAGCCCGCTCTCCGGCACATCCCGCCTCGTGCTGGAGAATGGCGAGACGCTGGAGCTTTCCTGCGAGACGCGCGACGGCATCGTGATGCACGTACGGGGCTATACGGCGGTGGAATCGATCGGCGTCGCGCGGCTCGGCGATCGTGTCGGCATGTCCAATCTCGAAGTCTGCACCAACCCCACCGGCGGCAACCAGCCGCCGATCATCGCGACGCGCGCCAATAACCGCCTCGGGCTGAGCCGCCGCTGACAAGGAGGGGACATGACGCACTTCTTCGCCCCGCCCGATGCGCTGCCGCTGCCGGTCACGCCCGAGGCCGTCACGGCCCGCTGGCTGACCGCCGCGTTGCGGATGCGCCGCCCCGGCGTGACGGTCACGCAGGCCGAGGTGGTCGACATCCTCTGGGGGACATCCACCAAGATCCGCGTGCGCGCCCACTATGAGGGGCCGGGATCGGAGGACCTGCCGCCGACGCTGATCGTCAAGGGCGGCTTCGAGGAGCACAGCTCCCGGATGGGGCCGATGTACGCCAACGAGGTGCGCTTCTACGCGAACATCCTGCCTTATGTCTCGATGCCGTCCCCGGCCTGCTATTTCGCGGCGAGCGATCCCGGCTCGCACCAGTCGATCGTGATCATGGAGGATCTGAAGCGCGACGGCGTGATCTTCTGCGATCCGCTGAAGCCCCAGAGCTTCGATCAGGTGGCGCGGCGGATGGACGCGATGGCGCGCTACCATGCCGAGACGTGGGATTCTCCGGAGTTCGAGGCGGGTGGCCGCTGGGCCGATATCGGCAGCCGCTTCGAGACCTGGGGGCTGGAGTTCATGCGCCGCTATCTCGTGCCGGACGTGTGGGCGCATTACATGGCCAGCCCGCGCGGCGCCGCGGCCTCCGTCGCGTGGCACGATCGCGACTGGATGGAACATGCGCTGCGGACGATCGGCGACATCCAGTTCGCCCAGCCGCGCTGCATGATCCACGGCGACACCCACCTCGGCAACCTGTTCCTATACGAGGACGGCAGCCCCGGTTTCTTCGACGCGCAGGTGGCGCGGACCGCCTGGCACCACGAAGTCTCCTACCACATCGTCTGCGCGCTCGATCTGGCCGACCGGCGGCGCTGGGAAGGCGCATTGTTGGAGCGCTATCTGGTCGCGCTGCGGGCGAACGGCATCGACGCGCCGGATTTCGAGGCGGCGTGGCTCGATTATCGCCGCTCGATGGCCTGGGGCCTGTTCATCTTCCTGACCAACGAGATCCGTTTCCAGACGGAATCGGTCAACACCGCCTATGCCGCCCGCTTCTCGCAGGCGGCGCTGGATCACGATCTCAAGCGGCTGATCGGCTAGAGTACGCTCGCCGCGCGCAGTTCGCCGAGCTCGTCCGCGCTCAGCCCCAGTTCGGCGGCGAGCACCTCCTCGGTATGCTGGCCGAGCAGGGGCGGTGCCGTATAGTCCGTGATCGGCGTCTCGGAGAAATGGAGCGGGCTGCGCATCACCTGCAGGTCCGGCGCCAGCGGATGCGGGGTCTTCACCGCCATGCCGCGATGGCGGATCTGCGGATCGTCGAACACCTGCCCGATATCGTTGATCGGCCCGCTCGGGATACCGGCCGCATCCAGCTTCTCCAGCCAGTTCGCCACCGTGTCCTGCCGGAAGATCGCGTCGAACACCTCGGTCAGCGCGTCGCGATGCCTCACCCGCTCGACATTGGTGTAGAACAGTTCGTGGGTGGCGAGATCGGGCCGGTTCACCGCATCGCACAGCCGGTTGTACTGCACGTCGTTGCCGCAGGTCAGCATGATGTTGCCGTCGCTGCACGGGAAGGAGGTGGAGGGCATGCCGCCATTGCCCTGCGTGCCGCGCCGCACCGGCACCTCGCCGTTGGTGAGGTAGATCTGGGCGTAATGCGACAGCGCCGCGACGCCGCAATCGAGCAGCGCCACGTCGATGAACTGGCCGACTCCGCCCCGCGCGTCGCGATGATAGAGCGCCGCCAGCACCGCATTGGAGACGTTGAGCCCGGTGATCACGTCGACGATCGAGGGGCCTGCCTTCATCGGGCCGCCGCCGGGCTTGTGATCGGGCAGGCCGGTGACGCTCATCAGCCCGCACTGGCCCTGGAACACCGCGTCATAGCCCGGCTTCTTGGCATAGGGGCCGGACTGGCCGTAGCCGGTGACCGAGCAATAGATCACCTTGGGATTGATCGCTTTGATCGTCTCGTAATCGAGGCCGTAGCGCTTGAGATCGCCGACCTTGTAATTCTCCATCACGACATCGGCCTTCTCCGCCAGCTTGCGGACGAGATCGGCGCCGCGCGGATCCGCGATATTGACCGCGATCGAGCGCTTGTTGCGGTTGACCGACATGTAGAAGGCGTTCTCGCGCGTGGGGTTGCCCTCGACATCGCGCAGATAGGGTTCGCCGAAGACGCGCGCGTCGTCGCCGCTGCCGGGCCGCTCGACCTTGATCACGTCGGCGCCGAGATCGGCCAGCGTCTGCGTCGCGAAGGGCCCGGCGAGGACGCGCGTGAGATCCAGGACGCGGACGCCAGACAGGGGCAGGCGGCCTTCGGTCTTCTTCATCGTCTTCCCAACCGAACCGTGACAGTGCCAGTAATTCTTAGGGTCGCCGGGCGGCTCCCGTCGAGGGCGGCAGGCAAGCTTCGCAAGCGCGATATGGCGCTAGCCCTCGGCGCGCTCCAGCAGGCGCTTCGCCTGCTTCAGGTGCGGCGCGTCGATCATCTTGCCGTCCAGCTGGAGCACGCCCGCATCCGGATTGGCATCGAACGCCGCGACGACCGCGCGGGCATGGGCGATCGCCTCGGCGGAGGGGGTGAAGGCGGCGTTGATCGGCGCGATCTGATCGGGGTGGATCGCCATCATGCCGGTGAACGCGTCGACCGCCTCGCGGCTGTCGAACGCGAGCGCGAAAAGCACCGGGCTGGTGGCGTGGCTGTCGGCCATCGGCTTTGGCGCGAACTGCTTGAAGTGGTCATGGCTGAGCAGCATGAAATTGATATCGTCCGACCAGCGGACCATCGCCGCCTCTGGCCCCTTGCAGATCGTCTCGTCCTTCACGAAGCCGATCGCCTCGTAGAAGGCGGCGGACTTCGCCACGTCGGCGACCGGCAGGTTCACGAAGATCATCTTGGACATCGTCTTTCTCCCTCTCACTTGCGACTCGGTACTTGCAAAGGATGCGCGTCATGGTTATTAAAAATAACTATAAAGTCAGAAAAAACATCCAAGTTGAAAAAAACGCCGGAAACGCGCTGGTATGACGATGCGTGCGGCACCGCGCTGGCGCTGGAATTCGTCGGCGAGCGCTGGTCGCTGCTGATCATCCGCGAGCTGATGTTCGGCCCGCGCCGCTTCGGGGAGATCAAGGCGAACCTGCCCGGCGTCAGCGCCAACGTGCTCACGCAGCGGCTTGAGGGGCTGGAGGAGGCGGGCATCCTGGTGAAGCGCAAGCTGCCCTCGGCGCTGTCCGTGCAGGTCTACGAGCTGACGCAATGGGGCTATCTGGCCGAGCCCGTGCTGCAGGAGATGGGGCGCTGGTCCACCCGTTCGCGCCGGCACGACGTGAGCCTGCCTTTCTCGCCGGCCTCCGCGATGATGTCGCTGCGCACGATGATTGATCGCGAGAAGGCGAGGGGGATGCGCATGACGATCGCCTTCGCATTCGCCACCGACGCCTTCGTCGGCGAACTGGCCGACAGCAGGCTGGAAATCCGGCGGGGTGAGACGGACAAGGCGGACGTCCGATTCGTCACCGATCCGACGACCTTCGCCTTCACCGTCTACGGCAAGCTGCCCTTCGAGCAGAACGAGGCGGCGGGCACGTTGCGCGTCGAGGGCGACCGCGCCGCGGCGCAGAGCTTCGTCGATCTGTTCGAGCTGCCGGAGAAGCTGGCCGATTGAGGCGCGGCATGTTGCATGCAAATGTGATGCGCCCTAGACGATGAGATCATCCGCGGACGGGGAGAGGAGGGGCCGTGTCATCGCCCGGTGAACGCCACGCCAGGGGGCAGATTCTCAGCCTGTGCTGGGGCAGCGTGCCGGGCGGATCGTTGTTCGATCTCGCGGAGGCTGCGGCGGGGGTCAATATCGCCGCCATCTCGGTCACGCCGGGGCAGGTGCTCGATGCCCTGGACGCTGGAACGCCCGCAGAAGCGCGCCGGCGGCTCGACGATCTCGGTGTCCGGGTCACTTCGATCGATCCGCTGATCAGCCCGGTTCCCGGGACGCCGCCGCCGCATGAGGTCGAGCCGCGCAAGCGCGCGCTGTTCGAGGCCAGCCAGGAGGATTGCTGGCGCGCGGCCGAGGCCGTCGGGGCGCAGACCGTCAACTTCACCCATTTCCTCGGCGCCCCCCGGTCACCCGACGCGATGCGCGATGCGCTGACGCACCTCGTCGGCCGCAACAGCGCGCACGGCCTCGCCAGCACCTTCGAGTTCATTCCCGGAACCGCCGTGCCCGATCTGGCGGCGGCCGCCACGCTCACGCGGGACATCGCGGATTTCACGATCCTGTTCGACACATGGCATTTCGCCCGATCGAACGGCCGCATCGAGGATATCGACGCCCTGCCGCCGTGCGCGATCGGCGGTGTGCAGATCAACGACTGGCTGCCGTCCGATCCGGGCGCGCCCTATGTGCCGATGGCGGGCCGGCTGATGCCCGGCGACGGCTGCCTGCCGCTCGCCGATATCCTGGCGCGCATCGAGGCCAATTCGTCGGGGCTGGAGGTCGGCATCGAGGTGTTCAACGCCGATCTCGAACGGATGGATCGACGTGAGGCCGTGCGGACGCTGGTGTGCAAGAGCCAGCCTTATCTCGCCGGGCAAGCGTCATGAGCGACGGCGACACCCTCGTCTGGATCAGCGGCGCGACCGAAGGGCTGGGCAGCGGCCTCGCGCGCAATGTGCCCTATCCGGGCGCGCGGATGATCAACCTCTCGCGCCGCCGGCATCCCGAGCTGGAGACGATCCTCTTCGACCTCACCGAGCCCGGGACTTGGGGCGCGGTGGAGGACAGCTTCCGGCGCGAGCTGCGCGACTTCCGGGGCAGGCGCGCCATCTTCATCCATAACGCCGTGTGCCGCAGCCAGGCGGCGTTCGTCGGCGACGTCGATCATGCGACCTATGCGCGCGAGCTGCTGGCCAACGGCACCGCCCCGCAGATCCTGGGCGACATGTTCCTGCGCGCGGTGGAGCCGGGCTATGAGAGCGGCCTCGTCCTCATCTCCTCGGCGGCGGCTCGCAGTCCGTTCGAGGGCCACGCCTCCTATTGCGCGGCCAAGGCCGGCGTGGAGATGTGGGTGCGGGTGGTGCGCCGCGAACTCCGGCGCCGGGGCCGCGACACCTGGGTGGTGGCGATCCGCCCCGGCTTCGTCGACAGCCCGACCACGCGCCACGAGGCGACACTATCCGCGCACGATTATCCGGTCGGCGAGCAGATGGCCCGGCAGTTCGCGAGCGGGGCGGGCGTGATGTCGCCCGACGAGGCCGGCGCCGGCATCTGGGCGATGCTGCCGCCCGAAGGCGATGCCTCGATCCTGATGCAGGGCGAGATGGTCAGGGTCGGCGAGTGAGCGGATCCGCCTCTCAGCCCGCCAGAAGCGCGTCGATCGCGCGGGCCAGTTCGATGTCGCGCATCGAGAGGCCATCGGCATCGTGCGTGGTCAGCAGGATTTCCACGCGGTTGTAGACGTTGCTCCATTCGGGATGGTGATCGGCCTTCTCGGCCAGGATCGCCACGCGCGTCATGAAGCCGAACGCCGCAACGAAATCGGTGAAGACGGTCTTCCTCGCGATGCCGTCGCGGGCCTCGTCGGCTTTCCATTCCGGCAGGGTCGGCAACAGTTCGGATCGTTGGGCGGGAGTCAGCTTCGCGACCATCAGCAGGCATCCTTCGCGGCGCGGCGTTCGCCCAGCTCTTCGGCCGAGCGCGCGCGCATGAACGGGTTGGTGGCGCGCTCGGCGCCGATCGTGGAGGGGAGGGTCGGGACCCCCTTCGCCCGCAGCGCCTCGGCCTCGGCCAGCGCCGCGCTCGCGGCGGCGTTGTCGGGCTCGGCGAAGACGGCGAAGCGGCCGTTGGCGACGGTATATTCGTGGCCGCAGGCAACGCGCGTTTCCGGCGGCAGCGCCTCCAGCTTGCGCATCGCGGCGAACATGTCAGCCGCCGTGCCCTCGAACAACCGGCCGCAGCCCATCGCGAACAGGGTGTCGCCCGTAAACGCCACCTCCGCATCCGGCACATGGATTGCGATATGGCCGGATGTGTGCGCGCCGACCGCGATCGCAATGCCTTCATGGCCGCCGATCCGCACCGTGTCGCCTTCGCCGATCACGCGATCGAGCGTGGGGATGCGATCCTCCTCGCGCGGTCCGGTGATGGTGGCGCCGGTCGCCGCCTTGATCGCCGCGTTGCCGCCGACATGATCGGGGTGCCAGTGCGTGTTCCACACCTGCGTGATCCGCCAGCCGCGCGCGTCCGCCGCCTGCAGGGCGGGTTCCGCCTCGCCGGGATCGACCGCGACCGTCTCGCCGCTCGCATCGTCGTGGAGCAGCCAGACATAATTGTCGCTGAGCGCGGGTACCGGGACGAGCTCGAACGCCATCGGTTTCACCAGCTGCCGGTGTTGGGCATCGATGCCCAGGGCTCGGCGGGGGGCAGGCGGTCGCCGGCCTGCAGCAGCTCGATCGAGATGTTGTCGGGGGTGCGGACGAAGGCCATGTGGCCGTCGCGCGGCGGGCGGTTGATGGTGACGCCGGCGTCCATCAGCTTGCCGCAGAGATCATAGATATTGTCGACCCGATAGGCGAGATGGCCGAAATTGCGGCCGCCGTCATAGCCCGTCTCGTCCCAATTGTGGGTCAGCTCCACCTCCGCGCCCTCGTCGCCCGGCGCCGCGAGATAGATGAGCGTGAAGCGCCCCTGCTCGCTGTCGTAGCGCTTGGTTTCCTTTAGGCCCAGCAGCTCGAAGAAGCGGATCGTCGCCTGCGGATCCGACACGCGGATCATGGTGTGGAGATATTTCATGGCCGCAGAAATAGGGGCAGGCGCCGCCGAGGGCCAGAGGCATCGGGGACGATCTATTACGGAACGACGGCCTCATAGCCGGGATCGATCTCGACGGCGCGCTGCTCGTCCGCCTGGAAGCGCTTCCGAGGAATCCCGCCGTGAGAGCATGTCCGCAAGGACGGCGGCATCGCCGACCCCGCTCGCATAGCCGCTGCCCGTCATCGGCGACAGCATGTGCGCGGCGTCGCCGATGATCGCCAGCGGTCCGCGCACCAGCCGCTCGGGTCGATATTCGCCGATCGGGGCGCCGCGCATCACGTCCGGAGCCCGAACGCCGACGCTCACGGCCTCGGCCCAGGTTTCCGGCCAGAGCTGCGGCACGAGGCCGGCAAGCTCGTCTCGAACCTCCGTGCTGATGAACGCGGTGTCGAGCGTGCCGATGACGTGCCCGTCATCGTCGAGGCAGCCGGTCCGGTGAAGCAACTCCGCCTGCCGCGTGTCGAACCAGGCGAAGGTGACCTGCCGGCGCCCGATCTCCAGCGAGCCGTCGCGGCCGGGAAGGACCGCGGCGACCAGCCGGTGGCCTTGCTCGCGTGCGATCCACAGCCCACCGTCCGTGGGCCACGGCACCGGCCTCGAGAGCGCGCTTTCCTCGATGAGACCCCGCCACACGATATAGCCCGCATAGTTTACGAGGGGCTGCTCCGGCGCGACCGCGCGGCGCACGGTGCTGTGATAGCCGTCGGCGCCGATCACGGCGTCGGCGGACGCGGTGGTGCCATCGGTAAAGATCAGGATCGCACCGTCACCCTCCGCCCGGACCGAGGCCACGGACTTGTCCTCTTCCAGAGTGATGCCGGGCATTTCGTCCGCCCTGTCGCGCAACCAGCGGTAGAGGGCCGGCCAGGTGGTGAGGTGGCGATCGCGGAAGGCGTGGACGACGGGCAGCTTCGATCCGAACCGCGGGTCGCATCCCGTGGCCTGGGCGATCGCGGCGAGATCCACGTTCAGATTGTCGCCGCCGTGGGTCTTGCGGACGGTACGCTCGATCACACGCACGGGGACACCGCGTGTCGCGCTGGCGAGGGCGAATGTCAGGCCGGCGAGGGAGCCGCCCACGACGATGATCTCGGGATGTGTCGATGTCATGGGAGGCTCCTTGGGTGTCTGGCGGACAGGCGGCCGGATCGAAAGTGTCCGGCCGCAACCCGCGTCACTTGTCGGCGAGGAAGTTCAGGATCGTCGGATTGAACGTGGCCGGGCATTCCTCGGGCACCCAATGGCCGCAGTTCGGCAGTACCACACCCTTCATGTTGGTCGCATATTTGGCGAGCTGGTCGAGCTGGAACTGGCCGACCGAGACGGGTGAGCCACCACCGATCGCCATCGTCTTCATGGTGAGCTTGTTCTGGAACAGCGGCACGTTGCGCTTCTGCGTCTCGACGAGCGCGCGGTAATATTCCATCGCGGCGTGCAGCGACTGCGGCTTGGCGTAGGAGCGCGCATACATGTCGTACATTTCGGGCGTGAACGCCGCCTTGTTGACCAGGTGCGCCTCGATGAAGTGCCGGAAGAACTCGTGTTCCTTACCGGCGATCAGCGTCTCGGGCAGGTTGTCGCCGGCCGCGAAGAAGCTGAAGTGCCAGACGAGCGATTCCCCCTGCGGCGTGAAGGCGGGGAAGGCGTAGATGCTCTCGTCGGGCAGGGGCGCCTCCATGAAGACGACATGCTTGAAGTCGGCCTGGTGCTCGGCGACCATCGGGAAGGTGTCCCAGTTGCCGATGTCGTGCGAAACGAGGTCGAACGGCGCGTTCGGGCTGTGCGATTTCGCGAACTGGTGGATCAGCTTCGCGACGTCCTGACCGGCGTAGGACCGCGGCGGGTCCGTCAGGCCGAGGCCCGGCAGGTCGATCGCGATGACCGTGTTGGTCTTCGCGAGCAGCGGCGTGATCTGGTGATATTCATACCAGGTCTGGCCGAAACCGTGGACGAGCAGCACGAGCGGACCCTTGGCGCCCTTCAGATAATGGATCTTCACCCCATCGACGGCCTGGAAGCCGGGCGTGAAACCTGCCGGTGTCGGGAACTCCTCGGCGGACGTCGAGGGCGTGGCGGGGGCGCTGGCGGCCATGGCCGTCCCGGGAACCGCGGACAACAGCGCAAGAGCGAGGCCCGCTTGCTTCATGACGGTGGAAAGCATTTCTCATTCTCCTTGTCTTGTCGTGTGGTTTCACACGAGGTTGGACGCGCTGTTGTTGATCCGCCCGGACGTGCTGCGCATCGCGCTCCGGCCAATGGGAATGACGAGAAGCAAAGCGACGAGGACAAAGCCGATGGGGGCAAGGCCGATGGCGCCGACACCGTGGGCGTCGATCATCCGGCCGCCGCCGAGCGTGCCGACCGCTATCCCGAGATTCGCGAAGGCGATGTTCATGGTCATGGCGAACGGTGGCGCCTCGCGCCCCGCGAGCGTGACGCGGATCTGGCCGAGCGTCACCGAGGCGGTGTGGCTGATGCTCCACACGACCAGCGGCACCACGGCCAGCAGGAGCGAGTGCCCGGCCAGCGCCGCGAGATTGACGGCGGCGACGAGGATCAGGATCGCGACGACCGTTGCCCTGATCGGTGCGCGATCCGCGAACCGCCCCGCAATGCCGTTGCCGAAGAGGCCGGCGATGCCGAACAGGAACAGGAGGAGCGCGACGCCCAGCGGCGAAAGACCGAGCGCGTCCTCCACCCAGGCACCGAAATAGGTGTAGGCGGAGAACATCGCCGAGAAGAGCAGTACCGAGAGACCGAGATGCGCGAGGAACAGCGGTTGGCGCAGCAGGCCGAGCTGCCCCACGAGGCCCGCCGGCTTGGCTGCCGGCAGCTTCGGGAAGAGCAGGGCGAGCAACGGGGCGAGCAGCAGCGAGGCGATCGAGAGGATGATGAACGGCAGGCGCCAGTTGCCGACTTGCGCGAGCGCGACGCCCGCCGGCAGAGCCAGCAACACGCCGAGCACGAAACCGATATTGGCCCGCGCCAGGCCCTTGCCATGTTGGTGCGAGGGTGCGAGCCGCGCGTGACGACCGACGCCCCGACGCTGATGAAGCCGGGGAGGACGGCCCCCTGGACGAGCCGCGCCAGCAGCATGACGGTGAAGTCGGATGCGAGCGCGACCACCAGATTGCCGATCGCGTAGAGTAGCAAGGTCGCGGTCAGGATGACGCGCGGGGACAGCCGGCTGGCGATCAGGGTCACGAAGGGCCGGCGACCGCCGCCGAAAAGGCGAACCAGCCCGCCAGCGCGCCGGCCTGGGCGAGCGGAATGCGCAGATCCTGCGCGACGAGCGGGAGGAGCCCGACGACGATGAACTCTGCCGCGACGACGATCGTCGTCGTCGGGGCCATCAGCCAGAGGGCCTTGTTCAGCGTCTGCTCGGGGCGGTCGCCGGCGGCGGTCACGCGTTCGCTCCGCCGTCCACCGTGAAGCCGGTGCCGTTGACCGAACGGGCCTCATCGCTGGCGATGAAGGCGTAGAGCGCGGCGACATCCTCGGCGCGGCCATATTCCTTGATTGCCATGCGTTGGCGCTGCGCTTCGGCATGGGGGCCGTCGGCGGGGTTCATGTCGGTGTTGGTCGAGCCCGGATGCACCAGGTTGACGGTGATCCCGCGCGGACCGAGATCGCGGGCGAAACCCTTGGTCAGGGCGGTCAGCGCGGCCTTGCTGGCGGAATAGAGCGCCTTGCCCGCATCGGGCACGCGATCCGCCAGATTGCTGCCGGTCGAGATGATGCGGCCGCCGTCAGCCATGTGGGGCAACGCCGCCTGGGTGGCGAGGATCACGGCACGGACGTTCACCGCCAGCGTCGCATCGATATCCTCGAGGGTGATCTCGCCGGCGGCGCCGTAGCGGATGATGCCGGCATTGTTGACGAGGATGTCGAGGCCGCCGAGCTTTTCCGCGGCTTCGTCGACCGCCGCCTTGATCGAATGGGGGTTGGCCGCGTCCATCTGGACGGCGAAGGCACGCCCACCGGAGCCTCGATGTCCTTCGCGATGGTGTTGGCGGCATCGGCCGAGCGCTCGTAACCGATCGCGACCGCGGCTCCGTCCGCGGCGAAGCGGCGGGCGATGGCGGCACCGATGCCACGGCTCGCGCCGGTGATGAACGCGCGTTTTCCGTGGAGAGAAGACATGTTTGGCTCCATTTATGCAGTGATCGTTACATAAATTTGCCGCTTGAATTTCTAGTCAAGCGAAATATATATCGATCACTTCAAAAATGAGGGAGTGTGATGGCTGGCCGTGGTCGCCCCCGGGAATTCGACAGGGACCAAGCGCTTGTTCGCGCTATGGAAATCTTCTGGGACAAGGGGTTCGAGGGCACCTCGATGGTCGATCTGACCTCGGGAATGGGGATCGGTGCCCCGAGCCTCTACGCGGCCTTCGGCTCGAAGGAGGAGCTGTTCCGGAAGGCCGTCGCCCTCTACGTCGCGACGGACGGGGCGGACATCTGGGCGGCGATTTCGAAGGCGGAGACCGCCTATGGCGCCGTCGAGGGCTTCCTGATGGAGACGGCCAACAAGTTCACCCGCGCCGGCAAGCCGAGCGGGTGCCTGGTCGTGCTGTCGGCGCTGCATTCGACGGATGGCAACGAGGTGCTCCGGTCCGAGCTGATTGCGAAGCGCCTGCGGAACACGGCCGATCTCGCCGCCCGCCTGGCGAAGGGGATCGACACCGGTGAGCTCCCGCCCGGGACCGATGTCGACAAACTGGCGCGCTTCTACGTCACCGTCCAGCAGGGCATGTCGATCCAGGCCCGTGATGGCGCGGACCGGGCGATGCTCGAGGACATCGCCCGATCGGCGCTTTCGGCATGGGCATCACTGACCTCCAATCCCAGTAAATAGGAGCTGGAGAAGGGGCCTCGATTTCGGGCTTCGGGTCCGCCGTCGGGTCAGGGAAGACACGGGCTAATCGCGAGCTGTCAGGCCGGAACGCGCCCAATCGCAGACATTGGTGCCCTGAGACACGCTTCCCGACTACGGACGGTCTGCTTCTGTGTGATTGAATGCACCTGCGAGCGTCGACCGGACCACGCCCCAAATCATTCCGCCGGGCTCGGGGGGGCGCCGTTAACGCTTCTCGTCGCCACTGCGGTCACACATCCGGGTTTGACGGATTGGAACTTGAGGCCGTTTTCTCCGGTTGGGGGACTGCGGCGGCATAAACTTCGGACGAGCGAAACGGATGACAGGCAACGACTGGGATGCACAAGGGAGCGCCGATTCCCAGCGTATCGAAGCGGAGGTCCTGGGCCTCGATAGCGGGACCGACCCGTTCGTCGCCGCCGTGCGTGCGACGCGCATGCCGATGATTATCACGAACCCGCGTCTCGACGATAACCCGGTCGTTTTCGCCAACGATTCCTTCTGCAGGCTGACGGGCTATGGCCGTGACGAGATCCTTGGACGTAATTGCCGCTTCCTGCAGGGCGATGACACCGATCCCGCCGCCGTCCGCGCCATTCACGATGCGGTGGAAGCGGTGCGTCCCATCGAGATCGACATCCGCAACCACCGCAAATCGGGCGAACCATTCTGGAACCGGCTGCTCCTCGCGCCGGTCTTCGACGAGGCGGGCAAGCTCGCATATTTCTTCGCAAGCCAGGTTGATGTCACGCTCGAGCGCGAGCGTCTCGAGGGCCTGGAAAGCTCGAACGCTGCCCTCATGGCGGAGATCACGAACCGGCTGCAGCGGCAAAACGAACAGGAACGCGAACTCGACTTCGCGCTGCGCGCGGGCCGATTCGGGACCTGGAGCATCAATTTCGACAAGGATGAACTGACCTCGTCACCCGCATGCCGGGCGTTGTTCGGGATCGATCAGGATCAGCCTTTCACCTTCGAGGATCGGATCGCCGCAATCCATCCCGCGGATCGAACTGCCAATATAGAGGCGATCGAGCGCGTTCGCCGGCAGGGTGCGGATTTCGACCAGACCTATCGGATCGTCACACCCGCCGGGGACGTCCGGTGGCTGGCGTCGCGCGGACAGGCTTTCCTGGACGCCGAGGGAAAGCCGCTGCGGCTCACGGGCATTTCCTCGGATGTTACCCAACAGCGCCGCGCCGAGCGAATGCGCATGGCTCTGGTCGAACTGAGCGACGTCGTGCGCGATATACAGGATCCCGGCGACATTTCCTTCGAGGCCGCGAGGATTCTCGGCGAGGCGCTCGAGGTCAGCCGCGCAGGCTACGGATTGATCGATCCCGTCCTTGAAACGATCACGATCGAGCGCGATTGGAATGCCGAGGGTATCAGATCGCTCGCGGGCGTTCTCCAGTTCCGGGATTACGGGTCCTATATCGAGAACCTGAAGCGTGGCGAAGACGTGATCATCCCGGATGCCCGCCTTGATCCACGTACGACGGACGGTGCCGAGGCGCTCGAGGCAATCAGCGCCCAGTCTGTCGTCAACATGCCGCTGACCGAACAGGGCGGCCTCGTGGCTTTGCTTTATCTAAATCACGCCACGGCGCGCGAATGGCCGGAGGACGAACTCGCCTTCATCCGCGACGTCGCCGAACGAACGCGGGTCGCGAGTGAACGTCGCCGAGCCGAGGTCGAACTTCGCGACCTTGCTGCCTCGCTTGAGCAACAGGTTGAGGAAAGGACGACCGAACTGCTTGCGACCGAAGAGGCGCTTCGACAGTCCCAGAAAATGGAGGCGGTGGGGCAACTCACTGGCGGGCTCGCCCACGACTTCAATAATTTACTCACCGGTATCACCGGCAGCCTGGAAATGATCCAGATGCGCCTTGCGCAAGGGCGCTCGGCGGATACCGATCGCTATGTCCAGGCAGCGCAGGGCGCCGCGCGGCGGGCGGCAGCGTTAACCCATCGCCTGCTCGCTTTCTCGCGAAGGCAGACGCTGGCGCCGAAGCCGACAAGCGTGAAGGATCTGGTCAACGGCATGACCGATCTCATCGAACGGACGGTTGGGCCGTCAATCCAAGTCGAAGCCGTGAACGCAGCCGGATTATGGCCCGTGCTTGTCGATCCCAGCCAGCTGGAGAACGCGCTGCTCAATCTGTGCATCAACGCGCGGGACGCCATGCCGGAGGGCGGAAAGATCACGATCGAGACGGGCAACCGCTGGCTCGACAAACGTGCGGCAGCCGAACGCGACATGGAGCCCGGTCAATATATCTCGCTTTGCGTGTCGGACACCGGCACGGGCATGAGCAAGGACACCATCTCGAAGGCCTTCGATCCCTTCTTCACCACAAAGCCGATCGGAATGGGAACCGGCCTTGGTCTGTCGATGATCTACGGCTTCACGCGACAATCCGGTGGCCAGACCCGGATATATTCGGAGCTGGGCCAGGGTTCGATGATCTGTCTCTACCTTCCACGCCATCTCGGCGAGGCGGACGCTGAGGCCATGTTCGAGACAGAGCCGACGTTGACGCCGCAGGCGCGGCGCGGCGAGACCGTCCTTGTCATCGATGACGAGCCAACGGTCCGTATGCTTGTCATGGATATCCTGGAAGGCCTCGGCTACGCAGCCCTTGAGGCCGGCGATGGCCCATCGGGTCTCAGGATCCTGGATTCCGATGCGCGCGTCGACCTGCTCATCACCGACGTCGGTCTCCCGGGCGGCATGAACGGGCGGCAGGTTGCGGACGCGGCACGCGCCCGCAGGCCCGATCTCAAGATCCTCTTCATCACCGGCTATGCAGAGAATGCGGTGCTGAGCCATGGACATCTAGCGTCTGGGATGCACGTTTTGACAAAGCCGTTCTCGATGGATGCGATGAGTCAGCGGATTACCGATCTCCTCAGCTAACTCCACATCGCGATCATAATTGCCATTCCTGCTTCGCTGCGGCGACTAGCTGAGACAGCTCGGCGCCCAATCCCGGTCGTAGAAGACTGCTTACGTCGTTCGCTACAGCGGACCGTCGGCCCTGCAACAGTAGGGCGAGCAATTCATCGGATCTGAGCTCAGGCTTATTATCATGTTGCTCCTCGTCAGAAAGATCGTGGCTCGGACCACTCGCTATGATCGATCGCGCTTGTCCGACGGACGCGACCGACAGCGTCACTGCCCTCCAGCTACATGTGGTGGCCACAATGGTGATCGTGAGCATCATGCGTAGGCGCTTTCCGGCTCGACCAGACGAGCCAGAGCGCGAGCGCCGCCGCGGCCAGGTTGAGGAAGAAGGTGTAGTCGATCCGGAAGCTGATCGCGGCCGTGGGGGCTGCCACAGGAGGCGGTACCGCACCCACGGCGCTAAAGACGAACCCGATCACGAGG
>Ga0207671_10002250_pt1 | contig 20895 bp, 22 predicted proteins | sample KBSC24metaG_FD_184352 | JGI IMG/M metagenome (GOLD analysis project Ga0207671, IMG submission 184352) | Corn rhizosphere microbial communities from Kellogg Biological Station, Michigan, USA - KBS C2-4 metaG (SPAdes) (version 2) | ecosystem: Host-associated > Plants > Roots > Rhizosphere > Soil... | reverse complement strand
CGGCCGACCTGGTCGCCGCGTCCAAGCGTGGCGTGTCCATCGTCGGCGCCCGCATCGCCACCGGTTACGGCATGCACGTCGCGGGCGAGCTCGCGGCCGGCCTGGCCGAGCGCGGCTGGGCCGTGATCTCCGGCGCCGCACGCGGCATCGACGGCGCGGCACACCGCGGGGCGCTCGCCGCCCGAGGCGTGACGGTCGCGGCGCTCGCCTGCGGCATCGACCTCGTCTATCCCGCCGGGCACGAGGCGCTGATCGGCGCGATCGCCTCCGACGGTCTCGTTCTGTCCGAGCTGCCGCCAGGTACCTCTGTCAGCCGCTTCCGGTTCCTGGACCGCAACCGCGTCATCGCCGCGCTGGGGCTGGGAACCGTCGTCGTGGAAGCGGCGGCCCGGAGCGGATCCCTCGTCACGGCACGCCTCGCCGACGGGCTCGGCCGTCCCGTCCTCGCGATCCCCGGCCCGGTCACCTCCGAAGCCTCCGAAGGCACCCACCAGCTGATCCGCGACGGAGCGCTCCTGATCACGCACGCCGCCGAAGTCATCGAACACCTTGGCGACCTCGGGGCGGACCTGGCCGATCCCAGTACCGCCGCCCGTACCAGCTCCCGCCGTCCGCGCGATTCCCTCGACCCGGTCGCGGCGCGCGTGCTGGACGCCCTCCCCGTCGCCGGGCGTGGCACTCTCGACACCGTCGAGGCCGCCCTCGCCGCCGGTCTCGAACCCCGCGCCGTCCGCGCGGCGCTGGGCCGGCTCACCGCAGCCGGCTGGGTCGATCGCGATGAGAGGGGGTGGTGCGCCCGCCTGATTCTCTGAGCCCCGGCGGCTGGCGGTTCGGTTCCGCACCGGCGCGATCTCCCCTCTTCTGCTCCCCTTTCTCGCGCCGCCAACGCGGAGCCGTGCCGCCGGCACGCCGATACCCCGACCGACTCAGCCCTCGAACCCGGTGCCCCGCACCGGGAAAGGAGCCGCGATCGACTGAACCCCCTCTCCTCAGCTCCTCCCCGAGCAGGTCCGCGCCGCGCCCGGGTACGGAACCGCCGCGGCGGAGCCGTCACCTGGCGCGCGCCGGATCCCGGAGCGATTGACCGGGCTGCCGACCTGCTCTTGGAGCGTCATCCGACGTAGGCTGGTGACGTGGACGACGCGTACCGGGCGGCCCTGGACCGCTTCGAGGAGGATCTGCGGGCGCGCAGGTTGTCCCCGCACACGGTGCGTGGATACGTCGCTGACCTGGTGGATCTGTTCGCCTTCGCCGAGCGCGCCGGCATCGGGCAGCCCGCCGGGATCGGTCTGGACGTCGCAAGGTCCTGGCTCGCCGAGACGGCGGAGTCGGGGGCGGCGCGGGCGACGCTGGCCCGGCGCACCGCGGCGGCGCGAGCCTGGGGCCGCCAGGCCTCGGTGCCGGGCCTGGTCCGCCTGGTGACGCCGAAACCACGCTCGCCGCTGCCGGCCGTGCTGTCGCAGCGTCAGATGTCCGACGCCCTCGCATCGGCCGCCGACGACGCCACGGCGCATCCGCAGGACCCGCTGGCGCTCCGTGATGTGGCCATCCTGGAGTTCCTGTACGCCACCGCGGCCCGCGTGTCCGAGGTGTGCGCCCTGAACCTCGAGGACGTGGACTTCGCCCGCCGCACAGCCCGGCTGTCCGGCAAGGGCGGACGTGACCGCACGGTGCCCTTCGGCGTGCCGGCGGAGCGTGCGCTGCGTGCGTGGCTGGGCGAGGGGGCTCGCGGCGCTGTGGCCGCACGTGGAGTTGGGCGGGTGGGTGGGGGAGGGGGAAACCAGAAAACTGTCACCACCCCCGAGCCCGTCTTCCTCGGAGCCCGCGGCGCCCGCATCGACCCCGCCGTGGTCCGCCGCCTCGTCCACGCCCGCCTGCGCGCAACCCCCAACACCCCGGACACCGGCCCCCACGGTTTCCGCCACACCGCCGCGACTCACCTGATCGAGGGGGGCGCGGATCTTCGTGACGTTCAAGAGCTCCTCGGTCACGCTACGCTCGCAACAACCCAGATCTACACCCATGTGACGGCAGAGCGGATCAAGGCACGGTATGCCCAGTCCCACCCGCGGGCGTGAGGACAGCGTCCTCGACCAGGCGCAGCCCGCAGCGGCCCCCGGCGCCGCCGAGGCGGCGTCGCAGGTCGCGGCTGCCCCGCGGCCGCGGGCCGGCGGCCACGCCCCGGGCGAGCGCACGCCGTCGCGCGAACCCGGGCCTGGCGCTGCCGCCGCTGAAGCGCGCCCGGACCCGGGCAACGCTGTCACGGTGCCTCCTCCGAGCGATGGTTCCCGAAGCGATCGGTCCGGCGTCATGACGCGCAGCACCCACGGCAACGACTACGACGGCCGCGCCGACGAACCCAGCCGCGCCGCCGCAGCAGCCGACCCCTCGCCGACCGCGCCCGCACAACAACAGCCCCCTGCCGCTGACGCCGCTGCCCCTGCCGCGCCAGAAGCCGCGCCGCCAGCCGACTCAGCCCTCGCCACGCCGCCCGACAAAGCCACCGAAGCCATCGACAAGCCCACTGACAAACCCGCCAGAGCCACCGACACGCCCACTGACAAACCCGCCAAAGCCACCGACACGCCCACTGACAAACCCGCCAAAGCCACCGACAAGCCCTCCGACAAACCCACCCCCGACACCGCCCTCGACACCCTCTGGGACGACTTCAAGCGCACCGGCGACCTCGGCCTGCGCGAGCGCCTGATCCTCCACTACTCCCCGCTGGTGAAGTACGTCGCGGGCCGCGTCCGCGTGGGCCTGCCCGGCGCGCTGGACTCCGCCGACTTCGTTTCGTCCGGCATCTTCGGCCTCATCGATGCGATCGAGCGCTTCGAGCCGCATCGGCATGTCAAGTTCGAGACGTACGCCATCGCGCGGATTCGGGGCGCGATCATCGATGAGCTTCGTGCGCTGGACTGGATTCCGCGGTCGCTGCGGCAGAAGGCGCGGGAGATCGAGCAGGCGTCGGTGCGGTTGGAGCAGGAGTTCGGCCGGACGCCGAGTGAGTCCGAGATCGCGCGGGAGCTGGGGATCGGGCTGGGGGAGCTGCGGCAGATCTTCAGCAAGCTGTCTTTGGTGAACGTCGCGGCGCTCGACGAGCTGCTCTCGCTGCCGACGCAGTCCGGGGATCGCATTCCGCTGATGGAGACGCTGGAGGACGGCGACGCGCCCGACCCCGTGGCGCTCTTCGAGGTGCAGGAGACGCGGGCGTTGCTGGCTCGGGCCGTGAACTCGCTGCCGGATCGGGACAAGACGGTCGTCACCCTCTACTACTTCGAGGGCATGACGCTCGCGCAGATCGGAGAGGTGCTCGGCGTCAGCGAGAGCCGGGTGTGCCAGATCCACACCAAGGCGGTGCTGACGTTGCGGGGCAAGTTGTCGGCGAAGGAGTAGGACCTTCATCGGACCGTGCTCAACGCCGGGTTGTGGACAGGTGTGCTGAAGCGGCACCTTAGTTCGCATGCCCAGGATCCGTGCCGCCACTGTCGTCGAGCACCGGGAGATGCAGCGCCGTGCCTTACTGGAGGCGGCGCGCGACCTGGTCGCCGAGGGCGGGGTGGCCGCGTTGACCTTTCCGGCGCTGGCCAAGGCGACCGGGCTGGCACGCTCCAGCGTGTACGAGTACTTCAAATCCCGCGCCGACGTCATCGAGGCCCTGGTCGCGCACGAGTTCCCGGCCTGGATCGGCGAGGTGCGCGCGGCGATGGCCGCCGAGACCACGGCCGAACGCCAGCTCGCCGCCTACGTACGCCGCCAGCTGGGCCTGGTCTCCGAACCGGGCCACCGCGCACTGCTGGCGCTCTCGGGCCAGGAACTCGACGGCGACGCCCGCGACCGCATCCGCGCGGCCCACGGCTGGCTCCTCGACCTGGGCATCGGCGTCCTACGCACGCTCGGGCACCCGGAGCCGCGCCTGGCCGCGTCGCTGGTGCAGGGGACGGTCGATGCCGCCGCCAAGCGCATAAGCCTCGGCGCCGACCCGCACGAAGTCACCGAGACCGCTGTCTCGATGGTCCTGTTCGGCGGACTCGGCTCGGCACGACGCCACACCCAGGCACTCAACGCTCAAGCCGGCCAGACCCGGCCGCAACCCGGCGGCACGACGCGGCGGCGCGCGACGACGGCGAACTGAGGCCAGCAAGCCAGCCAATGAGCTAGCCAGCAAGCCAGCCAATGAGCCAGCCAGCCAGCTACCCAGTCAGCAAGCCAGTCAGCAAGCGAGCCAGTCAGCAAGCCAGCCAGCCAGCCAGCCTGCAAGCCTGCAAGCCTGCAAGCCATGAACGAGCCTGCCAGCCAGCCAGCCAGCCGACAAGCCAGTCAGCTAGCAGAGCCGAGCAGGATCGAGCACGGCCGAGCAGGATCGAGCTCAGCCGGGCCGCGCAAAGTGGTTGGCGAACTGATATCGGCGAGCCCTTATAGGCCGACCGAATGGCGCCGGTGCCATTGTTAATGGGGCATCCCAAAGCTCTGATAATCCCACCACTACCTCAAACGCACGACGAATCCGTGACACCATCGCCGCGCGCCATCATCCTGGCCGCATGCGCCTCCGCAGAACCCTGGCGCTCGCCGCCCCCGCCGCCGCGCTCTTGTTCGCGGTTCCAGCGCTGGCGTACTCCGGCCCGCGTCTGATCGCGATCGGTGCGGCCGCGCCGCTTCCCGCCGTCTCGCCGAGCCCGGCCCCCAACCCGACCCCGGACCCGAACCCCGACCCCCACGCCCTCCAGCACAACCCCGCCCGCGCCTGGACCTGGCCCCTCACCCCGCCGCCCGGAGCCCGCCGCCCCGTCATCGTCCACCGCTTCGAACCTCCGGCGAAGCGCTGGCAGGCGGGGCACCGCGGCGTCGACCTCCTCGGCGTTCCCGGTCAGGACGTGCTCGCCGCGGGTCAGGGCACCGTCAGTTACGCCGGCACGCTCTTCGGCCGCCCGGTCGTCGCCATCGACCACACCGCTCCCGGCCGCGACACGCTGCGTACCACCTATGAGCCCGTGGATCCGGTCGTCAAGGTCGGCGACGAGGTGCGCGCCGGCCAGCTCATCGGGCACCTCGTCGACTCGCCCGGCAACCACTGCGCTCCCCGCACCTGCCTGCACTGGGGTCTGGTGCGCGGCTTCGGCCACGACGAGCGTTACTTCGACCCCGCCGCCCTGCTCCTGCGCGGGCCGGTGCGGTTGTTGCCGGTGTGGGGCGTGAGGTAGCCGCAGACTCACAAGGCGCAATCCGGGCGAGCGTTGCCCACCCACCCCACCTAACGTCGATCGTGGGCCGCAGAAGCCGCCCGAATCGAGGACCGAGCGATCGGGCGATCGGGCGATGGAGTCAGAAGTGAGGCTGACCGCATGACCGTGGGCAAGAAGCTGCGCAAGCTGGACGCCGAGATCGACGAAGTGCTCATGCACCCGGACTCCCCGGCGTTCCCGAACGCCGACCGCCTGGAGATCACCTATCCCGGCAATGACGCGGTGTGGGCGCCGGCCGAGGAGGTCGACGTGACCTGGAACCTGCTCGGGGACATCCACGAGCCGCTTGACATTGCGCTCGTGCGGCAGACCGGGGACCAGTCGGGGCCGAACTTCGGGGAACTCGCCTTCCTCCTGCTGGCCAGCGATGTCGACCCGGCCAAGAAGAAGGTCACCATAGAGGTGCCGGACGTGCCGCCGGGGACCGACTACGCCATCAGCATCTCCAGCGCCGATCCGCTGACCGTCTACAGCCAGGCGCTCACCATCACCGAAGCTTCGTGAAAGCTGTCGCCTCCTGAGTAGCTATGGCCTCCTGAAAGCCGTCGCCCCACGAGAGCCGGCGCTTCCTGAATGTAGAGCGCGCACCCCGAAACACACCGTGTCCGATCGCCTCCGGACCGCGTGGGAAAACTTCCTCCCCGCGGCCCGGTAGACTGCTTTCAGCAGCCGGAGTCCCTCTGGCTGACTTCGCGTGTCCGGCAGCCGCCCTCACCGCTTGGTGAGACGGCCCCGAGGCGCCTCGGTCCGCCCTCCCAGCGCAAGCCCGGCGAGCGGTACAGCGCCGCGGGTCGGCTCGGCGACGGGTTCACCGCCTGTCCGCCGCGCTCGCCGGCCACCAGGGACAACCGAGAACCGATCAAGGGAGGACACGGCATGGCCGTCGTCACGATGCGCCAGCTCCTGGAGAGCGGCGTGCACTTCGGGCACCAGACCCGGCGCTGGAACCCGAAGATGAAGCGTTTCATCCTCACCGAGCGCAACAGCATCTACATCATCGACCTCCAGCAGTCGCTGTCGTACATCGACCGCGCCTACGAGTTCGTGAAGCAGACCGTCGCGCACGGCGGGACGGTGATGTTCATCGGCACCAAGAAGCAGGCCCAGGAGGCCATCGCCGAGCAGGCGACGCGCGTGGGCATGCCGTACGTCAACCACCGCTGGCTGGGCGGCATGCTGACCAACTTCAGCACCGTCTACAAGCGGATCCAGCGCCTGCGGGAGCTGGAGGAGGTCGACTTCGACGACGTCGCGTCCTCCGGCATGACCAAGAAGGAACTGCTGGTCATGCGCCGCGAGAAGGAGAAGCTCGAGCGCACGCTGGGCGGCATCCGGGACATGTCCCGCGTTCCGTCCGCGGTGTGGATCGTGGACACCAAGAAGGAGCACATCGCCGTCGGCGAGGCGCGCAAGCTGCGCATCCCGGTCGTGGCGATCCTGGACACCAACTGTGACCCGGACGAGGTCGACTACAAGATCCCGGGCAACGACGACGCGATCCGCTCCGTCGCCCTGCTGACCCGCGTGGTCGCCGACGCCGTCGCCGACGGTCTGATGTCCCGCGCCGGCAACAAGGCCGCCGAGGGCGAGCAGGCCGGCACCGTGGCCGTCGACGAGCCGCTGGCCGACTGGGAGCGCGACCTGCTGGCCGTGGACGACGCCAAGGCCGCCGACGCCGACGCTGCTCCGGCCGCCGCCGCTGCCGAGACCCCGGCCGCCGCCGAGGTCCCGGCCGCCGCCGAGGCCCCGGCCGAGGCCGACGCCGCTCCGGCCGCCGAGGCTGCCGAGGCCGCCGCGCCCGAGGCTCCGGCCGAGGAAGGCCAGGCCTGAGCCGGTCCGTCCGACTGGTTGATTTCCACGGTGGGCCGGGCGGCGACCCCGCCCGGCCCACCGGAAAAGCCGATCCACGCCGATCCACTTAAGGACGACTAACAATGGCGAACTACACCGCCGCCGACGTCAAGAAGCTCCGCGAGCTGACGGCCGCCGGCATGATGGACTGCAAGAAGGCGCTGGAGGAGACCGACGGCGACCTCGACAAGGCTGTCGAGTTCCTGCGCGTCAAGGGCCTGAAGGGCGTCACCAAGCGCGAGGGCCGCTCGGCCTCCAACGGCCTGGTCGCCAGCGCCGTGGACGGCGTGACCGGCACGCTGATCGAGCTGAACTGCGAGACCGACTTCGTCGCCAAGGGCGAGGCGTTCCAGACCGTCGCGGCCACCGTGCTCGCGCACGTCGTCAACGCCAAGCCGGCCGACGTCACCGCGTTGCTGGCCTCCGAGCTGGAGCCGGGCAAGACCGTGCAGGTCTTCCTGGACGAGGCCAACGCCACGCTGGGTGAGAAGATCGAGCTGCGCCGCTTCGCGCAGTTCCACGACGGCTACGTCGCCTCCTACCTGCACAAGACCTCCCCGGACATCCCGGCCCAGATCGGCGTCCTGGTCGAGCTCGACAAGGAGAACGCCGAGGTCGCCAAGGACGTCGCGCAGCACATCGCCGCGTTCTCGCCGTCCTACCTGACCCGCGACGAGGTCCCGGCCGACGTCGTGGAGACCGAGAAGCGCCTGGCCGAGGAGACCTCCCGCGAGGAGGGCAAGCCGGAGGCCGCGCTGCCGAAGATCATCGAGGGTCGCGTCAACGGCTTCTTCAAGGAGAACGTCGTGCTGGAGCAGGCGTTCGCCAAGGACCCGAAGAAGACCGTCAAGAAGGTCCTCGACGAGGCCGGCGTTTCGCTTAAGCGTTTCGCTCGGTTCCGCGTCGGTAGCTGACCGGATCTGAAAAACTAAAGAGCACCGAATAGCTACGTCGAAGGAGCCGCTGCTGTGAAGGAAACCAATAAGGAAACCGACACGGCGGCGGTTCCTTCGCGTACGGAAAAGAACCGCAGAGTTCTGCTCAAGCTCTCCGGCGAGGTGTTCGGCGGCGGGCAGATCGGCGTGGACCCGGAAGTCGTCAAGAGCATCGCCAAGGAGATCGCCGACGTCGTCTCCGAGGGTGGCGTCGAGGTCGCGGTCGTGGTCGGCGGCGGCAACTTCTTCCGCGGTGCCGAGCTCTCGCAGCACGGTATGGAGCGCTCCCGCGCGGACTACATGGGCATGCTGGGCACGGTCATGAACTGCCTGGCGCTGCAGGACTTCCTGGAGAAGCTGGGCATCCCCACCCGGGTGCAGAGCGCGATCACCATGAGCCAGGTCGCCGAGCCCTACATCCCGCGCCGCGCGATCCGGCACTTGGAGAAGGGCCGCGTGGTCATCTTCGGCGCGGGCGCCGGCATGCCGTACTTCTCCACCGACACCACCGCGGCGCAGCGCGCGCTGGAGATCCACGCCGAGTCGATCCTGATGGCCAAGCAGGGCACCGACGGCGTGTACGACTCCGACCCGAACAAGAACCCGGACGCGGTCAAGTACGACACCCTGTCCTACGACGAGTTCCTGGCGCGCAACCTGAAGATCGCGGACGCCACCTCGGTGTCCCTGTGCCGGGACAACGGCATGCCGATCGTGGTGTTCGGTCTGCAGCTGGGCAACATCGGGCGCGCCATCCGCGGCGAGAAGCTCGGGACCGTCATCGGACCGGCGCACTGATCCCTACCCACGTCACCCGGTTCCGGATCCCGCGGATCCTACGACCGAGCGATGCGTAGGGGCCCAGTCCGCCGCCGTTCCGGTACTTAGGCCGCGAACGCACTAAGCTGCGCTACAGCTTTGTCTTGTACACAGCAGAGCGCGAAGACTTCTAGGGAGCCCCCAAGTGATCGATGAGACCCTCCTCGAAGCCGAGGAGAAGATGGACAAGGCCGTCGAGGTCGCCAAGGAGGATCTGTCGGGGGTCCGTACCGGCCGCGCGAACCCGGCGATGTTCAACAAGCTGACCGCCGACTACTACGGCTCGCCCACGCCGCTGAGCCAGATGGCCTCCTTCCAGGTCCAGGACGCGCGCATGGTGGTCATCTCGCCGTACGACAAGTCGGCGCTGGGCGCGATCGAGCGCTCGATCCGCGACAGCGACCTGGGCGTGAACCCGTCCTCGGACGGCGTGGTGATCCGGGTGGTGTTCCCGCAGCTGACCGAGGAGCGCCGCAAGGAGTACATCAAGGTTGCCAAGGCCAAGGGCGAGGACGCCAAGATCTCGGTCCGCAACATCCGGCGGCACTCCAAGGAGACCCTGGACAAGCTGGCCAAGGACGGCGACGCCGGCGAGGACGACGTGCGCCGCGCCGAGAAGCACCTGGACGAGCTGACGCAGAAGCACACCGCGCAGATCGACGAGATGCTCAAGCACAAGGAAGCCGAGCTGCTGGAGGTCTGAGTCCCGCCAGGGGCTCGCACCTGCCGGGCAGGCGATCCGACGTCCACCACGGACCGGCGGCTATGATCGCTGCCGGTCCGTCGCGTTTTCTCACCGGGTTCCCGGGAGAGGGACGGCGGAGACCCTCAATGAACGCAGCCACGAGGGGCGACTAGGGGATGGTACGGGCGCATGGCATCCACGCAGACCAGGCGCGGTGAGGCGCAGGCTCCCGGCGAGGGGCCGGGAGGCGGCGGTGCCGGGCGTTCTGGCGCGGGTACACGCGGTCCGGGCGGACCCGGGGGTTCGGGCGGTTTCGGAGGTCCCGGCGGTCCCGGGGGTCCAGGCGCTCCGGGCGACGGCCCTGGCGGCGCCAGCGGCGGCGGATCCGGACGTTCCGGCGCCGGCGCGCGCGGGGCAGGCGGCGGCAGCAACCCCGGCAACGCGGGCAGCGCCCCGGGCAAGCCCTCCGGCCGGGCCGGCCGCAACCTGCCGGCCGCCATCGGCGTCGGCGTGGGCCTCGGCGCGGTGCTGCTCGGCACGCTGTTCCTGCGCGGCGCGTTCGCGGTAGTCGTGGCCGTCGCCGTGGTGATAGGCGTCCGGGAACTGGCGCGGGCGATGGCCACCCGGGACGTGCAGGTCCCGTGGCCGCCGATCGCCATAGGCGGCCTGGGCATGATCGTCGGCTCCTGGTTCGGCGGCCCCACCGCGATGGTCGCGGTCCTGGCCATGACCGCGCTGGCGGTGCTGGTCTGGCGTATGGCCGAGGGCGCGGACGGGTTCCTGCGCGACGCCACCGCGGGTCTGTTCACCCTGGTCTACGTCCCGATGCTGGGCTCGTTCGCGGTGCTGATGCTGGCCCAGGACAGCGGCTACAAGCGCGTGATCCTCTTCCTGATGCTGCCGATCGCCAACGACACCGGCGGGTACGCCACCGGCGTCTTCTTCGGCAAGCACAAGCTGGCCCCGAAGATCTCTCCCGGAAAGACCTGGGAGGGCCTGGTCGGCTCGCTGATCGTGACCGCCGCGGTGGGTGCCGTGGGGATCTCGCAGATGCTCGACGGCAAGATCTGGCAGGGCGTGCTGCTCGGCATCGCCGGGGTCGCCTCGGCCACGCTCGGGGACCTGGTCGAGTCGGTGATCAAGCGGGATCTCGGGATCAAGGACATGGGGAACCTGCTGCCCGGGCACGGCGGCATCATGGACCGGCTGGACTCGATGCTGGCCACCGCGCCCGTGGCGTGGCTGCTGCTAAGCGTGTTCCTCGGGTGGAAGTAAGCAGTTAGGCGACTAGCGCCGCGCTAAGCGGCTTGTGCGGCGGTGACCGCGGAGGCCGCCTCGGCAGCGAGAACCGCTTCGACGAAACCGGCCGGGTTGTCCAGCGTGATGTTGTGGCCGCAGTCCGGCAGAGCCACGACGCGCACTCCAGCAGCGGTCAGCTCATCGCCGCCCTTAAGGGGACCGTCCGCGGACGGATACATGTAGGTGCGCGGTACGTCGAGCGTCTTCAGGATCGCGCGCCCCTCGAACAGCGCCAGGCTGGCCGCGCTGCGGTACAGCGCCACCGCCCCGGCCAGGCGCATCGTCGCGCGCCATCCCGGGTGGACCCTCTGCAGAGTCTCCTCATAGCCGCCTCCGTGAAGGAACACGGTCTCGCCGTAGCGCGCGATCTGCGAGGAGCCGGGGCGCGGGATCTCCGGCGCCGGATCGAGGTTCGAGTCGATCAGCACCAGGCTCGCGACGAGGTCCGGGTGCCTGAGGGCGAGCACGATCGCTATGGAGCCGCCCATGCTGTGCGCGAGGACCTGCGCGCCGGAGACGCCGGCGGTCCGCAGGGCGGTCGCGACCCAGTCCGCGTGGTCCTCGACGGTGTAGTCGGCGTCGACCGGGCGGTCGCTGACGCCGTAGCCGAGCAGGTCGAGCAGCAGGGATCGGCGGCCGCGCAGGCCGTCGCTGCTCGCGACCTCGGCGAAGCAGTGCGTCGAACTCCCGCCGAGGCCGTGGAGGTAGACGCGGGCGGGGTCGGTGCCGGGCAGTTCGGTCCAGCGGATCGCGGAGCCGTCGGCGCGGACTTCGGCGGAGTGCAGGGTCATGGCGGGTGCCCTCTCGTCTTGATACCTCGGTTCCGAGATATATCGGCGCCGAGGTATATCGGCATCGAGGAAGATACCTCGGCGCCGAGGTATCCTCAACCCGTGTTGGAGTTCGCGATCCTGGGCTTCCTGTTCGAAGGCCGCCTGCACGGCTATGAGCTGCGCAAGCGCCTCGCCGCGCTGACCGGCCACGTGCGCCCGCTCTCCGACGGCACGCTCTATCCGGCGATCAAGCGCCTGGTGGACGGCGAGTTGGTGGTCAAGAATCTGGAGGCGGGGACCGCCGCGCCCCGGCACATGCTGGAGCTGACCGAGGCCGGCCGGGCCAAGCTGCTGCGGGTGCTGGCCGAGCCCGACGACGTCTTCATCACCGACGAGAACCACTGGTTCTGCCTGCTCGCCTTCCTGCGCTACCTGGATGACAACCCCACTGCGCAGGCTGCGGTCTTGCGGCGCCGTCTGGACTTCCTGACCGCTCCGGCGAGCTTCTTCTATGAGGACGGCCGCGCGCTCAGCGCCGAGGACGTCGCCGATCCGTTCCGCCGCGGCATGCTGCAGATCGCGCGTGTGACCAGCCGCACCGAACTGGAGTGGTTGAAGGCGACCATCGGGGAGCTTGACGACCAGAACAGGTCCGCGCGCGTGGGAAACTAGTAGCACTATGGTTTTGCCGAAATTGGACACAGCGTCTGCCGAAGCTCCCGAAACCGCGCCCGCCGAAGCCGTCGACGTCACCATCGCGCCGAAGCCCCCGCGCCCCGGCGAGCTGACCTTCACCTCCCCGCGCCGGGCCAAGCCGCCGCGCCATCTGGCCGACCTCACCTCGGCCGAGCGCAAGAAGGCGCTGACCGAGCTCGGGCACCAGGGCTTCCGCGCCGCGCAGGTCTCCAAGCACTACTTCGGCCACCTCGCCGACGATCCGGCCGCGTGGACCGACGTCCCGGCGGCCAAGCGGGAGGAGCTGGCCGGCATCCTCACGCCGAAGCTGCTCACCCCGATCCGGGAGCAGACCGCTGACAACGGCACCACTCGCAAGACCCTGTGGCGCCTGTTCGACGGCGCGACGGTCGAGTCGGTGCTGATGCGCTACCGCGACCGCACCACGATGTGCGTGTCCTCGCAGGCCGGCTGCGGCATGAACTGCCCGTTCTGCGCCACCGGCCAGGCCGGGCTGACCCGGAACATGTCCACCGGAGAGATCGTGGAGCAGGTCGTGGCCGGCGCCCGGGCGATGGCCCGCGGCGAGGTGCCCGGCGGCCCGGGCCGGGTCTCCAACGTCGTGTTCATGGGCATGGGCGAGCCGCTGGCCAACTACAAGGCGGTGATCGGGGCCGTGCGGCGGCTGACCGAGCCGGTGCCCGACGGCCTGGGGCTGTCCGCGCGGCACATCACCGTCTCCACGGTCGGCCTGGTCCCGGCGATCGAGAAGCTGACCGCCGAGGCGATCCCGGTCACCCTGGCCGTCTCCCTGCACGCCCCGGACGACGAGCTGCGCGACACCCTGGTCCCGGTGAACACCCGCTGGAACGTCTCAGAGGTGCTGGACGCCGCCTGGCGCTACGCCTCCGTCACCAAGCGCCGGGTCTCGATCGAGTACGCGCTCATCAAGGACATCAACGACCAGGCCTGGCGCGCCGACCGGCTGGGCCGCATGCTCCGCAACAAGCTGGCGCACGTGAACCTGATCCCGCTGAACCCGACCCCGGGTTCGAAGTGGACCGCCTCGCGGCCGCAGGACGAGGCCGAGTTCGTGCGCCGCCTGCAGGAGTGGGGCGTGCCGGTGACGGTGCGCGACACGCGCGGCCGGGACATCGACGGGGCTTGCGGCCAGCTCGCGGCGGCGGTGAAGTAGGGGGCGCACAACCGCGCCAACGGGGGAGGACCCATGCCGCCGATCGGATTCCATCACGTCGAGATCTGGGTGGCGGATCTCGCGGCCGTCGAGACCTCCTGGGCCTGGCTGCTCGGGCAGCTCGGCTGGAAGCTCTACCAGGACTGGCCCGAGGGCCGCAGCTGGCGGATCGGCGAGGCGTACCTCGTCGTGGAGCAGTCCACGGCGGTCCGCCCGGGGCTGCCCTACGACCGCATGCGGCCCGGCCTGAACCACCTGGCGCTGCACGCGCCGGACGAGACGACCGTGGACCGGATCCACGCCGCGGCTCCGGAGCACGGCTGGCAGCACCTGTTCGCCGACGTCTATCCGCACGCCGGCGGACCGGAGCACTACGCCGCCTACCTCACCGACGCGGCCGGGTTCGAGGTCGAGGTGGTGGCCCCGGGAGCGGCTTGAGCCGCGGCCGGCGGTCATTGAAGTGACCGGCGGCCCCGGGATAGCGTCCGCCGCATGGCTGACATTCCGACGAAGATCATCGTTTTCGGGGCCGGCGGCCGGGCCGGCAAGGCGATCGTCACGGAGTCGGTGCGCCGGGGGCACGCCGTGGTCTGCGTCGTTCGCGATCCGGACAGACATCCGGGGCTGGCCGAGCTCGGCGAAGAGGTGACCGTCGCCGCGGGCGATCTCACCGACGCCGACAGCGTCGCGTCGGTGGCGGCCGGCGTGCCCGGCGAGATCGGGGCGGTGGTGAACGCGGTGGCCCCGTTCACCGCCACGCCGGATTCGGTCGACGGCTTCGACCCCGACTACTACGTGGGCCTCGTCGAGAACCTCAGCCGCATCGCCAAAGTCCGGGACTGCCGCGCGGTCGAGGTCGGCCTGTTCGCGATGCTGAGGACCGGCGAGCTCCGGCTGTACCAGGACGAGGTGGCCTTCCCGGCGTACCTGCGGCCCTTCGCCGTGGCCCGGCTGCGCGGGCTGAACGCGTGGCGCGACCAGGCCCGCGACGTCGACTGGCTCGTCCTCACACCGCCGCCGCGCCTGTCGCCCGACGCCCGGGCCACCGGGCGCTACCGCCTCGGGGACGACGTCCTCGACACGTCCTCGACCGCGATCCGCCTCTCCTACGCCGATCTGGCCCTCGCGGTGCTGGACCAGATCGACACTCCCACGGTCCACCGCTGCCAGGCGGCCGTGTACCCGGTGGTCTAGGCGTCCCGCTTCTCGAACAGCAGGGCACCGACGATCAGCAGCACCACGACCTCGATCGCGAACACCGTGAACCCGGTCCACGGCGCGAAAGCCTTGTCCGGATGGCGGTTCGACTCGCCGAACGAGGTCACCTGGCTGCCGGCGTTGCCCGGCATCACCTTGTACAGCCAGCGGCCGACCGAGCCGGGGATGAGCTGGACCAGGTTGCCGATGATGAAGATCAGGGCCAGGCCGATGGTGATGGCGCCGGCGGTGTGCCGCAGCAGGAAGCCCATCGCCAGGCCGAACACCGCCAGCCCGGACAGGTACAGCGCGCTGCCGAAGATGCCGCGCGTGGCGCCGGGGTAGGACAGGTCCACGCCGACGTCCTTGGCCCTCAGCGGGATGTTGCCGAGGTAGAAGCACAGGAACGCGGTGGCCAGGCCGACGACGAAGACCATGACCGCCAGCAGGATCGCCTTGGCGACCAGGATCTCGGTGCGGCGCGGCATCGCGGTCAGCGTGGTGCGGATGCCGCCGGTGGAGTACTCGGCGCTGATCGCCATGACGCCCAGCACGTAGGCCGCGATCTGGCCGACGAAGGCCAGCCCGACCAGGACGATGTCGGCCGAGTCCGGCTTGCCCGCGGCCAGGTCCTTGGCATAGGAGTTCGCGGCTGCCAGGCAGATCAGCAGCGTGATGAGCGCAGACCCGGCGAACAGCGTGACCAGGGTCCAGAAGGTCGAGCGGACCGTGCGGATCTTCATCCACTCGCTGGAGATGACGTTGCCGAACCCGGCGCGGCCCTCGATGCGAGGTCCGGAGCCCGAGCCGGGGACGGTGGCCGGTGCGGCGGTCATCGCTGTGCCTCCCCGCCGCCGACAGCCGAGCCCTCGAGTGCTCCGGCGTGGTACTCGACGCTGTCGGCCGTCATGCTCATGAACGCCTCCTCCAGGGACGGCTGGACCACCGCCAGTTCGTGCAGCCACAGCCCGTGCTCGCCGGCCAGGTCGCCGACCGCCTCGGAGCTCACTTCGAAGACCTCGACCGCGCCCTCGTCGTCGGGGGCGGCCTCGGTGCGCCAGCCCTGCGCGACCATCAGTTCCCGCAGCTTGCCGATGTGCGGGGAGCGGACGCGGACGTGCGTGGTCGCGTTCTGCGCGATGAACTCGCGCATCGTGGTGTCGGCCTTGATCCGGCCGCGCCCGATGACGATGACGCGGTCCGCGGTCAGCGCCATCTCGCTCATCAGGTGGCTGGAGACGAACACCGTCCGGCCCTGCGCGGCCAGCGACTTCATCAGGTTGCGGACCCACAGGATGCCCTCGGGGTCCAGGCCGTTCACCGGTTCGTCGAACAGCAGCGTGCCGGGGTCGCCGAGCAGTGCCGCGGCGATGCCCAGGCGCTGGCCCATGCCCAGGGAGAAGCCTTGCGAGCGCTTCTTCGCCACCTGCTCCAGCCCGACGAGCCCGATGACCTCGTCGACCCGCCGCAGCGGGATGCCGTTGGACTTGGCCAGGCACGCCAGGTGGTTGTACGCGGTGCGGCCGCCGTGCACGGCCTTGGCGTCCAGCAGCGCGCCGACCTCCCGCAGCGGCACCGGCAGGTTCCGGTACGGCTTGCCGTCGACCGTGACGCCGCCGCCGGTCGGCCGGTCCAGCCCGAGGATCATGCGCATCGTGGTGGACTTGCCGGCCCCGTTCGGGCCCAGGAAGCCGGTGACGGTCCCGGCCTCGACGGCGAAGTCGGCATGGTCCACGGCGAGCTTGTCGCCATAGCGTTTGGTGAGTCCGACGGCCCGGATCATGCGCCGCTACTAGCGATCATGCGGCGTGCGGCCGCTGCGGTCAGGGCGCGTGCCAGGGCGCGGATCTGCTGCCGCCGGTCGATGACCAGCTGCGCGACGGTCAGCGTGAGGACAGCGGTCAGCGCCGTCGGCCAGGCGGCGCTCCAGGCGGCGGCGGAGTCGGCGACGTGGGGGAGCAACGCGAGGCCGCGAGAGCGGGCCTCCGGTGGCGGCGCGGCGGCGGAGACGGACGCGGAGGCGGTCATGCGCAGCAGCGCCGCGGTGGCCAGCGCCGTGACCGAACCGGCGGTCAGCGCCGGGGCGCCGAGCCAGGTGCGGCGGATCAGGAGCGCGGCGACGAGGCCGATCGCGAGCGGCAGGAGCGCGTGGGCCGGGGGACGTCCCGATGCGACACACGCGCCGATGCCGACGACCGCGCCGGCGCCGGTCGCGCCGAGCGGGCCGGCGATCTGGATGACCAGCGCGTCGGCCGGCTCGGCGCCGGCGGCGCTGAGGGCGTCTCGGCGCGCGTCGAGGCCGTCGAGGTGGTGACGGATCAGCGCGGCCAGAGCGAGCAGTGCCGGGATGGCGACCGCGGGATACAGGGCCCCGGCGAACGGCCACGCGGCGGCGGCCGAGGCGAGCGCCATGCCGCCGACGAGAAGGTGCTCGGCACGCGGCGCGGCGCGCAGCAACGAGGCGGCGATCCGCAGGCGGTAGTCGAAGCGCGCGATCGTGGTGGTCGTCAGGGTGCTCATCGCCCGCGCTCCGCTCCGGACCCGACCGGCGAGAACCGGTGCTCGCCGCGGGAATGCCACCCGATGCGGTGCGGGACGCCGCGGGCCTGGTGGCCCATCATCGTGGCCGGTTCGGTGATCGGGGCGTCGGCCGGCTCGGCTTCTGCTTCGGTCGCCGCTTCGGCTTCCTCGGCGGCTTCCTCGACGGCTTGCTCGGCCTCCGCCGCCACCGCGGTCTTCACCGTGATCCGCCGGTCCGCCCAGCGGATCACGTCCTCGTCGTCGCTCGCCACCACGATCGTCAGACGGTGCGTTCCGGCCGCCGCGCGCAGAATCCGCAGCAGATGGAACCGCTCCGAGGCACTGAGCCCGTCGGTCGGGTCCTCCGCGAGCAGCACCGCCGGGTCCAGGACCAGCGCCCGGGCCAGCGCCACGCGCCGCATCTCGCTCGGCGTCAGCTCCCCGATGCGCCACTCGGCGCACGCGACCGCGTCCAGGCGCTCCAGCCACCGCAGGGCGCGGCGCCGGGCCTCCTGGCGGCCCAGGCCCGTGAGGATCAGCGGCAGCGCCGTGTTCTCCACGACCGTGAGTTCCGGCAGCAGCTTGCCGACGCGTGGCGCGACGGCGCAGTGCGAGTGCGCGAACCGCAGCCGGGCCGCGGGACGCAGGGTGTGCAGCGGCTCGCCCTTGAGCCACAGTCCGCCGGGCCAGGCCGGGTCGGCGCCGGAAAGCGCGCGCAAGAAGGCCTCGTCGCAGTTGCCGCTGAGGGCAACGATCTCGCCTTCGCCGACAGCGAGGCCGACGGTGGCGGGCCCGAAGTCGCGGGCCAGGAGGATCGGGTTGTCCGACGGGATGCTCACGAGCACCCGTGTGCCCTGAAGGGCGCAACCGGCTAACCAAGGTTGCGCCGGACGTGCGACCCTCCGGCGCCCAACCAGCGGAAAACCCTATTCAGCGGCAGTCGCGGAATGCGCACCGATCCCACGTCAGCGCCCGACAGCGTTCGAACAGCACGGAATCCATGCCCGGGATGGAAAACCGGTGGGCCCGGGATCAGAGCGGGAACACGACCCCGGTCAGCTTCTCCGACTCCTCCCACAGCCGGGCCGCCAGCGCCGGGTCCTGGGCCCGCTTGCTCGGCTGCACCAACTCCGGGTAGCCCCGCGTCTCCATCATTTTCGGAGACCCGTAGTACTGGCCGCCTTCCACGTCCGGCGCGACCGCCGCTCGCACCTCCGGCAGCACGCCGATCGTCGCCTTCTGCGCGAGCAGCGGGTTGCCGATGTGCATGATGGCCTTGCGCCACCCGGTCGGCCCGGCGAACTGCAGATTCGTGGCCGAATATCCGGGGTGCGCCATGAGCGAGCGCACCGGCGAGCCCGCCGCGCTCAGCCTTCGCTGCAACTCCAGGCCGAACAACAGGTTCGCCAGCTTCGACTGCGCATAGGCGGCGTTCGGGTTGTAGCCCTTGGTCCGCATCAGGTCGTCGAAGTCGATCGCCCCCTGCTTGTGGAAGGTCGAGGATACCGTCACCACGCGCGGATCGCGTCCGCGCGCCAGCAGGTCCAGCAGCAGGCCGGTGAGGGCGAAATGCCCGAGGTGGTTGGTGCCGAACTGCAGCTCGAAGCCCTGCTTCGTCGTGCTCTGCGGCGCCATCATCACGCCGGCGTTGTTGATCAGCACGTCCACGCCGAGCTTGTCGTCGTGGAGCCCCTTCGCGAAGGCCCGCACCGAGTCCAGATCGGCCAGGTCCAGCGTCCGCAGCTCCACGGAGGCGCCCGGCACGTCCTGCCCGACTCGGGCCACCGCGGCCTCGCCCTTGATCCGGCTGCGCGCGGTCATCACCACGTGCCCGCCATTGCGGGCCAACAGCCGCGCGGCCTCCAGTCCCAGGCCGCTGTTCGCGCCGGTGACCACGAACGTGCGTCCGGTCAGGGGCGGGATCGCGTCGGCGGTCCACTTCGTGCTCATGACGTCCTCCAGTGCAGGGTGCAGTGCGTTCCGGCGCAGCTCAGCGCCGCGTAGGGGCGGCTACCGCCGTGCTGCACACGATGCCCTACATGGCACTCAGTGTCAACAGCGCCCATTAGTGCTACCGCGCTGGTACGGTAGGCGCGTGAGGCGCAGAACCGAAGACCCCGGCCTGACCCTGGCGGAGCGCAAACGCCAGCTGGTCCGCGACGAACTGGCCGAGGCCGCGCTGCGGCTGCTGGCCAAGCAGGGCTTCGAGGAGACCACGGTCGACGAGCTCGCCGCCGCCGCGGGCGTCAGCCGCCGCACCTTCTTCCGCTACTTCGCCTCGAAGGAAGACGTCGTCATCTCCTCCGTCGTCGTGGTCACCGAGGGGATCGTCGCCGAGGTCGCGGCCCGGCCCGCCGAGGAGCCGCCGGCCGTGGCGATCCGCGAGGCGGTCAAGATCGTCACCCTGGAGGACTTCGCCGAGGACCGCGCCAAATCGGTCGCCCTGATTCGCCACACCCAGAACATCCCCGCGCTGCGGGCCCGCTTCGCCGAGCGCCAGGACCTGCTGCGCGACGACCTCGCCGAAGTGCTCGCCCGCCGGGCCGGCCGCGACAAGCCCGCCCCGCGCGACCAGTTCGCCGCCGGCCTCGGCCTGCTCGCGTTCGTCGGCGCCCTGCAGTACTGGGCCGCCTCCGACGGCCGCGCCGATCCGGCCGCCGTCCTCGACGCCGCGTTCGAAGAGGCTGGTCAAGCATTCGTGGTTTGAGATAGGTTCGGCGGGCGTTGCTTGTTCGCGGGGGACGGGGTGGGCAGATGGAATTTTCTGAATGGGTCGTCTCAGGGCTCGATCAGCTCCGGCTCGGGCAGCTGCCCGCCGGAAACGACTTCTACGCGGTGACCGCGGCCGGTCTCGGGGACGACCCCCGGCTCGCCGCCTACATGAACAGCGGCGACGCGGCGGCGCGCGCCGAGCTCGTCCAGGTGATCGCGGCCGCGGTGGCCGCGAACCCCGGCTTCGAGCAGCAGCTGCGGAACGCCGCTGCCGCCGCCCAACCGCAGCAGGGCCCGGCCGCCGGCAAGCCGCCGTTCCTGAAGACCACCAACGGCATGCTGGTGCTGATCGCGGCCGCCGTGGTGGTGGTCGGCGGCGGCATCGGGCTGGCGGTCGGCCTCGGCGGCAGCGGCGGGGGCGATCTGGTCGGGATGCTGAAGGGCACCTGGACGTGCCAGGTCTCCGGCCCGGGTGCCGACGGGGCCGGCAGTGGCCCGCTCGGCTTCACGGTCGGGGACGGCACCTTCAAGGCGGGGGACACCACTGCCACGTTCACCCAGAGCGGCAGCACCGCGACCGTGCACGATCCGGGCGACCCGAGCAACGTCGTCGAGGTGAGCGGTCTGCCTTCCGGCGCCGGATCGTTCAACGTCACCGTGAGCTCGCCGCGCGACCCGTCGGGGCAGCGCCGACTCCACATCAAGGGCAATCTGTCCGCGCACAAGCTGACGCTGGCGGTGCCGAACGATCTCAACCCTCCGGGCGCCGTGCTGAATCTCACCTGCACGAAGTAGGTCCGTGTCGGCTGCTGATGAGCGGATCAGTGCCCGAGGAAGCGCCCGAACACCTTCGCGCGCACCGAGGGCCTGCCGGTCCGCTCCTCCTCGGCGTCGGCCGCGCTCATCGTCCGCAGGCCGATGTTCGCGCCGAGCCAGCGCAGCGGTTCGGGCTCCCAGCGCGGCGAGCGGTGGTTCACCCACGGCA
>Ga0207671_10002247_pt1 | contig 20912 bp, 20 predicted proteins | sample KBSC24metaG_FD_184352 | JGI IMG/M metagenome (GOLD analysis project Ga0207671, IMG submission 184352) | Corn rhizosphere microbial communities from Kellogg Biological Station, Michigan, USA - KBS C2-4 metaG (SPAdes) (version 2) | ecosystem: Host-associated > Plants > Roots > Rhizosphere > Soil... | reverse complement strand
GCTAGCGTTGTGCAGCGTGACGGTTCCGGTAAGGCGATCGGGGACGGGCTGGGTTGGAGTGGCAGGACCTCCATTCAATGGCGCAGCGCTTATACCGGCGCTCTCAGCCAGAAGTATTTCCGGCGCAGGCAACCAGGGACCCGCAATCGAGAGGTCGAGCACGACCGGATCGGCTGCGATCGTGTCCAGAGCCGCAGCTTCCTTCAGACCACCCGCCTGAGCAATCTGACGTAGACGCGCTGGAGTCCCCGATCCTTTGATGAAAACCTGGTATCCGCTCTCAGTGAGCCGCACGGACACAGACAAAGGTGTGGGTGCCCCGGCAGGAATGGTTGAGGAGCCGGCAAGGAGTTCGCTCTTCCGATCGTCAGTGGGGGTGGGTTGCAAAGCTGCCTTTTGAATCAGAATCGGCTGGGTGAGACTTCCACCGCTGAGCCGAAGCGAGTCGATGCTGATGCTGCCGGTCAAAGGTCCTGGCGAGACGGGAAGTTGATTCGCGGTGGTCTTTGCATGACGAGTCGATTTAGTGGTCAGCTGCGGCACAGCTTGAAGGGGCGCGGTGGCATCGTAATCGAGCCTGCCGCTGAGGGTGCCGGTCGCTTCAAGGCCCGTGCCAACCTCATTGCGCACAGTTCGCAGCGCGTCGAGGATCGCCTGCGCCGGTATCTTGTCGAGTTGCACCGAGAGTTTGGGCTGTCCGTCGCTGGGCAAATTGCCTTCGATCAATAACCGGCCATTGCCGAGAGGCGAATTGCACGCAAGCTTTTCGATAGTCCGCGCCGAGTAGTGATAGAGGAACCCGCAGTTTGCGTCGAAGTCGATTGGCTCGGCAGGGGCAAACTCGGCGCGATGCACACCTGAGGCACGCAAACGCGTTGCGACATTTGCCGATTCCGCGGTGCCGTCCAGTTTCATCTCGGCAGTTAAATCGCCACGCCATCCAGGATCGCTCCCGACAAGCAGTCGGCTGAGCTGTCCAAGTTGTGCCTGACGCCATTCCATTTCGACATGGATGGGCATGAGCTTGAGCTCAGGGGCGCGACGCAGGTTTGCTTCGAGCTGCACGATTCCCGTATCGCCCAGTTCGAGGTTGACGTCGGTGCGGGCCGGTTGTCCCTTCAGGCGCACGCGCCAATCGCCGGGATTCTCTTCCCAGAAAGAGAGGTCTGCGTTGAGGAGCGAGTATGGAAGCTTTTCGATGCCTTGCTTGATGTTGATCCGGGAGTTCGTCGCTTCCATGTACGGCAACGGCTGTTTGCGAGGCTTCGACCCGTCGGGCTGGGCTTGAGCGGCAGTACGAAAGAGGCTGTCCATATTCCAGCGGCCGGCGGCTGTACGGACCAGGTTCAGACTTGCTTCGTCAACACTGATGCGGCTGATCTCAAGGCGACCGCGCCAAAGCGACGAGAGGCGTATGGCCGCCTTCACCTCATTGGCGTGAAGCACCGGTTCTGCGCCGTAGTCGGGGTCTTCCTGAACGGTGAGATCCGTGATGACAAATCCGGGCCGTGGAAGAAGACGCAGCTCCACACCGGAAAGGTACACCGGTCGAGCGAGTGAGCTGGACATCGCACTCGCGATACGGCTTTTATAGCGATTGATACTGAAGAGCGGGGGAAGAACGATGATTGCCACCACGATAGTCAATGCCAGAGCGGGCATCCACAGCTTCGATCGCCTTCGCTGCCGGCTTTGCGCTTCTTCCGTCATGGTGTGCGTTCCGATGTGAAGCTCCCCCGCAGCAATACTCGGCGTTACCGGGTAAGGTGCAGCGTGCGCTTCCAGCGCGTATCAGTAAAGAAGTGGAGCGCCACGTGCGCAATCCAGGCGATGTTGTCTCCGATGCCGGTCTTCTCCAGCTGACCCTCCGATGTCCTGAACGACCAATAATTGAAGAGCGGTCTGCCGATAATATTCTCGCGCGGCACGAAGCCCCAGTAGCGTGAGTCCAGGCTGTCGTGGCGATTGTCGCCCATCATGAAGAACTTGCCGGGAGGGATTACGAGATCGCCGTCCGCGACGTGGCTGGGGAATTCATTTGCCCACGAATCAGGAGTACCGGTATTCGGATCGCCGTTGCCTATCGGTGCGATGGAAGGAAATTCGTCGAGGAACGGCGTGAAGTTTGCTTCAGTGGTCGGCTGAGCGTGCGGCTGAGGCTCTTCCTGACCATTCACGTATACGATGCCGTTGTGGAGATGGATATGGTCGCCGGGAGTTCCGACCAGCCGCTTAACGAGAAATAGAATCGTGGGTTTGCCGTCTGAGTCGATCGTCCCCGGCTTGATGAAGACCACGATGTCGCCCCGTTTGGGCTCGCGATAGTGGACCAGGGGCATCCACTTGCTTGGGGGCGCCAGCGTGACGCGATCAACCACCAGATGGTCGCCCACCAGAAGCGTTTTCTCCATCGAACCTGAGGGGATGACGAAATTCTGTGCAAGAAACGTGAGAATGAAAAGGCCGACGACCAGAACGGAGCAGATGCTGGCCGCAGCCTCGAAGGGAGTCTCCTCGTGTTTCTCTTCTGCAACGGTCTCAGTTTCGGTGGGCGCTTTGGCTGGCGGCGTATTCTTTGTGGTCATCCTGTCGCTCTGTGCCTCGGTAGCTGTCCCGCTCTCGATCTTCATCGAGACTAGTGCACTACGCGGAAGATGCGCTTCCAGCGCGCAAAAGCTGCGAGACGTGCCGAGAGTTCCCTGTCGTGTCCGAGTCTATCATCTGTGGCCTGTTGCACATCCGTGGTGGATGGCCGTCGAAGCGAGAAGTAGATGACGAGGGGACGGGCAATGATGGCCTTCCGGGGCACAAAGCCCCAGAAGCGCGAATCTTTGCTGTGATTGCGGTTATCGCCCAGCATGAAGTATTGGCCAGCGGGCACGACAAGTTCACCGTTCTGGGTGAGCGCCTGCAGTTCGCGCCACCACGTTGGATCGACGTTTGGATCGGTGTAGTTGCTGGTCGGAAAGTTCTCACCAAACTGATTGGGCGCCACTGGCTCGAAAGCTGCGTATGGTTCTTCGAGCGGAACGCCATTCACACTGACTTTGCGGTCGTCGATGCGAATGTGGTCTCCCGGAATGCCGACAACGCGCTTGACGAGGTAGGGAGGATCAGGATGGTGGAACACTACGATGTCACCGCGCTGTACGTCCCGGTACGGCATAAGCAGATGTGCGGTGTGAGCACTACCTGAAGGCGCGAAGATCTGCTTGTTGACGAGCAGGAAGTCGCCGACCAGCAAGGTGCGCTCCATGCTCTCAGAGGGGATGAGGAAAGGCTGCAGCACGAACGTGAGCAGAAAAAGCGCGACCACCACAGTCCGCATCAGGGATGCCAGCGCTTCCGGTACGGTGGGCAGATGCTGCCAGATGTGCGATCGATGGATAGGAGGCGCAGGTGTTTGAGCGGGGGCACTCATTCCGTCTCTTCCTCCTCGATCTCTGCCTCGTCGATGGAGGCGGTTGCTGCGCCTGTCAAACGTACCAGGGCCTTGCGTGCGGCATCCTGTTCTGCATGTTTCTTGGTGGTTCCTGTGCCACGAGCCAGAGGTTTGCCGGGCTCTCCATCGGAAGGTCTCAATCTAACTTCGACGAGGAAGCGCTTGCGATGGTCGGGCCCGCTTTCGCTCTTTACGCGATACACCGGCGCACCCGCGCGCTCTGCCTGGAGTCGCTCCTGGAGCGCCGACTTGTAGTTTCCTAAAGCAGCACCGGATCGCAATTGTTCCGCCAACTCTTCAACGGTCTCTCCCATGACGTAGCGACGCGCGAAGGTGCGGACAGGCTCCAGGCCGCCATCGAGAAATAACGCTCCGATCACCGCTTCCATCGTGTTGGAGAGAACGGTGCTCTTTCTTCGTAAGCCGCTGCGATCCTCTCCACGGCTAAGACGTAGGTGATCGCCTAGCGAAATGGCTCCTGCCACTTTCGCCATGTGCTGCCGGCTCACCAGCTGTGCGCGGACGCGCGTAAGCTCGCCTTCCTGCCATTCGGGATGGCTCAGGAAGAGGGCCTCTCCTACGACCAAGCCCAGGACCGCATCGCCCAGAAACTCAAGCCTTTCGTTGTCAGTCGCCAGCAGGTCAGGATCCTCGGCGCCATCCTGCATTTGCTGATTGGCCAGGGAACGATGTGTCAGCGCGCAAAGCAGCAACTCGGGTTTGGCGAAGCCATGACCGAGCGCATTCTCCAATTCCGTTAAAACTGCTTCCACATACCCTCTATTAGGTCCCTTGCATGGGGTTCGCGGGTGGTCGGGCTGGTGCGACCCCACAAGCCTCACTGCAATTATTCCTTAGACGTGCCGGGCGATCCAAGCGGGTCGTCCCACTGGAACCAGCCTGGGAACCAGATTGTCCAAGGTGGCCTCTTTACTTCTTTCCGATTCGATTGAAAAATCTCCCGATTCGATTGAAAAAAGTTAGTGCCCGCCAAGCAACCTAAGTGGCTGCCAACCTGCTGCAAATCAAAGGCATCTAGAAACGAGTTCGGGCGTTGCGGGGACACTGCCCTGCGCGTGATGTTCGCGAACGCTTCTCGACCTGCAGATCAGTCTGCGGCGACGACAAATCAACCTTGGAGTACACAGTCATGAATCGCATCTTTGGCTGTGCCGGACTGCTCGCAGTTCTGGCACTTCCCCTCTCAATCAAGGCGCAGGACGATCAAGCACCACCGCCGTCAGGTCCTCCGCCCCAATACGTACAAAACTCGCCTCATCATGGTTTCGACAACAATCACGGCTCGATCGGCGTTTATGGCGATCTGTTCCGGGTCAAGCCTGCGGGCGGCAACAGCGTCAACTTCGTGGGCCTCGGCGCTCGGGTGGGCTTCAACGTGCATCCCAACATTGCGCTCGAAGGCGAAATGAGCTACGACTTCGCGAAGAACTATACCGCGCTCAACACTGGCGATAACTCAGGCACCTTGAGCAGCACGACTGTGTCCAGCAGAACTCGTCCGTTGACTGCGTTGTTCGGACCAAAGTTTCAATTCGGAACATCTGGACCGTTTCGCGCATTCGTAACCGGAAAAGTTGGGTTCACTGAATTCAGCCACAGCTCGACGACCACCGTCTCAGGAGACACCTTCAGCAACGCATTCGATCAATTCGGCGGCGGCACGACGCACTTTGCGGCGTACCCCGGCGGCGGCATCGAAGGGTTCTTCGGGCCACTTGGTCTTCGTCTGGAAGCTGGAGATCAGATGTATTTCAATAATGGAACCTATAACAACCTGCGCGTAACGTTCGGCCCTGAACTTCGTTTCTGAATATCTTTGAACCGGATACTGATTATCTAAAGCTGACCGGAATCATTCAGGGGAGCGCTTTTTCGCTCCCCTTTATCATTTTTCAATCTCGAGCGATCGCTCTCGCCGATCATTGCGGCTTGGGTTGCCCCTGTGGCGCAGGCGCATCGGACTTCGGTGGAGTTACGTCGGGCGCGTCAGCGTCTTCTTCGCAACTGTGTCCCTTCATTGCATAGGCTGTCTTCACGCCGCGTTCCGCTGCGAGACGCGTATCTTGCTGGCCGTCGCGGGCGGCGAGTGCCTGCTGATATTCACTTACCGCCTGGTCCCGCTTACAATCGAGATCGAGCATGCGCCCGAGATAGATGTGCGACCACGCGACGAGGCGTGGTTCCTTACTTGTGGAAATGGTCTTCTGAAAATCGTCGATCGCTTCTCCTGGCTTGCCTGTAGCGATTGCCACACGCGCAAGAATGAAGTCCGCGCGAGCCTCCTGAGCGACGGAGTCGAGCGTGTCGGTTTTGTCCGCAAGCACCTTTCGGGCCATGGCATTTGCTGTAGCAATATCGCCTTCCGCGAGCTTCGCCTCTGCAAGATCAAGTCCGGTAAGTGTGCGCGGCTTACTTCGCTGCAGGATGTCGTCGTCTGCTTTCTGGTCGAACTCGGTCTGCCGCGCGCGATGAACCTGCTGCTCGACGTCCATGCCATAGACCATTTCGCCGATGGTATCGCGCAAACTTGCTGCGTCCTTTTCGAATTGGATGAGTTGCTCGAAGAAGTATTGGGTGAGCACAAAGCCCTGCTTCATGTCGTGCTGAACCGCCGCGACCCGAACCGTCTCCTGCTTCTGCTGGGTGGCGATGCGCTCACGTTCATAGCGAGGCAGTACGGAGCGGTCGACGCCGGCGGGGATCTTGTAGTCCGGAATGCCTGTGTTCACGGTTCGTGCTTCGATGGCCTTGATCATGCACTCGACGACCAGCGGCACCGTCTCAGAGCGGTAACGGAACTCGAGAGGAGCTTCACGAACTTCCTTCATGATCGGCTGCATGCGATCGATGGCGTTGGTACGCGAATAGAGCAGCGGCTCGATTGTGTAATGCAGGTAGACGTGCCGCACGTTCTGCATGTCGATCGTTCCATTCACTGGCGACAGGACAATCACATAGTCGGTTCCGTAGATGCGGGCGTTCGCCATCTTTGGCGAGAGCATTGGCTCGATCAACACGACGAAACGGCGGCCTACGTATGTGGATGCCGGCATCTTGAGGTACAGGTTGGTGGAGACAATCATCTTCGACAGAGGATCGTGCAGATTGTTCGTCTCGTCGTCATACGTGCGACGCACGGAGAGCCAGATTCCATTTAGATCGACTGCCTGCGCGAAGTCTTTCAACAGGGGAACGATTTCGACCACCTGGGTCGAGTCGGGTGGCATTTCAGGCAATTCGACCGTCGTCTCCATGGCTGGCGGGGGGCTGAGATAAAGCGCCAGCGAGACGTACTGCGAGATATCGCGCTCTGAGCCTGACAGCCGGTGCTGGGCAATATAGAGACAGATCTTGTCACGCTTGGCGCGCGCGTCCTCGCTTTTCGCGAGTGCCGCGTTGATTTCGTCGCGAACGTGCTTGCGAACAATTGCGCTGTCGTCGAGGCCTTCGTCGTAGCCACATGCATTCAGCGCGGCGGCCATGAAGAAGAGTTGCGGAGAACTCTGGAGCGAAATCGTCGGGCCGGCGGGGTCAACGATCGTTGGCGACTTTTCCTGCGGCGGCTGAGATGAGGAGCCTTGCTGGCTGCTCGAAGATTGGGCGACGGCCAACGGTACGCCGGATGCGATGAGGAGACAAAAGCCGGTAAAGAGAGCGCTGGCAACGATGCAAAAGCGGTTTAACGACATGAAGAAAGGACCTTTCATGAAGTCTACGGCATTCGATGGGCTCGCGTCCGGCACCAGACATGTCTTCGCCTTGAGCCCTCGATGAGCCTGAAAATGATCGGGAACACACGAGTTAGACGAGGATTCGGAGCAAAGGAAAGGCCCTTACGCCTGAGGCGGAAGGGCCTTGACCGGTAGGTGAGACTATCCGCGAACCGAAACTCCGGAGAACGACAGCACTGCGAGGCCGCGCACTGGTTGTCCGAAGAAGCGGGCCGGTTCGAAGTGGCTCCAGAGCAGGAGGTTTTCCACCTGAGCGCGTGTTTTGTCATCGACCGGACCGGAGACGATGCGATAGTCGTACACCTGCCCCTGGCCATTGATGTAAGCCTCGACTACGACCGGACCGCTGCCATCGCGGATCTGATCGTTGCTGCTGACCGCCGAAGAGAGATAGAGAAAGTGAGGAGCCGTCGCCATGCCCAGCGGCTCGTCGACGCCGTGCGCCATCTCGGGGCGCGTGAACATCCCAACCAGCACCGTTACAGTGCCGAGCAGCAGGACCGCGCTGGCGAACCCCGCGGCCGCCTGCAGGACGAAAGGCCCAATCGTGTTATCCCAGGCCAGCCTGCACCGCTGGAGCAGACTCCTGCGGCTGCGCGCACGTTCCTGGCTCACTGCAACGCGAATGCGCAACAGAAGATCTTTCGGCTGAGGCACCGGGCCCAGGGAAGCCAATGCCACTTGCGCCTTTTTCAGACCTGCCCACTCGCTTGAACAATCCTGGCAGTCGCCGATATGGGCGGCGATGTGCTGCATCTCGTGCCCGGTCAGCCGGCCATCGAGATACTCCGAGAACTTCGATTGGATGGAGCCGCAGTCAATCATCTCGCCTCCTCTCCCAGGGAAACCTCAAACCCGCGACGCGTTAAGGCTGCGTCAGCCGAGCGGGATTCCTCAAGAATGGCCTTCAAAAGGGCTCGTCCCCGTACGAGCCTCGATTTCACTGTTCCGAGATTCACCCCCTGAATCTCGGCTACCTCTTCGTAAACAAAACCTTCGATGTCCCGGAGGATGAGCGTGGTGCGGAACGGCTCCTGGACCCGGCTCAGTGCTTCCTCAACCCTCGCCCGGGTTTCTTCATGAAGCGCCATCTCGAACGGCGACTCTCCCGGGTCGACAAGAGTCTCTTTTAACTTCATCGACGAGCCATAATTACCGTCGCCGATCTCCTGCTCAATCGGCACTTCCTGCTGCTTATGGCGCATCCACCAACGCCGCTGGTTCGATGCTTCGTGCAAAGCGATGCGGTAGATCCAGGTACGCAGGGAAGACTCCCCATGAAAGCGGCCCACCCCACGGAAAACCTTCACAAAAACTTCCTGCGTGAGATCCGCAGCGTCGGCACGATCATGCAATGTTCGCGCAAGAAGCGAGTAAATGGGCTGGTGAAAACGAGCAATCAGCCAGGCAAACGCTTCTTCAGACCCGGCCTGCAACTCTGCGATCAGTGCGGCTTCGTCGGAGTGAAGTGTAAGCGCGCTTGCAATATTTCCCATGGTGAGATCCGCCTGCAATTCAGTTCCCCCCACGTTACCGCATCAGCACCACACTTGGCATCTCTCCCGTCACCTATTAAAGGAGCAGTTCCATGCCCAGTGCGCCGTCTGCCTGCGGCAAACAACCCCGACCATTACAAGAACTTGTCGGGTCGCCTTGTTACCCGGGCGGAAGGGTGTGAAGCCTGAGATTGCCCCACGCGCCTATTTTCTTAGACACCGGAATACCCCTAAAGTGTTCCCGGTCACGAGAGATTCTGTCCGTAGATGATGTATTTTGGACGACTTAGGCCTGAAACAGAGGCGCGCACATCTCGAAATCGCCGTTCTGCACGGGTGCCAGTTCGTGCCCGGAAAGGCCCGACACACTAGTGAAACTCCATTACCCGCGGCATCTCCGAAGTCGCTGCGTCGTGGCATTAAGATCAGTGGAACGCTGAGATGACAACTTTAACGAAACCCACACCCGCCGCATCCGCTCAGGAACCGATCCGCATCAATGCCGGGCTCATCGTTTTTCTCGGAATGGTTTTGCTCGTTGTCCTTGCGGTCCATCAACATCTGGAACCGCAGTTCGACTTCGGTGTCTTTTATTACGCGGCCCACATGATCGTGGATGGCAAGGGCCATGACCTCTATAACCTTGCAGTGCAGCACCTCTATCAACTCCGATACCATCGCCCCCCCGATACGCTGTTTCGCTATCCTCCGATCGCGCTCATTCCCATCCTTCCACTCACGATTCTGCCCACTCCCGTAGCCTTTGCGGTGTGGACCGCCGCCTGCATGGGCTTCCTGGTTGTGAGCATTAAAATCTTCGAGCGCGAAACGGGCCTCGCGTTTGGAAACTGGCCCGTGTTGCTCGGGCTTCTTTTTGTTCCGGTTCTCGATTGCCTGCTGCACGGCCAGTACTCGATTTTGATCGTGCTGTTCTATGCACTCGCCTATCAACAATTGAGGAAGGGACATCGTTTCTGGGGAGGAGCGTTGCTCGGCCTGGCGACACTAAAATTTCAACTCGTCCTGGGATTTGTGCCGATCTTCTTGTTGAAGCGGAAGTGGCGTGAGCTCGCCGGCTTTTCCGCATCGACCGCGGTCCTGGTTGCGATCTCACTCGCCATGACGGGCCTGCAGGCGCTGCACTCGTATCCCAACTTCGCATTGCACGCTGAGTTGCCGGTGAATGAATTGCCTCACAAGGCGAACTGGCAGGGACTGCTTTCACTTGTCGGGCAGGAAGGCAGCATCTGGGTCGCGTTGTTGTCGGTCGCCACCGTAATTTGGGCCGCGCGCGCGTGGACGAACGTCGATCGCGGTTTCTGCGCAGCGACGCTGGCCGCTATGCTGGTCAGCTACCACATCACCCCGCAGGATCTTTCGCTCGCGATCGTTCCGTTCTTTGTTGCCGTGAATGTGGGCATCCTGCCTCGCAATCGCGTGCCTCTGTTCGCAGCGCTTGGAATGGGGATCCTTCTGGTCTTCATGATGGTTCAGATCCCGATGGCGGTCTTTGCAATTGTGTTGGCCGCAGCCCTGGTGTGGGCTGGAACCCATGCCTCCGAAGGGGCACGACCAGACACTGCTGAAAACGCAGCTGTTTGACAAAGTCCGCGCAAAGACCATCAAACGCCTTTGTTGCTGGTGTTAGCGGATTCGGGGTTGGCTCCGGCTCAATTGACGAATCCATTCAAAGCAGAGACAATAGAGGAGTTGTATCCCGCCCAAGTGGGCCTGTGGCGCAGCTGGGAGCGCGCTTCCATGGCATGGAAGAGGTCATCGGTTCGATCCCGATCAGGTCCACCAATAAATCAACAACTTAGCGGCTCCGCCTCTTCCGACTTGGTAGCATTTGGTAGCAAATTTTCAAAACCCTGTTGCGAAGGGGTTTCGAAATCGCTTCCGCTCCTCCTCTCCTGAATTCTGGGGCGTCCCGAGACCCCGGTGCCCCCGAACCCCATCTCGTTACCGATCGTCCGGGATCCTTCTTTCTTTGTTTTGGAGTTCGCGGCCCTAAGCTTGGGACTCTTCATCAATTCGCGATGGATGGAATCAATCGTCCCCCGCACACCTTCCGGAATCTCCTGCATGTAAATATCGGTGGTCGTCGCAGTGCGAGAGTGTCGCAGCACACCTTGCACGTCTTTTACCGTTCCCTTCTTCTGGGCCAAGGTTGCAACCGTCCTCCGAATTACCTGGAACGTGAGCTTCGAAAGGTTCAACTTCCGGGCGAGTTTGTGAAGCACCCGCTTACGATAGTTGTCCGTATCCAGAAACCCACCCGCTCCGTTCGTGAAAATGAAGGCATCGGGGGACGGATCGGGACATTGCTTCCGCCATTGCTGGAGATCGGCCGCAACACTTCTCGGAACATGGATGACCGTGAGACTCTTCTTGGTCTTTCCCCAAGGCCGAATCTTGCCCTTGTATACGGTTTCCACAATCTCCAGAGTGCAGGCTTCGTACTCGAAGCACTTCCACCGGAAAGCGAAAAGCTCGCTCGGTCGAAGTGCGTTGGTCATATCCAGCTCAAGCAGAATGCGATCCTGCAGAGTCAGTTCCATGAGAGCGAGCCGGAGTTGGTCCCAGGTCAGGACGGTCTTGTCTGTCTCCCGAAGATGAGCCGGAACTTTGACCTTGCGAGCTGGATCTTTCGGCAGATAGTCCTGATCGACTGCTTCTGAAAAGATGGCTTGCATGTACGCCCGAATCTGGAGCACTCTGTCTCTCGATTGAAGTTTGGCCAGTTTGTTGAGATGCGTCTGCAAGGCGAACTTGTCGATGTCCTCAAGCCGGTCTTCATCGAACTTCTCGATGAGGTCCGCCTCGATGAGATATTTTTTCACCTTCGCAGTCTCCTCCCTCCAATCTGCTTCCTTCAACGGAAAGAAACGGTTGCGAACGAACCATCCGAATGTCACGGAAACATTGATTGCGGATCGGTCATTGGAAATAGATCCCGTGACTCTCGTGATCTCGCGTTCGAGTGCTTCCTTTGCTTCGAACTTTGAAAGCTCTGATCTGAACCCGAGCACTACCGGGACGACCGTAGCTTTCGGTTGATTGGTTTCAGGATCGATCACTTCTCGGCGGAAGTATCCGTACCATTTCTTACCGCGAAGGATAATCCATCCCTTCTGGTGCGACTTGCCCATCGATGCCTCGATTTCTGTGGGGGAAATGCGAGCAGGGCTGCCCCCATTTTACTCTCTTTGGCTTATTTAGCGGTGCTTGCGCCGCATGGCTGAGAGGCGTTCCCGCTCGTTAATGAACTCTTCCACTTCACTGGAGCGATAGCGAAGGACCCCGTCGCTCATCCGAATGACGGGCAGATAAGGAGCCTTGCGTGAGGAGTGATCCCAGACCCAATCCTTCGTGACATTCAGCCGTTGAGCAACATCCTCAACGCTGAGAAGCACGTCCCTGGAGGGCATTTGCTGAACGCTTGCCGCGAAAGCCATATAACATCTCCTAACGTGAAATGACGGCATCGAAAGATACCGGGAAATGTGCCTAGCCTCTCTTGACAGAAGAGTCCCGTCTAATACTTTCCATGTATCGGGTGATACGTTTCGCGTATCACCTCGGCGCAACATCGCCTGAAGCAGGCATCTCGCCGTGAGGCGTAATTATGGCCAAATTGGACTTCCCTGTTGATAACCCGGGTTCTTATTGCCAGAATTCCCACAAGCGGAGACGCAGTTACCCGCGTTTGGAGTCCAGTCGCAAGCACTACTTCTTGTCGAGCGGTGCGCTATGTATGAATGGGCAGAGCTTCGCCATTTCAGATACTTACTGACGATCCTGGAGAGACAGGGATTCCGAGCTGCGGCCGAGGAGTTGCGTACCGCGCAACCCAACCTTAGCGTTCAGGCCCGGCAGTTCCAGGAGAACGCTTCGGTTCGTCTCTTTCGCAAGATGAAGGGCGGGCGTATTCGGCCAACGGAAACCGGCCTTGCCTTCATCGCACTCGCAAGGCTGCTGCTGGAGACGCGGGATGAGGTCATCAACGCATTGATTGCGATTGAGCGTGGTGAAGTTAGTTCCGTTCGATTCGGGTGCACTCCATTGGTTGATCCGGGGCTGTTTCGAGCCTTCTGCGATCTACACAAAGAGATCGTGCCCGTATGCCATGTACGGCCAACGCATGGAGACACGGCGCATCTGGCGGAAGAAGTTGTATCGGGAACGGTCGATGCCGCCCTTGTAACGTTGCCCTTGCGGCATCCGGAGCTACGTATCGAAGAATTGCGGCGAGATCGGCTCGTTGTCTGCTTGCGGCGAGACGATCTGCTCGCTGCGAAAGCCTCTCTGCAGCCTGCTGATTTGCAGGGCAATCTTGCAGTCCTGTATCACCCACAACGACATCCCGATGCCCACGAGCGGTTGCTCGAACTCCTCAGAGACGCCGGTGTGCAGCTTGAAGAATACTCCTGCGCTTCGCACCCCTCCGAGATGCAGACGCTGGTCAAAGGGGGACACGGCTTCGCCTTGATCCGGGAGGGAACAACCCTGGATGAAGAACTATTGGCCCGCCCGATTGCCGGCGTGGATTGGACCGTAGATACAGCATTGATCTATCACAAATTGCGTCATCCGAAGACCGTTCCAATCCTGGTCAGGAGGCTCATAAAGCAACTCCCTCAGAATGGCAAGGAGTCGGCATCAAACAAAATTTCTGTCCCCGTACAGACCCCGATCACAACCGGAAAGCGTCCCCCTCAACGAGTAAAAGATGGTCCGGTTCAAATGAAGCTAATCAGTTAAAGGTTGAAACATTGGCATCAGATAGAAAGAGGTGATGCTTCGGAGTTATCACCCGATAAATAATACGTATTGGACGCGAGCTTAGCAGGAGCCCAATCATCACGGCATATTCCCGACTGAGACCAGTCGACGGAGGTGCCAATGTTTCGTAAAAGCCATGCCGTGATTCCCTGCCGCACAACTCATCTTGCCAAGCGATTGGCGCAGCTCTTCAGCAAACGCAAACTGCTTCACGCAACGCGTGTGTTGTGGCCGACGCTTTTCGCGCTCACATGCGTAAGCGTTGCCCACGCACAAGGGACGATGGATTTCTCCGGTGCACAGACGCTCATGGGGACGTTCAAAACCTTCGCTATCTACGCAGGCGCAGTCATCTGTTTCGGCGGCCTGATTTTCGCCGGAATCCGCATGATGAGCGGTCGCTTTCAAGATGCTATTCCAGGTCTCTTCGGTGCGCTGTTCGGTGCCGGCGTACTCGGATGGGGCGCAGGCTGGATTGGCTCGCTCACTGGACAGTCCATGTAACGGTGAAAGCCATGACCAAGCGAGGAGAGCCGTTAGCGATCAATCAAGCGCTGAATCGTCCGAGATCCAAGTTCGGTCTCGATCTCACAGCATGGATGGCGATCGTATTCGTCTGCGTAACGGTTTTCCTCGTTGGGTTCCGTCTGTTGGCGATGATGGCCTTTCCAACGCTTGCGATCGGAGCTTGGTTAATCGTCCGCAAACATCCAAAGATGTTTGAACTCTGGGGACTCAGCCTAAGTCAGAGGTCTTACTATGACCCGCGCAAATACTGAACAGTTGAAACATACGCCGTGGTTTGCCAAGGCCGGAGCAGCGTGCAGCATCGTTCCGATCTCTCGCTTTATCGGCCCGAACATCTTTGCACTCAAGGGTGGCGGCTACGGTTGCCTCTTCTCCCTGACCGGCATTGATGAGGAAGGACTGACCGACCAGGAGCTTGAGGCGCGAATGCATTCCATTGAAGGCGCATTGCATGGGCTCCCCGAAGGTTCCTGCCTCTATCAATACACCCGCGTGATGTCGGGGTTCGATCTCCCTCGCCAGCAAAAATATTTGAACCCGATTACACAGGTATTCGCGGACGACCGCCTGGCCTTCCTTGAACGGACGGCCGGCTTCCGGCGCATCGACTTGCATTGGTGCCTCACGCTGGAGCCGTCGAGGGTGAAGGTGCTTGAGCGCAAGCCGCAGGAGAACGCTGTCGATACGTCGCGGATGCTCGCCGATCTCCAAAAGATGGCGGCGATTCTGGAGGGCCATCTCGGCGGTTCGTTGGGGCTGCGACTCCTCGACAAGAACAGCGCTTTCCAGTTCTTAAGCTATCTTTTCAACCTCGAAGCGTGGTCGGAGCAAGACCAACTCCGCAGCGATACGGGTGTAGACCGCCAGATCGTGAAAAACGCGGTCGCATGGCACAGCGACCATCTGCAAGTCGGCAAGCGCCATGTACAGATGTTTTCTTTGAAGGCGACGCCTGAAGCGTCCCGGCCGTGCCTGTTCTTCGGTCTGCTCAAACTCGACTGCGACAGCGTGTTGTGCTCGACATGGCGGGTAAAATCCACGTCCTCAGCCCGCAGCGAGATCAATGCCCAGGAGAAGTTCATCTCGTTTTTTAAAGTTGGCGTGTTGACCCGCGTGATGAGCGGGCGCGATACCGCGTCCCTTGACACCGGAGCTGGAGCCAAAGCCGCGAACAGTAGCGTTGATGACCTCAGTGAAGTCATCCGCTCTCTCGATAAGAAGGCACAGGGTGAATACTCTCTCCGGCTGCTACTTGCGGCACCTAGCGCGGAACAATTACGCAAAACCGTTCCTGCTGTGCATCGTGTCTTCGTCGATGCTCGCGCTCAGGTGATGGAAGAGACGCTGGGCAATCTGTCCGCGTTCTATGCGATGTTCCCCGGCAATCACAAGTTCAATGTATTCCCGCTATGGCTCTCCGAGGACCATCACGCTCGCCTCTCCTCAGTGTTCGCTCCACACGTTGGGCATCCGAACTCGGAGGATTTGGATTCCGAGTACCTGAATATCTTGGAGACCCGCGCACGGACGCCGTTCTTTCAGGACGTGTACGTAGATGGCGTGCGGGTCATGCTCATCATCGGACCAACTGGCACAGGCAAGAGCGTGCATGGTAATCAACTCATTGCGCTTGAGCAAAAGTATGGCGGTTTTACCTACATCTTCGACATCGGTGGCAGCTACGAGAGCCTTGTGGAACTCTATGGCGGCAAGGTTGACCGGGTAGGCAAAGACGGCCCGAATTTGAATCCCTTCGCGCTGGAGCCGACCGAAAGCAACATCAAGTTTCTGTATTCGTTCGTGAAGCTCCTGCTCACGAACGGCGGCGCGGAGATGGAACCCGAAGATGACGATGTGATCCACAAGGCCGTGCAGGATATGTACCTGCTTGACCGTGAGAACCGGCGACTGTCGAATCTCTTCTTGCCCAAGAAGCTCGATCGCTACCTATCCAAGTGGGTTGGCAAGGGCGTCTATCACGCGATCTTCGACAACGTGGACGACAGCCTCTCTCTATCCCGCCTCCAGTGCTTCGATTTCCAGGGAGTGAATAACGAGCAGTATGGCGACCTCATCGAGCCCCTGATGGTGTGGCTCCTTCGGCGCATCAACGATGTGCTTCACGATCCGGCGAATCTGGGAGCACCAAAGCACATTTTGATCGAGGAGATCTTCTCCTCGATGAAGAACAAGCAGCTGCTCGAAGGCGCGCTCGCTTCGATCAAGATAGTTCGCAAGAACCTTGGCGGCGTGACAATGATCGGGCAGTCCGCCGATGACCTCGGCCAGAACGCCGACAGCATTGTGAATTCCTGCACGTCGTTTCTGTTTCTCAAGGACGCGACTTTCAACCGAAAGCGATACGCCGAGTTGTTCAAGATGAATGAGCAGCAGATCGCGCTGTTTGAGAGCTTGCAGGATCGAGAAGCACTCTACATGCGTCGCGACGGGTTGACAAAGGTTGTCATCCTCAACCTCGACAGCCGCAGCTATGCCACGTTTTCGACCAAGCCCAAGGACAGGGTACGGCGGTCGAAGCTCATCGCCAAGTACGGACTCGCCGAGGGCATTACGCGTTTTGCCCAGGGCGAGACCGCGTAACCAATTCCCAAATTGAAAGGACCCGCCGTGAAACCACCCATCCTCATCTTCGTCACCGCAGGAATCGCATTCGCAGCGGCCACAGCATTCGCGGCTCCCGACCCACCACATCCGCTGGCGCCAGGCCCACCGCGAACCATCAGCGTATCGGCGGCGGACGCTCCCCCGATAGTCCGCGCCGGTCTCCTCCAATCAACACTGATTGCGCTCCCGCCCGAGGAGAAGGTTGCGACGGTGTTCGGTGGAGACACCGTGAACTGGGTATTTGACGGCGGACACGTCGCCAGCCGCTTTCTCAGCGTCAAACCGAAAGTCGCCACTGCCAACACCGACATTCACATTATTTCGGATCACGGCAATGAGTACACGCTTGAACTCCGCGAGGTTTCGGGCGACCAGGATCCACACTTTGATGCCAACGTGTACATCGAGCCGGGCGATAAAGCCGCTAAGGACAGGCTTGTCGAGTTACCCGTCTTCGTTCCCGCCTCTGAACTGGACAAAGTCAAGCAGGATGTAGCGGCAGCCAAAGCCGCCGAAATCGCGGCAGAGAAGGCCGAGGTGGCTAAGGCAGAACAGTATCGGAGCCAGTATCCGGGTACTTTGCACTTTGACTACACCTGGGACAAGAACAAGGGCAAAGCCCTTGGCCTGAAGCAGATTTGGCGCGATGACAAGTTCACCTATCTGCGTGGGCAATTTCAGGAGACCCCAACCTTGTATGAGGTGAAGGACAAGAAGCCGTCGCTCATCAATTTCGACTACAACGACGGTCTCTACACGGTTCCGAAAGATCTGGATAACGGCTACCTCGCCATCGGCAAGCAAAAGGTCGAATTCCACCGCACCGGTGAAAGGAACTAGCTATGCCCGAGCCGAGTCTGAATCCGCCCGCGACCGTTCCTGAACAGCCTGAGGCGAAGCCGCCATTGCGAAAGAGTATGCCGGTCGTCATCGCATTGATAGCGATTGTCGCCCTCATCGGCATCGCCAACATCTCCAGCCTCGTTAGAGGGAACAAAAAGATCGCTCCGGCGAGCGCCATGGCCATGCGCCCATCTGGACCCAATGCCCAACAGGTAACGAGCTTTGAGACGCAGCAGCAATTTCAAGCCAAGCAAGATGCGGCGGATAGGCAACGCCAACAAGAACTAGCAGCGGCGATCGCGCAGCTTAAGGATGCGGAGGGCGTTCCTGGACCAGAGGCCGCGGACACACCGCCGATGACCGCCGCGCAGAGGGTGGCGATTTATGGCGACAACCCGAATGCGCCCGCCCGGACATCAGAGATCGCGCAGGCTCAGGCTGAGGCAAAACAGAAACGGCTTGCCAAGGAGAAGCAGCAGCTGGACGCAATCAACAGCGACACGGTTGCGATTGACTTCGAGCATCCAAGCGGCGCGATAACACCCTCCGCCCTGGCTCCCCAAATGGCGACGCCGGAGGTAGTTCAGAAAATAGCTGTTGATGCGGCTCGCGGCGGCGCGCCTTTGCAGCAAAGGGCGGATGCCAAGACGAATCCGATGGCCCCCTACGACTTTGATTCTTATGAAGGCCGGCTCTATCGCGTCTATGAGGGAACCGTTCTTGAGGGTGTAGTTACCAACCACATCGACGGCGGGTTCAGCGGGCCAATCATGGTCATGCTTACCACCGACTACTACTCCCATGACCATCAGCAGCTCTTGATGCCCCAGGGCACCCGATTGATTGGCACGGTCCAGAGAGTCGGCAACGCGCAGCAGCGCAAGATGTTCGTGACCTTCCACCGGGCCATTTGCCCAGATGGATTCTCAATTCAGATCGACAAGTACGTGGGCCTTGACCCAATAGGCACGACCGGCCTTGCAACGAAGGTCGACCACGGATATTTGCAGGCGTTCGCCGCCGCCGCTGCTATCGGAGGCTTGGGTGGCCTGGCGCAGATCGGGAACAACGGCAGCGTCTTGTCCCCCTCAACCGAGATCCGCAATGGAATCTCCGAGCAGTCCGCTACCGAAGGCGAACAGGTATTGAATCACTTTCTCGACCGTCTGCCGGTGATCACCCTCAAGGAAGGCTCCCGCGCCCGCGTTTACATCGGCACCGACATCCTAATTCCGTCTTACGCAGAACATCGCATCGATCCAACGCTATGAAGCAAGCAGCCACAACTCGGTGCAAGTTCATCGCCGGAACCGGGGTGTGCCTCTTCGCGCTTGCCGTGGTCGCTACATCTACGCCGAGCATGGTCGCGAGTGCGTTGCTTGATTTCGTCGAGATCACCGAAGGGATCACACGGTTACCGTGCAGGATCGTCGACCACAGCAGATGTTTAACCCTGGACAGGTTCGACCCGACCTGCCCGCAGTGCATGTAACCGCTGTTCAACCGTAGGAGGTTTTATGAAGTTTACTCTGACGAACCGCCGCAAATGGATTGTCGCGACCGGCGCGGCATTGCTTCTCGCCGCGACCCCCAGCTTCGCTCTGTTTGGCATTGGGGATATTGTCTTCGACCCCACCAGTTACGCCAGTCTGGTCTCTCAGCTCACCACACTGGAGAGCCAGTACAACATGCTTAAGAACAACATCGTGCATTTCTCGTTCAAACAGCAGTGGCAGACGACGCTTCACACTCTAGAGAACGTCATTGTCGCCAATATGTTTGGCGAGACGGCCGGCATGCGCATCGCGCTCAACAGCAATTCACCAACGGCGTCCATCACCGCTTGGAAGAGGGCCACTGTCCCCATAAACAGCAATGCCACTTCTTATTTGCAAGGGCAGACATTGGGTAGCACTAGGATGTCGCAGCTTGCCATGATTGAGACCTCGGACGCCATCTCTCCCGATTGCCTCACCGCAGTAGGTCAGTACCGGGGTTCCAGGAGCGAGAACGCCACCGCAAACACTTCGCTGCTCTCACAACAGTTCGACAGCTCCGATGCGACCAATAGCGAAGTCCAGCAGCTCAATCTCCTGAACGCTGCCGAGGCACAGAAGTTGAGCGAGATGCAGTCCCAGGGCGCGCTTCACGCCTGCCTTGCTTCGCAGATGACGGTGGCCAACATGGAGCGCCGCGATGCCGCTGTCGAAGACCTCAACACCGCGGTCTTGGTGCAACAGCAACGCGCCACCAACGACACGAGTGCGGCGAGCGAGTCGAGCACCTGGCGAACCTACCTTCCATAGTGGGAGACACGATGCTGAAGGCGATCAACACGAAAATCCTGCTGGCTATCCTGGCGGCGCTATTGGGTATCGGTGGCGCTGTGGCCTACCAGCGGCACGAAACCGAGAAGGCCGCCGCAGACGCAGCGAAGGCGGCGGCCATTCTTGAGCTGCAACAGAAGGACGCTGAAGAACAACGCAAGCGTGATGAGGCGTTCCGACAACAGGTGGAGCAAAACAAGAAGCGCCACAACTCCGCAGCCACCAAAGAAGGAAAGACCTGGAAGTCGTATGTCCCCTAAACGCGAGGAGAGAGTTGAGATATGAGCTCCGTGGCTTTATTGGCGCAGGCATTGCCAAGCGCGAGTTCCGGTGTCGATTGGCTTTATCAGTTCACCAACAACCTGACGAACCTCACGACCCAAAACGGCGGGGCGTTGACCCAGCTAGGACTCACGGAACTGAGTTGCATCGCGCTCTTCACGCTCATCAGCATGGTCGTGAATTGGAACACCACGAGCATGACCCTCCGGTTCCACGCTGCACCCGTTCATGCAGGCGATTTAGTCAATTTCCTGCTCCGGCTCATCTTGTGCTGCCTGCTTGAAAGCTATTGGGTGAATCCTTTCCCAGGCGCGAGCTTCGGCATCAACCACTTCTTCTCCTACGTTGCCCAAGCGATGGTTGCGGCATTTGACCAGAATTCTCTCGACAACCTACTCCAGCTTCTCAAAACTGCAGGGGACAATACCGCAATGCCGTCGCTCATGGCTCCTGTTCAGATCCTCTGCTATTTCGTGGTGCAAGGATTGCTCGGAATCGCATCGGCCATCCTCTTTGTCATCAATTGCAGTGCTTTCATCCTCTACGGAGTGACGGCATTATTCGGTCCTATCTTCGTCCCGTTGCTAATGACCAAAACATTTCGCGCAAAGTTCTTTCACTTTCTTGATGTGCTTATTGGGTTCGCCATGATTCGCGCTGTCGCCGCCGCATTCATCTTCGTGTGGGCCGGTTTTATGAACGCATTTATTCAACAGACCTTCAATGGAAATTATTCGATGGAGATGTGGCTTGCGAACCTCATTCCCTGCATCATGGTATTCGTCGCCTTCATTGTGAACATGCTCTTCATTCCGAGCATGACGCAGGCGAT
>Ga0207671_10002240_pt1 | contig 20934 bp, 19 predicted proteins | sample KBSC24metaG_FD_184352 | JGI IMG/M metagenome (GOLD analysis project Ga0207671, IMG submission 184352) | Corn rhizosphere microbial communities from Kellogg Biological Station, Michigan, USA - KBS C2-4 metaG (SPAdes) (version 2) | ecosystem: Host-associated > Plants > Roots > Rhizosphere > Soil... | reverse complement strand
CCGCATAAGGTGTCAATCAAGAGGAAAGCATGAAAATGACGCGCGTTCGGGTTGCGGGCTTTACCATTTCGCTTGATGGATACGGAGCGGGTCCGGATCAGGACATCGACAATCCGCTCGGCGTGGGCGGCACGGATCTGCACCGGTGGCTGGTCTCGACACGCACGTTTCAGCACAAGCTGTTCGGCGCTGACGGCGGCACGACGGGAATCGACGACGACTTCGCTGCGCGCAGCTTCGAGAATGTGGGCGCCTGGATTCTTGGAAGAAACATGTTCGGGCCGGTTCGCGGTGCGTGGCCCGACATGAACTGGAAAGGCTGGTGGGGCGACAATCCGCCGTATCACGTTCCAGCGTTCATCCTGACGCATCACGCGCGCCCGCCGATCCCGATGGAAGGCGGAACGACGTTCCACTTCGTCACGGGCGGCATTCACGAGGCGCTCGAGCGCGCGCGCAATGCCGCCGACGGGAAGGATGTACGCATCGGCGGCGGGGCGAATACCATCCGGCAATACCTTCATGAGGGCCTGATCGATGAGCTGCACGTCGCCATCTCGCCCGTGCTGCTGGGCCGGGGAGAGCGACTGTTCGAGGAGATCGACATGCGCGCCCTTGGCTACGAATGCGTTGAGTTCATTGCGTCGGAGAAGGCCACCCACGTCGTGCTCCGGCGCCGAGGTCGCAATGGCGCCTGAAAACCGCTTGCCACGCATCGTACTGCCGTGTCGTCAACCGGGAACGTCGGGCATCTTCAGGCGCGGCAATAACATGCATCAGTCCGGTGCGGCCGCTCATTCGAGCGTCACCCGGCCCTTGCCCGCCCCGCGACCCATGCTTTCAGCACTTCAGCGCGGGCCAGATTGCCGGCCCAGTTGCACGAAGCTGACGCCGCTTCGCGGCACGGCTTGATTCAAGCGCCACGCCGTATGGAATCCAACATGCGATCCGTCATTACCGAAACCGAACTTCAGGCATTCTTCAACGACTACGGCGCTTCGTTCCTGCAGACCGAAGTCGAGATAGCGCGGTTCTACAATGCGCCTTGCATTACCGCTCGCCAGGGCTCGGCGCGCCTCAATGCCACCGGCCAGGATACCGAAGTGTTCTTCGGTGAGGTTCTTCGACACTATCGGCAGCGCGGCAGCACGCAAGGGGAGATTTGCAGTTTCAGCTGGCAGCCATTGGGCGCCAATTCAATTGCGGCGACCATCACCTGGGCGTACAAGGATGGCGCGGGCCATGTCCTTTGGGAGTCGACCTTTACCTACAACCTCTACAAGGGTTCGCAGGGGTGGAAGATATTGCTTCAGACTCAGCACGACGCGGCCTGATAGCTCGCACAGACAGGCGCTGCACTGGCTGAGGCACACGCCGTGAAAGATGTATTCGAACCTGTCCTCGAAGTAACCGAGTGCCTGGACGGGCATGCAAGGGTACTTGCGTTCCTTCGACGGGACCGCCGCAACGATTCGCGGTACTATCAGAAACTCTTTGGCTCAAGTACGAATTTGCGGCAGCTGACAACGGCCGCTTGGTGCAAGGTTCCGATCCAGAATATGCCCGAGGCGAAAGCGTCGCTGCGAAATGCATCCCTGTGCTGCCTTGCGATCTGGGCAGCCGTCTGGCTTCTGTTTCTGGTGATGCGCTTCACGCCCTTCGACATCAGGGAGATTCCGGGCATTGGCCCGATCATGCTTGCTGCGCTCGGGGTCGCCCTCCTGGCTCCCGTCACGGCCATCGGCCTTGCCGGTGCCGCGTTGGTTCGACAGCCGCGGGCATCGCTGAACTGGCTCGCGCTCGGATGTGCGCTCACCGCCATGTTCGGCCAGGGCCTGCTGTTCATCGTCACCCGGTGGTTGTGATGCCCGGCTGTTCGTTCGGGCAGATCGTTGCGACGCGTTGCGGTAACATCTCGCGGCGGCCAGCGCGGCCACATGGCTGCAGTCTTGGCCGCAGGAGTGAGCATCCTTGGCATACTCAATATTGAGAGCACTTCGAATCCTGCTGGCCGTGGGCCCGATTGCGTGCTCGACGCCTGCCGTCGCCGCGGAGAATCCGTGCGCCAATGCCTCGACGCAAGCGGACAACCTGCGCGTTGAAAAGGAACGGAACGCTTCGGCAATCGAGGTGCTCGACAAGTCCGCGCACTGGCGCGTCGTGTTTCGATCACTCGTGGAAATCGATTTGCCGCGGCAGTCACCGGACACCAACTACCTGGCATATGTCTCCAGCGAGCACGAATCGCCCTCGCTCTATGTGCAGCGTCTGTCCACGGGTGCAAGGGAGCCGGTATCGTCACTCGCATCAAGGCCGGTCGATCTGTGCTTTGACTCCAGCGGCTCGGTGATTCATGTCGTTGCTTCATCGGGCTCTGTCACTGACTACGACATAACCTCGCAGCAAAGGCTGCTGCCCGGGCGCTGAGCGTCAACACCAAGCCAGACGATAACGTCGGGACTGACGAATGAAACGCCTCGTTTCCTTCCTCATGCTGGCTCTGCCTGTGACGCTGCATGCGGCGATCCCGTCAGGAGAGCACCTTGCCTATACGGTCGGCTGCATCAACTGCCACCACCAGACCGATAAGCACATCATCAACGCCCCACCCCTGGTCATCGTCAAGGCCTATTCCATTTCCGAGTTCCGCAGGCTCATGAAAACAGGCGTGACGAAAGCCGGGCGCGACATGGCGTCGCAAGGCAGCGTCATGGGCTTCGTCGCAAAGGAACAGTTCTCGCATCTCACCGATGCGGAGGTGGCAGCCCTGTACGACTACTTCACGCGGGAATGGACAGCCGAGAAAGGCGTCGAGGAGGAAAAGAAGATCCCGCTCTACTTCAGGCAATCGGAAGACAAGAACGGGCATCAGCCATGACGACGGCATCGCCCGGCTGAAAAACGAGTGCCGGCTCCTCGAGCGTTGGAGGAGCCAGCTGCGCTCAACCGCTGGTCTCGATCCGCTCGACGCGCTGGAACCCGCGCGGCAGGCTGCCGCCGCGCTGGGCGCGGTTGCCGTTGTACTCGACCAGGTCGGCCCACTTCAGGATCAGCTTGCGCGCGCCGGCATAGAGCGTGACTTCGCCTCTGCCTTCGCTGACGACGGCAATGCCGGCCACGCGCTCGCCGGCCGTGAGCTTGGCCTTCGGGATCTCGATCAGCTTGTTGCCCTTGCCGCCGTTTTCCAGTTCCGGCAACTCGGCGACCGAGAACATCAGCACGTGGCCGGCGTTGGTCGCCACGACGATGCGGTCGCGCGCCGAATCGGCGACGTAAGCGGGCGCCAGCACGTGCGCGCCGTCGTCCATGTTGATCAGCTGCTTGCCGGCTTTCTTGTTCGCCAGCAGTGCCTCGAACGGCGTCACGAAGCCGTAGCCGAAGTCGGTCGCCAGCACCAGCCGGGCGGACGGGTCGGCGATCGCAATCGCTTCGAAGCGCGCGCCGCCGGCCGGGGTGAAGCGGCCGGTCAGCGGTTCGCCGTTGCTGCGCGCGGACGGCAGCGTGTGCGCGGGAGTCGAATAGCTGCGGCCGGATGAATCGATGAACGCGACCTGCTGCGTGGTCTTGCCTTTTGCCGCATTGTGGAAACTGTCGCCTTCGCGGTAGCTCAGCGCGGGCGCATCGATGTCGTGCCCCTTGGCCGCGCGCACCCAGCCCTTTTGCGACAGGATCACCGTGATCGGCTCGCTCGCCACCAGCGCTGCCTCGTCGAGCGCCTGCGCGGCGTCGCGCGCGATCAGCGGCGACATGCGCGCGTCACCGTACTTGTTCGCATCGTCGCGCAGCTCGTCCTTGATCAGGGTCTTGAGCTTGGCCGGCGATTTCAGCGTCACGGAAATGCGTGCGCGTTCCTCCTCGAGCTGGTCGCGTTCGGCGTTGAGCTTCATTTCCTCGAGCCGCGCGAGCTGGCGCAGGCGCGTTTCGAGGATGTAGTCGGCCTGTTCCTCGCTCAGCGCGAAGCGCTTCATCAGCACCGGCTTGGGTTCGTCCTCGCTGCGCACGATGCGGATCACCGCGTCGAGGTTGAGGAACACGATGCGCAGGGCTTCCAGCAGGCGCAGGCGCCGCTCGACCTTGTCGAGGCGATGCTGCAGACGCTTGCGCACCGTGTCGGTGCGGAACGTCAGCCACTCGTTGAGGATCTGCTTGAGGTTCTTGACCTGCGGCTTGCCGTCCAGCCCGATCAGGTTGAGGTTGACGCGATAGCTGCGCTCCAGGTCGGTCGTGGCGAACAGGTGCTGCATCATCTCGTCGAGGTCGATGCGCGTGCTGCGCGGGATCAGCACGAGGCGCACGGGGTTTTCATGGTCCGATTCGTCGCGCAGGTCCTCGAGCATCGGCAGCTTCTTGGCCCGCATCTGCTCGGCGATCTGGGCCAGGATCTTCGAAGGCGACACCTGGTACGGCAACGCGGTGACGACGACGTTGCCCTGTTCCTGCGTGTAGATCGCGCGGCAGCGCACCGAACCGTTGCCGGTGGCATACATCGCGTGCAGGTCGCGCTTGGGCGTGATGATCTCGGCCGCGGTCGGGAAATCCGGCCCCTTCACGTGGCGGCACAGCTCGGCGATGCTCGCTTCGGGTTCCTCGAGCAGATGGATGGCCGCGCTGGCGACCTCGCGCAGGTTGTGCGGCGGAATGTCGGTCGCCATGCCGACCGCGATGCCGGTCGATCCGTTCAACAGTACGTGCGGCACGCGCGCCGGCAGCCACGACGGCTCCTGCAGCGTGCCGTCGAAGTTCGGCGTCCAGTCGACCGTGCCCTGTCCGAGTTCGTCGAGCAACAGGCCGGCCACCGCTGTCAGCCGCGACTCGGTGTAGCGCATGGCCGCGAACGATTTCGGATCGTCCGGCGAACCGAAGTTGCCCTGACCGTCGACCAGCGGATAGCGATACGAGAACGGCTGCGCCATCAGCACCATTGCCTCGTAGCAGGCCGAATCGCCGTGCGGGTGGAACTTGCCGATCACGTCGCCGATCGTGCGCGCGGATTTCTTCGGCTTGGCGCCGGCGTCGAGGCCGAGCTCGCTCATCGAGTAGATGATGCGGCGCTGCACCGGCTTGAGACCGTCGCCGATGAAGGGCAGGGCGCGGTCGAGCACCACATACATCGAATAGTCGAGGTAGGCGCGCTCGGCGTAGTCCTTCAACGGGATCTGTTCGTAATTTGCTTGCAGGTTCATTGAGTTAGGGCAATCGGGCGGGTGAAGGCGGGCAGCGTCGCTGCAGCCGTGCATTTTGCCGCAAACCACGGTACGCCGATACGCCCGCAGCGAAGCGGCTTCGCTGGAGCCGAGTGGACGCTCCGGAGCGTGCCGTAGCCTTGGTCATAACCAAATAATCCACGGTTATGGCGCGTCGCCCCGGTTTGCGCAAACATGCGCAAACCGACTGATGAGGGGGTGGGCTCCATGTCGAACAATGCCGCTGCCGGTGCAAACGGCCGTCCGTCGTTGTGGCGCGAGCTGCTGGCGAAAGAGGACTGGTGGGCGGTATGGATCGGCCTCGGACTAGTGATCGTCGCTGCAATCCTGTTCGCCAACGGCGCGAGCCTGAAGTGGATCGCCGTGACGCCGCAGAAGTGGTCGACGTTCGACCAGGTCGGCAAGCAGTTTGGCGACAACGCGGCGCGCTATCTTGCGCTGTTCGTGCTGTGGCTGGTGCTGCTCGGCATCGCGGTGCGCACGCTCGGTTTCCGCCTCGCCGACTTCATGCCGGCGTTCCTGGTCGTGTTCGTCGTGTCGGCGCTGATCTTCACGCTCGGCGCGTGGGACCAGGCCTCGCGCTACAACCTCGAGCCGCCGCTGGTTGCACTGATGCTTGGCCTGCTGATCTCCAATCTCGTGCGGTTGCCGGCATGGCTGCAGAGCGGGTTGCGCGTCGAGTTCTACGTCAAGACCGGCATCGTGCTGCTCGGCGCGGGCTTTCCGTTCGTGATGATCCTGTGGGCCGGGCCGGTCGCGATCGGCCAGGCCGCGATCGTTTCGCTGGTCACCTTCGGCGTCATTTATTTCACCGCGGTCAAGCTCGGGCTCGACCGCCGGCTGGCCGCCGTGCTCGGGACCGGCGGCGCGGTATGCGGCGTATCCGGGTCGATCGCCGTGGCCGGCGCGGTCGGTGCAAAAAAGGAAGACGCGCCGATCGCGATCACGCTGGTCATCTTCTGGGCGATCGTCATGATCTTCCTGTTGCCGTTCGTGTCGAGGGCACTGGGCCTGCCGACCGGCGTTGCGGGTGCCTGGATCGGCACGTCGGAATTTGCCGATGCGGCGGGCCTGGCGGCGGCGCAGACCTACTCCGGATTCGCCGGGCAGGGCGGCATCACCGGTGCGCCGGACGCATCGGTGCAGGCATTCACGCTGATGAAGGTGATCGGACGTGACGTCTGGATCGGCGTGTGGGCGCTGGTGCTGTCGATCATCGCGACGACGCGGTGGGAGGGCAACGGCGTCACGCGCCGTGCCGACGCCGGCGAAATCTGGCGGCGCTTCCCGAAATTCGTCATCGGCTTCGTGATCGCGTCGGTGCTCGTTTCGCTGGCGGCTGAGGGATCCACTTACGACGCGTACAAGAAAACCATCGCGCCGGAACTGGTCGCGCCGTTGCAGGGCCTGCGCAACTGGGCTTTCATATTCTGCTTCCTGAGCATCGGCCTGACCACGCGGCTGCGCGACCTGGCGACGGCGGGTGCGAAGCCGTTCTATGCGTTCACGGCCGGTGTCGTGGTCAACGTGATCCTCGGCTACATCCTGTCGACGATCGTGTTCGTCGATTTCTGGCAGAAGCTCGGACAAGCGGCGCCGTGATTGCGCAGGCTGCAGCGCGGGTGCCTGCACGGGTTGCGCAAACCTGCGCGAACTGCAGGCATTTCCGATCCGATCCGCGCGAACTCGAAGCGCGCATTCCGGGCCTGCTCACTTTCGGGTCGGCGCACGCATCGGTACGCGCGGACGACGGCCTGTGCGTCGTGCACGATCGTTACCTTTCTGCAGCATCGTCGTGCGCGAATTTCGCAGCGCGCTTGCTGTCGCAAGCTCAGCGCAACGCGGTGTAACCGTCGGCGACGCCGTTCGGACTCAGCACGATCTGCCACAGCTGGTTGCGCCGCGCGCGGAACGTCGCGGCCGAGGCGCACAGGTAGAACTCCCACATGCGGCGGAAACGCTCGCCGTATTTTTTCTCCAGCCGCGGCCACGCCGCCTCGAAATTGTGGCGCCAGGCGAGCAGCGTCTTGGCATAGTCGGCGCCGAAGTTGTGCCAGTCCTCCACGACGAACAGGCCTTCGCTGGCGTGCGCGATCTGCGCCGCCGACGGCAGCATCGAGTTGGGGAAAATGTACTTCTCGATCCACGGGTCGGTATGGTTGGTCGATGCCTCGCCGCCGATCGTATGCAGCAGTGACAGGCCGTCCTCGACCAGGCAACGCCGCACGACCTCGAAATAACTGCGGTAGTTCTTCACGCCGACATGCTCGAACATGCCGATCGACCAGCTGCGGTCGAATCGTTCGGCAATCTCGCGATAGTCCTGCACGCGGATCTCCACCGGCAACCCATGGCAGAGCCCGCGCGCATAGTCGGCCTGTTCCTGCGAGACCGTCACGCCGACGCCGCTGACGCCGTAGTGCTCCGCGGCGAATTTCAGCGCCTCGCCCCAGCCGCAGCCGATGTCGAGCACGCGCATGCCCGGCCGCAGGCCGAGCTTGCGGCAGACCAGGTCGAGCTTGGCTTCCTGCGCTGCGTCGAGTGACGCGGCATTTTTCCAGTAACCGCAGCTGTAGACGAGGCGGCGGCCGAGCATCGCTTCGAACAGGTCGTTGCCCAGATCGTAGTGGCGTTCGCCGACGACGTAGGCGCGCCGGCCGCGCTGCAGGTTCAGCAGCTTCGCCTTGATCCAGAGCCACGCGTCGTCGAGGCCGCGCGCGGTTTCGTCGACGTGCGCGGCCAGCAGGCGGAAGAGGAAGCCGTACAGATCGCGCGTATCCCACGCCTTGTCCATGTAGGTTTCGCCCAGGCCGAGCGATCCGTGCGTGACGACGCGCTGGTAGAACTGCGGATCGTGAATCTGCGGCTCGTACGGCGCCGAGCCGTTGAGGCGGATGCCTGCCTGCGCCAGAAGTTGTGCGATGCGCCGTTCAAGAATGGGCTGCGACATCGACCCTCCGATCTGTCTCCAGTCGTGACGAGGCAATTATCCCGCATTCTTCATGACCATGAACCAAACAGGGCCTGCGTAGCCTGCATGCGTTGCGCCTCAGGCGCCGCGAGTGTCCGCCGGCGACCCAGGCTGCTCGTTTTTGCCGCGCCGGCGGCCGGTTCGTCGGCGTCGCCGCGTGGCAGCAGGTGGTGCGGTCCGCGATCAGGGCCGGTATGGCGACGCCGCGCTGCCTCGGGCTGCTACGCCGGGTTGGTCACGTCGAACTCGGTTGCCACGCGCGCGTAGAACAGGTGAATTTTCTCGCGCTGCAGTTCGGCGATCAGGGCGTCGGCCTCGGCTTCGCCGAGAATGAACTCGACCAGCACCGGCACGTCGCCCGCCAGTTCGAAGAAATGCTGCTCGTGGAATTTGCCGTGGCGGCCGAACCCGGCGATCGCGCGGAAGGCCGAGCCGCCGTGGACGCCGAGTTGCCTGGCCCGTTCGAGCAGCCATTCGTACAGCAGTTCGCTGCCGTGCCTGCGATTTTCGTAGGTGTAGAGGCGCAGATGCGTACCTTTCATGGGACGTGTCTCCGTTCACGCGCGGAAAAACAGGCGCACGACGCCGATGCCGGCCAGCGTCATCAGCAGCGAACCGACCACGTGCGCCGCCACGATCGCCGCGCTCCAGCCGAACTGCTGGCGCAGCAGCAGTGTCACGGTCTCGGCGGAAAATGTGGAAAACGTCGTCAGGCCGCCGCAGAAGCCGGTCGTGACGAACAGGCGGATCTCCGGCGGCAGGCTCTGGAACTGGTTGAACACGCCCAGTGCCGCGCCGATGATGAAGCCGCCGACGAGGTTTGCCGCGAGCGTGCCGAGTGGCAGCACCGGCAGCAGCGGATTGAGTGCGATGCCGAAGCCCCAACGCAGCAGCGCGCCGGCGAAGGCGCCGAATCCGACCGCGAAGAAAGAGGAAATTCCCATACGCCTCCGGGTTGCAGGATCAGGTCCGGAAACGTTGCGGTATGCACGGGAAGCGCCGCGAATCTGGCTCGTGGCGATGCCTGCACGCCGCCCGTTCCGGGTGGCTAACAGGCATCATCAGCCTTGCGGCGGTTAGAGGAGGAATGCCATCTCCCTGTTGCGCCTCATGGTAACCCAGGCGGCGGCATGCGCGGAAGCCCGGCCAAAGCCGCCCCGGGCGCGGCCGCCGGCAAACCGGTCAGGGACAGATTTTCGCCAGCAACGCCTGCTGCGCCGAATGCGGCGTCTGGTTGCCGGGCAGCAGGCGCTCGTAGTGACCGTCGGCCATCAGCTGCCAGGCATGCGTGTTGTCGGCCAGATAATTCGCCAGCGCCTCGTCGTAGACGCGCCGCGCCAGCTCGCTGTCGAGAATCGGGAAGCACACCTCGATCCGGCGCAACAGGTTGCGCTCCATCCAGTCGGCGCTCGAGCAGAAGATCTCGGCCTCGCCGCCATTGGCAAACCAGTAGACGCGGCTGTGCTCGAGGAAGCGGCCGACGATCGAGCGCACGCGGATGTTGTCGGAAATGCCCGGAACGCCCGGGCGCAGCGTGCAGGCGCCACGCACGATCAGGTCGATCTGCACGCCGGCCATCGACGCCCGGTACAGCACCTCGACGACGCTGACCTCGTTCAGCGCATTCATCTTGGCGATGATGCGCGCGGGCTTGCCGGCGCGGGCGTGCTCGATCTCGCGTTCGATCTTGCTCATCAATCCGCGGTGCAGCGTGAACGGCGACTGCAGCAGGCGCTTGAGCTTGATCTGCGGCCCGAGTCCCGAGAGCTGCTGGAACAGCTTGTGCACGTCCTCGCCGATGTCCTTGTTCGCCGTCATCAGGCCGAAGTCGGTGTAGATGCGCGAGGTGACCTGGTGGTAGTTGCCGGTCGACAGGTGCACGTAGCGGCGCAGCTTGGCCTGCTCGCGGCGCACGATCAGCAGCACCTTGGCGTGGGTCTTGTAGCCGACCACGCCGTAGACCACCTGCACGCCGGCTTCCTGCAGGCGGTTGGCCAGCTGGATGTTGGCTTCCTCGTCGAAGCGTGCGCGCAACTCGATCACGACGGTAACGTCCTTGCCGGCACGCGCCGCGTCGATCAGCAGGTTGACCAGCGGCGAATCGTTGCCGGTGCGGTACAGCGTCTGCTTGATCGCGAGCACGCCCGGATCGTCGCTGGCCTGCTTAATCAGCTCGATCACGGCGCCGAACGATTCGAACGGGTGGTGCAACAGGATGTCGCGTTCGGCGATCGCCTCGAACAGGCTGCGCTCGGCGATGACCGCGGCGTTCAGGCGCGGCACGAACTTCGGAAACTTCAGGTCCGGGCGGTCGACCTGGTCGTAGATGTTCTGGATGCGATGCACGTTGACCGGCCCGGCGCAGCGGTAGACCTCGCTCTCGGTCAGTTCGAAGTTCTGCATCAGGTAGTCGGCCACCGGCTTCGGGCAGCTTTCGGCTATCTCGAGCCGCGCCGCGCGCGCAAAGCCGCGGCCGCGCAACTCGTCGCGCAGCGCGAGCGCGAGGTTTTCGACGTCTTCTTCGTCCACGAACAGCTCGCTGTTGCGCGTGACGCGGAACTGGTACGCGCCGGTCACGCGCATGCCCGGAAACAGCTCGTCGACGAACTGGTGCAGGATGCTCGAGAAGAACACGAAGTCGTACGGTTTTTCCGCCACTTCCTCGGGCAGGCGCACGATGCGCGGCAGCGAGCGCGGCGCGCGCACCAGCGCCATGTGTCCTTCACGGCCGAACGCGTCCTTGCCTTCGAGCGAGACGGCGAAGTTCAGGCTCTTGTTGAGGATGCGCGGAAACGGATGCGCCGGGTCGAGGCCGAGCGGCGACAGCACCGGCAGCACCTCGTTCTGGAAATAGCCCTGCAGCCAGCGCTGCTGCTTCAGCGTCCACTTGTCGCGCGCGATGAAGCGGATGCCCTCGCGCTCGAGCTCGGGCAGCAGGGTGTCGTTGAAGAACGCATACTGCCCGCGCACCAGTTCGATCACGCGCGCGCGGATGCGCGTCAGCAGCTCGGCCGGCGACATGCCGTCGGGACCTGCCTTCGCGTCGGCGAGGGCGACGTGGTGGCGCAGGATCGCGACCTGGACTTCGAAGAATTCATCGAGGTTGGAGTTCGAGATGCACAGGTAACGCATGCGCTCGAGCAGCGGCATCGAGGCATCCTGGGCCTGCGCCAGCACGCGGAAGTTGAACTCGAGCTGCGCCAGTTCGCGATTGAGGTACAACGCCTGGTCGCACAGGTCGACCGCGCTCGCCTTCGGGGTGATGATTTTTGCTACGTTCATGCGTGCAACTTTCAATCAGGAAGGATCAGGAGACCGAGCCGCGACGAACACGAAGAAAAGCAGGAAGTCCGGATTTTCCGGGGTCACAGCAAGTCTCCGCTGCGCGTGGCCCGCGAAATCCGGACCGGTATTTCTTCAGGTTCTTCGTGGTTCAATCTTTCGCCTCGTGCTGTCCGGGCCTGGCCGTTTCCGCAGCAGAGGTTGCCATGGTTTCGAAGGCTAGCACGCGTTCGGGTCCGAATACGCAGGCGAACGTGCTGCCGACGCCGAGTTCGCTCTCGATCGTCAGCTTGCCATGGTGCAGCTGCAGCACGTGCTTGACGATCGACAGACCCAGGCCCGTGCCGCCGGTTTCGCGCGAACGGCTGGTCGATACCCGGTAGAAACGCTCGGTGATGCGCGGCAGGTGCTCGGCCGGAATGCCGTTGCCGGTGTCGGCGACGGCGAAGCGCGCGCCTCCGTCCGGCGTGGCCTGCCACGAAATCTCGATGCGGCCATGCTCCGGCGTGTAGCGCACCGCGTTCGAGACGAGGTTGGAAAACGCGCTGTGCAGGTAATCGGTCGAGCCGCGCAGGTCCATCTCCGAAGTGCGCATCAGCGTGATCGTGTGGCGTCCCTGCGACAGGCCCTCGGCCTCGCGCTTGAGCGTCGAGAGCAGGGCACGCATCGACACGCGCTCGTCCGGGACCTGCTGCTGCGCCTCGAGCCGCGACAGCGTCAGCAGGTCCTCGACGATCTGCGTCATGCGGCGCGATTGTCCGCGCAGGTCGCTCAACACCGGCGCCAGCTGCGGCATGACTTCCGGTTCGAGCATCTCCAGGTAGCCGTGCAGCACGGTCAGTGGCGTACGCAGCTCGTGCGATACGTTGGCAACGAAATCGCGGCGCACCTGTTCCAGCCGCGCCAGGGGCGTCACATCCCGGACCACCAGCAGGCTGTGCTCGCGGGAGTACGGGATCAGGCGAAACGACAGGCGCAGTGCGCTGTCCCGCTTCGACGGCACCTCCCGCAGCGGCTCGACCGCCGGCGCGTCGGCGATCCATTCGCGCGCCGGCTCCGGCAGGAACGCGTCGATGTGCTCGCCGCGGTCGCGCGGCGCGACCAGGCCGAGCAGGCGGCCGGCCGCCTCGTTGAACCAGACCACCGAGCGCCCGCCGGTCAGCACGACGACACCGTCCGGCAGCGCCGCCGCGCCCTCGCGAAATGCGCGCAACAGGCCGACCAGGCGGCGTTTGCGCGAACGTTCGGTATGCAGCTTTTTATACATGTGCGCAGAGATATCCGACCAGACACCGCGATCCTCGGGCGGCGGCCTGCGCCGCCGCGAGCTCAGCCAGGACTGGATCTGGTAGAGGCTGACCAGCGACCAGATCGAGTAGCCGAACAGCGCTGCAAGCACCGCGTAAAGCGGCTCGTGCAGCAGCAGGCCGGCGAGGAAGGCGACGACGAGCAGGACGACGAACCGTCCCAGCGACACCTGCCACGCATGGCTTTGCAGGAATTCCAGGCGCATGAAGACATCCGATCCGTAGGTCGAAACTTCCGCACCGGTTGCAATCCGGCTCCGGAATCGGCGAATTTAGCGGAATCCGGCGCGGTTTACTCGGCCGGGGTCAGCGAAAAGCGGTAGCCCGCGCCGCGGACGGTCTGCACCAGGTCCTGGCAGTTGTACGGTTCGAGTGTCTTGCGCAGGCGGCGGATGTGCACATCCACCGTGCGCTCCTCGACGTAGACGCTGCCGCCCCAGACGTAATCGAGCAGCTGGCTGCGCGAGTAGACGCGCTCGGCGTGGGTCATGAAAAAATGCAGCAGCCGGTATTCGGTCGGGCCGATCGGCACGATCGCATCCCTGGCGTAGACGCGATGCGAGCTGCTGTCGATGCGCAGGTCGCCGACGGTGACCACGCCGTCGCCGTCGACGCCATGGGTGCGGCGCATGACGGCGTTGATGCGCGCGATCAGCTCGCGCGGCGAGAACGGCTTGACCACGTAGTCGTCGACGCCGGCCTCGAGTCCGCCGACGCGGTCGGTTTCCTCGCCGCGCGCGGTCAGCATGATGATCGGCACGTCGCGCGTCAGGTCTTCCTTGCGCAGGCGGCGCGCCAGGTCCAGGCCGCTCATGCCGGGCAGCATCCAGTCGAGCAGGATCAGGTCCGGCACGCGCTCGGCGATCATGCCCTGCGCGGCGCGCGCGTCGGCGGCATGCGCCGGCTCCATGCCGGCCTTGCGCAGCGCAAACGCAACCATGTCGCGGATCGCGGGTTCGTCTTCGACGATCAATATGTGTTTTTGCACGGTGCCCTATCGGGTCATGCGCCGTGGGCGGCGCTTTGTGACATGGCCGTCATTTGACCGGTCAATTGTTACGTCCCGATGACGGCATGTCGCAAGCGGCTGACACGCACAGTGAAATCCCCTGCCGACGGTGGTCGTCGACCAGCTTGCCCTGATCCTCCGGCTTGATCCTGCGCCGTCGCAGGTCGAGCACGATCGGCGTCATCTGTTCGATCAGCGCCTCGACGCGCGTGCGCTGGTAGTAGTCCAGGTCGCTGCGCTTGGAAATGTCCTTGAGCTGGTTGTAGGCGTCTTCGGCGCGGCCGTTGAGATAGGACGCCATCGCATACGACTCGCCGGCGCGGACCTTGTCCCCGGCCACGTCGCAGGCACGCCCGAACGCCGTGTGGATCTGCGGATCTTCGTCGTCGCGCGCGAGCAGCGGCCGCAGGATTTCCTGTGCCTGGCGTGCCGCGGTCTTGTCCGGCACATGCAGCAGGGCCTGCGTGTAGGCCAGCGCCAGCGCGCGGTTTGCCGGCAGGGTCTTTTCGAGCCGTGCGTAACGCTGCAGGGCAAGGTCGCGCTGGCCGGCGTAGAGCTCGGCGTTGCCCAGTTCGAGCTGGTAGGCAAGATTGTCCGGGTCGGAATCCACGAGCTTCTTCAGCGGCTCGAGCGCTTCCGCGGCGCGCCCGCCTAGCGTCAACGCCAGCGCCAGGCCGTAGCGGTTCGCCGGCGTGTCGAAGCCGGTCGTGTTGCGCATGTTGCTGGTGTAGTAGGCGATGCTTTCGCTGGCGTGATCGTTGCCGAGCACGCGCACGCGTTCGCGCATCAGCGCGTAATAGGCCTCCGCGCGCTCGCGCTGCCGCAGCCGGTCCTGCGGCGTTTCGACCAGCTTGAGCAGCGCGGCGCTGTCCTTCGTGCCGGGCAGCAGTGCGACGGTCTTCGTGGTCGGCACCGTGCCCGGAACGGCCGCCGGCGTGGTGGTGCTTTTTGCGTCGGCCGATGCTGCAGCGCCGGAATTGCCGGTGCCGGTCTCCTTTACGTCGCCGACCACGACGCTGGGCCGATACTGCTTCTTGATCACATCGGCGCGGGCGTGCGCTTCGCTGATGCGCTCGACCGTTACCGGATGGTCCATCAGCATCGCCGGCACGTCGCTTTCGTCGAAGCCCGGTCGCAGTGCGCGCTGCATGTTCTCGAACACTTCGGCCATGGCGTCCGGGTCGTAGCCGGCCTTGGCCAGCGTCTGGATGCCGACGCGGTCGGCCTCCGACTCGTCGGCGCGCGTGAAGTTGATCTGCATCTGCGCAGCCAGTCCCTGCGCGACCGCGATTGCGCCGACGTCGGAGTTGCTCGTGCTGTACGGGCTCTGGTGCGCCGACGCGGCGATCGCTCCGATCATCGCCAGCACCATCAGCGGCGCCATCTTCTGCTCGGCTTCGACGGCGCGGACCAGGTGATTCTGCGTGATATGGGAAACTTCGTGGGCGATCACGGCGGCCAGTTCGTTCTCGGTGCGCGTCATCGTGATCAGGCCGATGTTGACGCCGACGAAGCCGCCGGGCAGCGCGAATGCGTTGATCTCGCGGTCGCGCACGACGAAGAAGGTGAAGGGCTGGTCGGTTTTCGGGCTGTACGAGACGAGGCGATAGCCGAGCGTGTTCAGGTAATCGGCCACGAGCTCGTCATCGAGCACCAGCTGCTGGTTGCGCAGTTCGTGCAGCATGTAGAAGCCGTATTGACGCTGCTCCTCGGGCGAGGCGACGGTACCGGCCGAGCTGCCGATATCGGGCAAGGGCGTGTCGTAGGCGTGCGTGACGCCGGTCAGTACGGTGATGCCGGCGAACGCCAGCGCCGCGAAGGAGGATCGGGAAATCATGGCGGCTTGGCCGATGGAATGCTGCGTGTGACCACCATAGCGCAGGCGGGGTTCCGCATCCAGCACCAGTCATGGCAAGGTGCGCCGGCGCTCAGGCGCCGTTAACGCCGGCCGGGCGCGTCGGGACAGCGATCTTGTCAACGCGCTGCCGCACCCTCATATTTGCCGGCAGATCAGCACCGGCCGGATTCGATCATGGCAAATGCCGAGATTTACACCAATGGCAGCTGCGCCTATTGCGTTGCCGCCAAGACCTTGCTCAAGCAGCGCGGCTTCGACTACGAAGAAAAGCGGGTCGACACCAGTCCGGCCAATTTCGCCGAGATGCTGACGCGGGCGAACCAGCGCAGCGTGCCGCAGGTGTTCGTCAATGGCGAGCACATCGGCGGGTTCGAGGAACTGGTCGCGGCTGATCGCGCCGGCAAGCTCGCGCAGCCGGCCGGAGATTCGGCATGAGTGCCGGCCCCCTGCTGCCCGACGATCCGTCCCGGCCCAGCGAGCCACCGGCGCCGACCGACCGGGTCGCCGAATTCACCGCATTCCGGCAGCGCATGAACGAGCGCATCCTGGCGCAGGACAACCAGGTCGTGCGCCGCTTCTTCGCGCTGGACACGCAAACCTACAAGGAAGGCGCGCTCGACGTGAAGACCAAGGAGATGCTCGGGCTGGTGGCTTCGCTCGTGCTGCGCTGTGACGACTGCATCAGCTATCACGTCGCCCAGTGCAGGCAGAGCGGTGTCGATCGCGACGAGTTCTTCGAGGTATTCAGCGTCGGCCTGGTGGTCGGCGGCTCGATCGTGATCCCGCATTTGCGGCGAGCGGTGGACTTTCTCGACAAGCTGGAGGAGAAACAGGGCTGAGGACCGAGGCTGAGGGCAGCAAGAGCGGCCCGCTGTCGTCACGCGTGCTACGCCGCCTTCGTTCTCTCCTGGGGTTGCCTGCTTCCTGCCGGCCGCTGCGGATTACCAGCGCCGCGGCCATGAATGCGCGAATCTTTTCGGCCCTCGGCCCTGTGCCCTCAGCATATAATGCGCCCCCGAAATTCCTGAGCTGACCAATTCCCATGAGCAAGACCATTGCCGTGATCCGTGGCGACGGCATCGGCCCGGAGATCATGCACGCCAGTCTGCGCGTGCTCGATGCGCTGAACGCCGGGCTTGGTTATGAATTCGTCGAGGCCGGCCTGGCTGCGCAGTCGCAGTTCGGCGAACTGCTGCCGCAGGCCACGCTCGATGCGATTGCCCGGCACCGGATCGCGCTGAAGAGCCCGTTGACCACGCCGGTCGGCGGTGGCTTCGCCTCGCTCAACGTCGAACTGCGCAGGCGCTTCGACCTGTACGCCAACGTGCGCCCGGCAATTTCATTCCCCGGCACGCGCTCGCGCTATGAAAACGTCGACATCATCACCGTGCGCGAGAACACCGAGGGCGCCTACATCGGCGAAGGCCAGCAGCTGTCGGCCGACGGCGAGACCGCGACGTTGACGCAGCGCGTGACGCGGCGCAGCTCCGAGCGCATCGTGCGCTATGCCTTCGATCTGGCGCGCCGCGTCGGCCGCAGGCAGGTCACGGTCGTGCACAAGGCGAACATCCTGAAATCCACCTCGGGCCTGTTCCTGAAAGTCGCGCGCGAAGTCGCGGCGCAATACCCGGACATCGCGTGCAACGAGATGATCGTCGACAACTGCTGCATGCAGCTGGTGATGAATCCGTACCAGTTCGACGTGATCGTCACGACCAACCTGTTCGGCGACATCCTGTCGGACCTGTGTGCCGGACTGGTCGGCGGCCTTGGTCTTGCGCCCGGCGCGAACATCGGCACCGAGGCGGCGATCTTCGAGGCGGTGCACGGCTCGGCACCGGACATCGCCGGCAAGGGCATCGCCAATCCGTGCGCCCTGCTGCTGGCCGCGTGCCAGATGCTCGACCACATGAGCCTGACCGATGCGGCGCGCCGCCTGCGCAGCGCGATCCGCGAAACCGTGACGGCAAAGGATCGCGTGACGCCGGACCTGGGCGGCAGCGGCACCACCGAGGCGTTTGCCGATGCGCTGATCGAGCGCCTCGGCAAGGTCGCCGCTGTTGCCTAGTCTCACCGGAACGCGAAGCAAGAATCCTGGACGCGGATCAACGCGGACAAGAGCCGATCAATGCGGATACAGCAATGCCTCGGGATTGCGGGCAATGAAGTGCCCACGGGTTGGAGGACGAGACACCGACTGGATGTTTTTTCAGCGGAGGCAATCCAGCGCTTGATCCTGAATCGAGAATCCGCGTTGATCCGCGTCCGGTTCTTTTTTACTGGCCCGGCGGCAGCGACAACATCGTGATCGGATCGTTGGTGCGACTGAAACTGCCTCCGCCGGCGTAATTGATCGTGTAGGTCGCCGTTCCGGTCGGCGTGACGCCGGCCGTGACGGGGTTGAACTTGAGCGTCATGCTGCCGATGGCACTGGTCTGCGACGTCGGCGGTGGTGCGCAGGTGCGGCAGTAGCCGTTGGTGCGTTCGAGCAGCTGCAGATTGGCGGTGAAATTGCTGATCGTGCCGCTGGCCACGGCCCAGGTCGGCAGGCCGTTCTTGTCCGGGTAGTAGACCAGGACGAAGATCGACGATGAGCCCGCGTCGCCGTTGAAATCCAGGACTTCCATGCCCCAGCCGCCGTCGGTTGCAGAAAACCAGTGGCCGGTGAAGTCCGGTGCTGCGTGCTGGTTCGGCAGAACCAGCGGCTCGATGCACCAGTCGCCCGTGGTGGCGCTCTGCGCACTCGACCCGATGGCCCAGCTCATGATGCCGAGCAATGGCGTGCCGGTGCGGTCGACATCGCGGCAGGCCGGCGAATTGGCGGCCTGGTTGAAGTCGACGATGACGGAGCCGTAGACGCTCGCCTGCGGCGTCGGGTTCAGCTGGCCCGGGCCGGTGTTTGCGCCGTAGGTCGAGTAGAGCAAGGTGTTGCCGTCGTTGTCGAGCGAGCCGACGAACACGCCGTCGACGATATTGCCGGTGGCCAGGTACCACTCCGGCTCGCCGCTGTCGCTGTAAGTATAGAAAACCAGGATGTATACATCGCCGTAGACCGGGTCGCGGCGCGCGAGCTGGAAGTCGATGCCGTGGCCGCCGTGCGAGCGGTCGAACCAGTTGCTCGGAAACGGCTGGCCGTAGTTCGGCGCCGCGACGGCGGCCGATCCCCAGCCCAGCGGCGCCAGCATCGGCACGCTCAATCCCATCGTGCGTGCCGCGTTGTAGTTGGCATTCATCAGGTCGCCGGCCTGCACCGTGTGCGAAAGCGTCGAACCGTTCGAGATCGGATTGGGCGCGTACAGCAGCGGAAAGCTTGCCGGTGCGTTCAGCCCATGCAGCTGGTTGACCGACGCGGCCACCGCGGTCTGTTCCGACCAGCGCAGGCCGTTGACGGAAATCAGCGCGCCGGCACGCGCCGCATCGCCGGAGCCGTTGACCTCGTAGCCCATGAAAGGCTTGTACGTGTTGTCCGCGGTATTGACGATCGCGGCCTGCACGTCGAAAACGTCGTCGTACGGCCCGGAGTCCAGATTCTGGTAGGCAATCGAGCCGCTGCCGATGCCGGCCTTGGCGCCGATCGGCCCGAGTGTGGCGTCGGTATTGGCCAGGCCGATGAAGCCCATGCCATGGGTCAGCTCATGCATCGCCACGCTGACGAAATCGATCGCCGACGGATCCGAGCCGGTGCTGTAGCCGAAGTAGAAGGCGCGTCCGCCGATGACGGTCGAGGAGCCGATATCGGTGTTGAATACCGCTTCGATCTCCTCGTTGTCGCAGCCGTTGTTGGGGCCGCCGCCGATCAGGCTGCACTGGCCGGTGCCGCCCTGGCGCACCGCCTCGGTGATCGAATACCAGGTGTAGCGCAACGGCAGCACGTAACCGCCGAAATCCGGCTCGTCGATCAGGAACGTGACCGGCGTGGCGTGGGCGATCACCGCCGAGGTGGCGCTGCCGCCGAGGCTGTCCCAGCAGGCGCGAATCGTGATCGGTACCGGCGGCTGCAGCTGCTGCGTGATCTGCTGCACCGCGTATTTCAGCGCGTTCTGGCGCTGCGCGCCGAGCGTGGTGCCGGGATTGCCGCCGACCGGTGACACGGCGGTGGCGTCGGTCCACGGCGCGACGTTGCACACGTCATTCGCGCCGGTGCCCGGATTGTTGAAATCGATGTTGATGCTGGCGACCTGCGTTGCCGCAAGCTCCGTTGCCGTCAGCGTCGTCGACGGCGATGCCAGTGCACTCGAGGAATTGATGACCGCGATGTACCAGCGGCCGGCTGCCAGCGGCACGCGACTGGACGGCAGCACGCTGATCGATTCGCTCGCGTTGCTGCTGACCGCATGGTAGTGCGACCAGCGGTTCAGCGTGTCTTCGCCGACCACTTGCGGCGATGTCGGAAAGCTGGCGCTGCCGGCGACCGGGAACGGCGTGCCGTAGCGCACGAACAGGTCGACATCGGCACCGCTGCTGCTGGAAACGCTGATGTTGAGCTGCTTGGTTCCCGCGGCGACGTCGATGTAGTAGTTCGAGGTGTAGGTCTGTGCCGGCAGGCTGAACTGCAGGGGGACGCCGTTCTGCAGGGCGGACTGTGCAAGCAACGGCCTGGCGGCTCCCAGGACTAGGAACGCGCACAGGGCAAGCAATGCGGGACGCAGGCTGCGCCGGATCATTGCTGCGGCTCCGGCGCGGGCCGCCTGAACGGCAACGGCACCGGATGCGGGTTGGGCATCTGTACGCACTTGAGCGTCAATGTACCGTCCGGCGCGAGTACGGCGCTGGTCTCCATCACGACCGGCGAGGCGACGACGGCAGCCAGCGACTGTGAACGGGCTTTCGCCGCGGCGATCGCTCCACCGGCGGCAAGCGGTTGCGGCTGCGGCGCATCTTCTGCGGCGGCGCTTGCGCTGCAGACAGCGCCGAGGGACAAGGCAAGCAACTTTCCACGCATGGTTGATCCTTGGAAGGCAATATCCGGAAACGGCATGATCCGGAAAATATCATGGCCGCCGGTAAACGAATGCTAAGACTCGTTAGCAATGCGTGGAGTCGCCTTGCCGAGTGCATGCCGGTTGCTGCGGCCGGGACGATAGGCACCGCGCAGGCCATCCTGGAGGTATTTCTCGCCACAGCGGACGGCCGCTTCCAGTTCGAGGCCGCGTGCCAGCGCGGCGGCTATCGCTGCCGAAAGGGCGCAACCGGTGCCGCGCACGGAAACCGGCATGCGCGGATGCGTGAATTTCCAGGTCGTGCGCGCATCGACCAGTACATCGCAAACCGGACTGCCGCGCAGGTGCCCGCCCTTCAGCAGC
>Ga0207671_10002238_pt1 | contig 20952 bp, 19 predicted proteins | sample KBSC24metaG_FD_184352 | JGI IMG/M metagenome (GOLD analysis project Ga0207671, IMG submission 184352) | Corn rhizosphere microbial communities from Kellogg Biological Station, Michigan, USA - KBS C2-4 metaG (SPAdes) (version 2) | ecosystem: Host-associated > Plants > Roots > Rhizosphere > Soil... | reverse complement strand
TGCAGATGTTACCTACAGCATCGAAAAGCAAAATGCTGCATCGCATAAAACAAATATTGAACTAAGAGATGTAAACGCAAATTACCATAAAGTAGCAGTTGCATCCATCAGCAAAACACAAGCTAATATAGATTGGGGAACATTGCTTGCCGGCTTAGGTGCAACAACCGACTCTATTGATATGGCCCAACCTGCTTATTACGATAAGTTAAATGAACACTTGAAATCAATATCCATAAATGACTGGAAAATCTATTTAAAAGCAAGTACACTCCAAAACTACGCCGAAACGCTTAGTAAACCATTTGTGGATGCCTCATTTGAGTTTAATAAAGTATTATCGGGACAAGCCAAACAAAAATCCCGCAGGCAGATCATGACCGAAAACGTTGACAATTATTTAGGGCAAGCCTTAGGACAATTATATGTAAAACGATATTTTAATGAGGACGCAAAAAAGCGTGTGCTTGCATTAGTAAACAATTTGCAAAAATCTTTCGAAAACAGGATCAATCATCTTGATTGGATGAGTGACAGTACCAAACAAAAAGCAAAAGAAAAACTATATGCTATTACCAAAAAATTAGGTTACCCTGATAAATGGCGGAATTACGATAAGGTGCAGATTAATAGAACCAAATACTTTGAAAATATCCTTTCGCTTAACCAAAACAGTTATAATTTTGAATTGGCAAAATTGAACAAGCTAGTTGATAAAACAGAATGGGGTACAACACCTTCTACGGTTACAGCTTACTATAATCCATCTTTTAATGAAGTTGTTTTCCCCGCCGGTATTTTGCAATTCCCTTATTTTGATTTTTCGGCAGACGATGCCATCAATTATGGAGGTATAGGGATGGTGATCGGTCATGAGATGACGCATGCCTTTGATGACCAGGGCGCACAGTTTGATAAGGACGGTAACGTAAAAAACTGGTGGACAAAGGAAGATTATCAAAAGTTCAGGGCGAAAACAAAACAGTTAGTTGATTTATACGGCTCCTTTACCGTTCTAGATACTGTTCATATAAAGGGGGCCTTGACATTGGGCGAAAACACAGCCGATAATGGCGGCATTGCTATTGCCTATGATGCATTTAAGATGACGGAACAGGGAAAAGGCTCTGTTAAAATTGATGGTTTTACCCCCGATCAACGCTTTTTCCTATCTATTGCCAGGATATGGAGGGTGAAAACAAGAGATGCATTTCTTCGCACCTACGTGAACACTAATCCGCACTCACCGGCTATGTGGCGTGTAAATGGGCCTTTAATGAATTTTGCCCCTTTTTATCAGGCATTTAATATACAGCCTGGTGATAAAAATTACAAACCAGAAAACCAAAGGGTAAAGATTTGGTAGTAAGCACAACCCGTTCTGCACTTTAATCCGATAAAACATGCAAAGGTGTCAGTAAATCCAACAGATCTTGCCGGGACAGGGCTTTGAGGATGTTGGTATCTGTTTTAACCAGATCATGAACCAGGTACTTTTTGTTTTCCTGTATCTGCATGATCTTTTCTTCTACCGTACCGGGGCAAATGAGTCTGATGGCCACAACTCTTTTGTTTTGGCCTATACGGTGGGCACGGTCAATGGCCTGGTTCTCGACAGCCGGGTTCCACCAGGGATCGATCAGGTAAATATAATCGGCCTCGGTTAGATTAAGCCCTGTGCCGCCGGCTTTCAGGCTGATCAGGAATACCCTGTAGCTATGATCTTCTTGAAAAGATTGTACTACAGCTTCGCGGTTCCGGGTTTTGCCGGTTAACTGTACAAAGGGGATCTTCCGAGCGAGCAATTCTTTACTCACCAGGTCGAGCATGCCGGTGAATTGCGAGAATACCAGTATTTTATGCTCCGGGGATTTACTTTCTATCTGCTCAATCAGGGTATCGATCTTAGCCGACTCTTTGCCCGGTAACCGGTCGCCACTCAATAAAACAGGCGAGTCACAGATCTGGCGGAGTTTGGTAAGCCCTTTTAATACGTTCATCGGGCTTTTCTTCAGTTCTTCATTGTTGATAGCCGAAATATATTCCCTGAACTCTTTTTCGTAAGCATCGTAGATCCGTCTTTGTTCGGCACCCATCTCACAATGCAGTACCATTTCTGTTTTCTCCGGCAAATCGCTGGCAACCTGCTCCTTGGTTCTTCGCAGGATAAAGGGTTTTATCTTTTTCTGTAATTCGGCAGCACGGATACTGCTTTTGAACTGATCGATCGGGGTTGAATAAATATCCTTAAAATATTGCTTGCCACCCAACAGACCGGGGCAGGCAAAGGAAAGCTGACCATAAAGGTCAAAAGTATTATTTTCAATAGGTGTGCCGGTCACCACAATTTTGTTGCGCGATTTTAATAAACGTGCAGCCTTATACCTTTGCGATGATGGGTTCTTGATGTTCTGAGATTCATCCAGAAAGATATAGTTAAAATGATAATCCTTCAGGAAACGAACATCGGAAAGCATATTGCCGTAACTCGTGAGAATAACTTCGTAACGGTCAAAATCATGTATCTCTTTTACCCGGTCGGCCCCATAAAGGGTATGTAAACGAATGGAAGGAGCGAACTTCTGTATTTCCTGCTGCCAGTTAAAGATCAAAGAAGTAGGTACAACGATGAGGTTGGTATTTTGGCTAATTTTTTTGCGTTGCGACAGGATAAAGGCGATCACCTGGATAGATTTCCCCAGTCCCAATATCGTCGCCAGGCAACCGCCAAAATTAAACTCATCCAGAAAATTAAGCCAATTCAACCCCTGGTGCTGATAGGGGCGAAGAGTACCCAATAGCTCGGCCGGTACATCAACAGAAGCAATAGTTTCAAAGCTGGTAAATTTCTCTCGGTAGCTTCTCAGATCCTGTTTAACTTCTTCGGCTAAAACTTCGGCATCATAAAGCTCTTCGATAGCTGTAAAGTTTATTTTAGGCGTATGTAAGGTATCATCGGTAACTACTTCGCCAGCATTGAAATAACTTTCAAATTTGGCTATCCATTCTGCTGGAAGGATGCCCAGAGTGCCGTCATCAAGCTGTACAAACTTACTTTTGTTGCGGATGGCCTTATGCAGGGACTTTAAACTTGCCTTTTTTTGACCATACTTTGCCTGTATAATGGTGTTGAACCAGTTCATGCCGCTCAGCACTTTAATGTCGATACTGATTTTATGAGGACTAAGACGGTTACCTTCAATTTCATTAAAACCCAGTATAGTGATGCCCTGATTACGCCATTGTTCAAAAACATCCAGAAACCAATCCTCATTCAGGAAATGTTTTTTGTGCAGGTAAAAATAATACAGGTCATCATCGGCCTGCTCTTCAAAATAAGGATGCTGCCTGATCAGGCTAGCTATAAAGGCCATTTCTGCGGGCTCATTGCGCTGTACCAGGAATTCTTTTCCTTTGGCATCGGTTCCATAGATATTTCTTTTGGTACGCACCTGTATTTCAGCTTCCCCGTACCGCATTACCGGGATGAGCATTACATGACTTCCAAAATCCGATAGATAGATAACCTTTTCCGGATCCTGGTTAAAACCCATCTGCTCCAGTTGCTTTGGCGTAGCGGTCTGGATGTGCTGGTACTTTATGTCGATCGTATCTTCCAGCTTACCCAGCCATTGGCTTTTGATCAAGGGATATTTGGATTGATGAACCAGGAGATTACCAGGTCTTTGTTTCAGGAAACTCATCACATTCAAGGCCTGCAGATTATCGGCCAGGTATAAGGTATCACCGTTCAGCAGAAAATAACTGAACATAATGCGTTGATCTTTCAGCGTGTGGCGTTCGCCATTTATGTTGATATCAAGTGACAGTTCAAAAAAAGATCCGTCGGGTTTTACGCGTAATTGCACCCCCTGAGGAAGTTGAGCCACGTTGATTGGTATCAGGGATGAAGCGCTTACCTTTTCGCCCTTCTCCGTATCCTGATAATAAAAAGGGTAGCCCATGGGGTTTTTGACAATAGCCCGCAAAGCTGCCAGATCTGTTTCTGTCCTTTTGCCGGTAAGGTTATTTTGGAACTTGCTGATGCCGGTATAAAACTTCAATTCCTCGTGATCGGTAGTTTTCCAGATCAGGTCCATGGGCTCCAGGCGATTTAATGGGTTTTTGAGTTTTCCTTCTTTGGTCAGGGCCGAGGTAAAAAGCTCAACATGCAGGTATTTATAGTATTTATGTTCACGGATGACCACAAAATACGTTTGTTCATTATCCGGAGGAGACGATACCGGAGCTTGTTCCGGCTCCGAAGAGATCATCGTACGCAGGGTGTTAAGGCTTTCTTTGGTTACCGGGAAAAGATCGGGGGAGTGCGGACTGATCACCAACTTATTAAACAACAGCTCGATCCGGAAAAACTGATCTGGATCAGGCTCGTTTTCTAAACCATAAGGTATGGCGGCATTTTTTAGTTTTTGATGGCGCAGCCGCATATTAAAAAATACGGCAAACTCATCCTTCCGCAGAATGGTTTGTAATACCAGCGCTTCATGTTCGCATAATTTCCCGGGCTCGCTGGTACAAGCACAAGTGAGCAGCAATTGTTCGGCATCCTGTGATACCGTTACAGTAGGGAAGGCAGCATTTTTAGGTTGATGAAATACGCCTTCGTTAACAGCTAAATTAATGGGTGAAAGATATTGCCCTGCATCATCGTCGGTATAGAAACCGGCTGGGTTGTGTTGGGCAATATCCCTGCTGGTCATCGATTCCAGGTTAGTACCTCTGAAAATAAAATGATGGTTCCCGTCCTGTGTTTCTGTATTGCTCAATGTTTTACCCTGTATAAAATAACGAGAGCGAATTTAGGATAAAAAATAGATGTGCAGATGTACGGATATGCAGATGTGCAAATGAAGCTAAGGAAAGTAACAAAACCTATTTAACCACATGAAATACTTAGCCCCGGTTGGGTTTACATGTAAACCCATTATATGATGCTAAAATCAATTTAACTTATTGATCGTTAATTGATTGTATTTGTGTTGGCCATAAAATGTGTAAACCATGTAAACCCAGTTTGTAACAAAATGTCCCACCTGTTCAGGAGTTATGCCTAATCCCATTTTTCAAGCTGTATTTTTCATTTTTAAGATATGGCTCTGTCCATTGTAGGGCTATTTTGCTTCTTTGGCCCGCTTGACAAACGAATACCAGTTTTTTGTCGGCAGGTATGATATCTACAGATTCCTGCAACTCGTACAGCGGAATGTTTACGCCACCTATATTGTAATCGTCAAACTCATAGGTTTCGCGTACATCAATAAGATAGATCTCATCAGGGTTTTCTGCCAGCCAATTGGTTAGGGTTTCCATGCTGATCTCGCGGTCAAGAGATGTCGCCTGATTAGCAATTGTCGGTGCGGAAATTGCCTGTTTTTGTCTGGCTATTTTATAAACACTCATACTGGTATCGAGCGCGTTTATGCTGAATAGTTTACCAGAGAGAGTTTCGCCTATACCGCAAATGATCTTGATAGTTTCATTGGCCATATAGGTCCCGATGATACCCGGGAGAACCCCGATAACCCCTGTTTCGTCACAATTGGGCACCTCGTTTTCAGGAGGAGGTTCAGGAAATATATCCCGATAGTTGGGCCCGTCCTGGTAATTAAAAACGGATACCTGCCCCTCAAACTTAAAAATAGAACCAAATACCAACGGCTTGTTTAAGGCCACGCAAGTATCATTCACCAGGTAACGTGTAGTAAAGTTATCAGAGCCATCGATGATAAAATCGTAATGGCTAATGAGCCCTACTTTATTGTTCGCAGTTAGTCTCTCGTTATAAGCGGTTAGTTCCACGAAAGGATTTAATAGTTCCAACTTTTGTTTAGCCGTTTCGGCCTTGGGTTTTCCCACATCCGCAATAGAGTATAAGATCTGCCGGTGCAGATTGCTGATATCAACCACATCATCATCAACAATACCTATATGGCCAACACCGGCTGCCACCAGGTATTGTAAAATGGGACAGCCTAAGCCGCCTGCACCGATCATCAGCACCCTGGCTGCTTTTAATTTCTCCTGACCAGTTATGCCTAACTCAGGTAATATGATCTGGCGATCGTATAATTTCAGTTCTTCACGTTCCAACTTTTTTTTAATTTTGAACCCCGTATGTTAAACAATTATCCCAATCCTTCCACACCGGTTCATAGCCTTGCTGCATGATCACTTTGGCAATCTCAGCAGGGCTTCGTTCGTCTGAAATTTCAAATTGTTCCAATGATCCCGGTTCAACGGCATAGCCCCCCGGATTGGTTTTTGAACCCGCGCTGATGGAGGTGATGCCCAGTTTGATGATATTATTTCTGAAATGAGGCGATTCGCGGGTGGAGATGGATAGTTCTACTTCTTCATTAAACAAGCGATAAGCACATATCAACTGAACCAGTTCACGGTCGTTCATCTCTACTTTAGGTTCCAGTCCGCCACTAAAAGGGCGCAACCGGGGGAACGACAGACTGTACTTGCTTTGCCAGTATTTCTTTTCGAGGTAATTAAGGTGCAGCGCGGTAAAAAAGCAATCCGTCCGCCAATCCTCCAAACCAATCAATACACCCAGTCCCATTTTATGAATGCCTGCCTGCCCGAGCCGGTCAGGTGTTTCCAGACGGTATTTGAAATTGGATTTTTTTCCTTTGGGATGGTGTTTCTTGTAATCTTCCCGGTGGTAGGTTTCCTGGTAAACCAGTACGGTGTTCAAGCCGTAGGGTGTCAATTGCTCATAGTCTTCCAGATCCATGGGCTGTACCTCCATTGAGATATGTGCAAAATGCGGACGGATAAGTTCCAATACTTTTTTAAAGTAATCTACATGCACCGCCACATTGTCTTCGCCGGTTACCAAAAGCACATGCTCATAACCCATATCCTTGATCACTGCCACTTCCTGCATAATTTCCATGGGCGACAGCGTTTTTCGCCTCATCTTATTGTCGTAGCTAAAGCCGCAATAGGTGCAAATATTGCTACATTCGTTGGACAGGTAAAGCGGCACATACATCTGGATCACCTTGCCGAAGCGTTTAAGGGTAAGCTGCTGACTAAGCTGCGCCATTTGCTCCAGGTAAGGGGAAGCAGCCGGTGAAACCAGTGCTTTAAAATCCTCTAGTGTACGTTTGGTGGCCGACAAAGCTTTTTCCACATCAGCACCGGTTTTGGCGTAGATGCTGGCTTTTACCTCACCCCAGTTATGGGTTTCAAAAATATCGTTAAAGCTATGCATCTAAAAAAGAGGTTAAAGGACTGCTGGCAACGGCGTGTGAAACAGGGGAGGCCAGTTTGGCCTCAAAAGCCATCCGGCCGGCTTTTACCGCAATTTTAAAGGCAGCGGCCATGCGTACCGGATCACCAGAAACAGCTATGGCGGTGTTGACCAATACGGCATCGGCGCCAATTTCAAGCGCCCATGTAGCATCTGATGGTGAACCTATCCCGGCATCAATAATAACAGGCACATTGCTTTGCGCTATGATGATCTCTAAAAAATCGATGGTTTTTAAGCCTTTATTACTGCCAATGGGCGAACCAAGGGGCATTACCGCGGCTGTACCGGCATCTTCCAGACGTTTGCACAAAACCGGGTCGGCATGAATATAAGGCAACACCACAAAACCCATTTTGGCCAGTTCTTCTGTGGCTTTGAGGGTTTCGATAGGATCCGGCATCAGGTATTTGGGATCGGGATGGATCTCCAGTTTTATCCAGTTGGTTTCCAAAGCCTCGCGCGCCAGTTGCGCTGCGAAAATAGCTTCTTTGGCATTGCGTACACCCGAAGTATTGGGCAGGAGGTTTATATGCGGGTATTTTAAACGGATCAGCAGATCGTCCTGCTCATTGTTTTTGACATCAACGCGCTTTAGGGCTACCGTTACCAGTTCGGAACCCGAAGCCACCAAAGCTTCTTCCATTAATGCAGAAGAGCTGAATTTCCCAGTTCCCGTAAACAGACGGGAACTGAAAGTTTTATTGGCTATTTTTAACATTTATACTTCTTTTAAAACGTTCATATGTAACTGCCTGTAGATATGTTGGGTAGTTTGTGCCGCATCGACAGCATATGTGATTGCTCCTGAAATGGCCACACCATGTACGCCGGTTTGCATGATAGCCGGGATATCATCCGGTTCAATTCCACCAATGGCGATAATAGGGATGCTGATCCCTGCCGATCTCACCCGTTCCAAAATTCCCTGATAACCTTCCAGCCCTAAAATCGGGCTCAGCTTTTCTTTGGTTTTGGTAAACCGGTAGGGTCCCAGACCAATATAATCGGTACCTTCGGCAACTCTTTGCTCAATGTGCTCAAAAGTATTGGCTGTTCCGCCGATAATCATTTGGTTACCTACTATTTGTCTTGCCCCTGCAATCGGCGTATCCTGTAATCCGAGGTGCAAACCGTATGCACCTGCTTGCAGTGCAATTTTCGGATGATCGTTCACGATCAGCTTCGCGCCAAATTCCTCGCATAATGCCCGGGCTTCCAGCGCGTATTCGAGGATCAGGCTTTCGGGCTGATCTTTTACCCGGAGCTGGATCCATTTACAACCAGCGCTTAGCGCGGCTTTTATAGCCGTTAGGTGCGTTCCGTTTGGCGGTTGTTGCGATATATAATGAAGTTTATCAATCATATTTGTTTTGTTAAAAGGTGTTCCTGTAATTTTCTGAAGTTGGTGATGGCATGCGCCGGATCGTTCCATATCGTACCCAAAACAGCAGCACCATCGAAACCCATTAGTTTTAGTTTATCCAGATTCGAAACTTCCACACCGCCTAGGGCGATAATCTTTGGTTGAGTATCGTTTCGATTGATATGGAAACCCTCAGGTAGTTTACTTTGATAATCTGGTTTGGATATGCTATTAAATACAGGTCCGAAAAAGGTATAATCAAATGGCTCTAATGAGCTCAAATAGGTTATATTATGAATTGATGTACTCAGTATATAACCCTGTTCTTTTTGATGAGTCAGTTTATCCGATCCTGTAGCCAATCTGTGCTTTTCGGTATAATGCAGCCTTTTGATATTAAAATCTATGGCGATGTGATGATACTGGTATAATGCGATATACGGATAAAAACTCTGATCGATCTGTCGTAACAGATCAATCAGTCGCTTTTCATCCCAATCGGGTTTTCGCAAATGAAAACGCGTTAAACCAGCTTCAAATAATTGGTTGATTAATCGCGCTTCATGAGCTACAGTATCTGGATGTGAAATAACTATCAGTTGCATATTTATCCATATTACTCGTAAGTGGTATCAAGGCCTGTCAGTCTGAGCTTGTCGAAGACTCGCGCGGAAAGGCCCGCCCACCATGCTTCGACAGGCTCAGTATGACGGCTGGCTCTTACAAGTATATTTCACTTCCCTTCTCCGTAAACTCCTTTGATTTTTGCTCCATGCCTTTTGCCAGCGCGACTGCCTCATCCACACCATTTTCTTTGGCATATTCCCGTACATCCTGCGTAATTTTCATCGAGCAAAAGTTAGGGCCGCACATGGAGCAGAAGTGGGCAATCTTGGCGCCATCAGCAGGCAGGGTTTCATCATGAAACTCCCGTGCAGTATCCGGATCAAGCGAGAGATTAAACTGGTCTTCCCATCTAAACTCAAAGCGGGCTTTACTTAAAGCGTTATCCCGGTATTGCGCACCGGGATGACCTTTAGCCAGATCGGCGGCATGAGCCGCTATTTTATAGGTGATTACCCCGTCTTTTACATCTTTTTTATTCGGTAAGCCTAGATGCTCTTTGGGGGTAACATAACACAACATGGCTGTACCAAACCAACCGATCATGGCCGCGCCAATGGCCGAGGTAATATGATCATAACCGGGAGCGATATCAGTTGTCAGCGGACCTAAGGTATAAAACGGGGCCTCACCGCAATGTGCCAGTTGCTTGTCCATGTTCTCTTTGATCATGTGCATGGGTATATGTCCCGGACCCTCAATAATGGTTTGTACATCATGTTTCCAGGCAATTTTGGTGAGTTCGCCCAGTGTTTCCAGTTCACCGAACTGCGCTGCGTCATTGGCATCGGCAATACAGCCTGGTCGTAATCCATCACCTAAGGAGAAGGCCACATCATAGGCTTTCATGATCTCACAGATCTCTTCAAAATGGGTGTACAGGAAATTTTCTTTATGATGGGCCAGGCACCATTTGGCCATGATAGAACCACCCCGTGATACAATACCGGTAATGCGCTTGGCCGTCAACGGTACGTAGCGCAACAGTACACCTGCATGAATAGTAAAATAATCCACGCCTTGTTCTGCCTGTTCAATCAGCGTATCCCGGAACAGCTCCCAGGTCAGGTCCTCCGCTTTGCCGTTCACTTTTTCCAAAGCCTGGTAAATAGGTACTGTACCGATTGGCACAGGAGAATTACGGATGATCCACTCGCGTGTTTCATGGATGTTTTTACCGGTAGATAGATCCATAATGGTATCCGCTCCCCAGCGGCAGGCCCAAACCGCTTTTTCTACTTCCTCTTCAATGCTGGAAGTAACGGCCGAATTACCAATGTTGGCATTGATTTTCACCAAAAAATTACGACCAATGATCATCGGCTCAATTTCCGGGTGGTTAATATTAGAAGGGATCACGGCACGACCCGCGGCAACTTCCGAACGTACAAACTCGGGTGTTATATATCCTTTTGGTGTATTTGCCCCAAAACTATGGCCCTGGTGCTGATGGCTCATGACCTCATATTGCCCGTTCAACTGTTCCTTTAACAGATCGATACGCTGGTTCTCGCGAATAGCAATGTATTCCATCTCGGGTGTAATGATGCCTTTTCTGGCATAATGCATCTGCGATACGTTCATGCCGGGTTTTGCCCTCAAGGGTTTGCTTACATAAGCAAAACGCAGTTCATCCAGGCTATTATCGTTTAAACGCTGCTGTCCGTATTGAGAGGATATGCCTTCCAGCTGCTCCACATCGCCGCGGTTTATGATCCATTGTTCCCGCAAACGGGGCAGACCTTTTTTTACGTCGATAGCCACGTTAATATCAGTATACGGGCCGCTGGTATCATAAACGGTAACCGGCGCGTTAGGCTCGGTTTCGCCAAAACGGCCATGCAGCTTGGTATCGCTTAAACTAATCTCGCGCATGGCTACCTGGATGTCATGCAGCTGACCTTTTACAAAAACTTTTCTGGAGCCCGGGAACGGATCGGTAGTTAATACCTGATCGGTTGGAATTTTTTCTTGCTTCATCTGAATAATTATTGAATTATTGATTTAGTGAATTAGTGATTTTTATGAAGGGGTGATTCATTTGCACATCTGCATATTTACACATCCGCACATCTAATTTTATCCGCCTTGCGTTGCTTTGATGATAACTATTTGATCCTGGGGACTAATCACATGATCATCCCAGTTGGCCCGTGGAATAATGGCCTGGTTGATGGCTACGGCAATACCCTTTGGCTGGGCATCGAATACAATAGCCAGCATTTGCTGCACATTGCACACATCGGTAACCTGGTAAGTTTGTTGATTTACGGTAATTTCCATTCTGCATCTAAAATTTCGACTTTAGGAATGGCCCCGTTACATGGAGGAAAGAAAAAATAACCCACAGGATTATCGTCACTTTTCCCTTCGGCAGTACTAACTGCATCAGGTTCAAAGGGTATTATCTCAGTCCATCAAAGGACACCCCTAAAGTTGCGGTAAACTTATAAAAAATTAGATAATCCAAAGAATTTCCATTTTTTTAAATTTCTTTTGATGCTACTGACATAAGGCTGTCACTGCCCGTAGGTTTCTTTGTAATACAAAATCAAAACAAAAGAAACCATGGAAACAAACGCAATCCAACAACAAGTAAACAATTCAGCCACTCAGCTTATTTCACCAGAAGCTTTATTAAACCATTGGCAAGGGCACCGCAAATTAACCCGGAAAGTTATTGAGGCCTTTCCTGAAGATAAATTATTCGATTACTCCGTAGGAGGGATGCGTTCATTTGGCGTAATGGCTATTGAAATTATGGATATAACTCATTATGGTATTGATGGTATCATCACTAGGAAATGGAATAAGTTGCTTGATCATTCTTCAGGCAATATACCAGCACAATCCAAAGCCGAAATTTTAAAGCAATGGGATCAGATCACTGATCAAATTAATGAATACTGGTCGCAAATTTCAATAGAGCGTTTTTTAGAAGTTGAACTTGCGTTTGGAGCTTATGAAAATCAAAATATTGGTACTATACTTTACGCTATTGATAACGAGATCCATCACCGTGCGCAAGCTTATGTTTACCTGCGCACATTGGGTATAGAGCCACCAGCATTTTGGGACAGGTATTAAGCTGACCCTATAAATCAAAAAAGCAGCCGGTTAAGGCTGCTTTTTTGATAAAACCTATTTTGTATTCACAGAACTTCCATTATAAGCATGAACAATCAGCTCGATGTTATTAAAATTATAATCTTTATTCTTATCCAGTTGTGTCGCTACTTCCGGCTTATCCTTTAAACTGGAGACACCCATTGCCAATATTTTCTATAATTTTACAGGCTCAGTAAAATCAACAATAATAAATTGTACTCAAAAGACGAGGCATCACAGATCAGGCAGGCTTTTTGGACCGCATTTGGACAATATATAGCGCCGCAACTATCGGCCGATGGTTTAAGAATTAACTGGATCAATTATAAAACCGGCATCAAACACCTGAGCTTTAAAATGGAAACCGGTAATCGACAGGCCTACATTGCTATTGAAATATCACACCCGGACGTAGGCATGCAGGAACTGATGTTTGAGCAGTTCAAAGAGCTGAAAACAGTACTGGATAGCAACCTTAACGAGGAATGGGAATGGGAACTGCATACCCGCAACGAAAGCAATAAACTGGTAAGCCGCATCATCAAAACATTGCCATCTGCAAGTATCTTTAACCGTAACGACTGGCCAGCCCTGATCTCCTTTTTTAAACCCCGTATCATAGCCCTTGATGAATTCTGGAGCGTAGCCCAGTACAGCTTTGAAGTGTTTAAGTGAGACCAGATGTGCAAATGAGGGTAATTGATTGATGATTTAATCACTTTCATCTACATATCCGCACATTTACATATCTGCACATCTAATCTCATCTGCACATCTGTATATTTGCACATCCGTACATCCGGTTCTACATATCGTCTCAATTAATCGTCAATTTAACGCTTTTTGTAGTGGTGTGCCTGTTTTAATCCGAAAAATGCAAATATTTACGGTTCTATAATAAACCATTTATAAAAACATGAAAAGGTTCCGATTAGTTGTTTGCCTGGTGTTAGCAGGCTTTTTGGCCAGGGCACAGGTTACCAAAGCGCCTGCTTATCCGCTTATTACACACAATCCTTATTTCAGTATCTGGTCGTTCACAGATAATCTGAATGAATCTACCACCCATCACTGGACGGGCAAAGATCAATCGCTGCTGGGCCTCATTAAAGTCGACGGTACCGTTTACCGTTTTATGGGCAAGGAGCCGGTTGAATACAAAACCGTATTGGCCGCTGCCGACGAAAAACCTTATAACTGCAAGTATATCGAGACAGAACCTGCAAAAGATTGGGCAACAGCCAAATTTGATGACAGTAGTTGGAAAACAGGCACAGCACCTTTCAGTAACGATAAACAGGCTGCCAAAACCTTATGGACTGGCAGGGACATCTGGGTGCGCCGTACTTTTACATTGAATGATCTTAATTTTAATAAACTTTGGTTACGACTACACCATGATGACGAAGCCGAGGTTTACATCAATGGTAAAAAAGTATGTGAACAAGGCGGCGCCAATGGCGACCTGCAATATTTTACGCTTAGCGATGCAGCGGTAAGCTCGCTGAAAAAAGGTGAAAATGTACTGGCCTTACATTGTACCAATACCGGTGGTGGCGCCTGGTTGGATGCCGGACTGGCAGATGAGCTAAAACCAACTGGTCACGCCGCCCTTGAACTGGCAAAACAAAACAGCGTAACCTTAAATGCCACACAAACCATTTATAACTTTAAATGCGGTAAAGCCGACCTGCAATTGACTTTCACTTCGCCATTGCTGATGAATGATCTGAGCATTCTATCACGCCCGGTATCCTATATCAGCTATAAGGTAAAATCAAACGATGGCGCCGCACACGATGTAAAGGTGTACTTTGGTGCATCGGCAGATATCGCGCGTAATACACCGCAGCAGCCGGTAACCACACAGCAATACACATCAGGCACGCTGTCTGTTTTAAAAGCGGGTACTATAGAGCAGCCTATACTGCAAAAGAAAGGTGATGATCTGCGTATTGACTGGGGGTATATGTATGTGGCTGCGCCAAAATCAGCCAATGTACAACAATACGTAAGTACCGGTAAACAGGCTGTCGATTCATTTTTTAGCGGCGATAGTAAATCAACGGCAAAGGAGGGAACCAACCTGGTTTTAAACACGGTTATACCTTTTGGCAAAGTTGGCAAAACAGCCGTTGCCAAATTTGTGGAGCTGGGTTATGATGATATTACCCCGGTACAATACTTCCATACCAATTTAAAACCCTGGTGGCAAAATGCGCAAATCAAAACCATAGAACAGGTATTGGCCAAAGCAGCCACGGAATATCCTGCAGTGCTGCAAAAATGTGCCGCGTTTAATGCTTCCATGTATAAAGATGCTCAAAATGCCGGCGGTACGCCATATGCTAAACTATGCGTGCTGGCTTACAGGCAGGCTATCTCAGCTCATACACTGGTGAAAAGTCCGCAGGGAGAGATCTTATTCCTGTCGAAAGAGAATTTCAGTAATGGTTCTATCAATACGGTCGACGTAACTTACCCATCCGCGCCCTTATTCCTGCTTTATAACCCTAAGCTAATGGAGGGTATGTTGAATGGGATCTTCTATTTTAGCGAGACCGGTAAATTCGCCCATGATTTCGCTGCGCATGATCTGGGTACCTATCCTTTAGCCAACGGACAAACTTATGGCGAAGGCATGCCTGTGGAAGAATCGGGCAATATGCTGGCATTAACCGCGGCTATCGTAAGGGCCAATGGCAATAACCCGGCTTATGCCAAAAAGCATTGGAAAACACTAACCACCTGGACAAATTACCTGGCTAAAGAAGGTTTAGACCCGGCCAACCAATTATGTACGGATGATTTTGCCGGGCACCTGGCGCGTAATGCTAACTTGTCGGCCAAGGCTATTGTTGGGGTAGGCTGCTATGCCCATCTAGCCGAGTTGCTTGGTCAAAAGGATGTGGCTGCAAAATACAGGGCGATGGCAAAAGATATGGTTACCAAATGGATGAAAATGGCCGATGCTGGCGATCATTATTCGCTGGTGTTTGATAAAAAAGACACCTGGAGCCAGAAATATAATATTGTTTGGGATAAGATCCTTGGCCTAAACCTGTTCCCGCAATCGGTTTATGATCGTGAGATAAAGTTTTATCTGACCAAACAAAATCAATATGGTATACCATTGGATAGCCGTAAAACCTATACCAAAAGCGACTGGATCATCTGGACAGCTACTTTAGCCAAAAACAGGTCCGATTTTGAGGCATTGGTTAACCCGGTTTATAAATACGCTATGGAAACGCCAACCCGCGTACCGCTGAGCGACTGGCACGAAACTACCAATGGCAAACAAGTAGGTTTCCAGGCCCGCAGTGTGGTAGGCGGATACTATATCAAGCTATTACAGCAAAAATGGAGCGTTAAATAAAGCCTACCCAAACCCTCTCCGAAAGAGGGGCCAAATAAAAATACACGCGTCATTGCGAGGTACGAAGCAATCTCTATGCTGTACAGAGCAAACATGCATAGTTTACCTGCCTGTGTAGAGATTGCTTCGTACCTCGCAATGACGCTTTTTGTTTCTGGTTTAAATTTCCCCTCTACATCCCCGCAGGCACATCCCAGGTATCCGCATTAAATGCCGGGTTGATCTCGAAGCTATCATACTGGATAACGAGTTTTTTTATTCCCGATGTTACCACCTCATGAAAAGGGATCATGATACCCTGTACCGGGCGCAGATCTGACAACACGGATATAGACGTACGACCGAATGTTTTATTGGCCTCGGCTACCAGTTGGTTTTTATCGTTGATGGCAAAAATATAGTCGTTACCATCCAATTGGCATAAAACAGAGTAGGTGTTGTTCTTGAGCTTTTGCATATTCAGCACCTGCATCTGGTTAATGGCCGGTTTGCGTAAGCCCAGTAAGCCTGAATAAAATGTGCTTTTCATCTCCGCTATCCGGGCGGGCGGCATGGGGGCCTTTCTGCCGTTAAGCCATTGCCATCCATCGCCATTTTCTTCCTGTTCAACAGAAACCATTTTGCCGTTTTCCCAAAGCTCTATCCGTATCTTATTGCCGGGGATATCCACGTAAGATATCGCTTTTACACCCATAATAGTGGCCGAGTAACGCATTGTTTTAACCATGTCGAGCTTACCGCCGCCATGCAAGCTATTGGCCTTTAAAAGCAATGCTTTCGCGTCGGTATGATGGGGTATATCTGTAATTATAGTGCTTGTTTTGCCGGTTTCATTCATAGCAGTAGTAGTTTTAACAGATCCCGATCACCTATTAACTTTCCAGGATCGCCACTTGGTTTCCACACCAACTGATTTATAAAAAAGATGTATTCCAATTGCTGCACACAACCTTGAAAATACTAAAATGTCCTTTTCCCTCAAAAATTAAACCAGTATTACCTCATGTACCGGTAATCATAGCGTATTTTCATGTTCTATATGCTCGATGCGAGTTTCGCAAATACTAAAATTTGTATACTTTTATTGTTCAATGGAAACCAAAAACAATAAGAAAACCATCAGGGCCTGGGCCTTTTTTGATTGGGCCAATTCTGCTTACAACCTGGTCATCACCTCCACCATTTTTCCGGCTTATTATGTAGCTATAACCAAGGCTAATGGGGGCAGGGTAACCTTCTTCGGCAAAAGCTTTGTTAACACGGCGCTTTCTGATTATGCCTTGTCCGCAGCCTACCTGATCATTGTTTTACTATTGCCCATACTGTCGTCTATTGCCGATTATAAGGGGAATAAAAAGATCTTTATGCAGTTTTTTACGGCCATTGGGGCCTTAGCGTGCTGCGTACTTTATTTTTTCGACGTGAATCATATCGAACTGGGTATTATAGCCTTCGCGCTGGCTGCTATAGGCTACAGCGGCGGCTTTGTATTTTATAACTCCTACTTGCCCGAAATTGCTACGGTTGATATGCAGGACAAGGTAAGCGCCAAAGGTTTTACCTACGGCTATATCGGCAGCGTATTGCTGCAGCTTATTTGCTTTGTATTTGTGCTAAAACCGGAGTTGTTTGGCATAGTTGATGAAACATTCCCTGCCCGTTTGTCATTTTTACTGGTTGGCTTATGGTGGATGGGTTTCGCTCTCATTCCTTTCATCGTACTACCCAAGGGCAGCCCCAACGCGGTTAGTCACGACCATAACATCATTAAAGGTGGCTTTATAGAATTAGGAAAAGTTTGGAAAAAAGTGAAGACCATGCCCTTGCTCAAAAGATATCTTCCGGCGTTTTTCTTTTACTCCATGGGGGTACAAACCATTATGCTGGTGGCCACAGGTTTCGCGGCTAAAGAACTGCATATGCCCACGTCGGCACTCATAACAACCATTTTAATCATTCAGCTGGTGGCTATTGGCGGAGCTACTTTAATGTCGCGGTTATCTGGGAGATATGGCAACGTAAGAGTATTGATCGCCGTGGTGATCATTTGGATAGGCGTATGCGCTGCCGCTTATTTAACCAAAACAGCCACCGAGTTTTATGTGGTAGCGGCAGTGGTAGGTTTAGTGATGGGCGGCATCCAATCCATGTCGCGTTCCACCTACTCCAAATATTTACCCGAAAACATTACCGACACTGCATCGTTCTTCAGTTTCTATGACGTTACCGAAAAACTGGCCATCGTGGGCGGTGTGTTCAGTTTCGGCTTTTTTGAAGAACTAACCGGCAGTCCGCGTAATTCGGTGCTGGTACTGGCCATCTTTTTTATAATAGGTTTAATATTATTGTTTTCTTTGCTGTCGGCAGAAAAAAAGGTTAAGCAAAATGCGGAGCTTAGCGCCGTGTAATTTGGTGTAAGAGATGAAGATTGAGTTATTTGTACCCTGTTTTATTGATCAGTTATTCCCGGATACCGCTTTTAATACCGTAAAGGTGTTGGAAAAAGCAGGGTGTAAAGTAAGCTTTAACCCTAACCAAACCTGCTGCGGTCAGCCGGCATTTAATGCCGGTTTTTGGGACGAAGCCAAAGCCGTGGGCAGTAAATTTCTGAATGATTTTTCGGACGATAGCGTGATCGTAACTCCATCGGCTTCCTGTACCGGTATGGTTAAAAACTATTATAACGATCTGTTCACCAATACCGCGGTTCATAATAAATGCCGGGCCGTACAAGGCAATATCTACGAATTGTCGGATTTCCTGGTGAACATTCTGCAGTTCGATTATTTCGGTGCCGAGCTCGACGGCAAAGCCGTTTACCATGACAGTTGCGCCGCGTTGCGTGAATGCAAGATCAAGAATGAGCCCCGCCAGCTACTCTCCAAAGTATTGGGCCTGGAACTGCTTGATCTGAAAGACAACGAAACCTGCTGTGGTTTTGGTGGTACCTTCGCCGTTAAATTTGATGGTATCTCTACCGCTATGGCACAACAGAAAGTGGATAATGCCCTGGCTGTAGGAGCGGAGTACATTATCTCCACCGATGTCTCCTGCCTGCTGCATCTGCAAAGCTATATCGATAAAAATGGTCTTCCCATTAAAACCATGCACCTGGCCGATGTACTGACATTGGGTTGGGGGAATGTTTAGGTTTTGATTTCGTGATTTTCGATTCATTTAGTATCAATGGAGCAAGAGGTACATAAATCATATCTTGAAACAATTCCGGGTTTAAATAGTCATAATTACATGAAAAACTTAGTTGTAATCATGACAATCAGCCTTGTATTTGCCGGTGTGGTAAATGCAGCCAATTTAAGTCACATAAAAGCTATCGCGGGGCATATCACTTTAAAAGATAGCATTATCCGCAAAAGAATATTCATGGCGGAGTTTCCTGTTCGTAACGTTTCGAGTGTTGATGTTCGCGAGATCACATTTAAACCAAAACAAAAAACAGGCAGGCATCTGCATCCCATACCAGTGATGGGTTACATCGTTTCCGGAACTGTACTGTTTGAGGCAGATGGGCAGTCGGCCAGAGTTTTGCATACCGGCGATGCTTTTTATGAACCTGCCAATATAACTATTGAGCATTTTGATAATCAATCTGATACCGAACCTCTTAAATTTGTGGCCTATTACCTGCTTAACGGCGAAACAGAGTTAATCAAAATGCTGCCCGAAAAAACCGGTAAATAAATATTAATGAGAGTAATACCACCACCCCAACCCGGAGAATACCCACCGTATGCCATTATGTATATGAAACTATTACCCGTGGATGCTTTTATATTAAAGCACCTGCAGGATAATTTTGATATGGTGAAGCAGTTGGTCTGTTCGTTGCCCGAAGATGTCTTATATCATCGCTATGCCCCCGGTAAATGGAGCATAAAAGAAACACTGGTACATATTATTGACGATGAACGTATTTTCGCTTATCGTGCCCTGCGCTTTGCCCGTAACGAAAAAAACAACCTTATCGGTTTTGACCAGGATGCCTACGCGCTTTATTCCGAAGCCGACAGCCGGTCGCTGGATAATATTTTTGAAGAATATGAGGCTGTAAGGCGGGCAACTATCGCTTTATTTAATGGCCTGCCCGATAATGCTTTTGACCGAATGGGGCATGGCACAGGTACCGCCAATGACGCAACAGTAAGAGCTCTCGCTTACCACATTGCCGGGCACGAGTTGCATCATATCAACCTAATTAAAGAGAAGTATCTGCAAGCAGGATCTTAAAAAGTATTAATTTTTGAAGCAGGCTTGAACTTGCAGGCAAATACTCCACTGTTTAACTTCCGGCGAAAGGTGTACCGAAGATGCCAACAGCAAGTTCCAGCCAAACAAGGACGAGTGCTGTCAGAACCATCGCGCAGGCAGCTATACGGTATTCTGTCTTTTTTACCTTCCTCATCACAAGCTCGCACATCAATCCCGTGCCGAGCAGTAATACAGCGGCCACAATAAAGTCAGGAAATGACCATTTCACTTCGTTTGTAAATTGCATAGCTATCAATGGTATCATCAATAAAAGCACAACTGTGAGTATAATGCCAAGAAGCCGTTTGTTTTTGGTGATCATCATGTTAGGTTTTAAATAGTAGCACAAATATAGCATAAAGTACTTTGTAATTCAAAGTCAAATATTGAAAATATCTTATCATCGTTTATTTGCCCATTCAGGCGTTTTCGCTTCAATGATATTTTACTTTTTGATGCAGTAATTGTAAGCGGGTAGGATAGTTGAAATTTGCTGGTCTGCTCCGGATTTCGTATCTTTATATGAATAACGGCCCGCTGCTCTTTTATCAGAGTAGCGGGCTGTTTAGTTAAGGTCAAATTAAGACCAAAAAACGACCATTTTTTACATAGTTATTTGATTATCAATTGTTTAATACTTTTTAAACCTTTCAAAACCCATCAAAAATTTGTTAAAAAGTGTTAAAATGGTGTTAAAATTTAGTTAAAACGCATAAAAACGAAACCCTTTTACCCTGTTTTTGACTAAAAAAGTGTTAAAATTTAAGGTTTAAAAAGTTTTTGAAAGGGGGAGTGGATTTTGAAAATCTAAATCAAAATAAAATCTTAATTTAGCGCCACAAAAATAAAGATCACTTTGTAGGTGATCGGCAAACGTAATTTTATAAAAATTTAAATCATAGTTGTAGATGATTAGTATTA
>Ga0207671_10002232_pt1 | contig 20992 bp, 17 predicted proteins | sample KBSC24metaG_FD_184352 | JGI IMG/M metagenome (GOLD analysis project Ga0207671, IMG submission 184352) | Corn rhizosphere microbial communities from Kellogg Biological Station, Michigan, USA - KBS C2-4 metaG (SPAdes) (version 2) | ecosystem: Host-associated > Plants > Roots > Rhizosphere > Soil... | reverse complement strand
TTCGTGCTCTGGTCGGCAATCAGGCCGGATCAGGTGAGGACTGTCCTGCCGCGGTCTGGCGGTCGGGTCGCGTGCGGCGGGGCCGTTCGTGCTCTGGTCGGCAATCAGGCCGCAGCCGGTGGCTCCAGCGGCAGCACCAACTCGAACACCGTCCGCCCCGGCACGGACCGCACTCCGACCCGCCCGCCATGCGCCTCGGCGATCGCGCGCGTGATGGCCAGTCCCAGACCGGTGCTGCCGGACGCGCGCGAGCGCGCCGGATCGCCGCGTGTGAACCGGTCGAAGACCCGCTCGGCGAGCTCCGGCGCCAGTCCCGGGCCGCTGTCCTCGACCGTCAGCCGGACCCGGCTGGGGTACTCGGTGATGCCGACCGTGATGAGGGTCCCGGCCGGGGTGTGGACCCGCGCGTTGGCCACGAAGTTCGCCACGGCCTGGGCCAGCCGGTGCGGGTCGCCGGGGACTGTGACCGGGTCCGTGGGCAGGTCGAGCCGCCAGGCGTGAACCGTCGGCGCCTCGCCCTGGTGCTGGCCCTGGTCCTGGCCCTGGCCCTGGACCTCGCCGCTCGTCGCCGCGCGGTCGGCGGCCTGCGCGTCGTCAACGGCGTTCAGGACCAGCAGCGTCAGGTCGACCTCCTTGCGCTCCAGCGGCCGGCCCGCGTCCAGGCGTGCGAGCAGCAGCAGGTCGTCGACGATCGTGCCCATGCGCCGGGACTCGGCCTCGATGCGGGTCAGCGCGTGGCGCGCGTCGTGGGGCACTTCGCCGCCGCGCCGCAGGACCAGCTCTGCGTGGCCGCGCACGGCCGCCAGCGGAGTGCGCAGCTCATGGCCGGCGTCGGCGGCGAAGTCGCGCAGCCGGCGCTCGACGGCATGGCGGCGGGCCAGCGCGTCCTCGACGTGGCCCAGCATCCGGTTCAGCGAGGCGCCGACCCGGCCCACCTCGTCGTTGCGGTCGGCGTCCGGGACCCGCACGTCCAGCGCCACCTCGCCGCTGGCCAGGGACAGGGTGCTGACCCGTTCGGCGGTCGTGGCGACCCGGTCCAGCGGCCGAAGCGCCAGCCGCACCCACGCCGCCCCGCCGATCGCGGCGACGACCACGGCGCCGGCGAACAGCGCGAGCTCGGCCATCGCCAGCTCCCGCACCGTCGCCGAGACCTGGGACAGCGGCAGGCCGGTGATCAGCACGTCGCCGTCGAGTCCGCCGACCGAGCGCAGCCGGTACTCGCCGAGCGAGGACAGCCGGACGGTGTGCGGGGAGCCGTCCATCGGCAGGGACAGCACGGCCCGGGAGTCGTCCGCGCTCAGGTGCACCTGGCCGGTGTTCGACCCGGTCACGCTGGTGCCGTCGATCACACCGACCTGGGTGATCACTCCCTGGGCGGCGCGCGCGCCGAAGGTGCCCAGCGTCTGCCCGCGGGTGTCGGCGTCCATGCTCTGGACCAGGCCGTGCTCCAGGCTCTGCGCGTAGCGCGGCCCGGCGGCCGTCAACTGCTGGTCCAGCCGCGTCACGAGGAACCCGCGCAGCAGGGCCGTGGTGCCGAACCCGACGCCGGCGAAGATCGCCGCGAGCAGCACCACCAGCCCGAGCGTCAGCTGTCCGCGCAGGGTCCGGGGCCGCAGCCGGCTCATCGGCGGCGCCCGTTCATCGGCGGCGCCGGTTCATCGCCGGACCGGGGTCACGGCGCGGCGGCCTTGATCACGTAGCCCGCGCCGCGCACGGTGTGGATCATCGCCGGGCGGCCGGCGTCGACCTTCTTGCGCAGGTAGCTGATGTAGAGCTCCACGACGTGCGCCTGCCCGCCGTAGTCGTAGGACCACACCTCGGCCAGGATCTGGGACTTGCTCAGCACCTGGCGCGGGTGCCGCATCAGGAACCACAGCAGCGAGAACTCCTTCGGGCTCAGTTCGATCGGCTCGCCGCCGCGGGTCACCTCCCGGGCCGCCTCGTCCAGCACCAGGTCGCCGACCACCAGGCAGTCCGGGCTCGCCACCCGGCCGGCCCGCCCGCGCGCCGTCCGCCGCACCAGACTACGCAGCCGCACGACCACCTCGTCCAGGCTGAACGGCTTGGCCACGTAGTCGTCGCCGCCGGCTGCGATGCCGGCGATGCGGTCCTCCACCGCGTCGCGCGCGGTGAGAAAGAGCACACGCACCTCCGGGCGGGAGGTGTGGATGCGCCGCATGACCTCCATACCGTCCATGTCGGGCAGCATCATGTCCAGGACCACGGCGTCCGGCTGGTAGGTCGCCGCGGCCGAGACCGCCTCGCGGCCGTCGTGCGCGCCGACGGCGTCCCAGCCCTCGTGCCGCAGCGCGCCGCAGACCACCTCCACCAGGTCCGGCTCGTCGTCGACGACCAGGAAGCGCCAGGGCTCGGCCGGGTTCGCGATATTCGCAGGCATGGCGGCCATCGTCCCCATCCAGCGTGAAGATTGGCTAAGGATTCCCGGAGAACGCCCGGGGTTCTGAGGAAACTCAAAGGTACTGCTGTTTACCTCGGTCCTATGAGCACGACCGCACTGCCCCGCGACACGGCGCCGACCGGCGCGAAGACGTCGCCGGAGGCCGTTCCCCGGCTGGCCCTGGCGCTGATGGCGGCCGGCGCCGCCGCAGTCCTGGCCGCCTGGTGGCACGCCACGCCCAGCGTCGTCGGCGCCGCCGGCTGGCTGGACGGCGCCGGCCGCATCACCGGCCTGCTCGCCGGCTACCTGGCGCCGGTCCTGCTGCTGCTCATGGCGCGGATCCCGGTGCTGGAGCACCGCGTGGGCAGCGACCGGCTGGCGCGCTGGCACGCGCTGTGCGGGCGGTACATGGTGTTCCTGGTCAGTGCGCACGTCGTCACGATCATCTGGGGCTACGCCCTCACCGACGGCAAGGGCGTGGTATCCGAGGGTGTGGACATCGTCTTCCATTATCCGGAGATGATCAAGGGCACACTGGCGACGCTGCTGCTGTTCGGGACCGGCATCGTCTCGGCGCGGGCGGCGCGCCGGAGGATGAGCTACGAGACCTGGTACTACCTGCACCTGGCCACCTATCTGGCGATCGCATTGGCGTTCAGCCACCAGATCGTCAACGGCGCGGACTTGTCGGTGCAGCCGGAGCAGACGCTGTGGAGCGCGTACTACGTGCTGGCCGCGCTGACGCTCGGCTGGTACCGGCTGTGGATGCCCTATGTGCGCGACCGGCGGCACAAGCTGCGGGTCCACTCGGTGGTGCAGGAGGGGCCGGGGATCTCCTCGGTGGTTCTGCAGGGCGAGCGGCTGGACGACCTGAAAGCGCTGCCCGGCCAGTTCTTCCGGCTCCAGTTCCAGACGCGGAAGCTGCGGTGGGTGGCCAATCCCTACTCGCTGTCCGCCGCGCCGCACCCGAACTACCTGCGGTTCACGGTCAAGAACCTCGGCGACCACAGCGGGGCGGTCGCCAAGCTGCGGCCCGGGACGAAGGTGCGGGCCGAGGGGCCGTACGGGGCGTTCACGGAGGGCAAGGCGCGGTCGCCGCAGGTGCTGCTGATCGCGGCGGGAGTCGGGATCACGCCGGTGCGGGCCCTGTTCGAGACGCTTCCGGGGCGGCTGACGCTGCTCTACCGGGCCGGGAGCGATCGGGAGATCATCTTCCGGCGCGAACTGGAGGACATCGCCCGCGACCGCCGGGCAAGGCTGGTGTACTTGGTCGGCAGCCGCCGTCGGCACGACAAGACGCTCACCCCGCGCGGGTTGATGAATCTGGTGCCGGATCTGAAGGCGCACGACGTGTATCTGTGCGGGCCGGAGCCGATGCAGCGGGCGGTGATCGCGGCGCTGCGGGGGGCCGGCGTGCCGGGGTCCCGCATTCACCATGAGTCGTTCGAGTTTTAGAGCTCCAGAGCTTTAGGAAGGCTGTTCCATGCGACGAGCGATCGTCACCGGCACCGCGACCGTTTCCGGGGTCGTCCTGCTGCTCGGTCTGAAGCCGCACAGCACCGCGCCGCTTGCTGCCAAGGGGGCGGACAACAAGTTCTCGATCACTCAGTCGGATGCGGGTGGTCAGGGGAGTCAGGACGGTCAGGGCGGTCAGGCGAGCGGTCAGCCGAGTACCGGGTCATCGCAGCCGGGCTCCGCGCCGAGTTCGTCTGCCCCGAACACGTCTGCGCCGAGCACGTCCGCCGCGCCGAAGTCCGGTGCGCCCTCCACATCCGCGGCCGCGCCTCCCGCCAGCGCGGCCAAGACCGTCACCGGCGACGCCGCGCAGACCCGCTACGGGCCGGTGCAGCTCCAGGTCACCTTCAGCGGCAAGAAGATCACCAAGATCCAGGTGCTCGAGTACCCCACCGAGTCCGGCCGCGACCAGGAGATCAACAGCTACGCGATACCGCAGCTGAACCAGCAGGCGATGAGCGCCCAGAGCGCGAACATCGACGGCGTCTCGGGCGCGACGTACACCAGTGAGGGGTACCAGCAGTCGCTGCAGAGCGCGATCGACAAGGCGGGTGCGTGAGCGTTCGGCACGTCGAGGAGGCGATGGGCACCGTCTTCTCGATCGTCGCCGACGAAGGCGAGGGCATCCCGGCAGCGGTGGCCCGGCTGCACGCGCTGGACGCGAAGTTCTCGACGTACCGCGACGACAGCCCGATCAGCCGCATGGCCCGCGGCGAGCCGGTGGAGCGCGACCCGGAGGTCGCCGAGGTCCTGCGGCGCTGCGCGGAGGTCGAGGCCGAGACGGACGGCGCCTTCACGGCGTACCCGGCGGGCCGCCTGGACCCGAGCGGCTGGGTCAAGGGCTGGGCGATCGAGGAGGTCGACCGGCTGCTCACGGCGGCGGGCTCGCGCGACCACCTGATCGTCGGCGGCGGCGACGTCCAGGCACGAGGCGAGGCCGAGCTGGGACGCCCCTGGACCGTCGGCGTCGCGGATCCCCTGCACCCGGACCGCTACCGCGTACTGGTGTCGGGCCGCGACTTCGCCGTCGCCACCTCCGGAACGGCGGAACGCGGAGCGCACATCATCGACCCGGCGACCGCGGAGCCGGCGACCGGCTTCGCCTCGGTGACGCTGATCGGGACACGGATCGCGCACACGGACGCCTTCGCGACCGCGGTCTTCGCGATGGGACCCGAGCGCGGACTGGAGTGGGCCGAGGCGCGGGAGGGGATCGAGGCTTACGCGGTGCTGCCGGACGGGACGACGGTCGAGACGTCGGGGTTCGCGCGCTTTCTGGCGGGGTGAGGCGCGGGCTGCTTTTCGCTGCCGGACGCGGCCTGGCCGGTCGGCATCAACCGGCGAGACCGCTCAGGGGACGGACGACTTCCCCGCCCACTGTGCGCCGCCGATCCACAAAGCGCGGCGCACAGTGGCGAGGGGTTCCCAGCTCTGTGTGGACATCGCTGAGACTGTAGCCGAGGCCTGATGCCCGAGGCCTGATGCCCGAGGCTTGATGCCCGAGGCTTGATGCCCGAGGCTTGATGCCCGAGGCTTGATGCCCGAGGCTTGATGCCCGAGCTCCGTCAGATCAGCCGTGCCTCGCCGGCCAGCATCTCCAGCAGACGCTCGGGATCCCCGATCCGCTCGGGCAGCCCGTGCATGAGGAACCACTTGGCGACGTTGTGCACGTCCCGCGCCAGGAACTCGCGTCCGTTCGGGTTCACCACCACGTCCACCACCTGCGGCAGGTCGATCAGAACCAGCCGGCCGTGGTGCACCAGGATGTTGTACGGCGACAAGTCGCCGTGCGTCTGGCCGCGTTCGGCCAGCACCAGCAGCGCCGAGACCAACTGCTCCCACAGGTCCTGCAGCTCGTCCGGCTCCGGACGCATCTGCGCCAGACGCGGTGCGGCCGTGCCGTCCGGTTCGCCGATGAACTCCATCAGCAGCTCCGTCCCGTACAGCTGCACCGGATACGGCACCGGCACTCCGGCGAGCCACAGGTCGCTGAGCGCCCCGAACTCCGCGATCGCCCACTGCTGGGCGATCAGGTTCATGCCGAAAGCGGTGCGGCCCTCGATGGCGCGCATGTCGCGGGTACGGCGCAGCCGGCGGCCTTCGAGGTAGCCGGCGTCGCGGTGGAAGGATCGGTGTTCGTTGGAGCGGTAGCGCTTGGCGGCCATGGTGACCTCCGCGCCGGTTTCGGGAAAGACTCGGCGCAGCAGGAAGACGTCCGCTTCCTTGCCGGTCTTCAGGACGCCGAGCTCGTGGTCGCACGCGCCCTGCTCGGTGATGACCCACTCCGGCAGCGGCTCGGGGCCGTGCCCGGCGTCGATCCAGTTGGACCAGCGATCGCCCTCCGGCGGCGCCATGTCCTGGTTCTCCCGCTCGATGGCGAGACGGGCCTTCTCCTCCAGCGTGAGGCGGCCCTTGCGGTTCGGGGTGGCGAGGGACTCATCGACCCGGCGCCGCATGCGCTGCGGGCGCGCGGAGGTGTCGTCGAACTCGGCGTAGTCGTCCTCGAAGTCGTCGAGGCTGTCGGAACCGTCGTTCAGGTACTGCGAGTGCTTGGGCACTGTGGTGTTCTCCATGAAGAAAGGAGGGAAAAGACACGGGATTCCGCGCGCGCGGCAATGACGGCAGACGTCACTGTCCTCACCCCCTTCTGGGAGAACCGGCTCGGCGATCACAGCGATCGGCGATGCGCACGACCTTCGCACGGTCGCGGGCAGGGCGCAACTGATTATTCGGGCGCCGCTACGATCAGAGCGTGAGCGCAGGTGAGGACACGGACGACGCCCCCGGCGCCGCGAGTGCCCCCGGCGCCGTCCGCTGGGTCCGCGCCGCGCAACGCGGCGATGCCCTGGCGATGACCCGCCTCCTGGACGAGCTGACCCCCTACGTCGGCCGCCTCTGCGCCCCGATCGCGCTCGCCGACGGCCCGGACGCCGCGCAGGAGGCCCTGATCGCGGTGTTCCAGAACCTGCACACGCTGCGCGAACCGGCCGCCTTGTACGGCTGGGTGCGCCGCATCGCGGTGCGGGAGGCGATCCGCGTCGCCCAGCGCAGAGCACGCCAGCAGCCGGCCGAGCTCGCCGAGATCCCGGCGCCGGGCAGCCCGGAGCTGGCGGTGGACGTCCGCGACGTGCTGGACCGGCTGTCGCCGGAACACCGTGCCATCCTGATGTTGCGCGAGGTGGAGGGTTTGGACGAGAGAGCAGCCGCGGAGGTGCTGGAGGTGTCGGCGGGGACGGCGAAGTCGCGGCTCAGCCGGGCCAAGGCGGCGTTCCGGAAGCAGTGGACGTCATGAGCGCGGACAACGGCCATGACGCGAGCGGCCCGAGCGGCCCGAGCAGCCCGAGCGGCCCGAGCGGCCCGAGCAGCCCGAGCAGCCCGAGCGGCGCCGGTTGCACCGGCGGCTGGCCCGTCGCGGACCTCGACCCGGTGCGCCGCATGCGCGTCCTGGCCTCCGGGCTGACAGCCGGCGCCTACGGCGAGCTCCGCATCGAAGCACCCTTCGACCGCGTCTGGTCCTACCTGGCCGACCTGGACCACAGCATCCCCGACCTGATCGGCTTCATCCGCCGCTTCGAACTCGCCGCCGACGGCACGGCCGTCGCCACCGGGCTGCTCGGCAACCGGGGACGTTTCGACGTCGACCTGCGCGACGGCTGGTGCGTCATGCAGGACCGGTTCGTCGTCGGCGGCTTCGCAGCCGTCGCGAACGGCGAAGCGACACTGCTCGCGGGCTGCGGCGCCGTCCGCACCCCCGGCCTCCGCAGAGCCGTCCCGCTCCTGTTCGGAGAACGCGCCGTGCTGCGCACCCTCGGCAAGGTGCGCAGCCACGTCCAGGGTTCCGGCGGCTAGTAGACCCGGTCGTCCAGCGGCAACGGCATCGCTTCACAGACAGCTGATGTCGGCACGCCGCCGTGGACCAAGTAGTCGTTCACATGCGCGTCCACACACGCGTTCCCCGCGTCATACGCGATGTGGTTCCCAGCACCTCGCACGAACACCATGGCCTGATGCGACTCCCGCGCGTCTTCGAGCGCGCCTTCTAGGGGAGTCGCCGGATCGTACTGGTCCTGCACCATCAGCATCGCGGGCAGGTTGTCCGCACCGGGGTGCACAGGATGTTGCGACGTGTACGGATAGAACGCGCACGGCTCCTCGGTGGACTCCGCGCCGACCAGCGGATACTCGGCGCCGAGCCGGTCGCCCTCGGCCACCCAGTACGCGGGATCGTGCGGCCACGGCGTGTCCCCGCACGTCACGGCCCAATACGCGCCGCTGTTCGCCTTGCCGGTCGGCGTCCGCACCGCCGGGAGCAGCTTCGTGGCCTGAGTCGGGTCGGCTCGCAGCGCCTTGAGAACACCGGCCCACTGCGGCCAGCCGTCCGAGTTGTACAGCGCCTGCGCCTGGAGCAGGTCCAGCGAGCTGGCGCGGCCCTGGGCCGCCACCGCGGCGCGCAGCGCGTCGTAGCCCGCCTGGGCCTGCTGCGCGGTCGTGCCGAAGCCGTAGAGGTCGTCGTGGCGCGCGAGCCAGGGCAGGAACTGCACCTCGAACCGGCGGTCGAAGCCCTTCGCCCAGGCGTCGACATAGTCGTCCTTGATGGTCCGGCGCCAGTCCATGTTCGAGTCCAGGACGAAGCGGTCGGCGCGGGACCGGAACGTCGCGGCGTACCAGGCGCCGAGCCACGTGCCGTAGGAGAAGCCGAGGTAGTTGGCCTTCGGCTCGCCGAGGAGCGCGCGGATGAGGTCCATGTCGCGGACCGTCTGGTCGGTGGTGATGTACGGCGCCAGCGGGGCCGCCCCGCAGCTCCGGCCGACCAGGCGTGCGTCGGCGAGTTGCTGCGCGGTGTTCGCGGGGGAGCGGTCGCGCTCGTCGGAGACCGGCGTGTACTGGGACCAGTCGATGCCGCAGTCGAGCGCGGTCGAGGGCGCGACGCCGCGCGGGGCGAAGCCGATGATGTCGTAGGCGGAGAGCAGGGCCGGCTGGGACTTCGCGGTCTTCGTCGCCAGGGTGGAGCCGTCGCTGCCCGGCCCGCCCGGGTCGACCATCAGGATGCCGCGGCGGGCTGCGCCGCCGGTGCTGGCGACCTTGGTGACGCGGATGCTGATGGTGCCCTTGGACGGGTCGTACCAGTCCAGGGGGACAGTGACGTCGGCGCAATACGTGACCGGGTACTGACTCCAGTCGGTACCGCCGGGCGTCGGATGCGCGTACCAGTCGCAGACCTGCCAGTCGACGTGCTGGGAATCGAGCCCGGTCGCCGACGCGGGGGCGACCGCGGCGGAGACCAGGGTCAGACACGACACGCCGATGAACGTCGAACGCAGGGCTTTGCTACGGATCATGGACTCACCATAGGAGAGGGCGATCATGCGGCGGATCGCCTGGCGGAGTGAGATCCGCGCGTTTTCATCCCCCGCTCGGGGGAGTGTCGAGAACCCGGAACCGGCTCCGTCCCAGGGGTGAGAACGCGCCGAGCACACCGACCGAACCACACCGACGAGGAGCGAACACCATGGAGCAGCACGAGATCACCGAGATCCTGGACCGCCCGATCAGCCGCGAGTTGCTGGCGCGCGACGTGACCCGCCTGGCGTACGTGGCCAAGGACGGCACCCCGCGCAACGTCCCGATCGCGTTCACCTGGAACGGTTCGCAGATCGTCCTGTGCACCACCAAGAACGCCCCGAAGCTCCCCTCCCTGCGGGCGAACCCACAGGTCGCGCTGACCATCGACACCGAGGTCCACCCGCCGAAGATCCTGCTGCTGCGCGGCAGCGCGGAGCTGGACCCGGTCGACGACATCCCGGAGGAGTTCCTGCAGATGAACGGGACCTACGAGATGACGGCCGAGCAGCGCGTCGAGTGGGAGGCGGAGGTGCGCTCGCTGTACCACGACGGGATGGTGCGCATCGTGATCACGCCGACGTGGGCGAAGCTGATCGACTTCGAGACCACGCTGCCGAGCGCGGTCGAGGAGCTGGCGAAGCAGCGCGCCGAGCGGGCTGCCGCGGCGGCGGCGACCGATGACACCGCGGCTGAGCAGCAGGGCGAGTGAGCGCGGTGGGGCCAGCGGCCCGGCGCCGACGGCCCCGAAGCCGTCGGCGCCTCGCATCAGCCGAGGAAATACACCAGGGCCTCCGCCACCTCCGCGGGCCGCTCCTCCGGCAGCAGATGCCCGCCGCCCGGCAGCACCACGACCCTGAGATCGTCGGCATGCCGCTCGCCGCCCTCCAGCACGGCCGGCGGAATCACCACATCGTGCTCCCCGCCGATGATCAGCGTCGGAACGCTCAGCCGCGCCTTCCGGTAGCGGCCCAGCGGATGCCCGAAGATCTCGCGCCAGACGTACGCCGCGTGCATTTGCTCCCCGGCACGGGTCCGCGCCGGATCGCGCAACAGGTCCGTATAGACCCGCAAATCCTCGCGCTCCCATAGCGCGGGATCGCCCGACCAGTGCCTGAGCAGGAACGCGGCGAACCCGGTGTGCCGCAGCACCAGCCGCCCGATCGGCGGATGCTCGAGGAGCGCCGTGTGCCACATCCGCCACAGGTTCGGCAGCACCCGCCGGTGCACCGGCCACAGATGTGTCATGTTCACCGAAACCAGGGCACTGACCCGCTCCGGATGCCGCACGGCCGCCGCGAACGCGACCCAGGCGCCCCAGTCGTGGCCGACGATCGCGGCCTTCTCGATCCCGAGTTCGTCGAGGACGGCGATCACGTCCTCGGCCAGGTTCCCCGTGCTGTATCCGTGCTTCGGCGCCTCCGACCAGCCGAAGCCGCGCAGGTCCAGGGCAAGGACGCGGTATGCGCCGAGATGCGGCAGGACGTGCCGCCAGACGTACCAGTGCTGCGGGAAGCCGTGCAGCAGCACCACGGGCTCGCGGTCGGTGGATCCTGTTTCCTCGGCAGGCACAGTTTCGGCGATGTGGAACCGCACCCCGCGTGCGGTCACATATCTGTGGCTGATCCGATGAGTGGCTTCGCCGATCGCGGGCAACGGGAAAACGGACACGGGTGGCTCCTCCAGTTTCGACTGCGGTGGATGCTGTCGAAAGTGGTGAGGAGCCACCCGGTCTATACGTTCCCTGTGATCACACCGCCAAGTATGTGAGGTGTGTCACTTCACTCTGTCGTGCTAACAGCGCTACTTGGCGAGCCCGAACACGTTGACCAACTGCCCGTCGGCGGTGTCGCCGTCCAGCGACCAGGTCATGTCGCCGCGCAGTCCGGCGAGCTTGATGAACCAGACCTTCTGCTGGATGCTCTGCGCGTCGTCGAACGTCCAGAAGGTCTTGCTCACCGGGTCGTACTTGTACGCGGCGCCGGAGAACGGGTCGTGGTGGACGGTCCCGGGCTGCGCCGCGATCTGGTTGTACTGGACGTCCGCCGCCACGCCGGTGGCCGGCTGGAACTCGCCGTCGCCCTTCGGCCCCGGGGCCACGCCGGTCCAGCCGTGCGCGTAGAACGGGATCGAGATGGCGATCTTGTTCGGGCTGGCGCCCTGGCGCAGGTAGTTCGCCACGACCTCCACCGTCGAGATCTCGCCGTTGTCCGGGTACGGGTTGCCCGGGGTGGGGCGCGGAGCCGGGTCGAACGGCGAGGGGAACAGGTTGGACTGGGACTCCGTCGGGCCGGTGGTCTCCCACGGGCCGTGGAAGTCGAACGTCATGACGTTCATCCAGTCCACGATCCGCGACACCGGGCCGACCTCGATGTGCGAGACCTTCTCCGGGCCGGACGGGGTGTCGGCGGTGAGCAGGTAGTGCTTGCCGTCAGCTGAACCCTGAGCGTTCAGCTGGCTGCGCAGTTCCTGGAGCAGCAGTGTGAAGTTGTGCGTGTCCTGGGGTCCGTGCGGGTTGCCGTTGCCGACCTCGTCCGGGTACTCCCAGTCGATCGCGATGCCGTCGAAGATCCCGGCGGCCGCGCCCGGCGCGACGCCCGGCAGGTTGCCCTTGATGTACATGTCGATGCAGGACTGAGCGAACTTGGCGCGGCTTTCAGGGGTGGCCGCGGCAGCGGAGAAGTTGGTGGACTCCGACCAGCCGCCGACCGACATCACGATCTTCAGCTTCGGATAGGCCTTCTTCAGCTCGCGCAGCTGGTTGAAGTTCCCCGCGATCGCCTGCGCGCCGGAGTCTGCGGTGCCGTCGACGGAGTTCGCGGCGTCCACCGGCTTCTGCCAGTCGGCCCAGGAGTCGGCGCTGGAGCAGGTGCCGTCGGCGGCGATGTTGGAGAACGCGTAGTCGATTTCCGTGAGCTTGTTCACCGCGCCGGAGGTGATCAGGTTCTTCTCATAGAACCCCGAGTAGATCCCCCACTGGGTGAAGTAACCGACGGAGACCTTTCCGTTGTTGTCATGGGACTGTGCGGCTGTGTCGGGCTGTGAAGCAGGGGCGGCGCTGCCGGGGGTGGCCAGTGCCGGGGACGCGGCGGCGACCGGGATGATCGCCAGGCTCAGGACGGCGGCCGCCGCGAGTGCGGTGCGGCGCGGTCGGTGGGGCTGGGAGGGGAGGCTCATGGGGCTCCTCTATGGGACGGAATTTGTCTAGACCAGCGGTGGCGAGCGCCATGCTCCTCGCCGCCGCCCCTGTGGTCAAGCCCTCGTAAGGGCTTCTTTGCCTTTCGCTGACCTGCGAGGCAATGACCATGGTCTATGCCAGTAGGTCTAGACCTTGGTCTAGACCTCACCCTTGACAGGCCCCGATGACGGCGGTACTTCTTCCCTACAACCCGATCCGTCTGGTGCGGCGCCGCTCTCCGGATCAGCTCCATGCGCAATCGCTTTCCCCACGGTTTCCCTCCCGTTTCTCCCGCCACAGGAGCGTGCGTAACGAATGAGAGCGTCACGAAGCGCTATAAGTAACAAACACAGCGCTATAAGCAATAAGCACAGATCAGCTTTGACCGCGGTGCTCGCCTCCGCGGTCATCGTCGCGGGTGCCTCGGCCGCCATCGGCGCCGGGACGTCCAGCACCCCCGCCGCGACCCGGAGCAACACCACCGGGGCCGCGGCGACGTCCGGCGGTCTGAAGGTGGCCTACTACGACCAGTGGTCCATCTACCAGAACGCCTACTACTTGAAGAACGTCGATCAGTCCGGTGCGGCGAGCAAGCTGAACTACCTGATCTACGACTTCGAGAACATCGACCCGAGCAACCTGACCTGTTTCGAGGCCACCAAGGCCACGGATCCGGACCCGGCCGGCGAGAACGACCCGAACGCCGGTGACGGCGCCGAGGACCAGTTCGCCGACTACCAGAAGTCCTTCGACTCCACGATCAGCGTCGACGGGACCTCCGACGTCTACAACCAGCCCATCGCCGGCAACTTCCACCAGCTTCAGGAGCTGAAGAAGAAGAACCCGAACCTCAAGGTTCTGCTGTCGATCGGCGGCTGGACGTACTCCAAGTACTTCTCCGACGTGGCCGCCACCTCGGCCTCGCGGCAGAAGTTCGTGTCCAGCTGCATCAACATGTTCATCAAGGGCAACATCCCGGCCTCCGGCGGCTACGGCGGCAACGGCACCGCGGCCGGCATCTTCGACGGGTTCGACATCGACTGGGAGTATCCGGCATCCACCGCCGGGCACCTCGGCAACCACGAGTCCGCCGCGGACAAGGCCAACTACACGGCGCTGCTGCAGGAGTTCCGGACCGAGCTGAACGCTCAGGGGTCAGCTGACGGAAAGACTTATGCGCTGTCCGCTGCTTTGCCTTCAGGACAAGAAAAGATCGCGGCCGGCATCGAGACGCAGAACATCGGCAACATCCTGACGTTCGGCGACGCGATGACGTACGACATGCACGGCGCCTGGGACGCGACCGGGCCGACGAACCACCAGGCCCCGATCTACAGCGACCCGAACGACCCGATGAGCAACGTCCCGCCGGGCAACGCCAAGTACAACCTCGACGAGGCGGTCAAGGCGTACACGGTCGGCGATCCCTCATACGGGATCCCGGGCGGGTTCCCGGCCGGCAAGCTGACCGTCGGCGTCCCGTTCTACTACCGGGGCTGGACGGGAGTCACCGCGGGCTCGGCCCACGGCCTGTTCCAGCCGGCGACCGGGGCCGCGGCGGGCGCGGCGGACTCCGGGAACGTGCCGGGCATCCAGATGTACAAGGAACTGACGGGGATCGTGAACAACCCCGCGGACACCTACTGGGACCCGGTGGCCGAGGCTGCGTACTTCTACGACGGCACCAACTTCTGGTCCGGCGAGGACGCGCAGTCGATCCAGGCCAAGGCCGACTACCTGCACTGCAACGGCCTCGGCGGGGCGATGATGTTCTCGCTGTACGACCTGGACTCCGGCAACACGCTGTTCAACGACACGGTCAACGACGTCAACGGATCGGCGGCCTCGTGCCCGACCGGCCCGCCGCCCACGTCGTCGCCGTCGACCACGCCGACCACCACGCCGACGACGCCCAGCACGACGCCGACCACCACGCCCACGACGCCGACCTCCTCGTCGTCGTCCTCGGCGCCCGGCGGCAACTGCGGCGCGGCGGCCTGGAGCGCGACGACCGCTTACAACGGCGGCGCGGTGGTGTCGTACAACGGCCACACCTGGACCGCCAAGTGGTGGACCCAGGGCGACATCCCCGGCAACAACTCGCAGGGGGTGTGGACGGACAACGGCGCCTGCAGCGGCGGGACCAGCACTCCGCCCCCGCCGCCTCCGGGCACCTGCACGCTGCCGGTGTGGAGTTCCACGAACGCTTACAGCGGTGGGGCGGTGGTCCAGTACGGGTCGCCGGCGCACAAGTGGACCGCCAAGTGGTGGACGCAGGGCGACGTCCCCGGCAGCAACTCGCAGGGTGTGTGGACCGACGGCGGAGCCTGCACCAGCTGATCCAGCGCTGATGCGGCTGTAGCTCATGCAGCGGGCCCGGAACCGTGTGCCACTGCGGTTCCGGGCCTCGCTGTGTCGCGGCCGCTTTGCCGCGCTGGGCGGCTGTGCGGTCGGCGTGTGTGCCGGTGCATATGGCCGGCGCGTGGGCCGGCCGTGCGCCAGGCTCGATCAGCCGCGCAGCGCCTTGAAGGCCTCCGGGTCGCTGTCGCCCAGGAACGTGGCGCAGCGCTCGGCCTCCTCGGTCTCGCCGATGCGCTCGGCGGCGACGCCCAGCGCGTTCAGCGCGCGCAGGAAGCCGCGGTTGGCGTCGTGCGACCACGGCACGGGGCCGTGGCCCTTCCAGCCGGCGCGGCGCAGCAGGTCCAGACCGCGGTGGTAGCCCGTGCGGGCGAAGGCGTAGGCGGTGACCGAGCCGGCGGTGGAGTCGTCGGCGGCCAGCGCGGCCTCCGCCAGCGCGGCCCACGCGGCCGGGGCCGCCGGGTTCGCCGCGGCCACCTCGGCCGGGTCGGTGCCCGCGGCCAGGGCGTCGCGCACCGGGGCGTCGTCGGGAAGCAGGGTCGGCGGCGGGGCGCCGAGGAGGTCCTTGTGCATGGCTAGAGGCTACCCGCGCGGGTAGTGGGGCGGCGGAAGCGTGGCCGCTGATGTTCGACAGGCGTCAGCGACCGCGCTGTGCCTTCGGCGCTACTGATTCAGATACCGCAGGCTGATGTGCGGGGAGTGGTGCCCACCCTCCTGCTGACTGTTCTGCGGCCACTGCGACCACGGCCACGGTACCCACGGCACCGGCACGCAGAACGGATCCCATCGCGCCGCGAGGATGAGCCCGATGTTCTCCGGCGTCGGATCCTGTATGGCCTGCCACGCCAACTCGCAGATCGTCGGCTCCGCGGACGTCGTCGGTGACGACGATGGGCTCGGTGACGGCACCGGCGTGCTCGGCGGAGGCGGCGGGGGAGTCGTCGGGGTCGGCACCGGCAGCGATTTCGTCGGCGTGGGCTTCGGCGGCGTCGGACGGGGCGCGGGAAGCGTGGCGATCGGCGTGTGCCGCACCGGCGGAGGCACCACCGGCGGACTCGACGGCTTCGGGGCCGGAGGCTTCGGCGACGGCTTGGTGCTGGCCACGTGCGTCGGCGCGGGCAGCGCGACCGCCGACGACGGACTCGGCGACGGCATGTCCAGCGGCGGCGCCCCCTTCCCGCCGCCGGACATCCCCCACGCCAGCACCGCGCACGCCACCACCGCTACCGCCGCCATCGTGATCGCCTGGGTCCGCTGCTTGCGCAGCTGCATCAGCCAGCGCGCCAGCAAGGCCCCGGCCTTCGCGGTCCCGCTGGCCGCTGCGCCGCCGGCCGTGCCGCCCGCAGCCGCACCACCCGCGGCGCCCCCGACGACCGTCGCCGTCGTGCCCGCCGACGTCGCCATCACCCCGGTCGCCGCCGCGGCCCCCACCGCCACCCCGGCGATGATCTTCGCCGCCGCCGCAGAGCCGAACACCAGGGGCGAGAGCACCTCCGGCAGCGCCTCGTTGAACTTCAGCAGCTCCAGATAGAGCCCGGTGCAATCAGCACACGTATCCAAGTGGCGCTCGACCTTCGTGTGGTCGCGCGTCCCGAGCTTGCCGCGCACGAAGGCCGCCAGCCGCTGCGCGAACGGCCGGCAGGCCTCGTTCACCGTCTCGGCCAAGTGCTCCTGTAAGAAGGCCTGCCGTAACCCTTCCCGGGCACGGTAGGCCAGCGCCGAGACCGCCGACGGCGACAGGTCCAGCAGCGGCGCCACCTCCGCCGGCGTCTCGCCCTCGACCTCCAGGTGCCACAACACGATCTGCCAGCGCTCCGGCAGCGAGTGGAAGGCCCGCGAGGTGATCTGCCGGTCGAAGGCCTCGTCGAGCGGATCCCGGTCCGCGCCGGTCACCGGGGCCGCCGTCACCTCCAGCTCGGCGATGTTCTCCACCAGCCGCACACGCTTCTCCGACTCGGCCCAGTCGAAGGCAGTGCGGCGCAACGTCGTATACAGATACGCCCGGAACGCCTCGTCCGGACCGTTCCCGCGGTCGATCGCGGCCAGCACGCGGGTGAACGCCTCGGCCGCCAGGTCGTCCGCGGCCGCCTCGTCCCGGGCCAGGTGGCGGGCCACGCGCAGCGCCGCGCGCCGGTGCCGCTCGTACAGCGGCCCGTACGCGCGCCGGTCGCCGGCCCGCACCATGGCGATCAGCTCGGCGTCGGTCGGTGGGTGCTGCTGCTCCCCGGGGACGGGCACGGACGGCCTCCTGGTGTCGGCGTCAACTCACGGACATGCGGTGACTGGCGCGCGACACCGGGGAGGTGGCGCCTGGTGCGCGGCCGGGGACAGCTTGGACCACCGGACCGTCGCTTGTGCGGTAATCCGAGAGCGGTGTACCCGACCGGATGAACACAGGATGTTGACACGTGCCGGACCGGAGGCCGGCGGGCCGATCGGGCTGTGTTTCACAGCCCTTTCGGCCAGAAGTGCCTTCTCTACAAGGCCCGCGCCCCGCTCCGTTCGGAGAGCACGGACAGCAAAGCGCCGGCCGGCGTCCACAACATCGCGGCACCGCCCGGCGGGACAAGCCAATGCAGCCACCCGCGCCACGGCAACAGCGGCGGCAGAGTGGCGGTCGATCCTCGGCCCCCGACGCGGACGCCGAGGGCCCCGCCTAATCGGCCGACCCTCATCACCGACTTCCGGGAGTCGGCGACGACGGGACCGAGCCGCACTCTGCGGGCACACAGCGCCGCCAGCGCCGTATGCCCGACGGCCGCCGGCATGCTCACCAGGTCGAAGGCCTGTCCCACCGCGATCGTCAGCGGTTGGGCGGGGTCGATGTAGAACTCCCGCAACTCGGCCCGGCCGTGCTCGGTCACCATCGTCGCCTCCCTTGTGCGAGGCCCCAGTGCGAAGGCCCCTCGCAGAAGAGACGGCGTTCGAGAGATTTCATAACGCGAGTTCGGCAAGAAATACTGCGCGATCCTTCGTCGGCGGCGATCCACCCGGATGCGCGGGTAGGAGGGGTAAGGGTTGCATCTTGACGCCTGCGTCGGATGATCGGCGGTGATGCCCGTGGTCCGCAGCATGCGGGGCGTTCCGCGGCATCGATAAAACGTTCGAAGGGAACCTGTGATGGATGAGAAGGCGCTGGCCGACCTCGTCGGACGCCTCACGCTCGAACAGAAGGTCGCGCTGCTGACCGGCGAGGATTTCTGGTCGCTGCGGGCCGTCCCGGAGGTCGGGCTGCGCAAGCTCCTGCTGTCGGACGGCCCCGCCGGCGTGCGCGGCACCACGTGGGACGAGCGCGACCCGTCACTGCTGTTCCCGAACCCGACGGCGCTGGCCGCGACGTGGGATCCCGGCCAGGTGCGCCGCGCCGGGGCGCTGATGGGCGCGCAGGCGCGGGACAAGGGCATCGCCTGGCACCTGGCGCCGAACGTCAACCTGCACCGGAGCCCCTTGGGCGGCCGCCATTTCGAGTGCTATTCCGAGGACCCGGTCCTGACCGCGACCGTCGCCGCGGCTTTCGTCGACGGTGTGCAGAGCACGGGAGTCGCCTCGACGGTCAAGCACTTCATCGGCAACGAGTCCGAGACCGAGCGCATGACGTACGACGCCGAGATCGACGAGGCGACGCTGCGCGAGGTGTACCTGCCGCCGTTCGAGGCCGCGGTGCGGGCCGGCGCGTGGTCGGTGATGGCGGCGTACAACTCGGTCGACGGCGTCAGCATGACGGACAACGGGCCGCTGATCACCGGCGTGCTGAAGGACGAGCTCGGGTTCGACGGGGTCGTGGTGTCCGACTGGTTCGCCACGCGGTCGGCGGCGGCCTCGGCGAACGCCGGGCTGGACGTGGTGATGCCGGGGCCGCAGGGGCCGTGGGGCGAGGCGTTGATCGCGGCGGTGAAGAAGGGCGAGGTCACCGAATCAGCGATCGACGACAAGGTGCTGCGCGTCCTGCAACTGGCTGATCGCACGGGATCCCTCGACGGCTCCGAGCCTTTGGCACCGGTGACGACCCCCGACGACGCCGCGGCGCAGCTTCGCGACATCGCGGCGCGCTCCATGGTCGTTCTGCGCAACGAGGAAGTCGGCAACGGACCGCTGCTGCCGCTGAACCCGCACTCGGTGTCGCGGGTGGCGGTCATCGGGCCGAACGCCAAGCACCTCACTGCTCAGGGCGGCGGCTCGGCGCACGTGAACCCGGCCTACATCGTCAGCCCTCTGACGGCCCTGACCGAGGCGATGGGCTCGACGGTGAAGGTCGACTACGCCGAGGGCGTCGTGACGCAGCGCCTGCTGCCGCCGATCACGCCGCAGACCGCGACGGACCCGGACACCGGCCACGCCGGAGTGCGCGTGGACTTCATCGACCCGGCCGGCGACGTGCTCGGCAGCGAGGTGCGGCAGGCGTCGCGGTTCGTGTTCACGGGCGGCCTGCCCGCCGGGACCGCCGGAATCCGCGTGCGCGCCGACGTCGCCATCACCGAGGCCGGAAACCACCAGTTCTCCGTCTCCGGCATCGGCGCCTTCCGGCTGGTGATCGGGGACAACGCGCCGATGAAGATCACGCTCTCCCCGAACGAGGGCGCCGACCTGGCCGAGGGCCTGGTCAAGCCGCCGGAGCACCGGGTCGAGGTGGAGATGGAACCCGGCAGCGTGCGGATCGAGGCCCTCGCGCAAGTGGATCCGGACCTCCCGATCGCGATCTTCGGCATCAACCACGGCGCGCCGGGCCCCGACGACGACGACCTGTTCGAGGCGGCCATCGCGGCGGCCCGAGCCGCGGACATAGCGATCGTCATCGTCGGAACAACAGACGAGGTGGAGAGCGAGGGCTTCGACCGCACCGACCTGAAGCTCCCCGGCCGCCAGGACGACCTGGTCACGGAGGTGGCGAAGGCCAACCCCCGCACCATCGTCGTGGTGAACGCCGGCGCCCCGATAGAGATGCCCTGGCGCGCACTGACCCCGGCGCTGCTGTGGGCCTGGTTCCCGGGCCAGGAGGGCGGCCACGCCATCGCCGACGCCCTGACCGGCACCGTCGAGCCCGGCGGCCGCCTGCCCACGACGTTCCCGAAGACCGCAACCGACGCCCCGGTCCTCTCGACACAGCCGACGGACGGAAAGATCGTCTACGCCGAGCGAGCGATGTTCGGCTACCGCGGATACGAGAAGGCCGAAACCACCCCGGCATACCCCTTCGGCCACGGCCTGGGCTACACGACCTGGGAGTACGAGGACATCACCGCCGGAGTGACGGCCGCCGGAGACATCGAACTGCTGGTGAAGGTACGCAACACCGGAGCGCGCATCGGCCGCGAGGTGGTCCAGATCTACCTGGCGGGCGAGGAGGACTGCCCGCAACGCCTGGTCGGCTTCGGCTCGACCCTCGCCGCGCCGAACGAGATCGCGACGGTCCCGATCACGATCAGACGCCGCGTCCTGGCGCGCTGGGACGCGGAGCGCAGCGCTTGGTGCCTGCGCGGCGGCGTGCGGGAGCTGATCGCGGCGCGCTCGGCGCGGGATGCGCGACTGCGGACGCGGGTGGAGGTGGCGGGGTCTTAGGGGCGGTCGCGAAGCGCTGCACCTACGTGGGTGTCCGCTTCGGTGCAACCTGAGCCGACCACGCGGTTCGGTGGATCCTTCTCACCATAAGGGTGTTGTGTTCTGGGTCCCACGCCGCGTATGCGGGGCTTGCCCAAGCAGGCCGGGCCGGTGGTGTCAGGCCGAACGGAGCTGGACCACAGCAAGAATGATCCGGCTTGATGCCACCGGACCGGTCTGCTTCCGTTAGGCGCATACGTGGCGTGGGGCACAGAACACTCGGCGACCAAAAGAACAACCGCCGCCCCACCACGCGCCGCAACCCCGTACGCAACGAGGCAACAAAGCCGAACCGCCGCGAACCGCAGCCCCACAAACGGACCGCAGCCTCCCCCCACGCTGTGGTGCCCGCCGGAGGCCGGCCTTTGATCTTAGGCACCCACCAAACGCGGCCGCCAGCCGCCTCCCAAACGCATGCGCAGTGACTCGGACTCACGCGCGGTCTTGCCCACACGAACCGCTAGCCGCCGACGCATCGCATGGCACGCCACCGAACTGCGCTACCCAGCGGATCATTCTTAAACCAGTGCGAAGCCGTAAGAAAATGCCTGTAACCCACAGACCTGCCGCACCTGGACAAAGAACAGAGAACAGAGGACAAACCGCCG
>Ga0207671_10002231_pt1 | contig 20992 bp, 18 predicted proteins | sample KBSC24metaG_FD_184352 | JGI IMG/M metagenome (GOLD analysis project Ga0207671, IMG submission 184352) | Corn rhizosphere microbial communities from Kellogg Biological Station, Michigan, USA - KBS C2-4 metaG (SPAdes) (version 2) | ecosystem: Host-associated > Plants > Roots > Rhizosphere > Soil... | reverse complement strand
CTTCGCCAAGGCTGGCGTCGACGCAAGCGCTATCAAGACCTGGGATGACTATCTGGCCGCGGTCAAGAAGATCAAGGCGGCCGGCATCGCGCCGATCGCCGGCGGCGGCGGCGAGAAGTGGCCGATCCATTTCTACTGGAGCTATCTGGTGATGCGCGACGGCGGCCAGCAGGTCTTCAGCGATGCCAAGAACGGCAAGGGCAACGGCTTCAACGATCCCGCCATCATCAAGGCCGGCGAGCAGCTCGCCGAACTCGGCAAGCTCGAACCCTTCCAGCCTGGCTATCTCGGCACCACCTGGCCGCAGGCGCTCGGCGTCTTCGGCGACGGCAAGGCCGCCATGATCCTCGGGTTCGAGAATACCGTCGCCAACCAGCGCACCAATGCCGGCGATGGCAAGGGCCTGGCGAACGACAATGTCGGCCGCTTTGCCTTTCCGGCCGTCACCGGTGGCGCTGGCCTTGGGACCGATACGCTCGGTGGCCTGAACGGTTGGGCCGTCACCAAGAAAGCTCCGCCCGAAGCGCTCGATTTCCTCGCTTATCTGACCAATGCGGAGAATGAGCGCACCATGGCGCAGGCCGGCATGATCATCCCGGTAGCTGTCGGCGCTGAAGACGGCGTCAAGGGTCCGCTGATGCATGAGGCTGCCGACCAGCTGGCGCATTCGACCTGGCACCAGAACTTCTTCGACCAGGATCTCGGCCCGTCCGTCGGTCGCGTGGTCAACGACGTGGCTGTCGGCATCGTCTCGGGCCAGGTCACTCCGAAGGATGGCGCGCAGCAGGTTCAGGAAGCCTTCGAGCAGGATCAGCTTTGATATCTTAGATCTTCGCCCCAACGGGGAGAAGGTGGATCGAGACGCTGAGCGAAGTGAAGCGGTGAGAGACGGATGAGGGGGTGCGGCATATTCTTTGCGGCCCTTACGGTGCAACGCCCCCTCAACCTGCCCTTCGGGCGTCCTTCTCCCCGGCGGGGAGAAGGTGAAACGTGCCCTAGCGCCAATTTGTGGAATTCATCTGAATTTTGGCGTGACAATTGATCGGGTGAGCCGGCTCCTAATACCGGCTCGCCATTCCAAAGACGACGTGTGCTTCCCTGGAACTTCAGGGGTCAGGATTATCTATGACCGATGTCAGCGCCACGACCGCCATGCCCTCCGTCGCACGGGCGAAGCCCGCAGCGAAGCGAAAGTCGCCCGCCGCACGCGGCCGCATGCCGGTCATCCTACTGTTCCTGCCGCCAGCGCTTCTGCTTTTCACCATCTTCGTCATCCTGCCGATGGGGGAAGCGGCCTGGTACAGCCTCTATCGCTGGGACGGCTACGGTCCGCCCACTGAATTCGTCGGCCTGCGCAATTTCCAGGTGCTGTTCAAGAACGGCGCGTTCCTGACATCGCTCAAGAACAATGCGCTGATCATCGTGGTGTCGATCGCCATTCAGGTGCCGCTCGCGATCTGGCTGGCAACGATGCTCGCCAACCGCATCCGCGGCGTCGTGCTCTTCCGGCTGATCTTCTTCCTGCCCTATGTGCTGGCCGAAGTCGCTGCCGGCCTGATCTGGCGCTTCGTCTATGACGGTGACTACGGCCTCTTCGCCGCGATCGCCCATTTCCTCGGCACGCCCACGCCTTACGTGCTCGCCGACAAGGATCTGGCGATGTACGCGGTGCTCGGCGTGATCGTATGGAAATATTTCGGCTTCCACATGATGCTGTTCATCGCCGGCCTGCAATCCCTCGACAAGAGCGTGCTGGAAGCCGCCGAGATCGACGGCGCCACCGGCTGGCAGAAGTTCCGTTACGTCACCCTGCCACTGCTCGGCTCGACGCTGCGTCTCTCCGTGTTCTTCGCCGTGGTGGGATCATTGCAGCTCTTCGACATGATCATGCCGCTCACCGGCGGCGGACCGTTCAACTCGACGCAGACGATGGTGACCTTCCTCTACAATTTCGGCGTCACCCGCATGCAGGTCGGCCTCGGCAGCGCTGTCGGCGTCGTGCTGTTCGTGATCTGCGTCACCCTCGCCTTCGGCTACAAACGGATATTTATGCGCAATGACTGATATGGCCACATCCGTTCGACTGAGCACCGGCACGAAGATCTATCTCTACGTGTCGCTCACCATCATCGCCGCCATCGTGCTGATCCCGCTGCTGACGACCGCGCTCGGCGGCTTCAAGTCGCTCGGCGATCTTCGCACCAATCCCTTCGGCCTGCCGGCCGAGTGGCATTTCGAGAATTATGCCGGCATCCTGTTCGGCGACCGCTACTGGCGGCAAATGATGAACTCTTTGATCATCGCCGTGTTGACCGTGTTCCTGACGGTATCGGTCTCGGCGATGGCAGCCTTCGCCTTCGCGCATGTAAAATTCTTCGGCTCGAACTTCCTGCTGAACTATTTCCTGATCGGCCTGATGTTCCCGGCCGCGACCGCCATCCTGCCGCTGTTCATCCGCATCCGCGATCTCGGCCTGCTCAATACCTATTGGGGCGTCGTGCTGCCGCAGGTGGCTTTCGGCCTCGGCATGAGTATCCTGCTTTTCCGCAATTACTTTCGCAACCTTCCGGAAGAATTGTTCCAGGCCGCCTTCGTTGATGGCTGCGGCTATATCCGCTTCTTCTGGCATATCTCGTTGCCGCTCTCGCGGCCGATCATCGCAACCGTCAGCATCATCTCTTTTGTGGGCAGCTGGAATAGCTACATCCTGCCGCTGATCATGCTGAACTCGGATTCGATCTATCCCTGGCCGCTCGGCATGATGGTCTATAGCGGCGAATTCGGTACCGAATGGGAATTGGTGCTCGCCTTCATCACGCTGACCATCCTGCCCACCATCATCGTCTTCTTCCTGGCGCAGAAGCATATCATCGCCGGTCTCACCGCCGGCGCGGTGAAATCCTGAGCCCTATCGGAGCAAAAAGCATGGCATCCGTCGAACTGCACAACATCCACAAGGCCTACGGGGCGCTCACGGTCATCCACGATATCTCGCTGGCGATCGATGACGGCGAGTTCATCGCCCTCGTCGGCCCCTCAGGCTGCGGGAAATCGACCCTTTTGCGCATGATCGCCGGGCTTGAGGAAATCACCGACGGCGATGTGTCGATCGGCGGGCAGGTGGTCAATGGCATGACGCCGCGCGAGCGCAACATCGCCATGGTCTTCCAGTCCTATGCGCTCTATCCGCACATGACCGTCGCCGAGAACATGGGCTTCAACCTGAAGCTCTCGGGTGAGCCGAAGCCGGTGATCGAGCAGCGCGTCAACGAAGCGGCGCGCATGCTCGATCTCACCAAGCTGCTCGACCGCAAGCCGGCGCAGCTGTCCGGCGGCCAACGCCAGCGCGTCGCCATGGGCCGCGCCATCGTGCGCAATCCGGCCGTCTTCCTGTTCGACGAGCCGCTGTCCAACCTCGATGCCAAATTGCGGGTGCAGATGCGCTCGGAAATCAAGGCGCTGCATCAGAAGGTGCAGACGACGTCGATCTACGTGACCCACGACCAGATCGAGGCGATGACGCTTGCCGACCGCATCGTTGTCCTGAACCAGGGCAAGATCGAGCAGCAGGGCACGCCGATCGAGCTTTACCGCAAGCCGGCCAATCTCTTCGTCGCCGGCTTCATCGGCTCGCCGGCGATGAATTTCCTCGATGGTGTGGTCGATGGTGTCGATGGCGCCCCGGCCGTGCGGCTGAAGGATAGCACGTCGGTGCGCATCGCCGGCGAGCGCAAGGTGAAGCCGGGCCAGAGCGTGAAGATCGGCCTGCGGCCCGAGCATCTGAGCCTTGCGAGCGGCGGTTCGCCGCTCAGCGGCCAGACGCTGCTGGTCGAGCCGACCGGCGCCCAGACGCATGTGCTGTTCGACCTCGCCGGCGAGCAGGTGACGGCCGTCGTCGATGGCGAGGCTCCGGTGCGCTATGGCCAGCCGCTGAATGTTTCCGTCAGCCCGGACCTGGTCTACGTCTTCGATGCGTCGAGCGGTCTGGCGCTTTAGCTGATGATGTCGATCACGTCGACGCGATCAGGATAGAAAGCCATGTAGTCCTTGATCTGGCTGACCGAGGGATAAGGGTTCTCGTAGGTCCAGATCGCGTTCACAGAACGCTCGCCGCCGGCGGGGATGCTGTAATAGGAGCAGTCGCCCTTGTAGGGGCAGTAGGTTTCGTGGCTTGTTCTTTCCAGCAACGACAGGTCGACATCCTTGCGCGGGATATAGAGCACAGCCGGATAGGATGCCTCCTTGAGGGACAGCGCTTCGTGGGTGTCGGCGATCACCTTGCCGGCGACGGAAACGGTGACATGGGCATGCTTCTCTTCGATCGTGATGGGATGATCGGGACCGGGTGTTTTGACTGGCTTTTGCGACATCACGTGGCTCCTGGGGTGAGCGATGGTCGGGTGTGTCCGCCGATGTGGCGCTTTGTGCCTAGCCCTCTCCCCGCAGTGCGGGGAGAGGGCTAGGGTGAGGGGTCAGGTACAAAGCCGCGGCAACGGCGGAGGGCCTGACGATTTGCGTTCGGAAAGGGATATAGGAAGCGCAACGCCGATTGTCAGTGCTCGGTCGTAAATCTGCGCAACTGCGTCCGCAATCAGCCGAGCGCGCGCGACGGAGGCTTAAGGTGCGCCGAAGTGCTTCGGTCCGGGGCCGGCAGGCCCAGGTCCCGGCTCAAAGCCCGGGAAGGGCGGTGGCGGATCGTCGCGCGCCGGCGGCACGTCGAGATAGCTCATGATGTTTTCGACGTGGTTGACCTGGGAGCGCAGGCTGTCGAGCGACTTGCCCGTGAGATTCGTGCCTGCGGGCAATTGTGCCGTCAGCGGATTCTCATAGCGGCCGTTGACGCGCAGTTCATAGTAGAGATGCGGGCCGGTGGAGTAGCCGGTCGAGCCGACATAGGCGATGGTCTGGCCCTGGGTGACGCGCTGGCCGACGCGCAAGTCCGACGGTGTTGCGGAAATATGGGCATAGGTGGTCTCATAGCCGCCGTCGTGGCGGATGCGCACATATTTGCCGTAGCCTGTTTCCCAGGAGATCTTTTCGACGACACCATCGCCGGCGGCCTGGATCGGGCTGCCCATCGGTGCGCGGAAATCGACGCCGTTATGGAATTTCTTCACGCCGAGAATGGGATGGATGCGCCAGGCGAAACCGTCGCCAAGCGTGCCGTTCGGCACGGGACGGTGCACAAGCGACTTGGCGATCGAATGGCCGCCTTCATCGTAGAATTCCGAGGGCTCTTCGCCGCTATTCTTGTGCAGATAGAAGCGGTGCGTGTCGCCGTCGGCATGGAACTCGATGAACATCAACTCGTTCTTGCCTTCCTCCGCCTTGCGGAAGAGCAGATCGACGCTGTCGGGCGCATCTTCGACGCTCGTCAGCGAAATGCCCTTGGCCTTGGCAAGCTTGACGAGCTGCGAGGCGCATTCTCTGGTCAGGCCTGCCTTCTCGAGCTTGGCGCTGATTGTCGTCTCGTCGTTCCCGTCAACGTCCTTGAGGTCGACGGCAGCTACCTCCGTCGAGGCAGGCAATTCGGCCTGGCTTTCGCTATAGAGCGTGGAAAACAGCTGGTCATTGGCCATCGGCACAAAGCTGTCCGCATCGTCGCGCGCGACGACGCGCTCGGGCGTCTTGTCGCCGCTGAGGCGGGCCATGATCAGCTTCGGGCGTGCGTTCGGTCCCTTCTTCTCCAGCAGCAGTTCCAGGCTGTCGCCGGGGGAAACCGTGTCGGTCTCAAGCGCACGTTGCAGCTCATCGCCGGCGTCGCTGCTGAGGCCCGCGGATGCCAGGATGTCCTGCAGATCCTGCTTGTCCTTCGGCATGGAGACGAGCTTGTGGAACTCGCGGCCAGACTCGCCCGTGGTTGCCCTCGAAACGCTGACATTCAGCGGAACGCCGCGAACGGGGAAGCGCGAGCGCCGAACAGCATCATAATGCGTCGTCTGCGGATAGATACCATGGCGGATATCCGACAGCGACGGCGGCGAGAACACCACCTCCTCGGCACGTTCGCCGCCATAAGAGGCGTTGATGGCACCGAGATTGCCGTCTGAGTTTGCGGATTCCGCCGATTTGAAAACCAGCGTCGTGCGGTGATAGGTGAAAATGCGGGTTTCGCCGCTCGAGGTTTTCTCTGCCACCTGCGCGAAACGGGCACCATCGAAACGCGGTTTTGCAGCGGCGATGCGGGTGCTCTTGCGCAGCGCCGGCTGCGGGCGCGCAAGTTGGGCGGTGCGCATCGGCACGGCCTGTTCGATGGTATGATGCGCCAGCAATGGATAGAGCACGCTTGCGAGAAGGCCGAAGGAAGCGGTGCCCGCCAGGCTGATCGCGATCAGATGGCGAAGATGTGGGGAGCGAGGCAGAAACGGAATGTGAAATTCATGATGCGGCCGCGCCTGCATCGCAGCTTCTGCAGGAAATTGGACGCGCAATGGACTTTCGACCATGAAGTGAGGAACCCTGCAGACTGCGGTGGGCCCAAACTAGGGCAAATCATGGCGAAATCTAGGCAAATATTACGAGTCTGTTAATTGCCGTGATCGTCCACAGGTCCAGATTCGCGCGTTCCGGATGATTCGTCAACCGAAGATGGTGTCGTAGAGAAGCTTGAAGTTCAGCACCAGAATGATTGCCGCGACCAGCCAGGAGAGAATGGCAATACTTCTCGAGACGACGAATTTGCCCATTTTCTCGCGATTCGTGACGAATTGGACCAGCGGAATGACAGCAAAGGGCAGCTGCATGGACAGGACGACCTGGCTCAGCACGAGCAGATTGGCAGTACCTTTTTCACCATAAATAGCGGTCACGAACACAACCGGAATAATTGCGAGGCCGCGGGTCAAAAGTCGCCTTGCCCAATGCGGAATCCGCAGGCGGAGGAAGCCTTCCATCACGATCTGGCCCGCGAGCGTCGCCGTAACGGTCGAATTGAGCCCTGAGGCGAGCAGCGCGACGGCAAACAACGTGGAGGCGATGCCGAGGCCGAGCAGCGGCGACAGCAGTTCGTATGCCTGACCGATCTCGGCAACGTCGGCATGGCCGCTGGTGTGGAAAGCGGCGGCAGCGACGATCAGGATCGCGGCGTTGACGAAGAGCGCCAGCATCAGGGCGATGGTGCTGTCGAGGGTTGCCCATTTGATGGCGTCGCGGCGGCCTTCGTCATTGCGCTTATAGGCGCGGGTCTGCACGATCGAGGAATGCAGGTAGAGATTATGCGGCATGACGGTCGCGCCGATGATGCCCATGGCGATGTAGAGCATCGCGGGATTGGTGACGATCTCGGGCGAAGGGATGAAGCCGTGGAGGATGCCTGCGACCGGAGGCGCGGCAGCGACGATCTGCACGGCAAAACAGGTGGCGATGACGACCAGCAGCGCGATGACGAAGGCTTCGAGATATCGGAAGCCCTTGTTCATAAGAAGCAGCAGCAGGAAGGCGTCGAGCGCGGTGATCAATGCGCCGCCGATCAGCGGAATTCCGAAGAGCAGCTGCAGAGCGATCGCGGTGCCGATGACTTCGGCGAGGTCGCAGGCGATGATGGCCAGTTCGCAGGCAAACCATAGAGCCAGGTTGACGGGCCGCGGATAGTGATCGCGACAGGCCTGGGCGAGATCACGGCCGGTAACGATGCCGAGCCTGGCCGACAGTGCCTGCAGCAGGATCGCCATCAGGTTGGACAGCATGATGACGGCAAGCAACGTGTAGCCGAATTGCGAGCCGCCCGCGATGTCCGTCGCCCAGTTGCCGGGGTCCATGTAACCGACGGAGATCATATAGCCCGGTCCGAGGAAGGCGATCAGGCGCCGAACCCAGGTGCCGGTATGGGGAACCTTGATGGTGGAATTGACTTCGGGAAGGCTTGGGCGGTCGTCCTCGTCGGCGCTCGCGAATTTCCATGCGCGGTCTTGCGCGGCGGCTTCCTGAATTTGCGTCATGCGGACTCCGGGAGGATCGAATTTTGAAGTGACTAAACAAATATGCTGGATATCAACATTATGCAATAGGCTATATTTCATGGTTTTGGCATTTTATCGGGCAGCAAAGCACCTTGCCTATGCCGTTGCCGCCGGAGTTGACGTCGCTGTTATTGTGGGGAGGAGAGGGTTCCACCCTCGTGGAAGGAGGGTCCGCCGTCGGAAAGATGGTCGTCGACTATAGGCGCTAACGACGCGCCTTGTGAGGAGGGACACATATCGCGCCAACCCCACTGTCGCGGTTGTGCGCGGGCAGTGAAAACCTTCCATCGCGTGATGCCGCGCGGCGGAAGGTTGCTTTCAACTGTCGCCTATTCGGCGGCGTCGTGCTTGGAAATGGAATCCCGGACCACACCATATTGGCTGCCCCAGCGATCTGTCATCTCAGCGCGGATATCCCAGAGATCGGGAAAGAAGCGGTGACGGGCGCCGGCCTGCAACAGGTCAACCGGCCGGCCTTTCAGGGATTTGGAGCCGAGCCCGATGGAGCGCTGGATGAGATAGATGTGGTTGGCGCGGAATTTCTGGAACAGTTCGTCGAATTCCACCAAGGCTTCTGCGACCACGTAGCTGTCGCCGTGATCGTATTTGCCGTCGTAGATATCCTCGATCGTCAGTCCGGCGGCATCGAGATAGTGCGCCTTGAAGGCGTGCCAGAGATCTGGCGGCATGCGCAGCAGGAACTTGAAGCCGGGCGATTCCTGGCCGCTGCCATTGCCGAGCTGCAGGCGGATTTCCTGGTATTCCTTTGGCGACATGGTTTCCAGGAGGTCGAGCTGGGTCGTCATCATGCGCATGAGCCGATGCACGCGGCCCATGAGGGTTACGACGCGGTGCGTGTTGCGCTCCTCCATGAAGCCGATGACGTCGACCAGCGTGTAGGCGATGAGCTTCATCCAGAGCTCTTCCACCTGGTGAACGATCTGAAACTGCAATTCATCGCCGTTGACCATGCCGCTCAACGGCTTTTGACAGGCAAGCAGCTTGTCGCATTGCAGGTAGACGCCGTAGTCGCGCATGTCGGGCGCTTCGATACGGGCGTAGTATTCTTCCTTTTGCATCTTCGTTCCCTTTTCATCCGGCCCGCGGCCGCCAAGCATGTTTGCTCCTATCGAAGGATACGAAATTTCAGCTTGAACATTGTTCCAATTTGTCACCCAAAATTGGAAAACAGGAGTACGATCGATCATTTTCAGCGATATGGAAAGAACGATGAAATTGGACGCACTGGATCACAAGATCATTGCCGCGCTGGAGGCGGATGCCCGGATCTCGTTTGCCGCTCTCGCCGAGCTGGTCGGCCTCAGCAAGACGCCGTGCTGGAAGCGGGTGAAGGCGCTGGAGGAGGCGGGCGTGATCAGGGGGTACAGGACGGCGCTCGATCCGGCCCGGCTGGGTTTCGGCCTGGAGGCTTTCGTGCAGGTCTCGATCGATGTCGAGCGTTTCGATGTCTTCGAAGCCGCCGTGCGACGCCATCCGCTGATCTGGCGCTGTCATGCGACCACCGGCGAGGCCGATTATCTCCTGCATATTCTGGCCACCGACATGGCGGCGCTCGACTGGCTGCTGCGGCAGGAGCTCAACAGGCTGCCCGGCGTGCGGCACACCGTGACATCGATGTCGACCCGGGAGATCAAGTCGGACATCTCGCTTGCCGAAGCCATGCGGCACGCCCGCGAATAATTACCGGTCTTGGCTGCGCCGCATCGAGCCGATCAGGCTGCGCACCAGCTTCTCGCCGACATCGACCACCGGAAACGACTTGCCCGATCGCAGCCATTCGGCAAAAAGACCGTTCATCGAGCATTGGAAGGCGCGGGCGGCGGTGTCGACGGTCCAGCCGCTGGCGAGCTTGCCTTGCTGGTCGGCCATGTCGATCAGCTTCTGCAGCTTTTCGTACATTTCGGCGTTGGCGGTGATGATGCGCTGGGCAGTCTCGGAGGGATCCTCGGTGAATTCGCAGCCGAGGATCATAATGGCAAAGACGCGCTGCTGATGCTCGTCATTCGCCAGGATATGCACGACCTCGATCGATGCCTGCTCGATCAGGCCCAGAGGATCGTCGTGGCCATGTTCCAGCGCATGATCGACGATCGCCTCCTGCGGCAGGCGGATTTCGCTATGCAGCGCCGTCAAAACCTCGGCCTTGTCCTTGAAATGCCAGTAGATCGCGCCGCGTGTTACGCCGGCACGCTGGGCGATCTTCTCGAGGCTGGAGCCGCTTACGCCGTTTTCATAGAAAACCGCGGCGGCGGCGGTCAGGACTTCCTCTCTGGTCTTGGCGGCATCTTCCTTGGTTCTGCGCATGCTCCTCCTCGAAGCTTCCTTGAGGCGAAAGGGGGTCATTCGCCTCATTCCATGTATTTGATTTCATACGCTAATATCTAAGCGCCAATGCGCGGCACACGATATCGAGCAAAAAGTCACGTCGATTTGATGTTTACAATCATTCATGGATGTTTGTATATTGCGGCGCAACAAAAATGTCTGAGATCGCGGTGATTTTCCATGACGATGCATATTTCTCTCCTCCTGCGCAGCAGTCTCGCCGCAGCCGGACTATTCATTTTCGGCGCATTTCCCTCCCTCGCGCAGCAGGCCGGACAGATGCCGCCGCCGCAGGTGACGGCAATCGAGGTCAAGCCCCAGACCGTATCGCTCTCCTACGAATATGCTGCGCGCATCTCCGCCTTTAGGCAAGTCGATGTGCGGGCGCGCGTGGGCGGTATCCTGTTGAAAAGAAACTTTGTCGAAGGTGCCGAGGTCAAGGCCGGCGATGTGCTGTTCCTGATCGATCCGGCGACCTACCAGGCAGCGCTCGCCCAGTCTCAGGCGCAGCTTCAGCAGGCGCAGGCGCAGCTCACTCAGGCTCAGCGCGAAGAAAAGCGCAACATCAACCTATTCGACCAGAATGCAGCCACACAAAAGGCCCGTGACGACGCCATTTCGGCGCGGGAGCTGGCGGAAGCGGCGGTCGCGGCCGCGCGGGCACAGGTTCAGACGGCGCAGCTCAACCTCGACTATACCAAGGTGACCGCACCGATCGGCGGCATCACCAGCCTGGAACAGGTCTCCGAAGGAAGCCTGATCGGCACCACGGGCGATACCGGCCTGCTCACCAACATCACCCAGCTCGATCCGGTCTATGTCAATTTCTCCTTCTCGGATTCCGAGGCTGCCGAAGTGCGCCGGCTCGTCGACATGAAAAAGGCCAAGGGCGAAGCGCCCAATCTCGGCGTCAAAATCTCTTTCGGCGACGGCACGAGCTACGATCATGACGGCGTCGTCGATTTCACCTCCTCCACGATCGACGTGTCGACCGGCACGCTGCAGGCCCGCGCCGTGGTCGACAATCCCGATCGCCGGCTGCTGCCGGGCCAGTTCGTGCGCGCGCGGGTAACGGGCGTGTCGCTCGACAATGCCATCACGATCCCGGAAGTGGCATTGATGCAGAGCCCGCAGGGCCAATTCGTCTACACGATCGACCAGGACGGCAAGGCGCACGTCAATCCGGTAACGCTCGGCCAGAAGGTCGGCAACAGCTGGCTGGTGCTTTCGGGCCTCAAGGCCGGTGACAAGCTGATTACCGAAGGCATCATCAAGGTGCGCCCGGGCGCAGCTGTGCAGGCGACGGCGGATGCAACGCCCAAGGACGCGAAAAAGGTGGCGCAGAACTGATGTTGGGCAACAGATTCTTCATCGATCGCCCCGTTTTCGCGGCGGTGATCTCGATCGTCATTCTGCTTGCGGGCGCCGTCTGCATACGTATTCTGCCGATCGCGCAATATCCCGAGCTGACGCCGCCGCAGGTGGTGGTCACCGCGACCTATCCCGGCGCCAGCGCCGAGACGGTGGCCCAGACCGTTGCAGCTCCACTGGAGCAGCAGATCAACGGCGTCGAAAACATGCTCTACATGCAGTCGACGAACTCCAACAGCGGCGCGATGCAGATCACAGTGACCTTCGCGCTCGGCACCGATCCGGATCAGGCTGCGATCAACGTCAACAACCGCGTGCAGCGTGCGGTCTCGACCCTGCCACAGGACGTCACACGCCTCGGCGTCGTCGTCACCAAGCGTTCGACCTCCATCCTCGGCTTCGTGGCGATGTATTCCACCGACAGCCGCTACGACCGCACCTATGTCGGCAACTACGCGCTTCTGAACGTCATCGACGATCTCAAACGCATTCCCGGCGTCGGCGACGTCAACCTGCTCGGCGATGTCGATTATTCGATGCGCATCTGGCTGCGGCCGGACAAGCTGGCGCAATATAATCTGACGCCGAGCGATGTCGCGACCGCCATCCAGGAGCAGAATTCGCAATTTGCCGCCGGTCGCTTCGGCGACCAGCCCAGCAACAATCCGCAGGCTTTCACCTATACCGTGACGACACAGGGGCGCTTGCCCGATGTCGACGGCTTCGGCGAAATCATCCTGCGTTCGACGGCCAATGCCGCGACGCTGAGGCTGAAGGACGTGGCGCGCATCGAACTCGGCACCAAGAGCTATTCCATCCAAAGCAGCCTCAACGGCACGCCGGCAGTTCCGATCGCCGTTTATCTGCAGCCGGGCGCCAATGCTTTGAATACGATGGCGGCACTCAAGGGCCGTCTCGACGAGCTGCAAAAGTCGTTCCCGCATGGGGTCGCCTATCAGATTCCCTACGACACGACGAAGTTCATCCAGGTATCGATCGAGGAGGTGGTGCACACCTTCATCGAGGCGATCCTCCTCGTCATTGTCGTCGTCTTCGTCTTCCTGCAGAACTGGCGGGCAACCCTGATCCCGGTGATCGCCGTGCCGATCTCGATCATCGGCACCTTTGCCGGCATGTATCTGCTCGGCTTCTCGATCAACCTTCTGACCTTGTTCGGATTGGTGCTGGCGATCGGCATCGTGGTCGACGATGCCATCGTCGTGCTCGAAAATGTCGAGCGCCTGATGTCGACGGAGAAGCTGTCGCCGAAGAAGGCGGCCATCAAGGCGATGGGCGAAGTCACGGGCCCGGTCATCGCCATCGTGCTGGTGCTCTGCGCCGTGTTCATCCCGGTCTCCTTCATGGGCGGGCTGGCGGGCCAGATGTACAAGCAGTTCGCGGTCACTATCGCGATCTCGGTCACCCTGTCCGGTATCGTGGCGCTGACGCTGACGCCGGCACTCTGCGCGCTGATCCTGAAGCCCGGCCATCACGAGCCGGTACTGCCCTTCCGTATCTTCAACCGGGCTTTCGAGCGGCTGACGCAGGGCTATGCGGCCGGCGTCGCCTTCTTTCTGAAGCGCGTCATCGTCGGCTGCGTGCTGGTTGCCGGCCTGCTCGGCGTGACCGGCTATCTCTTCTATACGCTGCCGGGATCGCTGGTGCCGGACGAGGACCAGGGCTCGCTGTTCCAGATCGCCATCCTGCCACCGGCGGCTTCGCTGACGCGCACCCAGGCCGTCATGGATGAGGCGCTTGCCAACACCGAGAAGCTTCCCGGCGTCGAGAACGTCTTTGCGGTCTCCGGCTTCGACCTGCTGTCGGGCGGCCTGAAGAGCAGCGCCGGCGTTGCCTTCGTGACGCTGAAGGACTGGAGCGAGCGCAAGACGCCCGAACTCGACGCCCGCAATCTCGCAGGCCCGATGATCGGCGCCAACATGGGCATCAAGGACGCCATGGTGCTTGCCTTCAACCCGCCGCCGATCCAGGGCCTGTCGACGACAGGCGGCTTCGAGGTCTATGTACAGGACCGCAGCGGCAAGGGCGTCGCGGGGCTTTCGGAGCAAGCGCAGAAGCTTGTCGCGGCCGCCTCCAAGCGGCCGGAGCTTGCGGCGGTGCGCACCACACTCGACACCAACGTCCCGCAGTTCCGCGCCGATCTCGACCGTGAGAAGGCCAAGGCGCTCGGCGTGCCGATCAACTCGGTCTTCGATGCCATGCAGGCGACCTTCGGCAGCCTCTACGTGAACGATTTCACGCTCTACGGCCGCAACTATCAGGTCAATCTGCAGTCGGAGGCGCCCTTCCGCGAATCGCCTGACGATCTGCGCCAGGTCTTCGTGCGCTCCGACAGCGGCAAGATGATCCCGCTCGATGCGCTCATCAAGGTGTCGCGCGTCATCGGGCCGGACCAACTCGAACGCTACAATGCCTTCAACGCCGCCAAGATCACCGGCAATCCGGCGCCCGGCTATACATCAGGCGATGCGATCAAGGCCATGCAGCAGGTGGCGGCCGAGACCTTGCCTGATGGCTTCCAGATCGCCTGGACGGGCTCTGCCTATCAGGAGCTGGAGACCAGTGGCGCGGGCACGCAGGCGATGATCTTCGGCGTCATCATGGTGTTCCTCATTCTTGCCGCGCAGTATGAAAAATGGAGCCTGCCGCTCGCCGTCATCACCGCGATCCCCTTCGCGCTGTTCGGTGCGCTGCTCGCCACCTATCTGCGGGGGCTCACCAACGACGTCTACTTCCAGATCGGCATGGTGACGCTGATCGGCCTCGCGGCAAAGAACGCCATCCTGATCGTCGAGTTCGCCGTGCTGAAACGCAAGGAAGGGATGAGTGCGGCTGACGCGGCACTCGAGGCGGCGCGGCTGCGCTTCCGCCCGATCGTGATGACATCGCTTGCCTTCATCCTCGGCGTCGTCCCGCTCGCCATCAGCACCGGCGCCGGTTCGGCCAGCCGTCATGCAATCGGCACCGGCGTCATCGGCGGCATGCTGGCGGCAACCTTCATCGCCACCTTCTTTATCCCGATGTTCTACCGCCTGATCGCCTGGAAACAGCCGAAACCGGAAGACGACGAGGACGAGGCGATCGATCATCGTCCGCATGCGCAGGCGGCGGAGTAGGGCTTCCTGCTCCGCCCTTAGGTCGGTGGACTGATGAGCGTGACCGACTTGAAGTAAGTCTGGAAGCGCTTCGTGTCGCGGGTCAGCAGGGACAGGCCGCTAACGGCCGCATGAGCACCAATGAAAAAATCGGGCGGGACACCGCCGCGTGTCCCGCCCGATTTGCGGTATTGGGTGAAAACCTTGGCTGCGAGGAAGAGCGCTGCCCGCGGGATGGGCATGATCTCGATGCCGGTTTCCGCGAGCATGGCGTCGAGATCTTCTATTCTATCGTAGCGAACCGAGATCTCGGCATAGACGACATCGTTGACGCAAAGAGGGCCGAGAAGGCTTGCGCCATCAAGCTGTGCCAACGACCAATCTAACCACACCGGATCATTCGTGATGATATCCAGGAGGACGTTGGAATCGACAAGGATCACGTCAGCCGTCGCCGCGCGTCAATGCCATGATCTCGTCGGTGCTCATGCCCTTTCCGGCATGCCCGCGAAACTTGGCAAACCGGCTGACTTGCTTGCCGGCATCCACCGGCACGACGACGATGTTGCCGTCGGCCGTCCGGCGAAAATCGACCTGGCTGCCAGGTCCGATTCCCAGCATGTCGCGAACGGCCTTGGGAATCGTGACCTGTCCCTTTGCTTTTACAGTCGTGCTCATGCGCGCCTCGGTAATGATCTCTGAAGCAGAGGTCCTACTTTTGGAGGCCGAGTTCAAGGCAGTCGCGCAGTGTGCCGGTTCTCCTGGCGATCACATCGGCGGCACGGTGCCGTTGAGGCCGACGGCGACGCGGTCGGCTGATACGGTCGTAGCGTCAGTTTGCTCTCCGGTGATGAAAACACCGGCACCGGGCTTCAGATCCGCTTTCGTGGCGGTTGCCAGCGTCACGACGGGCGTGCCCTTGGGAATGTTGATCTTGCGCTGTCCGCCCTTGTAGGTGAGCGTCAATGTCGGGCCATTCACCGAGGTCACGGCATTGGCGACCGTCGCATTGGTCATGGAGCTGTTCGGCTTTGAATCCCAGGGGCGATCGCCCTCTCCCGTTCCCTTCAATGCTGCCGGGAAGATGACGACTTCTATGGCGCCGTTGATGCCGCTGTCAGTCGGCTGCGAAGCGATGCCGACGAAATCGCCCGGCTTGATGTCATCGACGGCTGCCTGGACGACGCCGCTGACGTTCCAGCCGGATTTCAGCGCAACCGTCACGTCATTGCCGTCACGGGATTTGACCTTGAGCGTGTCGCCATCGAGGCTTTCGACGGTGCCGCGTACCCTGACGCGTTCGGCGGCATCAACGCTTTGCAGCGCGGCGAACATTGCGACGGTGAGCGTCAGCGCACCCGTGATCAGGCGTTTGCGATGCATGGCAGTGTCTCCTTGAGATATCGGCCGAGCGGTGAGCCGGTCGTGTTTGATGCGATGCTGAGCCGGCCAGTGGGATATCCTTGCGGGGATTGGTGGGCGGGGCCATCGACACAACGATCCTATGCGCCGGCTCTGCCGTTCGCCATTCAAACAAGCGTGAGATGAGGGCTATGTTCCGCCCGAGAATTGATTGGAAAAACCGGAATAAGTGCGGAAACATCAAACTTTGCTTAACGTTTGACGTTAGACTGGGGTGGTTGTCTCGAAATCCCTGTCGCGCCGTTGCGCTGGGCTGGGGAGGTTGGAGAACCGATATGACCGCGATTCGTCCACTTCTGATCGGTATCATTCTGATTCTGGCACTGGTGTTGATTGCGCTCAGCATCCTGCTGGTCGATCCCGCTCAGCCGCTGCGCCAATCCGACAGCCTCATACCCATGCAGACCGAGCCTACGCAGCAGCGGCCATAGCGGGCGGTGTCGGTCAGCTCGACGGGGTAAAGCGCGCCACCAGGCTGTGACGATCGCCGGGATAGGTGAGGCGGACATGGGTTATCGGGCCGGCGGAACTCCATGTGCGCCGTTCGACGACAAGACAGGCGGTCCCCTTGGGAACGTCAAGGCTCGCGGCGGCCTCGCCCTCGGCCGATATGGCACGGATTTGGTGTTCGGCGGTGCTCCATGGCACCTGGTTCAGCAACCAGGGCCCCGGTGGCAAGGTCGCGAAGTCGGCTTTGGCCGCCTCCGGCACGGCATCCAGGTTGATGACACGATCTTCCAGACAGAAGGGTCGCGGGCCGGCATAGTGAATGCAGCTGATTTCGAGCACCGGGACGGAGCCTGCAAACTGCAGCCGCCGCGCGTCCTCCGACCGGTCGCGCCGCTCGGTGCGTTTCACGAGTTTGTGCGAATAGGGCAGGTTGAGCGATTGGACTTCCGATTTGATGTCGTGGATTTCCAGCACGGCCGATTGCGCCAGCGGATGGGTGACGAAACTGCCCGAGCGCTTTCTCCGCTCGATCAGGCCGGCACGGGCAAGCTGGGTCAGCGCCTTGTTCACGGTCATGCGCGAGCAGTCATATTGCTCCGCCAAGGCCAGCTCGAAGGGGATGCGATGACCCGGCGGCCAGGCGCCCGAGACGATCTGGCCCTCGATATCGCTCAGGATACGCTGATGCAGGGTCGCCTCTTTACCCGTGGTCATGCCGCCTGCCATCTCCGTGTAAGACATGGGAATTCCCGTGAATTATTTAAGGGCCAATCGGCGGGAGGAAAAGTGGTTTCTCAACCGATCAGCTCGGCCATTGCCTGCCGGAACCGTGCAGAGATCGTCTCTCTCTTGATGTGGCGACCGCCTTCGACCTGCTTGCGGCCCAAAACCCAGACGCAGTCGACCGTGACACCACCGGCAAATGTCCAGTGATCGAGAACGCGGTCGCCGGACAGATACGGCACGGCGCTGGCATCGAGGGAAACCATGTCGGCGTAGTTGCCGACGGCAAGCCCAGCCGGCGCTTTCAGGGCTGCGCCGCCGCCTGCCAGCGCGCCATCGAACAACATCCGCGCCGTCGAGCCGCCTGTTGAGGCGATGACGTTGCGGGCGCGCAGTGCCAGTCGCTGCGAATATTCCAGTTGCCGCAGTTCTTCCGGAACGGAGATCAGGATGTTGGAATCCGAGCCGATGCCATAACGGCCGCCTTCCTCCAGGAAGAGAGGGGCGGCAAAAGCACCATCGCCGAGATTGGCCTCGGTGATGGGGCAGAGGCCGGCGATCGCGCCGCTCTTCGCCATCCGCCGGGTTTCATCCTCGGTCATATGGGTGGCGTGGATCAGGCACCAACGGTCATTGACCGGAGCATTGTCGAGCAGCCATTCCACCGGCCGCGCGCCGGACCAGGCAACGCAATCCTCGACTTCCTTCACTTGTTCGGCGACGTGGATATGGATTGGCCCGTCACCGGCCATCGGCACGAGCTTTACAAGTTCTTCCGGCGTCACGGCTCTCAGGCTGTGCGGTGCGATCCCAAGTTCGGCGCCGGGCAGGCGGCTTGTTACCGAGCGGCAGCCGGCCATCAGCGCCTCGAAGCTTTCGAGCGAATTGATGAAGCGGCGCTGGCCGTCGATGGGGGCCGCGCCGCCGAAGCCGGAATGGGCGTAGAAGACTGGCAGCAGCGTCAGGGCAATGCCGGTTTCGGCGCTGGCCGCGCCGATGCGCTCCGCCAGTTCGGCGATATTGGCATAGGGGCTGCCGTCCTTGTCATGGTGCAGGTAATGGAATTCGCCGACGCGGGAGAAGCCCGCTTCGAGCATCTCCATATAGAGCTGCGCGGCAACGGCCTCGACATGATCGGGGGTCATCGACAGCGCGAATTTATACATGACGGTGCGCCAGCTCCAGAAGCTGTCATTTGCCGGGCCGCGGACTTCGGCGAGGCCGGCCATGGCGCGCTGGAAGGCGTGGCTGTGCAGATTCGGCACCGCCGGCACCAGAATATCCTGCCTGCCATCAGCGCCTTCGGGCGCGACATCAACGGCGATATCGGCAATGCGGCCGCCTTCGAGGGTTAGCCGCACATTTTCGTGCCATCCGTCGCCAAGCAATGCCGAGCGTGCGTGAAGTGTCGTCATGGTCTCACCCTTTCCTTTCGGACTTGGAGTCCAAAATCCCTCTTGTCAGCCTTTTTAATATGTATATACATTATGAGCCAACGATGAAAGGCGTAAAGCTGATGCGTGGGAACAATTTTTCCGAAGATAGCACGGCAAGCGACGGCGCAATCCGCGTCTGGCGCAATGCCCGTTTGGCGACCTTGAAAGAGGGCTCGGCCCGGCTTGGTACGGTCGAGAAGGGTGCGATCCTGACGAAGGATGGCCGCATCGTTTTTGCCGGCAGCGAAGCCGATCTGCCCGATGTCTCCAACGCTGAGGCTATCGATCTCGAGGGTCGCTGGGTCACGCCCGGTCTGGTAGATTGCCACACGCATATCGTCTATGGCGGCAATCGCGCCCGCGAATTCGAGATGCGGCTGGAGGGTGCTAGCTACGAGGAAATCGCCCGCGCCGGCGGTGGCATCGTCTCCTCCGTCAACGCTACGCGTGCGCTGTCGGTGGATGAGCTTGTTGCCGTCGCGCTGCCGCGGCTCGATACGCTGCTGGCCGAAGGTGTCACCACGATCGAGGTGAAGTCCGGCTACGGCCTCAATATCCCATCCGAATTGAAGATGCTGCGGGCCGCTCGCCGGCTCGAAGAAGTTCGCCCGGTCCGGGTCGTCACTTCCTATCTCGGCGCGCATGCGACGCCGGCGGAGTACAAAGGCCGTAACGGCGACTATATCGACGATGTCGTGCTGCCCGGATTGAGGCAGGCGCATGCAGAGGGTCTCGTCGATGCCGTCGACGGCTTCTGCGAAGGGATTGCCTTCTCGACGGCGGAAATCGCCCGGGTCTTCGATCTTGCCCGGTCGCTCGGCATTCCGGTGAAGCTGCATGCGGAACAGCTTTCCAATCTCGGCGGCGCCAAGCTCGCGGCCTCCTATGGCGCACTTTCCGCCGATCATGTCGAATATCTCGACGAGGATGGCGTCAAGGCCATGGCTGCGGCGGGAACGGTTGCCGTGCTCCTGCCGGGCGCCTTCTATGCCATCAACGAGAAGCAGAAGCCGCCGGTCAAGGCTCTGCGCGAGGCGGGCGTTTCGATCGCTATCGCCACTGACTCGAATCCAGGTACGTCGCCCCTGACGTCGCTGCTTCTGACCATGAACATGGCTGCCACACTTTTCCGCCTGACGGTCGAGGAATGCATCGCTGGCGCCACCCGCGAAGGCGCGCGTGCCCTTGGCCTGCTGTCCGAGACGGGGACGCTCGAAGCCGGCAAGTCGGCCGATTTTGCTATATGGGACGTCGAAAGCCTTGCGGAGCTGGTCTATCGCATCGGCTTCAATCCGCTCCATGCTCATGTTTTCAAGGGAAAAAGGTTCAACCGATGACTGTCGTTCTCCATCCCGGCTCCGTTTCGCTGCAGCAACTGGCGACGATCTATTGGACCGGTGAGCCGGCTAAGCTCGATGCCTCCTTCGATGCGGGCATCGCCAAGGCCGCCGCCCGGATCGCCGAGATTGCCGCCGGCAATGCGCCTGTCTATGGCATCAACACCGGCTTCGGCAAACTGGCATCGATCAAGATCGACAGCGCCGATGTCGCCACGCTTCAGCGCAATCTCATCCTCTCCCATTGCTGCGGCGTCGGTCAGCCGCTGCCTGACAATGTCGTCCGTCTCATCATGTCGCTGAAGCTGGTTTCGCTCGGGCGCGGCGCCTCGGGCGTGCGGCTGGAGTTGGTACGGCTGATCGAGGCCATGCTCGACAAGGGTGTCGTGCCCGTCATTCCGGAAAAGGGTTCGGTCGGTGCATCGGGCGATCTTGCTCCGCTCGCGCATATGACCGCCGTGATGATGGGCCATGGCGAAGCCTTTTATGCCGGGGAGCGTCTTTCCGGTGCTGCGGCACTCGAAAAGGCAGGCTTGAAGCCGGTCGTGCTCGCCGCCAAGGAAGGGCTGGCGCTGATCAACGGCACGCAGGTTTCGACCGCGTTGGCGCTTGCCGGTCTCTTCCGTGCCCATCGCGCCGCCCAGGCGGCCCTCATCACCGGCGCCATGTCGACGGATGCGGCCATGGGCTCCTCCGCACCGTTCCACCCCGATATCCATACGCTGCGTGGCCACAAGGGCCAGATCGATACCGCCGCCGCCCTTCGCGGGTTGCTGGCCGGCTCGGTGATCCGCGAGAGCCATATCGAGGGCGACGAGCGCGTGCAGGATCCCTAT
>Ga0207671_10002230_pt1 | contig 21000 bp, 14 predicted proteins | sample KBSC24metaG_FD_184352 | JGI IMG/M metagenome (GOLD analysis project Ga0207671, IMG submission 184352) | Corn rhizosphere microbial communities from Kellogg Biological Station, Michigan, USA - KBS C2-4 metaG (SPAdes) (version 2) | ecosystem: Host-associated > Plants > Roots > Rhizosphere > Soil... | reverse complement strand
AAAACAGTGGGTTGAGTGGGGCTAAATGGTGAATTCATCACCATATCTTTGATGACACCTATGATGTGGAAACTATAACCATACCAGTGCACGGTTTCACCGATCGGGTTTTTAAAGCCCATCATTTTAGCGGCAGACTCATTTAAAACGAAACAAAACCCATCAGCCCCGCCGGTTGCAGATCTGTAATCTCTGCCGGCTACAAACTGCCAGCCGATGGTCTTACCATACTCCTTGGAGATGCCTATAGTAGCAAAGTTTTGCGTGCCGTTTTTATCCCTGCCAACCCAGTCAAAATTTGATTGAGAATTCCACGATTCCGTTACTGGAGTTGATGACCAGGCCACATCGGATACCGCGCCGCTCTTAAGCAGGTCACCACGAAAAGCGTCAAATTGCGAGTGAATATTCGGCGTGAGTGTTTCAACCGTGATCAATCCGTCCCTGCTATAACCTACAGGCCGGTCCTTGGCAAATTGCACCTGCCGGAAAACAACAATCGTGCTGATGATGAGTGCGATGGATGCAGTAAACTGTAAAACCACCAGCACCTTACGTGGCACAGTGGCCAGTTTGCCTGCTTTGAAAGTGCCTTTTAATACTTTCACCGGCTGAAAAGACGAAAGATAAAACGCCGGGTAACTGCCTGCGATCAAACCCGCCACGAGGGTAAAGCCAAGCCCGGCAGCCCAAAACAATGGACTCGCAAATGGCAGGTTCATATTTGCGCCTGCCACCTGGTTAAATACTGGTAGAAGAAGAATTACAAGGAGCAAAGACAATGCAAAAGCCATGAAGGCCATCAGCAATGACTCGCTGAAAAATTGGTAGATCAGCTGTCGCCTTCCTGATCCTATAGCTTTACGAACACCTACCTCTTTTGCGCGTTTCTCGCTTTTGGCTGTGGCAAGGTTCATAAAATTGATGCAGGCTAATAGCAGCACCACCAATCCGATCTTACCAAACAGCCATACATATTGGATCCGGCCCCCTACATTCTGACCACCTTTGAACTCGGCATACAAATGCCATTTACTCATGGGGTAGAGGAAAATAACCGGCTTAAAGTTCTTTTCGGCCTTATCCGATTTAACATATTTTGAATCCCTGATTTTTGCAGAGGCTTTATCGATATCAGCACCATTTGCCATCTGCACATAAATCTTCCACCCGTTATTATTCCAGTTTTGGATATTATCTTTTACTACCTTTCCCTGCAACTCCCAGGGCACGATAAATTCAAGATCGTGCAGGGTGGTATTCACGGGCAGGTCTTCATAAACACCGGTAACTTTGAGGCTTGCAGTATCATCGAACTTTACAATCTTGTTTATCGGATCCGTATTGCCAAAAATAGCCGTTGCAAGTGTTTGTGATAACAGGATAGAGTGAGGATCCTTCAACCCGTTACCAGATCCGCTCAGCATCTTCAATGAAAATAAAGAAGGCGCATCGGCCTGCATGTAATTCCCGGTTTTTGCAAAATGATTATTTTCTGATGCCAACAGGTGTTTCCACGTACCGGATGACATCACTATCTTACTGAATTCCCTTCCATAAGTAGTTCGCAACTCCTCGCCAAGGGGCATTGGGATGGTAGGCTGCGTACTGGCTTCACCACTAAAGGTTTGATTCTGCATAACTTGGGCAATGTTATTATAATTCTGGTGATACTTGTCAAAAGAAAGTTCATCGTTGATCCAAATGCCGATCAATAGCGTCACTGCCATCCCGGCCGACAAGCCGGTAATATTCAGGAACGAATGCATCTTATTTTTTGCCAGGCTGCGAAAGGCAGTTTTGAAGTAATTTCTAAACATGATCTGTCTGGTTATTAGGTGAATGATTCAATATACGAACTTATTCGTGATAACCATGCCATGGTATTAAAGTTCTGATAATTAATAATTTACCGTCTGTTATAAAATTTAAAATGTATCAAAAACGAACACCTGATGTGCGTTTTCAGAACGGGAAATTGTAGGCTCACAAAGATGTCGCGATCAAACAATATCGTTGTTTTGTTTATTTGTGATATCCTATATTTAACAGGCATTTAATTAAGTAATATGTTTGAGCACTTGAAAGACAAATTCCCGCAACTAACCGAGCATTGGGAAAAATATGCGGGGCTTTACCGGCGTGAAGAAGTTCCTGCCAGGACGATTCTCCTCCGTGAAGGCGAAGTATCCAAAAGAACATTCTTTATTGAGAAGGGTTGCCTTCGGGCAGGATTTAATAATAATGGTAAGGACACTACATTCCAGTTCTTCTTTGAAAATGAGGTGATATCGTCAGCAGAAAGCTTTAGGAAGAATATTCCAAGCATGCTTGCAATTGAATCTGTCGAGCCGTGTGTATTGAATATTCTTACAAAAAAGGATTATGAAGTGATCATGGCTGACTTAAATACCCAACCGGGCTTGCTCACCAGCATGCTCGATATTGCTTTTGAACGGCAGCTGCATTACATGAGAGAATTCCTCTCGTTTATCCGGGACACACCACAGCAGCGGTACCTGAATCTGCTCAGGGAAAAGCCCCAGGTGGTTAAACGGGTACCGCAACATTTTATCGCATCTTACCTGGGCATCACTACGGTTCATCTCAGCCGTGTTAAAAACAAAATACTTAAAGAAAAAAGCTAAGTTTTTTATTTGATAACAAATGTTATCGTTTGCAAAAGGCACCACTCTGCACCTTTGTTTAAAGAAAAATTAAACATGAAAGCAGCAGTAATACATCAAATAGGCGAGATTCCTCAATATGAAGAAATTGCCGATCCTATAGTCAAAGATGGCCAGCAACTGGGACTGGTTAAAGCCGCATCGATCAAAAATCTGGACAAGTCGCTGGCCAAAGGCAGCCACTATGATAAAAGTTACCGGCAATTTCCGGCTATCGTTGGTGTTGACGGCGTAGTGGTACTCGAAGACGGGACAAGGGTTTATACAGGTTCTGTACCGCCTTATGGCATGATGGCGGAAAAGACAGTCGTCTCACAAGGCTACACCGTTCCCGTACCTGACGGACTGGATGACGTAACCGCAGCAGCATTGCCAAACCCTGCCGCTTCTGCCTGGATGGCGCTTGCCTGGCGTGGGCAATTCAAAGCGGGCGATAACGTTCTGATTCTGGGCGCAACAGGGATTACAGGTAAACTGGCCATACAAATAGCCCGGCATTTAGGGGCCGGCAAAATTATTGCTGCCGGGCGCAATGAAAATAAATTAGAAGAATTAAAGGCAATTGGCGCTGACGAGGTGATCTCACTGTCCCAGCCGGAAGACGATATCAGGGCCGCTTTTAAAAATGCCAATAAGCAAACACCTTTCGATATCGTACTGGATTACCTGTGGGGAAGACCGGCAGAACTCCTGCTGGATGCCCTGACGGGACATGATCTGCGTGCAGAGGGAAAGGTCACCCGCTATATCCATATCGGGGAAATGGCGGGATCTACGATACAATTACCTGGTGCGGTACTACGGAGCACCGGTCTGGAATTATATGGATCGGGTGGCGGGAGCATAAGCAAAGAAGCGATGGCTTCACTTTTTACCGAGGTGGTTCCAACGATCTTCCGGCTGGCCGCTGAAGGCAAACTGACCATTGACACCGAGGTGGTACCCTTATCCGGTATTGCAGAAGCCTGGCAGCGCGCGGGGAGCGATGGCAAAAGAATTGTCGTTCAATGCGGCTGAGCAAGCCGTCGTAAATTGAGTACTTTGGGGTACGAGAGATGGCCTGTACATTATTACTGATCCTTAGCGAATATTAAAGTGATGCTAAAAAATGCACTTAAGCTGTCTGGTTGCCCCATCATATATTAAACTTTTTCACTTCCGGAAGTATTGCAAATTTTTAAAACATGCTCCACGGCAAGGGAGGACATCGCCATGATTGTCCACTGTGGGTTTACCGTTATACTGGTAGGAAATAACGAAGCGTCAGCGACAAACACGTTGCTATAGCCATCAACCTGGAAGTTTTCGTTGATCACCCTTTTGCTTCTATGAAGGGAATTCTTACCGGCCATGAGATTTCCTCCCTGTGGGTGTGCTGTTGCCAGTGCAAGATCAGTGATTCGCAAAGGAAATTTATCAAAGCTGGTATTGAACCGGGCAATATCCGTATCATTGAGCGGTAGATCGATACCCGGTTTGGTCGGAATGATCGCTCTGGTTGCGCCGGCAAATTTCCCCAATTGCACAAGTGATTTTAAGGCATACTTTATATTAGCTACATCTTTTTGTCCGAGTGTCCAGGTAAAGGCCTTCCCATTAAGCAGGTCCGCTTTTTTCTGTACAACTCCATTCGGCTCTGATCCAAGTAAGCCACCAAAATTCAGCATCCGGCAATAGCCATTCATAATGGAACTTCTCCTGTCAAAATAAAAAGGCACGGATGAAAGCGCAAACGTAGCAGGCGGGTTAAAGTAAGTTTCAAAGGCCGAACGTGACTTTGGATCCAATGCTCCAAGCGTAATTTGATCCCCGTCATAAGCCTTGATAGTTTCTTCAAACTCAAAAGCGACCGGGAATGCAAAATTGGAACTAAGCGCCTTGCCTATATTGTCATTTTTGATCTCACTCCGCATTAAAAAATGACTGCTGGCTACTGCACCACCAGCCACTATCACAGCTTTATTTACTTTTATCCTGGTAAGCTCGCCATTATTTGCCCTAAGGATAACACTGTCCGCAGCATTATTTTTACCAGTGGTAAATCTTACGGCCGTCATGTTAGATACAATCTTTACGCCTCTTGCTTCGGACCATGGAATATAAGTTTCCAGCATGGAGCGTTTTCTCATTCTTTTGTTACCAAGGTTCCAGTTACCGTCGCCATTATTATTAAGATGGTTGACCAGGACCGGATCGTGCATAACTAGCTTTTCATTCGGGGGTAAGGTATCGTTGAACAGCTTTACAGCGCTTTCGAATTTCTGCTGGACGATCCGGTTTACGCCATTTAACCCTAAGGGGATAATATTTAATTCTTCGGCTATGAGCTCATATTTACTTTGCAGCCCGTCAAGATCAATGTCGTAATCTTCCTTCCATGATTTTTTTACGTCGTCGGGCATGGGAAAGCAAACGGCATTGTTGACCACTGTTGATCCGCCTAAGCATTCACCCTGGAGTATGTTCATTGTAAATTGTTTGGTTTGCTGTAAACCGCCTTCCTTGTAAACCTTTTTCATCATCTCTATTTCGTTGTCAGTGAAATCCTGTAGTGGCTGATAGCGGTTGCCGGACTCAACCAACAAAATTCGGGACGGATCATCTACACCGCAGGCTAACCGGTAGGTTGCTGTTGCACCCCCGGCCCCTGAACCGATAACCAGGTAATCCACTTCGTAGGGCAAGCGGGCTTCCTTAACAGGAGTAGTCACACGCGGGGCTATGACCTGGTGTTCGATGCAGATTACTGGTTTGAAATTATTGGGATCGAGATGATCTTTTGGAAGTTCAGCCGGCTTGTTGAAAGGCGGAACAGCACTGGCGATATCGCCCTGCAACCTGTCCCGGGCATCAACCGGAACATAGCCAATGTCATTTTTAACGTTGATATCGGAGAAGGTAGCGAATGATATGATCGAGTTTAATGACTGACCGATCTGGTAACCAAAATTAGCAAGCGGTGGTATAAAGGCGCTTTTCCTTTGCAGCTCATTTGTTAAGAAATACTTGTTCAGAAAATAGCGCTGCTCATCGCGCCCCATGGATGAAAAGGGTGGGTGCATACCATATAGAAAGTTCAGCAAGTTTTCAAACAGGCCGAAAGGCAGGTTCAGCAATCCTCTTTTCCGGCCCCTTATTCCGCCAACATACTGATCGAGTGACTTGAGTATGGAGGACTGTTGTTTACTGTCAACATCAAAAAAAGCGCTCGTCATAGCAATAATATTATTTGCTGCTGACGGACTAAGCGTATTTATGGCGTAATCAACCTTATAATACATTTTTCTGAAGGATACCAGCAGGAAGATGATCAAAATATTAAGTACCGCAAAGAGTACAAAATACCAATCGGCTGTTACAACAGTATTCAAACGGGTGTGTATAAAAACACCGCCTTTCAAGTCGCCTATGATGAGCCACAGCAAAGCAGTGATGCTTCCCGCGACCAGTGGAACAATCAACGTATTGAAAAAATGCTGCCGGAGTTTGTCCCTTTTGATGAGAAAAAACGAAATGAGCGCAAGTGTGCTGTAAAGGGTAACGGTATTGCCGATCATCGGGTCAGGATTGCCGAACACGGCGGGAATACCATAACTGCCACTCGTAAATACCCTGACATAAACAATAAATATTGTTAATAGTACAAATCCCCATGCCAATACTTTATACAGATTTTGCATCAGTGTCATAGGAATTGAAAAATCGATAGGAAAGTCGTTATCCGGGGCATATACATCAGCATCCTTTTTATATTTAAGTAATATCCAAAGGAATATCAGGATCATTGCCCCATCTGTAATTGCCGAAACAAGTAAGAAATCGGAATTGGTGGCTTGCAACGGCTTACAAAAATGGAAAATAAGCGAGTAAATTGTGGAAATGGCATGGCCGCAAAGCAGGGCAGAACAAGCATGGAATCGCAGGCTTTTATTGTATGCCCCTATAAAGGTAAGCATGATCATGAGCGATATTTTGAAATAGGTATTGATAGCCAGGGCCGGGTTACCGTAAGTCATATCGATCAGGTTCTTTATGCCTTCAGGCCATGGTAGCGAACCCGCCAGTCCGAGTATTAAAATGAAAAGGTAAGCCAGGTAGCTGAACCCGAGTATCCGCAGGATATAAAATGCTGCATCACGATGGGGCCTGGATACCGTTTCTGACGACCATTCCTTTTTAAAGAGGTCATTATATTGATCATCGGTAGGGGATACAGGCAAAGCTTTGTTTTTATAGATAAGCTGGGCTAACAGCCGTGTAAGATATAAGCTGATGATACCAAAAAGGATCCCGTCAAATGAAATAGTGAACAGGTACTTTAGCATTGGAATCTTTATAAACGAGATAATGGAATTATCATAGTACATCCACAAAGCAAGCTCTGGGGCCGTATGCCTGTAGTGGGTCTCTATATAGAGTTCCATAGGGTAATAGGTAATAAGAATTAAGAGGCAAAACAGGAGTGAGCTCGACTTTCTTAAAAGGTTGATAACCGGCGAAAAAAACAGGCAATTGATCAATACTTCCAACCCCATAGTATACCAGGCGGAAAACGAGATATTAAATAGTTTGAAACCGTTAAAGTAAAGTATCTTGCCAGGGCCAGTTATTACGTATAGCAAAGCAACTGAAAGCACTAAATTGACCAGAATGATCAATACATAACTCATAATCCCCGGAGCTTTATCAAGAGGATCGGAAGCAGAGTAGCCTCTGAAATTGAAGATTTTAGGCATTGGACGATGATTAATTGTGACTGAATATTGAGTTAATATTATATTTAAGAGTTCCCCAGGGGTAAAACGATGCAAGTGGACTGGAAGAATTCTGTTTACCTAAGCTGTTACATGGTAAGCTGACAGGGATAATAGAAAAGTATTTACCGGGAGGGGAAGCCACCACCTTCGAAGGTAAATCATACCTGCTTGCTATACTTTAAAAGTCAATAAATTCAAATTAAAGGTATAAAAAAAATTAGAATACAAATACCGTTTAACCACCTGATTTACTGGGTGTTTTAACGGTATTTGTATCCTGATTGAAGTTGTGTTTTTTCGTTTTAAAAAACAGACTTCTTAAGTGATATTTTGCTACTGGCGATCTGCATGATTGCCAATAACTGGTTAGCCCAATGCAATTATCCTGACTCAATGGACCCGGCATCAGTCGTTCAATTGCCAAAAAAGTCATATTTTCGGACTTTTGAATTGCCTATATGCTGACAGTAGAAAAGATAGGCGGCACCTCCATGACCGCGCTCTCCGAAGTTATTGATAATATTATTTGCTACAACCGCACCGGCGACCAATTGTATAACCGGGTCTTCGTCGTTTCGGCCTTTTCCGGTGTGACCAACTTACTGCTCGAGAATAAGAAGACTAAAGCTCCGGGAGTTTATCACAAGCTGGCCAACAATGAGGATTACCAGGGGGCAATTGCCGGCTTGGCAGATCAATTGAAAGCCCTTAATCATCAGTACGCTGCCCTTGGCCTGGATGTTGAAAAAGCTGATGCCTTTATCGCAGGACATATCGCGAAGGCGCTTACCTATTTGGAGAGTGCCACAACCATGCTCGCTTCCGGCTATCTGAATGAAGGTGTCTTGCTGGCTGCGCGTGAGATACTGGCCTCTATCGGCGAAACCCATTCCGCCTATGTATTAGCCAGCATCCTGCAGGGCAAAGGCATTGCAGCCCGGCTCATCGACCTGGCAGGATTTGACGACCGCAGACCACTCACCATCAACGAACGGATCAGCGACGCTTTTAAAGACATTGACCTCCAAGGCTGCCTCTGTATTGCTACCGGCTACGCCAAAGGCACCGAGGGCATCATGCGCGAATTTGACCGTGGCTATTCCGAAGTTACCTTCAGCAAGATCGCCGAAATATTAAAACCACAGGAGGCCATTATCCACAAAGAATATCACCTGTCCACCGCTGACCCTGGTCTGGTCGGCATCGAAAACGTAAAACCCGTCGGCAATACTAATTACGATATCGCTGATCAGCTCGCCGATGTTGGTATGGAAGCCATCCATCCCAAGGCTGCCAAGCCGTTGGAAATGGCAGGCATTCATCTCCGTATCAAAAATACCTTTGAACCCAGCCATCCCGGTACGCTTATAACACGCGATTACGTTTCGAAGGTGAAAAGGGTAGAGGTAATAACCGGCACAGACCAGCAGCTACTGATCGATATTTATGATCCGCTGATGACCGGCAACGTCGGCAGCGACCTCCAGATCATGCAGCTCTTTTACAAGCATAGCATCAGCTATACTTTCAAGGTTACCAGCGCCAATAGTATCAGCATCGTGATATGGGAAAGTGATTATCAACCCGGGCTGATAAGTGATTTGCAGGAAAAATTTGAAAAAGTAAGCACCGAACCTGTGGCGATGGTCTGCCTGCTCGGCACCAATATGGACCAGCCCGGTCTGCTGGCCAAAGCCGCTGCCGCCCTCGCTAAGGACGAGATTAATATCATCAGCGCGGGCCTTGCCAAAGGCAAAGTTAATATCCAATTCCTTATTGCACGCAGCCAGTTTAAAACTGCTATTATTGCGTTAAACAAGGCAGTGGGATAGGAGTCCTGGAGTAAATCCTTATTCAATCAGCTTAGCTATCTGTTGCAATGGGATCGTATCTGCGAACTGCAATATTTGTGTATCCGTGCAATCATCTACCTTAAAGGTAAATAAAGCATTGCCTAAAGGTATTTGTAATGCATAGCTATTTTTATCAGATGTGCTTCCTGGCTGCTTTTCAAGCCTGGCTTTATAACCCTGAACTTTTACGGTTTTGCTTTTACCATCGCTCATCATTCCGCCTAAAAGTGGTGTATTTAGTACCATATTTGTCATAGCAACCAAAGGAGAATTACTAATGATAGAAATATCAGCCTTCCTGGTGCCTTTGTCGTAAGCGCGATGTATGGTAGCGCCGATAAAGCCAACATTGGAAGCAACATTATCTTCCTTTGCATTGATTTCCATTACATCAATTTTAGGCGGCAACAGTTTAAGCACCTCCTTACCCACAATCAGGTCAACTTCCTGCATAGCTTGCTGCAGAGCAAAATGTGTATCTTCCAGCTTACCGGCGCTATAAGCGGTTTTAGCAGTGGTTATTGCTTTAGTAAAATCCTGTGCAACACCGGCACTTGTAATGGCGATGACTGCGATGAATGTTATAAAAAGTTTCATAATTTTTTTTTGTTGAAGATTAAATTTATTGTTCCCCAAGCATCTTTTTTATTTTATCAATATCAAAAGTATTGGCGGTATTCATTACTTCCTGTTCGTTGGCGAAGTTGATGCATTCCCAAACGATCATAGAACTTTGGCCGAGTGATACTATTAGTGTATATCCCTTACTGTCTTCGTATTGAATAATCGCTTTGTTGCCTTTGACTCTTACCTGCTTGAAGTTTTGTTTAGCGCCATTGGCCTCGACCATGCCGGCATTTGAAAAATAAAGAGCAGCCAACCCTGCGTACATACCGGCATTGCCAACAGTGATTGTTAATTGTTTGTCTGCGGTATTTTTCCATACACGGTGAATGCTAAGGTTGTTCCATCCCCATTGGGTGCTCATTACTACATCCTGCAAGGTATCTACGTTTAATGCGTCTACCGAAGGTGGTAAGGACTTAAGAATCTGTCGCCCCAATTGAATTTCAACACCCATGAGCGCCTGCTGTAACGAATAGCGGGCATCGCTATAATTCTTTGCGGCATGGGCGGTTTCGGCTTCTGCGATCTGAGCTTTTACATCAGGCGGGGCAGTATTACTTAATCCACCGCCACCTTTATTGGTAGGGCTACCTGGAGAGTTGGATCTGTTGTTGCCAGAACTGTTATCAGGAGGGATACCGGCTTTTTTATCAACGGCGTTATCTACCGTTTTATTCACCTTGTCTTTTAGTTTCTTTAAGAATCCTTGCGCCGCGGCGGTATCGGAAATCATAAGTGCACTAAGAAAGCATAGCGTGTATAATACCTTTTTCATAATTAAATAATTTATATTGTCAATACAGATAAACTACATAAGGCATTTAAAGCTAAGTATTTAAATTAATTATTACAAAAATATAATATATCAATCGAGAGATGAGATATGATTTTTGACCTGCATTGAGTTTAAAATAACCTATATCGCTGTTTTGAAAATTAGAAAATCGTTTTTTAATTCGGCAAAGGAATAAACGGCCCGGAAATAGATTGTGCAAACTGGAGCGACGGGAGAAATAGAAATAATAATATTTGTAAATGAAGAAAGGGTTGCTTAATTTTAAAGACATTCACCTTTAAATTTTTCATTATGACAGACGACCGCACCTCCCTGCTGAGTATTATCCTCCATAAACTTAGTCCTGCCGATATTCATTTGAAAGAGAACCGGGCGCTGGTCACTGAACGGATCGAGAAAATGCTGTACGAGAATGGCTGGTCAAGGCGTCACTTTTCGGTCCTGATGCGCCGGGAAACTGTTCATTTAAGGATTTGGCTTTCTCATACCTATAACCTCACCGCCGAGAGCCTTGGTGAGATTTGTGGCCTGCTGGATATCCCGTTACGCGACCTGATTGCTGAGTAGCCAGGCTACCAGTTGCAATAGATGGTCGCCCGAAATCGTGTTTGATATTGTAATCGAGGGTTTGAGGACTCCAATAACCGCAGGTGACGATGCGCCTGATGGTCATGAGGGGCGCTTTGGGGTCGCGCGGCTGATCAAGCTGGAAGGCGGCTTTGAAACCCCGTTTATGCAGCTCGGGCAGGCCTGCCCGGTTCCAATATCCGTAAGGGAAAGCAAAATACTCCACCGGTTTGCCGGTAATTTCCTCCAACTTACACTTGGGCACATCCACTTGAGCCTCCCAATTCGCGCCCTTTAATTTTTTAAAATTCACATGGTCGCGGGTATGACAAGCGATTACATTACCCTCGGCCGACAGCTGCCTGACCTGCGCACGGTTCATATAGTATTTATTTTTGCTGATGTTATTGGTTACAATAAAGTACACGGCTTTAAAGCCGTATTTATTCAGCTCAGGACGGGCTGCGGTAAACTGGTCGCCGTCCGTGTCGTCAAAGGTCAGCATAATGGGTTTGGCCGGAAGCGGTTTACCGTTAACCAGGTAGTCATAAAGCTCATCGGGCAAAATGGTATGGTAGCCACTGTCAGACAGCATTTTTATTTGCGCCCCGAATGTTGCGGGTGGGATAATATAATCCTTATCGATCTGACGGTCGCCGGGCCGCCAGTCGCGGACCTGGTGATAGCACAAGATGGGCACCTGCCTGCGAGCTAAGACGGAATCACAGTTCACAGATTGTGCTGCTGAAACTAAACCGGAAAAACAAAGAGATAGGAGGGGAATGACTAATCTGGACACAAAAAATAATATTGTGTAAAGATAAAAATAGTGCGCAAATAGAAAAATGCGGAGAAAAGATCGCGAACACCAATTTTGGCGGTCCTACGGTAATCTAACCAATTGCGCCGTTGACCCGTAAACCCGTTTTTTGCTGTTTTCGTACAGGTTCGGAACCTGTAGCAACACCTGGTCAGACGGACCTGGGCGTATCGGAGCAGGCGCCGCCTGCGAAAAAATGCGTCCCGTATCTCACCCCGGAACGCATTTCAATATCATTGCTGATATTGAATCAACTAAACCCTATAACTAAATTATTTACAAGTTCATTTGTTGTTTTGAATGGAATCAATTCCATTCAAAAAGTATTGCCGCTCTTTATTATTTAACTACCGATAATTGGAGAGTAATGCCTGAACCCTGTCATTAAGCTACCATCAATCCTATATTCGGCTTTCGTTTTTTCATAACGTAATTAATGATGCCGCTCACTTTCCAAGAGACTCAGCCTTGCATATAGTTCAGCAATACAGGCCTCGTCAAGCAACCATTTTGGTTTTTCTATTTCTTTAGTGTTATTTGTCCAGCTTTTGGTCAGAAACCCATATTGGTCACGGGTGTTTTGCCAGGCATAATCCAGGTCTTTATTAATGGCTGCGATATAAGTGTAATCGCCGTCTACATGATATAAAGCATCATATCCGCGAAATAATACCGTTAAAAACCAGGGCAGGTCGATCCTCATGCCAAGGTGGGGATCATGCTTCTCCCCGCTGAAATGCCTGTAGGTATTTTTGGCGATCAACTCTGCCTCATCCAGGTAGCTCTTCGTACGGGTGAACTGGTATAAAAGCACCGAAGCTTCCAGCATGGAGCCTGAATTGTAAGTCCAGTAAGTTTGATTTACACTACCATCCGCCGTTTTTTTATCATTCCAGAAAACGCCGTCGGGGTTGCTCAGGTTCTTTTTCATCCAGTCATAAAATTTCTTCCCCCAGGTTAGGTATTCCGGGTCCTTAGTAGCCTTATACAGCTTAAGTGCAACCAGCAGGGCCATCCCGTTACTGCAGGCCGGCTTCTGATCTTTATGGCCTTCCAGCCAAAACACGCCGCCGCCAAGCTCGTCATCCCAGCCGCTCTGGATAAACTTGAAAACCACCTTTGCCCTTTTAAGGTAAACCGGGTTTTTTGTATTGAAATAGGCCTCCATATACTCAATACCCACCAAACCGTTATCATCATAATAACGATCATCTTTTTCAAATTTTCTTGGGTAAGCCTGGTAGCCTACGGGTGAACGTGTCGTATCCCTGTAGTCTTGCATGCCTGTTGCCAAACTATCCAGGTAGGGTAAATATTTCCCCCTTTCGGATGGGATCTTTACCAGGACGTTAGCCGCAGAAAATACCCCTGAAAAAGGCCACAGGAAACTTACATCCTTTTCTTTTACCCCATTACCCTGAAAATAGTTAAGGGTATCGTTCTTATTGGACGGAAAATTTTCAGAGAACAAACCAGGGTAGGCAGGTACCCGGTAATGGGTCCAAATATCAGCATATATTTTTTCGGCGCGATTCTGGTATTCAACTGAAATTTTCGCGTTTTGGGAAAATACAGGCTTCGTCATTATCAGGACAGTGCCGGCCATACAAGCTGCAACCAGTTTCATTTTTACAGTTATTTTCATATTCTAAATTATTGTGCCGACGGCGGCGGATTTTTACTTCCCCATGCTTGGTTCGGCTGATCACCCATGATAAATACTAATTTCCCACCCTTCATCAGTTCATCGCGATATAGCCAGCAGTTAGCCAGTGGCTTGCCATTTAACATGGCAGACTGCACATACATATTTCGTTTCGAATTGTTTTTTGCCTCGATGATCAGTTGTTTGTGATTGCCCAGCATTATCGTAGCTTTATCAAAAATCGGACTCCCTAGCTCAATAATGGGTTTGGCGTCCGTAAAACCCTTTACGTCAAACAGACCAAGAGCCGTCATCACATACCAGGATCCCAATTGCCCCTGATCTTCATCCTGCCCGTAGCCATAGCCATGGATAGGTTCAATGCCATAAAATTCATCACAGATCAGCCTGGTCCATTTTTGCGTAAGCCAGGGTTTACCGGAGAAGTTGAATAACCAGCTAATATGGAGGCTGGGTTCATTACCGTGATTGTAAATCGACGTTATACCGGCAAAGGCATTGATGGTTTTACCGCCGCCAAAACCATCTTTTTCAGACTTTTCAAAAATTTCGTTTAGGTTGCGGTTGAAATAGCCTTTTCCTTGGATCGAGATTAATGCATCAGGATTTTGAGGGACATAAAACGTATATTGCATGGCGTTGCCTTCCTGGTAGCCACGCCACGGCGCATAGGGGTCAAACTTATTAATAAAAGTACCGTCCGCATTTTTAGGCTGGACGAGTTTATTTGCGGGATTGTATAGATGCCGCCATCCGTTTGAATACTTGATGAATTTTTTATAATCGTCATTCTTCCCAAGGGCTTTTGCCATTTGCGCAGCTGCAAACGCACTGAAGCTATATTCCAGGGTATGTGAGGCCGAGAAATTTGACCCTGTGGAATCCGTTACAAAATCCCTGCCGGTTTGCTCCAGGTGGGGGGAATAACCATATTTCAGAAAGGCCTTGGTGTCCAGTTTGCCGGAGCCGGCAGGCCGGTTTTTCCAGCCAAGCTCATTGCTTTTTACAGCTTCATAAGCCAGGTTGATATCATAATTGCGAATACCTGCCTGGTATGCTGCCGCAATGGAAAGACCGACAAAATTGGTTCCTACGCCGGAAACATATTCGCTGTTCACTATTCCGTCTCCAAACCAACCCCTGTCCTGATAGATCTGTAACTGGGTATGCACATAATCCTCGTACCAGTCAGGGTAGCTCAATGACCATAGTTGTGTCAGGTCCCAATAGGCACCCCAGATGGCATCGGTATTAATAAAATTATAACTTAGTTTTCCTTTTGAATCCGGCTGCAACTGCCCTGCCTTTCCACCATGCATCGGGTAGGCCCCGTTTACGTCGCTGGCAACCCCGCGTCCCAGAAGGGCATGGAATAGCCCGGTATAGAATTTAACTTTACTCGTGTCATCTTGCCCTTCGACATAAAGTTTGCCCAATTCTTCGCGCCAGGTCTTTTGTGCTTTTGATTTTGCCTGCTCAAAGGTAAGTCCCGTTGCTTCGGTTTGCAGATTTAGCCTGGCGTTAGTTACTGATGTATAGGAAAGGCCCACCTTGATCTCTATGGTTTCCTTTTCAGTTGTTTTATAATCCAGAAACAAACCAGCGCCTTTCCCGTTAGCTGATGCAGAGGTTTGCTTTATACCATTCGCGGTAAATGAACCTACGTTTTCAGGCTTTTTACTGATCTCCCCATAAAAATACATCATTACTTTCCCTTCTGTATCGTAGATTTTTACGTACTTGGGATAGATGCTCACAAACCCTTCAAAATGTGTATCATCAGTCATTTTTATGCCTGCATCGGTGACAGGACCGCTTTCTCCCTGCATGTTCCCGATATCAAGAATAATGTGCGAAAGATCATTCTTTGGAAAAGTGTACCGATGGAAACCTACTCTTTTGGTCGCGGTAAGTTCAGCAGTTATGTTGTAATCATCCAGCAACACTTTGTAGTACCCGGGCTCAGCTTTCTCGTTCTTACGGTCAAAATGCGAGCGATATCCGCTGTTAGGTGTATCCAATGCGCCTGGTTTTACTTTTATCGGCCCCGTTGTAGGCATAAAACTTACGCCGCCCACCTGCCATTCATGGAAATGAACAAACCCCTCGATGGAGTTCTGCCGGGTATCATAACCAACAGCCTCCCAGCCCTGTGCATTCCCGTAATGACCATTGGTAGAGGGGGCCAGTTTAGCCATGCCGCCCGGCACAGCGGCCGGGGTGTAAAAGAACCAACGGCTGTGCGCAGTACCAACGTTTGGATCGACATATTTTAACAGGTCCTGGGCGATCAGGCGCCCGCCCGGAAGCAAAACTGCTAAAAGAAAAACAACTGGTCTTATTAATGTTTTCATGTAATAAACTTGGTTTAATAGGTATAACAGACCTAATGCAATTGAATCATTTTAATTTATTTGTATTTTGAAAGCATGGCTTGCACTCTTTGCATCCACGCCTGGTCTACACCTTCCATATTGCTATAGCGTCCGGCTCCGTCAAGGCCCGCATACTGGTAGTATCCATTATTTGCGGCTTTCATTACGGCATTGATCTGATTGATGTTTGCCGTTGCGTAGGTCAGCCAGCTACTGTTTCGATCAGCTTCAAATAACTTAATCAACGCCTGTGAGGCCCAGCCACAATAGCATGGGTTTATGCGAATATCATTGGTGTTAAATATAAAAACGTTGTGGTTCGGGTCATACAAGGTTTTGATCATAGCATTCCCCAGCGCTTGTGCTTTGGTTAGGTAGGTATTATCTCCGGTCGCGTCAGCGTATAATAAATCAGCCTCGATCATGATCGCGTTATCATACGTAAAGTTCACAGGGTCAACCGTGCCGTTTGCTTCAATCTGCCATATATAAAGGCCCTTGGCACTGTTGAACATTTTTGTATTTAACCACGTATTTATTTGTACGGCCCAATCGCGATATTCGGTTTGCCCGGTTATTTTATATAGCCGCAAAAAAAGTTGTAATGCAAGGCCATTGGATTGTGTTGGTTTAACAGTTTTATCGGTGCTCCACCAAAACCCTCCGCCAAAAGAGGTGTCCCATTGACCGCTGTTCATCAGCCAGTTGGCGCAGGACCTGGCAGCATTCAGATAGCCGGCTTGCACGGTGCCCGTGGTAACATCGTAAGCAGCCAGGTAAGCCACCCCGGTCAGAGCATCATCGTCAACGTATTTTGTACCGCTCCCGCCTGATCCGTCTAAATTAGCAAAGGCAAAATACCCTCCATTGCTATCTGATTTGTCCGTAAGCTTATTAAGCCAGGTAAACGTATTGTTCATCAGGGGCAGATAGGTAGCGTCACCCAACGCAACCATCTCCGCGTCGGCGTAAAGCTGGCTCGCATTATACCATTCGAAAGCACTGTTGATGTTGGTAGTCGTATTTACCCGGTAGCTACCGTATGACGTTAAGTAATTATTGGCTATGAACGTGTGGGTTGCTTTGGCGTTCGTCAAGTAGATAGAAACAGCGGGCGGTGTTTTTGTAGTATCAGCCGGCTTGGTTTGTGGCGTTATATTGGATTTGCTGCAGGAAACTGCCAGTACCGTTAGAACAATCATGTAGCCGTATATAAAGTTTCTCATCGTAAAAGTATTAAAGTCCACCTGCGTACAGGTGGACTATGCTGGTATAAATCGTGTAAATTTAGTTAACCGCTGTTGCAGTATGTGTATAGGGGCCACTGGCCTGGAAATACAGATCTACGGTAATATTATGTGTATCCGCTGCCGGCGGAAACTTATAGGTATTATTCCATTGGTCATTGGTCACCGGCCAAAGGTAAAAATAGGACGCCGGTTGGCCCGCAGGCGGATCGTTATTAGCAAGCGAGCTTCCCCAATACTCTATTCCATTGGGTGTATGCAGTGCAAACTTGTACCGGTCATCCCTTCCCCATGAAAACTGGTAAAAAGTAATCGGAACTTTTACGGCTTCCCAGGTACTCTTCCCGATATATTTTAGTTGTCCCAGTTCAGCAGCATAGGCAGATACAAATAAGCCGACAGATTGGATGGCCACAATTTTTGAGGTTGCCACATTAAAATCAAAATACAGTCGGTAAGGCGTGGTCGCCGCTGTAACCGTGGTTGTGGCGTCGCCCTGCTGTATGATACCGTTGGCATCAATATAGTATTTCGTAGCGGAAGCGGTCAAACCGTCAACCAACTGATAGGTGCCGGGCTGCAAAGAGGTATAAAGTTCGAACACACCGCCAGTGGTTTTTTTTAAGGCGATGGCTTTAGACATATCGGTTCCAGCTTCTGTTGCTGATCCCGTAACATATAATGAAACGGGTGGTACCGCAAACCCGGCGGGCCTGGTAATTTGCAGGGTATTGATCGCTGTGCCTGCTTTTACATTGGCTGCTTTTGAAGCGATTACCGCCCACTTTAAACTCCCTGTGCTTGACGACGCAATCCCGGCCATAGATGCAATTTTATTCAAAGTATCCTGTGGAACAGTCGCCTGTGCCTGCACCCCGGACCCATCAGACAAAATTTTATAAACCGGCTTACTGAAGTCACCGCCCGCCTTATCAAAAGCAACTTCGTATAATACCAGGTCGGAACCATCGGGCACCGCTGCAGTGCTCCAGGTGAAAGTTATACCCACACCCCCCGGGCTAAGACTCAAACTGGCGTTATTTAATGGGGTGGTCAGCGTACTTACCGGTGTCACATTGGTATTTAACTGCCCCTTCGAATCCTTCTTGCATGAAGTAAAAGCGACGATGGTCAATAGGACCATCAGGCTTAACGTAACTAATTTTTTCATTTTGATAATATTTTACTGTTTGAAATTTAATAGCCGGGGTTCTGGGTTAAATTTTTATCAAGCCCGAGGTCGCCGTTGGGTATTGCCCATAAATAATCACGGGCAGGATTAAACTGTCTCTTCTGAGCTCTGATAAATCCATTATCAACAGTAGGATCGCCGGAAAACTGCGCGCCGTGTGCATAGCCGTTTAAAACAATCTCGGCTGTTTTCCATCTTCTGATGTCATCAGTCCTTAAGCCTTCCAGTGCCAGTTCCGCCCTTCTTTCACGCCTGATAATCGTTGTCATATCTCCCGCGGCATTGTAGTTAATTGCGTTCGGATCGGTAAATCCAGCCCTTTTGCGCAGTGCGCCAATGGTTTCATTCCAAACCGTGGCATTCATTTGGCCTAAGCTATTTTTTGCCTCCGCATAATCCAGTAATATTTCGGCATACCTGAACAGGTAAAGGTTATTTCCCGAGGTGAAATTCACCTGCGCACTGGGGTCAAAATATTTTCTCCAGTAGTATCCTGTCGGCGACGAGCTTTCCCGGCCGGGAACGTATTCGTCGGGGCCATTGGGTTGGTTGCCGTTGTCGCTGGGGTCGCTGCCAGGTTTAATGTAAATCGTTTTGCTTGTTCCGTTGGCTCCGTTGCCATTGTTCCAGAAATATTTGTCATAAACGACCGTAGCAGCCAGTCTAGGATCTCGGTTTGCGTAGGGGTTTGCAGGGTCATAACCCGAACCGGCGTCATTAATGCCTGCACCATTCAGCATCACGTAGTCGTTGACCAGTTCTTGCGTAGGCGCAAGCTCGCTGGTCCGGCCACCTACGCTGTTAGGCGCGAAATCCCAGAAATCAGACCATACCCTGGTGGTATTCGGTACGTATTGCATCGCCAGGATGGTTTCCGGGTTATTCTTGTTAGTTGAAGGGTCGCTAAATAAGTTGCTGTAATTTGGATTTAAAGAATAAGTACCGTTAACGGATTGATCGTTCATCAGGCTTTCACAAACCGTAACAACCTCTGCCATCTTGTCCCCCTGGTACAATAGCACCCTTGCTTCCAAAGCCAGGGCGGCCCCCTTAGTAATTCTCCCGTTTTCGCTTGGCGCCAGTTGATCCTGGCTTGGCAGTGCGGGCAGGATAGCATTTATTTCGCTTAGTATGAAGGCAACCACCGCAGCTTTTGGGGTACGGGGTATGACTTTGGCTTCATCTTCCGTAATATCATTATTTACCAATGGCACGTCCCCATACCATTTCGTTAAATTAAAATCCTCATACGCACGTATGAAACGGATTTCAGCGGTTAACCTCGCTATCGTAGCTGCATCCAATGTTTTATTCTGACCAATGTTTGCCAAAAACTCATTGCATGACTTTATTGTTTTATAATAAAAGGCCCAGTCGTTTGCAAATTCTGCTGTTTGGGCATTGGCGGTCCCGCTGCCAATCAAAAGCAAATCGCTGTTGCTCTGTGAATAGGCGTTGTCCGACATCCCTTCGGGGTTAAAATACAGCGCGCTGTTCAGGATCAGGCTATAATTATTATTTAATGCATTGTTGACATTTGCGCTTGATGTCCAGAAATTAAGATTCGAATATGAATCCGTTGGTGCAATATTCAACTTGCGGCATCCTGCCGATGTGATGATCACCAAGGTGACGATGAATAGCTTTTTAAATATTTTCATATGCTTCTTATTGATATTTTGTTAAAAGGTTACATCCAGTCCCATCCCGTAAAACACCGGCAGCAGGTAGGCTCTGGCGCTGTTTGAGGCCGAAGATGGATTTACGTTATTCCCAAATTCTGATGTTTCCGGATCGATGAATTTCAGTTTGGTTAAGGTGAACAGGTTTTGCCCGATCAGGGAAACCCTTAATCGTTCAATTCCGATTTTGTGAGTCAGTGCCTTTGGTAAGGTGTAGCCGATATTCAAGTTTTTTAAACGTGCATAAGCGGCGTTAAAGTCATACAGGTTTGAACCGGAGCGCCAGTTGTTTGTATTGGATGGCGAGCCGATAATAGCCAGTCTCGGGAACCGCGCATCTGGGTTTTGCGGAGTCCAGAAATCTAACTGGTGCTCGTAAACGGTCGCACCATAATTATAGTGAAACGGCTCTACCAGTTCACCCCTAAGGAATTCATCCCGCTTACCAACACCTTGTACAAATGCGGTCAGGTCAAATCCGGCAACGGCAATCCGGTAAGTGAATCCAAATGTATAGTGTGGAAAAGGGTCGCCTATGAAAGTTCTGTCTTTTGAGTCTATCACGCCGTCGCCATTCAAATCCTTAAACTTCAGGTCCCCTACACCCACCACATTTCCAGCTATTTTAGGAGAGTTGGTAACATCGGCCTGGTTTTGATAGAAACCATTGGTTTGATAACCGTAATATTGTGTAATTGGCCGGCCGACCTGGTCGATCAGCTGGTAAACAT
>Ga0207671_10002226_pt1 | contig 21038 bp, 23 predicted proteins | sample KBSC24metaG_FD_184352 | JGI IMG/M metagenome (GOLD analysis project Ga0207671, IMG submission 184352) | Corn rhizosphere microbial communities from Kellogg Biological Station, Michigan, USA - KBS C2-4 metaG (SPAdes) (version 2) | ecosystem: Host-associated > Plants > Roots > Rhizosphere > Soil... | reverse complement strand
TGAATGTCAACTCGTGGGTACCCCTGCCTTTTTGTCCTTTACGTCCTTTGACTTTTTGCATCGTTTACGCTTTATGTGTAAACTTTTTTTAGGACTAGACAGTGTAAAGTAAAAAGTGTTTGGTAGAAAGGTTCTTCTTTAGATTGGGTTTACAGTATGTCAAAGAGCGTTATGCATGTCAGCCTTGCAAGGGCTCAGGATATGTCCCGCCTTGGCTCGACATGACATTCTTGATTTGGCAAGGTACTATTATTAACAAGGGGTTTCCAAGAAAACATATCCACATTTGTTGCGTGTCCTGCGTAACGTATGTTCTTTCTTTTCTTTTGCGGAAAAGAAAAGAAACAAAAGAAAGCCGCCGGTAAAAAAAGCTTCCTTTTTCCCGGTTGGTGCTACTATGGACGACAGTGCTACTGCGCTGCCGGGCTAATTAGCTCCGATGGCTTTGTTATTGATTAACTGTTTGAGTGTGCTGTTTCTGATTTGATGTTCGGTAATAGAATGCAGTAAATTGCTGGAATTGCCAGCCATCTGAAAACCCATTATATTAGGGTTAGATTTGTTGGGCTATTAATTATTTTTCATAATGGAATTCAAAGCAAATGTGCAGGAAGTACTGCCTTACAACAGGGCAGTATATGGTGAATATCGTATTGATGAAGCAGAGAACTGGTATGGCATTTCATTTCAATTAAGGTTTATTCTATGATGATCTGGATATCTCGATCGACAAAAACCTTTCGTTATACACATTTCAGCTCATTTAAATATAGACTTGCTAAGCACCGACTCAAGCTTTCTAAAAAAGGTAGTTATTGAAAACCATTCGGAGCATTTTGTTCTAAAGCAATACTGGGGCACTTCTTTGCTTAGCAAATAATACCAGACTAAGAAAACTTATTGGAAATTCTACTATTCCCATGTCGCAATCAGCCCTTAAGATTGTCGTTTGCGACCCTGTTAGTTTGAAAGAAGGCCGGATACATTTGTAGCCTAAATCATTTAGCTATGCGAAAATTAATTGTAAAGATGTCTGTGTCTGTGGATGGGTTTGTAAGTGGTGTTAATGGAGAAAAGGATTGGGTTTTTAAAACTGGAGATGAGGAGTCTGCGGCATGGAGTGTTGCTGCCATACAACAGGGCGGCTTAATCATAATGGGCAGGGAAACATTTGAGACTTTGGCTGCTTACTGGCCTACTGCGAGCGGGCCTTTTGCCAAGCCTATGAATGAAATACCTAAGGTGGTCTTTACAAAAAAGGGATTTAAGGGTGTTGATGCCGGACAGTCGCCTGCTGCGGCTTCCTGGGCCGAGGCACGGGTTCTTGATGGTGACCTGACTGAAGAGATAAAAGCGCTTAAGGCTGAGACGGGTAAACCAATTGTGGCTATTGGCGGGGCCGGGTTTGTACAGAGCCTTATTGCAACGGGGCTTGTTGATGAGTATCACCTGGCTATTCATCCTGTGGTATTGGGATCGGGGTTGCCTATCTTCAGTGGTCTTGAAGTGCCGCTTTATCTGAAGCTGATAGATACGAAGGTTTTTCCGAAGGGGGTGATTGCGAAGATTTATGGGGTGTAGGCGGAATGCACGACGATGCTCATTACAATCGGCCTGGTAAGCCCTCCTTAATAAACAGCCACACTAATAATGAGAACAGCATTATTTGTATAATCCAGAAAGCACTCTTGCTTTTTATATACCGGATAAGCAAATAGTCCGCACCTAAAATAACGACCCCAAATAAAAATAACACTGTTGCAAATGTATATGCCCAACCAACTACACTCGGATCATTCCTGTTGCATTTGATCAAATAAAATATTGCAAACAGCAAATAGACAATCACAAGCCTTAACGGTGTTATAGATTTTATAGTTATACGCACAAGCGTCATTTTATTGTATTAAGCCATAAGTATATCTACATATCTTCAGCTCCTTGTTAATAAAAATAAAGATTATTTTATTCAGTTTCATTAAACACACAAAAGTCGTTGAATGAGTAAACTGTTGACGCCAATCAGGAGATTGGCTACCGAGACGACGTAGTGGAACACTACCCCGAACGAGAGTATTAACATCCAACAATTGGCTTGTGTTGTAAAGTATGTCTGATTAGATAATTAACAGTTACCAGAACAGATAGGCCTAACGGAATAATAATCATTGGCAAGGCATCACCCACAAAATAGCGAGAAAGTGCAGCACCTGTCAGATCTAACATCATACCCGCATAGACCCATTCCTTTACGTTGCCAAAGCGGGGAATGAGCATAATAACAGCCGCCAGTATTTTCCAGGTACCCAATATTTTAAGCAGATATGAGGGGTAGCCCAAGTGCGCCATATCCTGTGCGAAGTGAGCAAAGGGCAAAATATTTCCTAAGCCTGTTATAAGATATATAGCAGTGATAACTATAGTTGTTGTCCAGAAAATGATTCTTCTACTTCGGGGAATGTTGCCGACCGCTTTCATTTTTTGTATTTTATAATCAAATAATTTTATTATTCTTTTTCATTAAATCACCCGTCATTTTTCTTGATATTGCTTCGGGAATTAACGCATTGACTATGCGAAATTTCAGCCCGGGCATAACGCTAATACGATTATCGCTTAATGCAACGAGCGCTTCTGATACACATTGCCCGACAGTAATTGGCTTCATTGGCATAGTGTCCTTATCAAAGCCCAGTAAAGGCACTATAGCGGTATCGGTTGGGGTAGTTATCAATATGGTGATATTAATTCCAAATTCATTGAATTCGTAGTGAAGTGATTTCCCTAAACCAAGCAAGAAGGCTTTGCTTGCTGCCATGCTTGCCATATACGGAACGCCTTCAGTAGCGCCCATTGCACCGGTTATCAGCATTCCGCCTTTTTTTCGCTTTGCTATCTTTCTACCGAAGTAATGAGCCAGGTTGAAGTGTGATAAAGCATTTAACTGCACAAAATATTTTTGTTCTTCATAGTTAAAGGATAGAAATTTTCCTGGCTTTCCAGTCCCAGCATTTGAAACTAAAAGCCCTATGTCCAAATCATCTGTCGCTTCAGCAATTTTTTCAATAGCGCTTTCCTGCCCCAGGTCGGCTTCAATTGCCCGGTACTTAATGCCAAATTTCCTTGAAAGCGATTGCCCTATTTCCTCAAGTAATGATAGGCGCCTAGCTACAAGCACAAGATTAAGCCCATCTGCCGCAAGTTGTTGCGCAAATCCTTTTCCGATACCGGATGAGGCACCCGTAACAATGGCCCAAGGACCAAACCTAGCTTTGTCAATTATAGTTTCCATTTTTTGAAATTGTTTATTACAATTTTTGCAGCATTTTTTTTGATTGACTTGAAATCATTTTTTGTGCAACAGAAGGGAAAAACCGATGAATGACATGAAGTGTATTTGCCATACCCGGACGGATATCAAGCGTGCCATTCTTCAGTCCCTTAATTGTCAGTATTGCTAATTTTTCGGGTGTCATTTTCGGATTGTTATCGTTTATCCCGATGGATTTTTCAACTTCATTTGCCATTTCAGTCGCAATAGCCGCAGGCAGTAGTTCAAAAACACTGATGTTGGTATTTTGCAGCTGTTGGCGGATAGAAATGGAATAGCTATGAATTGCGGCTTTTGTTGCACTGTAAATTGGGGCTGCTGGCATAGGCACCTCTGCAAGTGCTGATGAAACATTAAGAATGGCAGCTTTCTTTTGCCTCAACAACTTAGGAATCAGCAATTGCGTTAATTGAATTGTACCAAAGAGATTGATCAATATCTCGGCTTTCTGCTCTATGGTATTAACGGTTTCCCTTTGGATATTCCACAATCGCATAATGCCCGCATTATTGACTAAGAAATTGAGGTCCGGATATCTCTGCTGTAGTTTTTCGAGTAAAGCTGAAACGGAATCTTCGTTTGCAACATCACATTGCACTACTTCCAGGGGTGGGTACTTTTGTTTGGCAGCCTGTAATTTATCTGCATTTCTGCCACAGATAATGACTTTGTTATTTAAGCGCAGAAATTGTTTTGCAAGCGCCAGTCCGATTCCAGAACCTCCTCCGGTTATCAGAATAGTGTTGTTGGATAAATTCACTTTGTTTCTTTATAAAGCAAAGATGCGCCGGATGCATATCTTGTATTTGCCTTAAAAAGTCAAAATGTAGCCTAATTCTTTCTATTAGTGTTATTATCTTTCATTGCCAATCGATACTCAGTCGGCGAACATTGATAGTGCGCTTTAAAAGACCTTGAAAAGTGGGCGAGGTTGGGAAAACAAGTTTGAAATGCAATTTCACTGATAGTTAATGAGCTAAGGGAAAGCAATTCGTGTGCCCGTTCGAGCCGCTTCACTTTAATATAATTGGCCGGGGTGTAACCAAACAAAGCTCTAAAGGTCCGGGTGAAGGTTGACAGGCTTAAATTTGATAAACTTGCCAGATCATCTACAGACAAATTAGAAAAAAGATGATTGTTGACAATTTCTTTTATGCTCAAATTTCTAGGAGTAAACAATTCAGCAAATAATCTAATCACAGAGGCAGCATTTTTACTCTGCACAAGAAGTAATATCAATTCCTTTATTTTAAGTTCTAACAATTCGTCACTGATCAATGACGGATGGTCAAAATAGAAATACAAACTCTCAATAAACATTTGAATCACTTCATCTGCAACTACTTTCTGAATGAAAGATTTTTTTGAAGATGGTTTTAAAAAAGCAGGTATTTCATTCTTATAAATGCTCCGAAGGATATCAGGGTAAAGATGAAAAACTAAAACCTCAAACCGATTGCCATCACTATATTTCAGCAAGTCAGCAAAATAGCTTCCACATTTCAACAAGACAGATTCCCGTTGAGCAAGCTCCGTTTGTTCACTTGCGGAATTGATAATTGTCTTGCCTTCTGCAAAATAGATAAAACACGCCTCATCCTGGAAGTTGACCGAAAACCGGAAAGGAGCTTCAATGATGACCTTTTCTATCAGACATTTATTGTTAAAGTCAAATTTTTGATGGGCAAGTACCATGTCATAAAGTTATCAATCTATTTATGAACAAACGGTAAGACCCGCAAATGAGAGTGTATTGCACTCCAAATTAATGCAGAATTAGTTTATGTCATCTAGAATACTTTCCGTTGGCCTTAGCACTATACCCAGCCCATTATTTATTTTACAGAAGTAACCATTGTAGATTTTTTTAGCTCAATGCCGAAAAGGTCTTTTAGCATGTAAAACCGTTGCAACTCGCTGCTGATTAAGGATGGTTCTTTTTTGCCGTTCTCTGTTTTAATGAGCTTGTTGTTTACTATGCTTACTCTGCCTTTTGGGGTAGGTATGGAGCAGATGAAGTTTCGGACAAAATGGGAGGTTGGGGCTGTCTGGTGGAAATGATGCATGGCGGCGAAGGCGCTTAATGGTTTTGGGTTGGTTGTAAAAAGGTATTCTACTTTAAAACGCTTTTTAGCTTTGTTCCATTTTTCCACGCCGAAATAATGCTGGCCATTCAGTGAAATATTATCCCGTACACGATAGGCATTGCGACCATCATCCTGTATCATGCCAGGTTCAATCATTAAGGGCATTAATGCAAAGTCGCCGAAGCCAACGTCTACCAGCCATTCTTTATCGCTTAGCTTTACCAGCAGCACCATGTGATCATGCTCCGGGCCATAAGATTTACCGTCTGCTACCCTGCCGGATACCATACTGACGTCAAAGCCAAGTGTGAGCAATAGCTGACAAAACAGGCCATTTAGCTCATAGCAATAGCCACCGCGTTTTTGCAATACTATTTTGTTGTAAAAGGAATTAACATCCAGCGCTATGGGAGCGCCGTAAAAAATATCAGCATCTTCAAAAGGTATATTTAGTAAATGCTGATACTGCAGCGCTGTGAGGCTTTGCAAATCATTTTTTATGACTCCATTAAAGTTGATGCGTTCCAGGTAGTTAGCTATGTCCATGCTGTTGAGAAATTACCGTTACAAAACAGCTTTAAAAACTATGCCCTCAAAACCAAGTGGTTATGAGGGCATTAGTATATGATTGAAATTATTTTATTCTGCTGCTTTTGAAGCCTGCCAGCTATTGCGCCCTTCGCCGGGGATAACGTGGCGTTCGCTGTGGTAAGAGGAGCGAACCAGCGGACCGCTTTCTACATAATCGAGCCCCATTTCGTAACCTTTTTCGCGGTACATAGCAAACTCATCAGGGTGTACGAAGCTAACTACAGGCAGGTGCTTTTGTGTAGGCTGCAGGTATTGGCCAAGGGTTATGACGTCGCAACCGTTATCTGCAAGGTCCTGCATACTCTGCAGTACTTCTTCCGGCTTTTCGCCGAGACCCAGCATGATGCCGCTCTTTGTGCGCATGCCGCCGTCTTTGAGCCGGCGTATGACTTCGAGACTACGATGATATTTGGCCTGTATGCGTACCTGGCGTGTAAGGCGTTCAACTGTTTCCAGGTTGTGCGATACTACTTCCGGCGCTACTTCTATGATGCGTTCCAGGTTCTCCCATTGACCGCGAAAATCGGGTATGAGAGTTTCCAGTGTTGTATCAGGATTTAAAGCGCGCACTGCCTTTATAGTATTCGCCCATATTATAGAGCCCCCATCCTTCAACTCGTCTCTATCGACAGAGGTGATAACGGCGTGCTTTACCTTCATGAGGTGTATGGCCTCGGCCACGCGCTGTGGTTCGTCCCAATCAACAGGCTCAGGCCGGCCGGTAGCTACTGCACAGAAACCGCATGAGCGGGTACAGATGTTACCCAGTATCATAAAGGTGGCGGTACCGGCCCCCCAGCATTCGCCCATATTAGGACAGTTACCACTCTCACATATAGTATGAAGCTTGTGTGTATCAACCAGGTTGCGTACATGCCTGTAACCCTCGCCTATAGGCAACTTCACGCGAAGCCAGTTAGGCTTCTTGACACGCGTATCCGCGCTATTTTCTTCAGAACTAATTATTGGCAATTCCTGCATAAGAAGTGCAAATTACAACCATCACCAACGTTTGCCAAATTGGAACGATGCATAGAAATTAAAGAAATATGGCGTACCATCCCTGCGGGCCATTAACTGTATGCTTTTGGTATAAAGCTCGGCGCTAACGCCGGTTTCTACAGCTAATACAGTCTTCCTGTTGGCGGCAAAATCGAAATGCAAGGCGGTTTTGGCGTGGAGACCCGGAATGAACTTTAATTCACTAAGGCCCTGGCCGAAACCTGCAGCACCTATGACATTTGTTTCTGAAAGGAATTCATCTTTTGTAGAGTCTGAATACTTTATTGGATTGGCTTCATTGTCCGTCTTTACATAGTAGGGCTTCAGCATACCTAAGGAAAGACCACCTACATAAACCCAGTGGATGGACACCGTACCGGGATCGGGCTTGCCGGCTATCATGCGACGTGCGCCGTAGCCTATTTTAAAAGCATAGAAGTTATTGATCTTGCCAAAAATGAAAGGCGTAGACTTTACACCTGCATAAGGGTCCAGATTGTTATTGGTGCTTTTATACTCTTTGGGGTCTTTTATTTCGCTTAGCTCCAGCTGCCAGAGGCGTATGTTGTAAAACATATCGCTATGCTTGGTGTCCTCGCTGAGTACGCTGCCCCGCTCTACAAATACACTCCAGCCATCGGTACAAAGGCGAACGCCACCGCTGAACTCACGGGTGATGGGCTTTGGCTTTTTTACTTTGGGCTTTATGGGCTGCTTGGTAACATGTACCACTCTAACGCGTGTAGAATCAGGATAGTGAATGTTTTGCGCATGACTTAAGGCAGGGATCGCTCCCAATACAAACATTAACCCGAATATCCTGACAAGACCTTTCATAAAACCGATAGTGCTGTGCGACAAATATAAAATACATGTTCCATATATCTATGTATATGGCTTACCAAATAGTAAGTTACAACTTTCCGCCAAAAGTTTTAATTACATCGTAAATTTAGACTCTAAAATAACATACTCATGACAGCCCAGGTAATATATAAAGGTGAGTTTCGTACAGAGGCAACCCATTTACGCTCAGGTACAAAAATAGAAACGGACGCACCTGTAGATAATAAGGGCAAGGGTGAGCGCTTCTCCCCTACAGACCTTGTTGCTACTGCATTGGCCACCTGTATTGCCACTACCGTAGGCCTGAGCGCTGCAACACATAACCTGAATATAGACGGACTGGTGTGTGATGTAGAAAAGATAATGGCCTCTGACCCGAGGCGCATAGCGGAAATAAAGGTGACGCTGACGTTCCCCAAAGAACAGAAGTATGACGACAAACAAAAAAGCCTGATAACGCATATAGCAGAGACCTGTCCGGTGGCGCGCAGCCTGCATCCTGACCTAAAGCAGACGCTTACATTTATCTGGCCTTAATAATATTGAGGCCTATGGCGCATTGCAAGCAGCGGGTGCGGGAGCAATAGTTATTGTACAGCTGAATGAGCGCCTGCGACTGGGCTGCATTTTCGGCCTTCCAGCCATTGTCGTGCCATAGCTCCAATATATTATTTTTTTCTGCGGGTACGGTTTCCAATAGTTGTAAAGCATTTTCCTGCTGGCGATGGAGACCATGCTGGTAGGCATACAGGAACTTAATAGGCGCCACGGTGTTGATAATGATATTGTGAATGGAAGCCATGCCGAGGTGCTTGTCTGATGGCTTCTTTTGTTCCTCATCGAAAGTGTAATGGGTGCGCCAGTATTCGCTGGCGCTAACATCGAGCAATGGAGCTATTTCCTTTATATCGTCCGTTTCTGCTATTTGGGAGAACATATGTATGGACCTGTGCACCAATGCTGCAAACTGTGCAATGCGCACGGTAGGAAAATTAGCAGGGCGCATACGCAGGAACTTCCAAAGGTGAGCGGGGATTGGTGTTAGCTTATACTTAGTCTTTAGGAATTGATATTCTTTCTTTAGTTGATTAGGATAGTCGTCTTCAAAATCTTTATCCAACATACCAGCCTGGCCAAATAACAAGGCTTCTATTTGCCTGAGGTTTTCGCGATGCCTGCCCAATATATTAAGGTGTATACTGCGGGCAAGCATGAGGAAGGGTGTTGCATTTATTTTGAACCCGAAATTCGCTGCCATGCGCCAGTAGAGGAGATTGCTCCAGTCGCCGGCGGATGTATCGAGCAGTTCTTTCCAGTCGCCCAGCTTCTCTTCCCAGCGTTCTGCAAGCAAGCGGCTGAGCCAGCTTTCTTTGGTGATGCTTTTTACATAGGGCAAGCGTGCGCTGCAAGGGATGCCGGATGCTGCGTTGGTAAGGAAGGAGTGCTGGGTGAGCACTTCCTCCGGGATATGTGCAGCAAGCTCGAGGGTTGCAATATTTTCGGCTACAGCGTCAGCATCGTTATTATAGACTACGTGAAGGATAAGATTCTTATAGGCATCATCATTCTGATGGCCATGCTTTTGCCAGTCGCTTGCATTGATGTGCAACTCTATGTTTCCTATTAACAATGTATTGCCGATGCGGATTTTAGCCTCAAGGAAATCGGGACCTGCATTCCGGTTGCGCGTGCCGGGGTGTACCACGGTTAGCGATTCGCCGTTGGCTGTGCTAAGGTTGGCGGGTTTGAACAGGCTATGCTGCCATATGGCCTGCAACAGGTCTTCATTCATAGGAGTAGTGTATAGAATACAAGATATTAAAAATAAGCGGCCATTTGCTGCTGGTAGTCTTTTGCTGCAGTAGCGGCACGCTCTGCAAAGTCTTTGTCGCTGCCCTGGTAAATGATACCGCGTGATACATTAATAAGTATACCACCATCGCGATTCATTGTGTTTTCGCAAACGGTTGGTACATCACCCCCCTGCGCACCTACGCCCGGAATGAGGAAGAAATGGTTTGGTAGCATTTTGCGTACATGCTGTAGCTGTTCTTTGCGCGTAGCGCCTATTACAAACATGATATTATCCGGTGTACCCCAGCCGGCTACTGTGCGTAATACCTTTTCATATAGCAGTTCATCGCCGCATTGCTGCAGCTGGAAATCGGCGCTGCCAGCGTTTGATGTAAGGCCCAGCACTATTGCCCACTTGTCTGTAAATCTCAGGAAAGGCTGTACGCTGTCTGCGCCCATGTATGGAGCTACGGTTACGCTATCATAAGGATAGGTTTCGAAGAAGGTACGGGCGTATTGTTCTGAAGTGTTGCCTATGTCGCCACGCTTTGCGTCTGCTATGGTGAAAATATTTTTAGGTATATAATTAAGGGTTTTGTTCATGCATTCCCAACCCTTTATACCATAGGCTTCGTAGAAAGCAGTATTTATTTTGTAAGCAACTGCATAGTCTTTTGTAGCATCAATAATAGCTTTATTGAAAGCAAACATGGGGTCTTCTTCTTCCAATAAATGCTTTGGTATTTTATTCAGGTCAGTATCCAGCCCTACGCAAAGCACAGATTTCTTTTCGCGTATGGCGCTAACAAGTTGGGAACGATTCATGCTATATTATTATGCGGCGAAATTAACTATTTGTATTTACCTATTTTATCATCGATGGCTATGTCTTTGCTGAAATTGCGCTGCAGCTTCATATTTATCAGCAGGGCATCAGCGCCGGCCTTATTACAGGCGTCCTGTATATCGTTTACCAGTTCCATTACTTTGCCGTAAGGACCTTCTATTACTGTTTCGAAAGGGCAAACTACATAATGCAGACCTGATTGCTTTATACGCTCTATAACTACATCCACTACGCTATATGCTTTTTCCTGGCCCAGGTGCAGGGGTAAAACCTGTATTGCAAGGTTCACTGTATGTTCCATTCTTTACTTTTTGGCAATATTAAGATTATAGCTGCTAATGCCGTAAATAAGTTAAGCTCTTATTTTATTGTTATACATACCATTATGACCGTATAGGCAATAAGTTTTTTATAAATAAGGTGGATACCTTTAATTTGCATCGTATTAAAAACCACACAGATGAAAAAACTTCTTCTTTCAGCATTGCTTATTGCAGGAATGTCAAATTTATGGGCCCAGGACTTAAAGCTGCCTGCGCTTAGCCCAACTACTAAAATCAACCAGGAATTTTCTACCTCAAGCATAGATATTAGCTACAGTCGCCCGTCTATGCGCGGCCGCAAGGTGTTTGGTGATGTGGTACGCTATGGCGAGGTTTGGCGCACAGGTGCTAACGCTGCAACTAAAATAAAATTTGGTGAAGATGTGGAAATAGGCGGCCAGAATGTAAAAGCCGGTGAATATGCACTATATACTATACCGGGTAAAGAAGAATGGGAAATTATCCTGAATAAAGGTGTTGGCAACTGGGGCAACGCTGGTTACAATACAGCAGATGATGTAGCACGTTTTAAAGTACATGCACACATGATGGAAAAGAATGTGCAGACCTTTACTATTGAAATAGCGAGCATCACTTACAATTCATGCAAACTGGAACTGATGTGGGAAAAGACTAAAGTGATCATCCCAATCGTAGCACACAACGAAGAACGTCTTAATGCTTCTATTGATAAGGCTATAAATAATCCTAATATTCCTTACTTCCAGGCAGCTAACTATTACTTTGAAACTAACCAGAACCTGGACAAGGCAAATATGTATGTAGATAAGGCGCTGGAAACAAGCCCTAAAGCCTTTTACATGTGGTATCTGAAGGCCCGTATAGAAGCGAAATTGGGACACAAGCATGAAGCCATTGAAGCTGCTCACAAATCAATAGAAAATGCAAAGGGTACTGCTTTTGAACAGGACTATGTGCACAACAACGAAAAGCTGATAGCTGAACTGAAAGGCTAATAATTAAATATAAAGCACTTATTTTTACCCCACAGTATCACAGGTACTGTGGGTTTTTATTTTAAAACATACCATGAGAAAAATATTTTTCTGCCTTGCAGCTGCTTTTACTGCAAGCGTGGCTTCTGCACAACAGGTACAGCCAGCAACTTCTTACCAGATATACCACGAACTATCACAGCTAAAGCATCTCACCAATGTGCTGTACATGGCAGCGCACCCGGATGACGAGAACACGCGCCTGCTGGCATGGATGGTGAACTATAAGAATTACCATACAGCTTACCTGTCGCTGACACGTGGCGACGGCGGACAAAACATACTTGGCAGTGAGCAGGGCGAAGCGCTGGGCCTGATACGCACGCACGAGCTGCTGGAGGCGCGTAAGCTGGATGGTGCGGAACAATTTTTTACACGCGCGGTAGACTTTGGCTTCTCAAAAAGTCATGAGGAAACATTTAATCACTGGCCTGAATACCTGCTTACCTATGATGCCACATGGGTGATACGCAAGTTCAGACCAGATATTATTATTTGCCGTTTTCCACCTAATAAACAGGCAGGACACGGGCAGCATGCTGCTTCTGCTATTATTGCGGCTAAGGCATTTAAGACCAGTGGTGATAAGCTGCAGTACACAGAACAATTGCATACTTATCCTGCATGGCAGCCTAAGCGCTTACTGTTTAATGCATACCGTTTTGGCAGCTTCAGTACAGTATCTGAAGATATGTTTAAGATACAGGTGGGCGAATATATTCCTGGACTAGGCATGGGTGTGGGTGAACTGGCAGGCCTTAGCCGCAGTGTGCATAAAAGCCAGGGGGCAGGCACACCAAGTGTGCCGGGAGTACAGACTGAGTACTTCAAGCTGGTGGATGGAGATACTTTGTCCGAATCTCTGTTTGATGGCATTGATATTACCTGGGGCCGTGTGAACCGTGCTGATATAGGAAAAGACATACAGGAAGTGCTTGAACAATTCAACTATAATCACCCGGATGAAAGCCTGCCTGCATTGCTTGCAATCCGTAAAAAAATAGAAACGGTAGATAATACATACTGGCGTACCGAAAAACTACAGGAGCTGGATAAGATAATACTGCATTGCAGCGGACTGCTGGCTGAATTATACACCAAACCACAACAAACTGTAGCAGGCGCCACATTGCCTTTTACACTGCATGTAATTGCCCGCTCACACGTACCTGTGCGACTGAAAGCAATACACTGGCCTGGAGCAGATTCAATACTGAACCTGAAAATAAATAACGATTCTCTTTTTGCCTTTGAGCATAATATCACTATACCTGCTTCTACACCTATTACGCAGCCATATTGGCTGTCACAACCCAGCACATCTCCTGCTTATTATGCTATTCCAAATGATAGCCTGATAGGTATGCCGGAAGCACCAAACAACCTGGTGGCTACTTTAAAACTAAAAATAGGTGACGAATACTTTGATGTTCAAGTGTCGCTGTCATCAAAAAGGCTGGACCCTGTGAAGGGCGATGTGGTGGAAGCGCTGCGCATAGTGCCTGATGTGGTACTTGAGTTTACTACACCACTTTTAATCACAGATGCGAATGGAGCTATAACTACCGCTGTGCATATACATTCTTTCAAAAACATTCAGAATGCTACGCTGACGATAAATGGCGAAAAAACTTTTGAGAAGACGATAGCGCATATCAACTTACAGGAACAGGCAGATACTATAATACCCATTACTTTCTCGCCGAAAGAAAGTGAACAATTAGGCAACGGAGATTTTTACCTTACCGCTTCTGTTACTGCAAATGGCAATACCTATAATAAATCTCAACACCTTATTCAATACAACCATATTCCCACCCTGCAATACTTTACTATTGCATCTACCAAAGTGCTGCGTAGAAACTGGAAATGCACGGTGAATCGTGTAGGTGTAATTGAAGGCCCCGGCGACTATACCGTGAATTTTCTGCGCCTGGCGGGCCTGCAGGTAGATGTGCTTAAGGAATCCGACTTTACCAACGCAGCAAGGCTAAAGAAGTATGATGCTATTATAACAGGTATACGAGCGGTGAACGTAGAAAAACGTATGGCTTTCTGGCTGCCTGTGCTAATGCAATATGTACATGATGGCGGCACGCTTGTAATGCAGTACAATACATTGCAAGACCTTGCCACTACGAAAGTGGGCCCATATCCTATTACACTATCAACAGATCGTGTGACTGAGGAAGATGCAAAAATAAAATTCCTGCATCCTGACAATCGTGTGTTGAATTACCCAAATAAGATAACTGATGAAGACTTTAAGGGTTGGATACAGGAACGCGGCTTATACTTTGCTTCAAAATGGGATGATCACTATACACCGCTGTTGGAGATGAATGATGAAGGTGAAAAGCCTTTGGACGGCAGCACGTTGTATACGCACTATGGCAAGGGAAATTATGTATACACTTCCCTCTCTCTTAACAGGCAGGTGCCATCAGGTAATAAAGGCGCTATACGCCTGCTGATGAATATGCTGTCGGTAGGTAAATAATAATGTCTTAATTTTAAGTGACACTAAATAGATGAAATGAATAAAGGGTTAAAGTTTATACAAGGTCTATTGATTTTATCAGTTACCATTCTGACATTAAATAGTTGTAAGAAAGACAGTAGCCCTAAAAATTCGACCCAGCAGCTTGTATTTACTGCCAGTGGAACCTCATCCATCGGCGATCCTTTCACATTTCAGAGCAATGCGCCTTCCGGCAGTACTTATCTGTGGAAGTTTGGCAATGGTGACCAGTCGACGGCAGCCACGCCAACTTACACTTATAACCAGGCCGGCATTTATAAAGTAAGTCTTACAATAAATGGAAGCAACGATACGCTGAACAACTATTCTAAAACAGTATACATAAGCATAGGCGGGAGCACCATGCTGAAAATTGCCAATACATGGACATGGAAAGCACACTACGAATTTCGCTCCCTTGGCCTGCTACCCGATACCAGTTATGATTTGAATGATACTTCCTTTGCAATAACGGTAGAAAGTGATACCAGCATTAAAACATGGGGCAATACTTTGAAGTATTTTGTGCCGGCAGGCTTTACACACAACAGCAGAAGTATTGACTTTAGCGTGGGCGACGTAACAGATTCCAATGTGTTTTTTATGGATTTGTCCTACCATTATGCAGCAGACTCATTTTACTTTACAGTGAACAGAGCGGCTACTGGTGGTGTTGAAACGCTAAGCTATCACACTCCATAGCTATATTTTTATTGATGAAAAATAACTCTGAAAAAGTCAATTGGCGTGCATGGTACGTAGCAGTGATAGTACTGCTGGTGCTTCAGATTATTTTCTATTACTGCTTTACACAATACTGGCGATGAGCACACTTGACTGGATAGTATTGTTTGGCACCCTATTCGCAATTATCCTTTACGGCGTTTATAAGAGTAGAGGGCAACACGGAGCGAGGACTTACCTGATGGCGGATAAGCAAATGCCCTGGTACGTAGTGCTGATGGGCATTATGGCCACACAGGCCAGTGCTATAACATTCCTTTCAGCTCCGGGCCAGGCATATACTGACGGCATGCGCTTCGTACAATACTATTTTGGCCTGCCAATAGCTATGGTAGTTATCTGCGTTACATTCATTCCCATCTTCAGGCGGCTGAATGTATACACTGCCTATGAATACCTTGAGCAACGCTTTGACAGGAAAACACGTGTGCTTACTTCTGTTCTCTTTCTTTTGTCAAGAGGTTTGTCTACCGGCATCAGCATATATGCACCATCTATTATTCTTGCATCCATTATGGGCTGGAATATTTACCTAACCAACATTGTGATGGGAGGCTTACTTATCATCTATACTTATAGTGGCGGTGCGAAAGCAGTAGCGCATACTCAAAAAATACAACTCATCATAATACTGGGAGCGATGACGATAGCCGGCTACCTGGTTGTAAAGAATTTGCCTGCTGGCATGAACATGGGTGATGCTTTATATGTTGCAGGAAAATCGAATAAGCTAAATGTTATTACCACGAAATTTAACTGGCAGGATAAGTATAATATCTGGAGTGGTATTATAGGTGGCTTCTTCCTTGCATTGTCTTATTTCGGTACAGACCAGAGCCAGGTAGGCAGATATCTGTCCGGTAAGAATACCTATGAAAGCAGGATAGGTTTATTACTGAATGGGCTGGTGAAAATACCTATGCAGTTTGGCATTTTATTAATAGGTGCTTTGTTGTTTGCGTTCTATAGCTTTCAGCCTGCACCACTTTATTTCAACGAATCGGTCTATCAGCAGTTAAAGAAAGATGAGCCCGCGAGGCTACAGCAACTGGAGCAGGATTATACACAGCTACATCAGCGATATCAGCAACAGGCATTTGCCATTACTACAGCCAGAAAGAATAATACAGATGCATCGGCTGCGCTGAATAATTTCAAAAACACACAGGCGCAGATACAATCATTGCGCGATAGTGTAAAAAATGATATCACCAGAAATCATTACAGTGCAGATTCCGGCGATACTAATTATGTCTTCCTTTATTTTGTCACCCATACTTTGCCACGTGGGCTTATAGGCTTGCTCTTTGCAGTTATTTTCCTGGCCTCATGGGGGTCTATATCTGCCGCTTTAAATTCGCTTGCATCTTCATCGCTTATTGATATTCATTTTTTGGGCAGGAAAACATTACCCTCTGAGAAAAAACAATTATTTCTGTGCCGCATGCATACGCTTGCGTGGGGTGTCTTCTGTATTATAGTGGCCATGTTTGCTACACGTATGGGCTCTTTAATAGAAGCGGTGAACGTGCTGGGATCTTTATTCTACGGCACTATCCTCGGTATATTCCTGGTAGCATTTTATGTAAAGCCTGCCAATGGCAATATTGTTTTTATCGCAGCAATTATCACTGAAATAGTCATTATTCTTATTTATAACCTGAATATTGTTTCTTTCCTATGGCTCAATGTTATAGGTGCACTGCTGGTAGTGCTCATTAGCCTGCTGGGCAGAAAAAACAATGTCCGCCCCAGAAAGGAAGCGGACATTATTACTATTGATTAAGTTTTCTATTATGCCATCTGTACTACTTTGGTCGGCTCAAGATTTGCGTTGCGTATAGCTATATTTTGGGCTATATGCTGCGCCAGCTCTGTGAATGCCTTTTTAGCTACCGGTTCATCATCTATTACTGCAGGTATACCTTTATCGCCGCCTTCTCTTATGCTTTGCACTATAGGTATCTCTCCCAGAAATGGAAGTTCAAATTGTTCCGCCATACGTTTAGCGCCACCTTTCCCAAATATGTAGTATTTATTTTCGGGCAGCTCTGCGGGAGTAAAATAGGCCATATTTTCTACGATGCCTAGTATAGGAATATTTATCTGTTGCTGACCAAACATCATTATAGCTTTGCGTGCATCTGCTGCTGCTACAGCCTGTGGTGTAGAAACTATTACAGCGCCCGTTACAGGTATTGTTTGCACCAAAGTGAGATGTACATCACCCGTGCCCGGTGGCAGATCTATTACCAGGTAGTCAAGCTCCTGCCAGTACACGTCTGATATGAATTGTTTCAATGCAGAGCTCGCCATAGGGCCGCGCCATATTACCGCTTGCTTTTCATCTATTAGCAGACCTATAGACATTGCTTTTATGCCGTAGCGTTCAATGGGCACTATCATACCCTTCCCGTTCACATTTGTCATCTGTGGGCGCTCATCGCGCAGGCCAAGCATTATAGGTACTGATGGGCCATAGATATCGGCATCCAATAGACCTACTTTGGCGCCTTCCTGGGCCAAACCAAGAGCAAGGTTCACAGCAACAGTAGATTTACCAACACCACCTTTGCCCGAGGCCACCATTATTATATTTTTCACACCCGGCAGTATTGCTTTACTATCCTTGCGATTGCTGTTCACATTTGCAGTCATATTTACAGTAACTACTGCTTCCTTATCTACCAGCAAGTGTATAGCATTTACACAGGCCTTTTCTATCATTTCTTTCAGTGGGCAGGCAGGTGTGGTAAGTATAACGGTAAATGATACATTTTTGCCGTCTATCTCTACATCCTGAACCATATTGAGGGTTACCAGGTCTTTACCTAAATCGGGCTCCTGTACATTGCTCAACGCAGCTATCACCGCTTCTTTCGTAATCATGTAAACCTTTGTTAAAGTGCTGAAAATCTGCTGCAAAAATAGGCTAAAGTATCGTTCTTTGTTGTCAAATGATTGCCAATAATATCAATTCGTGGATTGGTTTTTTTGATGATTGTTGTATATCCCTGAAAACTTTAAAAAAGGGGTGTAAATTGCAGAATATGAGATTTGTCTGGTTATTATGCTGTTCTGTGTTTCTAGTAAGCACTTTAAGTATAGAAACATTTGCCCAGGATGTAGCACCTAATGTGGTGCAGGTGAATGGTATAGTAACTACTCCAGACAGCCAGCGCATTGTACCCAATGTGACTGTAATGGTGAAAAGCCAGAATAGAGGTGTTATATCCAGTCCCAGGGGGGTGTTTACCATTGTTTGCTTTAAGGGCGATACCTTGTTATTTTCCGAAATTGGTTACCGCACAAAAGAGGTGGTGGTGCCAAAGGAAATAAAAGGTGAATACTACTCAATAATACAACCAATGGTACAGGATACTTTCTACTTGCCTGAAACCATAGTGAAACCGTTACCGAGCAAAAAAGAGTTTGATTACGCATTTACGCATTGGGCCATTCCGAATGACCAGTACGAGATAGCAAGACGCAATACCGATAAATATACCTTGCGTGCAATTGCATATACGCTGCCACGCGATGGCCGTGAAAGCCAGGCGATGTACCAGATGCAGGCCGCAAAAGATGCCGCTTACTATGGCCAGATGAAGCCGATGAATATTTTCAATCCACTGGCGTGGGCCGATTTCTTTGAAGCGTGGAAACGTGGCGATTTCCGCAATCAGCAGCCGTATTAAATTTGCACAATGCCGGCAGATAAAAACGAGCTTATCAGCATTAATAAATACATCAGCAATTCAGGTTTTTGTTCAAGACGTGAAGCTGATAAATTGATAGAACAGGCGCGTGTAACAATAAATGGCGACCTATGCTTATTAACAGCAAAAGTAGCGCCGGGAGATAGCGTGGAAATAGATGGCGAGCCGATAAAGAAGAAAAGCAAACCTATTTATCTTGCGTTCAACAAGCCTGTAGGCATAACATCTACCACCGACCTGAAGGATAAAACAAATATTATTTCCTTTATTAATTTCCCCAAACGCATTTTCCCAATAGGCAGGCTGGACAAGGATTCCGACGGGCTGATATTCCTTACAAACGATGGCGATATAGTTAATAAAATACTGCGCGCTGCCAATAATCATGAAAAGGAGTATATAGTAACAGTAGACAAAGCCATAACGCCGGATTTTATAAAAAAGATGGCAGGTGGTGTGCCTGTATTGGATACGGTTACCAAAAATTGTTTTGTACGGCAGGAAGGCAACAAACGTTTTCGCATAGTACTTACGCAAGGACTTAACCGACAGATAAGGCGTATGTGCGAATACCTGGGTTATGAAGTGCGTACGCTTACCCGCATAAGAATAATGAATGTAACATTGGGCAATATTCAACCCGGTAAATGGCGTTACTTAACTAATGATGAAATAAACACCATTCAAAAAATGGTTGAGACATCAAGCAAGACAGAAGAAGCTTCTTACTTGTCGGAGCATAGGCCCCGAAAGAAACGATAATTATTTTCCACCGTTGGCATGTAGGTCTGCCCTGCAATTTGAATCGAGGCTTAACGAACCGCCCGTCAGTAAAAGTGCTGCAAGATCTGTTGATTCTGCCGCATAATACATAAGGCAATTCTTGTTTGTACAATGGTTTCCGTTTGCAACATCCTGATGATTTGTTTGCATAGGAGAGCCTAGATTTACGAGGCCCATCAGATGACCAAGTTCATGCTCCAATACATTCTCTTCCATTATGATTCTATTAGGTTGGCCTAAGCCTCCTGAATTATCATAAATTGCCTTACCGAAGAGACATATAGATGTATTTCTGTAGGCAAAGCCCAGCACATTTTTTGTTAGGAAGTTATTATCTGTTATTAATACATAGAGGGATAATGTATTACCAGATGTATAGCTTGATCTATCATTCTTTTCAATGGTCATTACGTCATTCTGAGTTAGCACTGTTCCGTTAGCAGCTATTGCTGTTGTGGTGTAGGTAATGGAAGTTTTATTGCACAATGTATTAAGATAGGTCACTACATCATTCATTGTGGTGGCATCAGGTGCATAGCCGGGCATGTATTGTACTTCAATGTTTATGTTGGTATACTTGGCTGCAGTCAGCAAATCTTTGGCTGATGCACCTACAGATTGATTGCTGTATGAATTGGGTAAAGCATATTGGTCTGTTGCACTCTTGGTGCAAGAAAAGAAAGAGACCAGTAGCAGGAATGTAAAAAATTGTTTCATAAAGGACAGAAGGAAATGATATACTGTAAGTTAGACAAATTTCATGCCTAATGCGGGATGTATAAAAACAAAAACGCCTCACTGTTGTGAGGCGTTATAAATAAATATGGCAGCTACCTACTCTCCCGCATTGTGGTGCAGTACCATCGGCCATGAGGGGCTTAACTTCTCTGTTCGGAATGGGAAGAGGTGAACACCCTCGGCAATACCACCATAAGATCTTGCCGTAGTTTCAGCTTAAGTACTTTCGTACTCAGCTTCCACTAAGAAAAATAAGGTGACATATTGAGTCGGCAACTTTTATATCGCATAAGTAAAATAAATAAAATTAAAGCTTACGGGCAATTAGTACTACTCGGCTTTGATGTTACCACCTTTACACCTGTAGCCTATCAACGTTATCGTCTATAACGACCCTTAAAAGTAAACTCATCTTGAGGAAGGTTTCGCGCTTAGATGCTTTCAGCGCTTATCCTGGCTGTACATAGCTACTCGGCATTGCACCTGGCGGCACAACCGATACACCAGCGGTACATACGCTCCGGTCCTCTCGTACTAAGAGCATGTCCTCGCAATTTACTAACGCCCACCACAGATAGGGACCGAACTGTCTTGCGACGTTCTGAACCCAGTTCACGTGCCACTTTAATCGGCGAACAGCCGAACCCTTGGGACCTTCTCCAGCCCCAGGATGTGACGAACCGACATCGAGGTGCC
>Ga0207671_10002225_pt1 | contig 21042 bp, 32 predicted proteins | sample KBSC24metaG_FD_184352 | JGI IMG/M metagenome (GOLD analysis project Ga0207671, IMG submission 184352) | Corn rhizosphere microbial communities from Kellogg Biological Station, Michigan, USA - KBS C2-4 metaG (SPAdes) (version 2) | ecosystem: Host-associated > Plants > Roots > Rhizosphere > Soil... | reverse complement strand
GGTTGGACGATTCATCACGTGGATGCGGACACGATTCCCAATCGATCAGATGGTGTCAAAATCGCCGGGATCGCGGGTGCCGATCTATTGGTGGGACGTTTGGCCGAGTTGGATACCGGATGCGACTCGTTCTCATTGCTTCCGCTCAGCGCGGATCGAGTTGAGAGGGCGGGCCGCAACGGGACGATGATCCGAGCGGGCTCGATTACGGGTGGGAAACAGCTGACGTTGCCCGTGACGATCAATGGCATCGCCGGCGTGGCGACGTTGGATACCGGCGCTCGCTCGACCATGATCAATTACGCATTCGCCAAGGCGGCGGGCGTGGATCCTGCCGGGGAGGCTTTTCGAGACGGTCCGCCCGCGCGTGGCGCAGTCCAGAACGCGATCCCGACTCGAGTGGGGCCGATCGGCACGGTTAGCTTCGCCGGTATGGTGGTGCGCAATACGATTGCCCGCGTGGTTGATTTGCCGGTGTTCAATGACGACGGATACGCGCACGGGTACGCATTAAATATCGGTGTAGATATTCTCAAGAGCGTGCGCCTGACGATTGACTATCGCGGCCGGCGTATTTGGGTTGCGCCGTCGAGTTGTCCAGCCATTCCATGAACGTGATTCCGTTGCTCTGATCTGCGATCGACGCTGCGCGCCCGGATCATACGGTTGGGCAAGGTGGGGATCGGTTCTGCGAGGCGGCGGTGGTCGAGTTGGGTTCCGAGAGCATTCCTGGGTCGGTTGGCGTCGTTGAGTGTCGAGTATCGTTCCAACGGACATGTTTCAGAATCTCGATCCGCTGGGGCGATCCGGGCGGTAGAGGTCGGATGCCCTGAAGCGATCGACTGGGGCGGAGCTCCGATTTGATCCGCGTCCGGCGCGGTGCGCCAGTGCCAAGAGCGAACAGCTGGGCGAGGGTGCGGGGGTAAGCGCTGAATTAGGGAGATGGCGACAGATCTCCGGGGCGGCGTCTGGGCGCGCAGCGCCGGTGGCGGATTCGGAAGAGCTTTTCACTCGATCGCAATTCTAGGGGAGTCAGTTGGGACCTCGGAGCGGAGGTGCGCGGCGAGTTTCGAGTCGCCAAGACTTAGGCCGCCGAGAGTGGAGGGTCTGCTTGCGGCGCCCGGGGCTGCGGACTTGCCGTGTACACCTGATCGAAAGACTGGCCACGTCCAAAATTCTTGCTCGGCAGCGCCGTTGCGAGAGAATGGTGATCGAGGTTATTCGGTATCCCCAGGTTATTCACCATGATCCGCGCTTCTAAATCAAGGTAGCCCTCGGATATGAATGCGCCAGCACTCCACCTCGAGGAGCGATTCCTGAGCGAGTCGGAACAGTTGTTCCAGACGCTGAAGCAATCGGTCGCCTGGGACAAACGCATGAAGGCACGCAAAACCGCCAGCTTTGGCGTCTCCTATGACTACTCTCAGATCACCTATCCGGAAAGCCCGATGCCCGTGGAACTTTTGGATGTGTGCAAGAAGCTCGAGGAGGCACTCGGCTTCTTGCCGAACAATTGCTTGCTGAACTACTACGCAGACGGCCTTTCGTCCATGGGCTTCCACTCTGATTCGAGCGAGGAACTGGCTTCAGGGACCGGGGTAGCAATTGTTTCGCTTGGCGATGTGCGCTCCATTGCGTTTCGCAGCAAATCCGACAAATCGGTCGAGTTCCACTATCCACTTCCGAGTGGATCGTTGTTGTATATGACCAAAGAGATCCAGGATCACTGGCTGCATGCCATTCCCAAGACCGTCAACGCGGGTGAGCGCATAAGCATGACCTTCCGGGCAATCGCAACATGAGCATCAGGCAAATGCTTCTTCGTCCGCCGAGGGCTAACCCCTCCGTCAAGGGGGCTGGCCCGCACCTGAGTGGTGGCCAGCATGGCTAGGCGCGACGACCTAACAATTCGCGTCCATCTCAGAACACGAGTGTATGCCGGGCTTTCAGGTCTTGACCCCACGCCACCAAGATTTCGAAGAGGCGGTCCGCCTCAAGAGAGTTTGAAGTTTCTCCCTTCGGGCGCGGTAGCTCGGCTTTCGGCCACAAGCTGCCGCTGGCAACAAAAAAATATTGCGTCGCGAGCGGCCGGTGTACCCAAAGACCGGCCAGTCGCGCCCAAAAAAATTGCGCTACGTATGGCTACTTCTCCCTCTTCGCGGTCATCACCACCACGAAATAAAATAACTTTGCTTATTGATTTCGTTTCACTTCGTATTGCAGGCACACTACGCCTGACGGGAAAACCTTACTATTCACCAGAATGAGCGCGGTTTTGTCCTTAATGTTTTTGAATAAGGGAACACCCTGCCCCAGCAGAATCGGATTGATGAAAAGCCAATATTCGTCGATGAGGTTTTCCGCCAGCAGCGCGTGAGTGGCGGAGGGGCTGCCAAACACTAAAATCTCGCTGCCCGCACTGTGCTTGAGCTTGCTGATCTCGTCGCTTAAATTGCTCCTGATAATTTGCGTATTAGGATGATTGTTTTCCAACAGGGTTTTCGACAACACCACTTTGTGGGCAGATTTATACCAACGCGAATGCGCAAGGTCATGTGGGCTGGCGCCAGGCTTATCGGCAGCAGTTGGCCAGTACGACTCCATCATTTGGTAGGTAGTACGCCCATATAACGCGGTGTCGGTCTGCTGAATCCGCTGCTCCACGTATTCAAACAAGTCGGGGCTTGTGCTTATCCAGGCCAGACCCGCGGGGCCTTCAGCGGTGGAAGCGACAAAACCATCCAGCGACACATGGACAAACGAAACTATTTTTCTCACGATTTTCTCTTTGATTGAGTTTTGATTACATAGCCTGCGAGGCGTGCCAGGGTTTGGTTCCCGCCTTCAATCGCACCAATTTTCTCCAACGCCATCTTGCGTGCTTGCGCATCGGCAAAAAACAGATGTATCGTCACTTTGGTCTGTCCATCCACCGCCTCGAACGTCCATATCGCCTCAAAAATCGCATTCGGGTCGCCTTTGTACGTGCCACCAGTGCAAAACTCGATGCGGTGAGGCTTGTCGATCGCGGTATACACGCTGCGGCTGGGATAGTTTTTTCCATCCGGCCCGTGCATGACATGATGCCATTCGCCCCCCACGCGAAAATCCATTTTCTCCAGCGTGTTGGTAAACCCATTCGGCCCCCACCAATGCACGACATGCTCAGGTTTGGTCATCGCCTCCCACACTAATTCGCGCGGCGCATCTATCAAACGTGAGATGATAATTTCGCGGTCGCTGGTATCGGCATTGTTCGCGGCATTATTTTTTCTTTCCAGCACTTCTCTTCTCCTTAGCTTGAAGTTTTTTTAGATACACATCCAGGCGATTCAGACTCTGCTCCCAGTGCTGGCGATATTGCTCGATAAAATCGGCGACTTCACCCAACGGCGCAGCATTGAGCTGGCAGGGTCGCCATTGCGCCTGACGACCTTGCGTCACCAGCCCTGCGCGCTGCAAAACCTTGAGGTGCTTCGTCACGGCGGGCGGGCTTATTGAGAACGGCTTGGCAAGCTCGGTGACCGATGTCTCGCCCATTGCTAGTCGCGCAAGAATAGCGCGACGCGTTGGATCAGCGAGCGCGGCGAAGGTGATGCTAAGTGAGTCGGTATTCATGTTTATTACATCGACTGGTTAATTAACCGACTGGTGAAATATAGATTACTTCAAAACCGATGTCAACGAAAATTCCCTGATTGCCGGCATGACAAGGTGTTGGTCCATCCATAGGGAGATCACCGATGGCCGCACGGAGGGTGGAGCTGCCGGTCGAGTTGATAACGCCTACGTCGGTTTAACGTTGATACCGGTCATAGACAGCCTCCAAGTCCTCTGGCAGGTATGGGTCGTGAGCGGCCTATCGGTCGAGGCGATCGGGGAGTCGATCCGCGGCCCGCGCTAGCGCCGCAGAGTGGGAGGTCCGGCGAGATGGACGGGATCGCAGACTCGCTCATCCAATCCCCGGTCACTGCGTCGTGTTGAGTCTTTAGAAGACGCGGATACCATTTGAACTGGGCCCCGAGCGTCCGAGCCTCGAAATTCCGTTATCGGGGCTGACGCCGATTTGCACCCCCCTCTAGAGTCGCCAGACGTCGGAAGCCCGTCCGGGAGTCGGGAAGGCGGGCGGCCCTGGATCGCTGGAATCGAATTACGGGTGGGGGCACGAGGGGACGGGGATGGCGAAGTTGCGAATCACGCGCTGACGATGCCGCAGTGTGACCATTGCCCATGGCCAACGGCACTAAGGATGAAACCACTGATAGTAAGCGCCCAAGATATGGTGTGCCTCGAAGCCATCGTTGCCTAACTCGGTTTCACCTGGACCCTCGGTCCAGGCTTTACTCCGCTGATCGGCCGGCAGCGCAATTTCACCGGAGGGATCGTACGCCAGTCCGGCTGTGAGGCTCCCAAATCCGTCGGTATAGACCTGGCCGACGGGCAAGGTTTGCCCACGGCTCTTAGCATCCGCATAGAAATGTTGCAAATCGCGGTGATAGTAGAGGACCTTCACCACATTCGCGGCCCACCCCACCGGAGAAGTGACCGGATGCGGAAACATATTCAACGCAAACACCAGCGGCGCCGCGCAGAGGATGGACACGCCGGAGAGCCAGTTCCGGCGCCAATACCAAAATGAAAGGACCGCGATGGCCCCTATCACCGCAATCGGGATAACGCCGAAACCATATAAGAACACGACGGCGAAGAGCAATGCTGGCATTGACCTCAGCCCAATGCTTGCGATCATGAGCACCCCCAACAGCGTGATTCCCGGAACCAGCAAGTGAACCGTTCTACGCAATGCAGGCCGCATCTCGATGGATCTCCGCTGTCGTAACTCGCTCCACACGATCGGCGGCAAAAGTGGCATCGCAGTGGCAACGCGGTGGCGAATGGTGGATGCCGTTACCGTGCGGCTCGAATGCGGGAAGCCGGTGTGGGTTCGACCGGCGCTCGGCGGTGTCGGCTGCGGAGGCGGTCAGTGCGGGGCGGCGTTGCGCCCGACATCCGACGGTTGGGCGCGGTGAGGATCGAGCGGATCGAATTCGTGACGAGCCGGCGGTGGAGTTCGCATCGATGTGCAGGGCGCAACTGACTCAGTTAAAGTCCTTGCCGGCGGGTTGCTGTTCTAACGTGCAGATGCGACGGTGTCGATCCTCTCGGGCGATCCGGTCGGAGAGAGTGGTGGCGGAGGTCGAAGAGGAGGGGGTGTTACTGACTGAGCTTCATGCCGGATTGTGCGCCGCGTAGAATGGCCCAATTCAACGGTGGTGGGTGCGTAGCCATGCTGGTTCGGCGCGATGATGTGGATGACCCGCGTGTGATCGACGTGCAGAGTTGTGATTTCTTCTTTCCCATCCTCGTTGGATGAGGCGTTCGGTACACAAGATATGGTGAGACAACACCCAACACTGGCGCGAGTTGCTCGTTGACTTTCCTCAGAGCGGTTGTCGTCAGTTCGGTGATGGCGATCATCATCATCGGCGCCTGGGCTCATTGGCCTGAGTCGGCGCTTCCCCAGGGCACTCAGGCTAATGTGGTCATTGTCCGCAAGGCGGCACGGCGCCTCGAGCTGTATCACGATAGCCAATTGATCAAGACGTATCCTATCGCTCTCGGTCGACATCCGACGGGCACCAAAGAACGCCAAGGAGACGGACGTACGCCCGAAGGGGTTTACCGGCTCGATTACCGCAATCCACACAGCGCGTTTCACAAGGCGTTCCAGATCTCGTATCCCACTCCATCTGAGGTCACGCATGCCCGCGCGCAAGGCGTCGATCCGGGTGGTCTGGTGATGATTCATGGTATGAAGAAGGGACTCGGATGGCTGGGGCGTCTGCATCGACTCATCGATTGGACGGGTGGGTGTATCGCCGTGACGGATGCGGAAATGGATGAGATCTGGAGGGCAGTACCCGATGGGACCCGGATTGAATTGCGGCCGTAGGGCGGGGACGGGCAAGCTCCAACCCGTACCCGGCGCTTCGCGCCCGAGATCCGAGGATTCGGCGAGCTGCGGATCGGTTCGGAGAACGGCGGTGGTCGAGTTGGGGTCGGACGGCGTCACTGGGTCGGTTGCCGTCGCTGCGGGTCCAGTGTCGTTCTAACATCCACGTATTCAGAGTCTCAATCCGCTGGGGCAATCCGGTCGGACAGGAGCGGCGACGGCGGTCGGCGAACCGAGTCGGCGGCAGGGAATTCAGAAAGGGATTCCGCAGGCTGGCTCGGGGTACTACTGTACTGCGAGTCATCGAGCTTGGGTCGGCAAGTTGGCATCTATTGGTTCCTTCCTCCGCCCGCTCCGTGAGGAGCATCAGATGCTTCTGGCGTCGATCACAAAATCACTCAATGAAAGGGATCAGAGGTAGTCGATGCCACCCATTAAATGTAGCCGCCATGTCTCATCGACAATTACGGCGACACTGTGTGGGCATTTGACAAACAACAAAGGCCCCTCGCTCGGATTCGTGGAGAACAGCAGTGATGCTGAAGACAAGCAAGGTTGGTGTTATGCCTGTGAACTGGTCTTCAGCCAAGAGCAGGATAAGACGCCGCGGTTTGAGAGATTTACTCAATTCGCCGTGGTGTGCCCAAAATGTTACGACGAAATAAAAACCCATCATGACTTTGACGCCGCAGCATCACCGTTTGCGCATTAGGAGCAGCGGCCAAGGACGTGCTAGATAGACCGATTACGATATAGGAGGCTCGATTCTCTGGGGCGATCCGGTCGGAGAGAGCGGCGGGACGTCAGCGTCCGGAGTCGGCCAGGAACCGGACGTTCACGAAGCTGCTATCATCTTTTGCATGAGTGCAACAGAACGGGATCTGCTCGGGATTCTCCGGATTGGGCATGAGACCTCGCATCGAGGTGCGGGAGTGTCAATGCGCGACGCGCTTCTGGAAACGCGCTACAAGAAACGGCGAAGCGAGTTTGGTCCAGCGGAGCTCATTCCGATGTTGAGAAGACATCCGCATTTAATGGAGGAGTGGGCCCACTATTCTGAGGATAAGCGCACTAACGGGGGATGGTATCTCTCGGGTCTCGACATTGGTCGCGTCGGCATCGTCGATTCGGTAGTGAGCTTTCAATCTGTTGAGCAAGCCGTCGCGGAATACGTTGTCAGAGAGCTGGACTTTTGGGCCAACCTGGGCGGCGTGTTCTGATCCTGCGTTGTCCGCTTTGGGTCTCGAGCGGTCTCTCGGTCGAGGCGCTCGGGGATTCGATCCGCGGTCGGCGCTCCAGCGCCCAAGAGGAAGGTTGGGCGCGGGTTGGATCAATTCGATCCACGCTCAAACCCGCGGCGAGTGGGTCGCTGTAGGCCGGGTCGGCGCGAGTGCGTCCTGGAGACAGGTGACCGGCGGCAGAGCGACGCCTCGGGCGGGGTCAGTGGTAGCGTCGCGTCAGTGTTGTATGATCTGTAGGACCGCCGGAAGAAGCTCCGCCCTGACCCGCTGCGTCGTTGTCGCGGGGGTGAGTGTGGATACTGCCTGCCAGGCAGTATGAATCAGCTGCGAGCCTGGAGTCCCGTCCAGGATGCCTCGGTAAGCGCCGTCATCTAACGTCAAATATCCCATCACGATCCAAACAGGACATCCATCGTAGATTCCGGTGACTCCTCGGCTTCCGAGAGGGAGGTTACAGGTCTGATTCATGTGGGTCGCGTAGTCGAGGTAATCCTGAAGATAGGGCGCCTGATTCGTTGGGGCGGAAAATGTGCCCGGAATCAGCGCCAACTGCTGATCGGGCTTTGGAGGGTGCCGGGCGACGACTGAGTAGAACGGCTGGATGGTGGAGAAGGCAACGTCGTACCAGTCAGCCGAAATCACATCGATGTAGGATTTGTTAAAAACGGCGGCCCAACAATTATCGAACTCGACGAGCCCGGCCTCCTTGTCAGTCAAATTGACCCAAAAGCGGGCCTTGGGAGCGAGGGCCTTGAGCTCAGCCGCCCTCTGCAAAAGCGCCGTGTCGATAGCGCTGGTTTGGGCAGGTCCATTCGCGCAGTGGGTGCTGAGACCCCATTTGTCCACGGAAGAGGCAATGAGCTCGGCATCGATAGACGCATAAGGCTCATCGTACTCGACTGCAGCAATTTGCGACCAATCGAGTGCGGTGACTGGGGGCAGGCTCTCAGTAGCATGCGGGCCCGCCAGCAACATAATAGAGGGGCCGGTGAGAGGCGTCCCGAGCGCCCTGATGTCGACGTCCGCACTCGTAGGAATGGCACCGCTCCCACAACATTCCCACAGCGTAAGCTGATAGGGCCGGGTCGTGGACTGGGCGAGTGCCATTCCGTGCGGCACGAGGAAAAGAAGCGCGACCACCAGCGTGCGCCGAATCTTTGACAGTCTGTTGTAGATCAGGCTCACGGTACACCGCCTCGCGAATGCAGCCGTTGATATGACTCTGTGTATGTGGTCCGCATGCTGCGACAATGCACAAACCGTTGCCAGCAATCAATCTAGATATATTGAGTTTATTATGGGATAACCCCCCGAGCATCCCATCGTCGAAATAGTGATTTGTCCGCCGCTCGTCTTGGCCGTCAGCAGCGTGGCATACATCGAAGCTGCGGCTGGATTGGAGCTGTCCATTATTAAAACGCCGGCATTGATGTTGGGACACCCACCTCCGGAAATGTTCACATATAGATACGCGATTTGTGGGTTACTGATGATCTGCAGTTGGTTCCCGCTTATGGTTATAGGGCCAGCGTTGCCAGCAGACGCCACGACTGGAAGAACGAGACACAAGCATGCGAGTATCGATTTCACTTAGGCTCTCCCTTGCTCGTTGGTTTTTTTAACAGAGGCCCGGAGCCTGGTCAAGTCATCTCTTTGCTGCTAGTTTATTTCCGAATGGGACCGACAAGGTCCGATGCCGTGCGCTGTTTGAAAGTCTGGGAATGACCGTCCGAAAATCCGCGTGTGGGCTTGACCGCACGGCACGGGCCGATTGCTCCAAGTCCACCACGTGGAACTCGGAGCGACCATTTCCAACACATCGCACAGCTCGTCAATTACCGGAAGGGAACCGTCAGTCTCGACCATGCTATGTGGCTCACCCTGGTAATTCATTTGAGTTGCGGTGAACCTCTCGAGGTTTGATTCGGTTCGAGCCGCGCGGCGGACCCGCACAGGCATAGATTGTAACGTTTCTCGCCGTCTGCCAGGCGCCACAACCAAGGTGCTCACCCCGGCTTCACACGGGGTACGCTCGGCGCGCCCGGTGCGATCGAGCAGTCATGGTCGTTGCGGGAGGGGGCGGTGTTCTAACATGCCGATACCTGAGTCTCGATCCTCTGGGGCGATCCGGTCGGAGAGGGCGGCGGAGGTCGAGCAGGAGGAGGTGACGGCATACACTCTAATTGACAATCGTGTGAGCTATGATGTGCTGATGCGCGTGCACAGCAAGGTGACCGAGCTGATGGTTTCATTGAACGTCGATACCAACGGTGTGTGTGGGCAAACCGCAGAAACCATGATCGTAACATCCGGCTCATTCTGATTGGAGTACTCGAGTGAACGTCGTCGCCGACCGCATCCGATCCTGTGAATATCTGTATCTGGGTTCGCTGACGGAACCGAGTGTCAATACGATCAGGATTGTGTTGCTGGAGGCAAAAGCGGGCTCGCCCGTTGATGCCGAGAAGGTCGCGCGTGATTACAATCTTCCGGAGCTTCAATCGATACTCGCCGAATCCAGAAACATAGAACACTCATCCGGGTGCAGCCGCTTCGAGTTAGTCTGGGAAAACTACATTGCCTACAGCATCGTCAACGAGAGTTACTCGAATGGAGAACCGGACACGTCGGTCGCGGTCGGTGCTCGGCGTCTCTTCGCCGAATACGCTCGTTCGCAATACCTGGACTATCTGGCGAAGGCGTCGTTCGCGTCGGCGGATTACCCGGGTCCGTATCGACACTGGGCGATCTACTGCCAGGACCACACAATTGATATCGCCTCGCAGGTGGAGCCGGTCATTCGGGAAATCGGGCAGGGGTGAGGGTCCGCATCGGACGGCTTGTGAGTCTCGATCCTCTGGGGCGATCCGGTCGGAGGGAGCGGCGGAGGTCGAGCAGATCGACGATTTCGGAAATGGAGTGCGTGTCTGTCGCGATCGACTGCTCACGGCCAGAAGTCGCCACCAGCTATGTGAAGTAACTTGCTCAAAAGCGGACGTTCGCGCGTTCAGGTTGAGCGGCGCGGACGCCGACGATTGGCTTTGGCGCTCTCTATCCTTGGCATTCAAACCGAATGTCGAAGTCCTTTGGATTATTTTCGCCCTTTCGTGATGCGCGCAGCAGATCTACGAGACCTTCGATATCGTCTGTGCCGCAGATCGCCTTGAGGTCACCCGTTGAGTCGAATCTCTAAAACCAACATATGATGCCTAGCGTCTCGCACCAGCGCCGCACTCGCCCATGCGAGCTGCTTGCACTTTATCCTTCATGCGCGCGCTCGATGCGGTGGTTAGGCCACCAACGCTCGGTTGCCCACGCTACCAGAGCGCCGAACAAGAAAAAGGCGCATCCAACGATTGCCGACTTGGAGAGGGAAGGGAGGTATGCAATCTCAAATATTTGCGCGTCAACCACGTTGCGGGCCACCAATCCGAAAAACGAGCTGGTTGATGCAGTCGTCGCGCCGGCAACGACCTTAAACCGTGATACACCTCTTGTTGCAATCACTGAAGCCCCTGAAATGGCTAGAAGTGCGATCACCAGCTTTAGAACGGCGACCGGAAGTGGCGGTTTTCGAATGCACGTTCCCATGGAGTACGGATTGTCCGGATAACCCTCGGGTGTCCCGAAGCACTCCTCGAGTACCGCGGGCACCTCGAACACCACGATCGCTGAGACGAGAACGATGATGCAGGCCATGACCCCAAACAAGGGACGCCAATGGATGGCTGTACGCATTTTGTAATCTAACGACTATGAATCAGCGTATCGGTACAAAGAAATGTCTCCTAGGCAGAGCGGGCAGAACTAGCCGGCTCATTCCCGTGGCAGACTAGCCCGGTCACGCCTGATCGTCCATTGGAGCGGCACCAGCAGTATGCCGGGGACCAGAACGATGCTGAAAACGACCCAGGTTCCAGTGCTGAGTGCTTCGCCTTGGACCAGCATGGCTACGAGCCCGAGCAGGCCGAAGACCAACCAGCCCACGACAGGGATCCAGCACGCTCGCAATGCCCACCGTCGCTTGCGCCATAACTGGTGAATCGTAAATGCGTAGAGAAAAGTCGCGACTGCAAGCACCCACAGCACAACAGTCAGGCGTGGACTCCGCGGTACCGACATCGTCAGCCGCGTCGAAACGTAGAACGCTAAAACTGCGCACCAAAAAGCATGGAGCAGCGTCGCACATGCTAGCGGGAAGCCGGATGGCGGACCGCTGTCTTTGACCACCGAGTTCGGTGGCGCGTAGGGATTCGCTGCCGACGCAGGGGCTTCTCGATCTTGAACACCTCGGCGATCTGCCACGTCCGCTGATACTCAAACCGATTTCTTCTGAAGCAAGATATCGGTTGAAGCGTCGCGGTTATGTGCGCTATCCCCTGAAATCGACAAGCCAGCCCGACTTCTCATTGGCATTCCATTCGTATATCAACTGCGCCCCCACGAGGCCTTGGATGTCCTCCTTCGTGTCACGCTAGTTGCCGCCTCGATAGGACGGTAACCTTGTGGGGCATTGAGGAGATGACGTGGCTCGATATGGTGAGAAGTTCAGGCACCGTGCGGTAGCACGACTGCTGCCGCCGGAAAGTTCGGCGGTAACCACGGTTTCGCAGGAGATCGGTGTTTCGGTTGCCACGCTTGAGCGATGGCGCGCAGATGCTTTGTCCATGCCCGCTCGAGAGCGGGCATGGACGGCGGCGGCCCGATTGCAGGCGGTGATTGCGACGGCGGCGATGGACGAGGCACAGATGAGTTCCTGGTGCCGCGAGCAAGGCGTGTATCCAACCGAGTTGCAACAATGGAAGGCGGATGCGACAGCCGCTTTGACGGAGTCGACCGAGGAACGAGTCAGCCCACAGCAAGCGCGCGAGGATAAGAAGCGCATCAAAGAGCTTGAACGGGATTTGAGGCGAAAGGATAAGGCGCTGGCGGAAACCGCAGCGTTGTTGGTGCTGTCAAAACAAATGGAGGCGATCTTCCGCCGGGGCGAGGACGAATGATCCGCCTGGAAGATCGCCTGAGCACAGTACAGAACGTCGAACGAGCTCGCGGCGCGGGAGCCCGCTTGAGCGCGGCTTGCAAGATCGCCCGGATCGATCCGCGCAATCTGCAACGATGGAAGAATGGGCAGGGTCTCGAAGAGGGCGATGGCCGTCCACGGGCTGTACGGCCGGCTTGCGCGCACGCACTGAGCGCATTGGAACGTCAGCGGATCGTGCAGATTGCCAACGAGCCACGATTTGCCGAGTTGCCTCCAGCACGCATCGTACCGATGCTGGCCGATGAAGGAACCTATATTGCCAGCGAATCGAGCTTCAGTCGCGTGCTCAAAGCGCATGGGCAGCTTCGGCACCGAGGTCGCAGCAAGATACCGCAGCGAACGCGGCCGCCAAGTACACACATGGCCACGGCACCGCGACAACTGTGCTGTTGGGATCTCACTTTCGGATCACGCGATCGAGCTGCTACGCAGAACTGCCTTGGCTGAGGGCATACACGCACTGGCGCAGAAGCCGGTGTTGCACGTAGACAATGGAGCGACTGTAAAAGCGACCACAGTGTTAGCCATGTTGCATTGGCTCGGTATCAAGCCCTCGTACTCGCGGCCTCGTGTCAGCGACGACAATGCATTTATCGAGGCGCTCTTCCGGACCACCCGAGCCGCTTCGAGATCCTGCCAATGGGTCCGCGAGTTCGTGTCCTGGTACAACTTCGAGCATCGACACAGCGCCATCCGCTACGTGAGCCCCGCTCAGCGCCATGCAGGGCAGGACCGCCTCGTCCTGGCCCGCAGGCACCAGCTCTACACCCGAGTTCGCGCGGCGAATCCCAGGCGCTGGGCAAGGCACACTCGTAACTGGCAGCCCATTGCTGTCGTCACGCTCAATCCCGAGCGCGAGTCAGTCGTCAGCACGGCAATGACTGCAGAGAAGGAGTCGGCTTCGGCCGCATAACACGTGGAACGGCATTTTGGGTTCTTTATTGTCTTCATTCTTGCGGCAGCCTTCACCGCGATGCTACTTGTATACGCGAGGAAATCGAAACCCCGAAGCCGACAGCGCCCGATCTGGCACTACCTGCTACTTTGGCCAATTCTCTTGGAGAAGAACGGACGGAACGACAACTCTTCTGGTGGGATGCTTCGCACGCGCGAAACCATCGGATGGCTCGTTGTCGTCCTTCTGATGTCAGCAGCAATCGCGTTTGGGCTCTAAGGTCTCACGACCTTCCGAAAACGCTCACGCATAACGCAAGCGGCAACTACGTTGACACGCACCGGGGGGTAGCGAGCACCCTATCCCTATAACTACCCCTGACCAATGCGCGCTGTCAAACGGCTGGCCGAAACGCCACGAGAGGAAGAATCGCTGTAGAATCAGCTAGTTACGAAGAAGTGCGAACCGCGGAGAAACCGGGCTAGAGGGGGTGAAATGAGCAAATGGCTCCCTGGGTTGGAATCGAACCAACGACCAACGGATTAACAGTCCGACGCATCGCGTCTGCACTCGGTCATTGTCGACTATTGTCGTTCGCGCTCATCTCATAACCTCTTGATACTACTGCAGTGACGGCTGCGGGCGTCTGGAGTAAGTTACTACCAGCGTCTGTTCAAACTGCAACAGAACTGCAACAGCAGGAAGCGGCCAAGGAGTGTAGGCGATGACTCGAATCACGACGTTAGCCTTGCGGTCGCCGTGGCGCGGAAAGGAGCGTTGGCTCTCCGACGGCGGGGGCTGGGGCGCTGGTCGTTTGATGGCGCGCATCCTGCAAGACTCGATCGGTTTCCACTATCGGTATTACGCGCCCGATGGACGCAAGCGTTTTTTGCCGCTCGGACCGTACGATGCGAGCGGTGAACGGGGATTGACCCTGCCCACCGCGCGAGATCGGGCCGCTGAACTGGCGGCACTCTATCGCAGCGGCGTGCAGGACCTGCATGGACATTTTGAGCGACTACGGGAAGCGGACGAACAGGCCCGGGACGCCGCGCGCGAGGCGCAGGCGCGGGCGGCGGCCGAAGCGCGGCACGGCACATTAAAACAGCTGTTGGACACGTACGTGGAGCACCTGAAGGCGGCTCAGACCGCCACGGTCAGGGATGTCCGCAGTCTCTTTGCGACGCACGTGATCGCCTCGTGTCCTGAGCTCATCCAGCGCAAGGCGGCGGCCGTGTCCGTCGATGAGTTTGTGGATCTGATCGGGCGGGTGGTTGCCGCCGGCAAGGGGCGCACGGCGGCCAAGTTGCGCAGTTACCTGCGGGCAGCCTATGCGTTGGCGATTGAAGCCAAGACCGATCCGGCGGCGCCCGCGGTGTTGAAGACCTTCGGCATCTCTACCAATCCGATGGCCAGCATTGGCGCGTTGTCTCAGTTCAACCGAGCGCGCCACCGCCACCTCGCCGCGCCCGAGCTCGGCGCGTTCTTGCGGCGAGTCGACCGGGCGCCGGCGAGCGCGCGCAAGGACGCGCTCACCGTTGCTATGGCACTCGGGGGGCAGCGCCCGACCCAACTGCTGCGCGCGCGCGCCGGCGATGTCGATCTGGAGGCTGGCACGATCACCCTCTACGATCCCAAAGGCGCACGGGATGAACCGCGCGTGCATGTCATGCCGTTGCCTCCCACGGCCAGCGCCATCCTTGAGCGGCGACTGCGAGCGCTGTCGATCGCGGGCAATGCGCCGATTTTCAGCACCGATTCGGTGTCGGCTCTGCGATTGGAGCGGGTGTCAGAGTGGGTCACCGAGATCTCGCAGGCCATGGTCGAGGCGACCGAGTCGCGCGAACCGTTCCAGCTGCGCGATCTGCGCCGGACGTTGGAGACCCTCTTGGCCAGTCTCGGGGTCTCGCGCGATGTCCGAGGACAGGTGCAGTCTCATGGGTTGGGCGGGGTGCAGAATCGGCACTACGACCGGCACGAGTATTGGGGCGAAAAGCGGGCTACGCTCGCGTTGCTCGAAGCCCACCTCGCGCGTCTGCAACTGGCGGATCCCGGTGCGCCGAAACCGCCCACGGCGCACCCGGAGCAAGGGGCGATGTCCACCCCGTGCCCGGATTGGGCGATTCTGCCCTCGCTCGCACTGACGCCGTGAACGCACCATTCGTGTTTGTGTTGAATTTTCAACGATAGACGAGGGGCGTGCGCTGCGCGGCGTATGGCACTGTAAGCCTCCGTCGTACACAGGACGGGGGTGCATCGGGGTTCTGGTGACCCCCTGAACGGGAGGTTCCGCATGGATCGCGAGTTGTATTCGATTGAGCAGGCGCGGGCGCTGTTGGGTGGGATCGCGCGCAATACCTTGTATGACTTGTTGAGGAGTGGGGCACTGGCCAGTGTGCCAATCGGGCGGCGGCGCTTCATTTCCGCGCGCGCCATTGCGGCGTTCATTGCTGAGAGCTCCACCACCCACGGGCCGGAGGGGGCGGTGGCCGCGGCCGCGCAGACGGTGCAGGTGCGGTTAGGGACGGCGCCCGTGCGACGTTGACTTCGCGCACAGGCGCGCTCGCCCGCTGGCTCAATTGGGGAGAGCCCGCGTGGGCTGGCTTGATGCTCGCGCCTGCGGGTTCTGACCGCAGGCGGTGAGTCAACTCTGCGGCAGCGGATACGGATTGAGGTCTTCGCCGCGCGCCGCGTCCCACGAAACCGTATTCTTCAACGGCGCTCCTCCGCGAGCCGCAGCCGTGGCCGCTTTTGCACGCGTTCTCGAGTCCACTTCGGCGGCGGGTGGCAGGGCGGGGAACTCGCGCCGGTGCGCTGGATTGGGTCGCACGGGCTTTCATGAATCGCGTGTGAGTGTGGTTCGGCGTCGTGCAACGTCGCCGTATGCCGTGGGATAAAGCGCCTACTTCTTGATCAGGAGTTCTCTGATCTCTTGGGGGAGGTCAGTGCGGCGCGCAATGTATTTCCTCACGTCGTCAGCCATGAGGGGATCGGGGTCCTTGAATGAGAGTGCTACGAGCTTCTTGAGTTGATCGGCTGTGAGGGTTTGTTTGAGCCACCAGTGAAAGGCGCCGTTCCGGTCGTGCTCGGCTGCCCGCTCGTCGCCGGGATGATACAGGTTCAGTTGTTGCTCGAACAATTCATCGGGATACATATCCCATTCCAGCCATTCGACGGGATACTCCATGAGATGAGCAAAGTCGGCCTTGTGCATTTCGCAGTGTGTTCGGTCGTTTGAAATAAAGCAGAGTCGTCGCGATGTTATGTGGGCTCACACATTCAGTGCACCGATCGGAAGCGGATTGAGCGTCTAAAAGGGGGAGTTCACGGACGGACAGCGCACCGATGGGACGCAGTCGGCGTCCCTTCCAGGTTCGTCGTGTCACGAGCGAGCCCGGTCGTCTTCAGGATCCAAATCGGGATACTGACGAACGATCGGCCGGATCAGTTCGGTGTAGAGGTTCGAAGTAATTTCAGCGATGACTCGGCGAGCCGCCTTCCGCTCATCCACATCGGCGATCTTTCCTGTCAGCTCTGTTGCCCTGTTGAGCGGCCCGTCCAAAGCCAGCAATGCCTTCATCAATTCTTCCGCAACCGACCGCTCCATAACTCTCTCCGCAATCAAAAGTTCTGACAACCATTATCGTCCATGCACTCGCGAATACAGCTCCTGATTCTCCCTCGGTAGTCGTTGGCCGAGGGCGTTGTAGAGGCTGGTCTCGGTTGATCCGCCGTTGGTCAGGGTTTGGAGTCTTCCCGCGTTGTTGTAGGTGGCGGTGACGTAATGGAACACTGCCTCCCGATCGTAATACTGCCCAGGCAGTATTACGATTGAGCGCTCTCGTAAGTATTGCTCTGCTGCCTGGGTCGCGGATGCTACGCACCGCGAACGAAGTTTCCGATCACTCCCGCAAGCGCCATGGTGGCAATAAAGAAGACTGGCAGCCACCGGATCCGAAGATAACGCTCCAAAGACTCTTTGAGTGCAGGCGGCAACATAGAAGCATTCTGACGCAAAATTCGAATTCGCTGCATCTCTCGAGTCGAAGGAAGCCACTTCTTATCTGTAGCGGCCCAGCGTTCTTCCAGCGCACTCTCCCGCATAAACGCATCTGCGGACCGACATAGCGCCCGGCGCTCGCGGTCGCGATGCCAGAGTGAAACTAGAACACCAATGGATGAAAGGACTGCGAGCCACCAGAGGAAAATCATCGCGGTCCCTGAGCCAGACAAATGCCCGTTGGTCCTTCGGCATTCAAGGTGGACAACAGCGGGCTCGCCTTGCTATTGAGCAGCCTATATAATTCCGAAAGAGCGTGCGCCCCATTTACGGCGAAATTGGCGCCAAGGGCCCCCCACCATTTCCCAACTCGCAACCCAATCGCGGTAGCGTACCAATTCGGACCCAGCGAGACGTGGCCAAACGCATTCAAGTTCACCCTATCGTGAATTTCCCATTTCTGACAGTCCTTCGTGCAGCGAACATCTATGTTCACGTAGACCTGAACATTTCCGTAGAGGTTCACCAACTCAAGATGACCCCAAGCATTTATCCCGACAGATAACCTTGCGTTGGTGATTTGTACACCGGTTAAGTTAAGCCGTGGGGGAGTTATCCAAGAACCTTCCAGAGAGCTGAGCCCCATCGGGTCGACGGACTCGATGGGATCTCCGCTCACGTAACCATATGTGTTCGGACCCGCGTTCGCGCCAAGAGGATCACTTTCCACGTACCGGCCGAGAGCTGGGTCATAGTCGCGCGCCATGTTCTGATGCAGTCCCGCCTGTCCGTCGAAGGCCTGTCCCGGGAACCGCAGGTTGTAGCCGAAGGTGCCGGCTCCGGCCGGGTTGGGGTTCGCGGCATCCGTGCCGAAGGGATCGGCGTTCCAAGTCCACATCGGGATATTGTCGCTCGGGCGGGTGACCTGGCGGGGGGTATTTAACGGATCCGAGTGGACGTAGTAGATCGAGATGGTGGCGCCGCTGGGCCGGAGGGTGGCGACGGGGGTGTTGCCCAGCCAGACGGTTTCTTCGAGCAGGGCGCCGGTGGCATCGTATTCGCCCAGGAGGTGGCCGGCTTCGTCGTAGGCGTTGAGGACGGTGCCGTTGACGCCGCCGGAGATTTTGATCCGTTGGCCGAGGGCGTTGTAGAGGAAATAGTCAAATTGACTCCCGACGCCCCGGCGTCGCACGACGTTCCTGGACTCAGTGTTCCTTGTTGGCTTTCACTTCTTTCAAAGTTGCCTCGATTCCTTGCAGGCACTCGCTCCTAAGATGCGCCAGTTGTGCGGGAGGAGCCGCGCTCAATGAGCTTTTCAGACGTTGAACGTAGCTTTCAACGCCGCCGGGTAATTCACTATCCCAGCCGAAGGTGCACACTGTTGTAGGTGGCTTCCACCATAATTCCCGGACCAAGGGCAGCATTTCGTACGGGGCTTTAAGAAGGGCTTCACTGAGCGCATCTTCGAGTTCCTCGCGCCCACCGGCGTCGGTTCCCGGATAGAGCGCTCGCGCAACATCGATCCAGTCGGGTCGAGCCGTCGCAACACCGGGAAGGACCGAAGACGTCCACGCTCCCGATTGGTCCAACTGGACAACGGTCTCGCTGGGGCCCTGAGCTTTCACCAGGGCGAGTACTTCCTGCGGCGTGGCGGCCTTCGAGTGAGCGGTGCGGGAAGCGGTATGTGAGGTATCCGCGAAAGCGCACGTCAGGGCCAGTGCCCAGGTGATGAAAATGACTCTCAAGTATGTCAAAGGGAAATCCTCTACCGTAGCCCGGGAGCCGCTGGCGTGTAGCCAGGTAAATCGCGGGCGAATGGGACGATGACCGCTGGAGGGGTCACCACGTAAAGTGTTGAATCCGGCTCGGAATCGATGAGGTCATTGAGCCTCTGGATATCGGAGGGGAGGCCGGTGACACAACCTTCTGAACAGAATCTCGGACCGGTCGAGGGACCAAATGGATTTGCGCAACTATGCGAGCGAATGAGTTTGCGGCCCTTATCAGATGATCCCTTGCACGGCTCCAGTGCTCTGCCGTTTGGTTTTGTGGTGGGCGTGTTCGTCCATTTCCAACAGCCCAGTGGGATGGGCCCCTTGTTTTGTTTCCACTGACACGACGGATTGTTTTTGCATTGCTCTCCACCGCCATTGTTGCCTGACGCGACCGGAAGGGTGACGGGTGTATGGCCGGGATCATCCGGTTCGCAATGAATGGCCGCCGCCCCGTTGACAAAAGCGAGCGTACACGTCGCGAGGCCGGAATTATCGACCGAGTTGATCGAGTTGCCGGCCGCATAGGCGTATGTGTTCATGCCGCCGTTTAATCCGATCGGATCGCTCTCAATGTACCGTCCGGTAGCCGGATCGAAGTCTCTGAAATAGTTGTACTGCAGACCTGCCTCTCCATCAAAAACCTGACCCGGGAAGCGCAGGTTGTAGGCGAAGGGGCCTGCGCCTGAGGGGTTGGGGTTGGCGGCATCCGTGCCGAAGGGGTCGGCGTTCCAGGTCCACATCACCGTATTGTCGCTCGGGCGGGTGACCTCGCGAGGCGGCCTGGATAACCGAGATGAGAATCAGCAGCTCCTACCGAATGGTCATTTGGGAGAGTAAGTCAGCCGCCTTCGAGTATCCGCCTTCGGCCGATCTTTCAAACCATCTGCGAGCCTCGGCTTCGTTTCGCGGCACTCCCTCTCCCTTCCAGTATCGCAAGCCCGTGTAGTACTCCGCCGGTGCGGCAGGATCGCGGGCACTTTCACCTTCAGGACCAGCACGTCTGTACCAAGCAACAGCCTGCTGATCGTCTTTTCTCACCCCCCATCCGAACGCATAGAAATCCCCGAGTAGGGCCTGCGCTTTTGAATCACCCAGATCCGCGAGCAACTTCAATCGCTCGTGCGCTTGCGCGTAGTCGCTGACCATGAGTGCAGCGGCCGCTTGGTTAAATACGTGATTCCTCCACAATACAGCGGCAAGGCCGACTATGACGACTGCTGCGATTGTGGCTGCTGAGAAGAGAAGTTTTCTGGCAATTTTAGTCACGGGACCACGTTTAGCATGTTTTCACCCAGGTCCTGCAAAAGCAGACTGTTGACTTGTTGATACTGCTTCATTACATCTGGATCAAATTTGTAGGCCGTAATGCAGCCTTTTGACTGCTCGCCAGGATGAAACTCAAAGCCGCATCGTGCGCCAATGAAAGGAAGGCCACATTTCCATCCGGGTATTTTTGGGTTCGGTTCGAGTCGCCAGAAATTTCTACCAGCGTGTTCGGGGCGATCGTCTTTGTTCATCTTGTACTGCCCCGGGGGAATGGGTCCGTAATCTGTGTTGGCAACACAGGCAGCGCTCGGATTGTTCTCACATCTACGTACTCCGGACCATAAATTCGACGGACCAACGACAGCTTTTGCCGAACCGTCATTTGAGGTGCATGTCATGGTATGTTGCGAAATCGAGTATGTGCATTTTGCGAGTCCGGCTGGATCCGCGTATTCCATAGGGCTTGAGTCCACGTAACCATACGTCCCTACACTGATCGTTACTCCAAAAGGATCGCTCTGTAGGTACCGTCCAATCGCGGGGTCGAAATCCCTGAAGTAGTTCTGGTGCAGTCCCGCTTGCCCGTCGAAGACTTGGCCCGGAAATCGGAGGTTATAGGCGAAGGTGCCCGCTCCGGCCGGGTTGGGGTTCGCGGCGTCCGTCCCTAAGGGATCGGCGTTCCAGGTCCACATCGGGGTATTGTCGCTCGGGCGGGTGACCTGGCGGGGGGTATTTAACGGATCGGTGTGGACGTAGTAGATCGAGACCGTCGCTCCGCTCGGTCGCAGGGTGGCGATGGGGGTATCCCCCAGCCAGACGGTTTCTTCGATCAGCGCGCCGGTGCCGTCGTATTCACCGAGCAAGTGGCCGG
>Ga0207671_10002224_pt1 | contig 21048 bp, 20 predicted proteins | sample KBSC24metaG_FD_184352 | JGI IMG/M metagenome (GOLD analysis project Ga0207671, IMG submission 184352) | Corn rhizosphere microbial communities from Kellogg Biological Station, Michigan, USA - KBS C2-4 metaG (SPAdes) (version 2) | ecosystem: Host-associated > Plants > Roots > Rhizosphere > Soil... | reverse complement strand
TTGTTTCGCTACATCGTGAGCCTTGTGCGCGACAAGCATCTGGCGGAAGACATCCTTCAGGAAGTCTTCATCCGCATTTACCGGAAGTTGCGCTGGTTGCAGGAACCGGCAGCGTTCCGAGCGTGGGCGTATCAGATCGCCTCGCGAGAGGCGTTTCGATACCTGAAACGCGAACGGCGCTGGAGTGATCAGATCCGTGATGAAGAGACGTTGACGGCGCTTCCGTCGGACGATCATGAGAGCGAGTTTCCGCGAGAGTTAATTCAGACGTTGCCGCAGTTGGTCGGTAGTTTGTCGCCGGCAAGTCGTGCAGTCGTGGTGTTGTTCTACCTGCATGAAATGTCGCTGGTTGAGACGGCTGCGGTATTGGACATACCCGTCGGCACAGTGAAGTCGCGACTGGCGTACGGGCTTCAGAGTTTGCGGCGGAGTCTGCAAAGGAGTGAAGAGTATGAAAAAAGTCTTGATCGCTTTAGCGGTGGTTGAGTTTTTGGCGATGGTAGTCATCTATCTCGCGCAAACGGGTAAGTTGTAAGGAGAAGGGAGATTTGAAATGGCACAGCCTATAAAACTGGATGAAGTCAGGGCAGCGGCACTGGCGCGTATCGATCGCAGTGAACGATATTTCAAGCTGGCATTTTTCGGAGCGGGCCTGGTGGAGTGCCTATTTGTCGTCAGCTTTTTCCTGTTAGCTGACCTGTCGAACCGTCTGCACTTATTGCTTCTAATATCGACCGTGAGTTGTTACTCGATCGTCGTGCTCGGCCTCTTCGCCCTCGGCGCACACATTAATCGCGGCATTGCACGACTTTTGAAAGCTATCGAACTTCGGCAGCACTGATTGAAGCGTACTCGCGGAACTTACGCCTGATCTGCACCGACGATCCAAAATTGATGAGCAAACCGTGATCAATACCAGTGGCAGTGAGATAGTGGAGCAATTTTGATTCGTGCTCCCGGGCTAGCGCCACAGCGGCTTTGATCTCGATGATCAGTTGCTCCTCGATCCAGAGATCGGGAAAGTAGACACCGACCTGATAGCCCTCGTACCAAACGGGAAGCTTTACTTGTTGTCGCGCTTCGATACCGAGCTTTTTTAGTTCAAGCTTAAGAGCGTTCTCGTAGACCTTTTCGAGAAAGCCGGGCCCTAACACGTTGTGAACTTTATAGGCGCAGCCAATTACTTTGTGAGTGAGGTGATTGATGTGCATTACTTCTCCGTGAGGGTTGGACAGGATTTACATGATTTTTCAAGATTTACAGGATTTAGAGGATATCATGTAAATCCTGAAAAATCTTGTAAATCCTGTCTAAACGCGCTCGTAGTCGTAGCGGCCGATGATGCGTTTGTGCATGTATTGCCCGATAGACTCGGCGCTCATCAGCCCGTCGTACTCAAACGCGGGCACTTCTTTGTAGCGGTATCTCCCACCCTTGCTAAAGATAACTTCCAAAACTTGCGACTTGGCGTCATAGCCTACGGCGTCGAGCATTTCCGACTGTACCAGTTGTAACTTCATGGCTTCCGCTGGTCCTATGTGTATTTTCGCATAGGATTTTAAACGGAAGCCGTTAAAGATACAAAGCGGATTAGGACGTTTTGGCGCCCAGGTAGATCTCGCGGCCAGAGTTCTTGAATTGTTCGGCCTTTTCGTTCATGCCGGCAATCAAAGCCTCCTCCTCGTCCAGCTGCTTCTGCGCTGCATATTCACGCACATCCTGCGTGATCTTCATGGAACAGAAATGAGGGCCGCACATCGAACAGAAGTGCGCGAGCTTTGCGCCTTCCTGTGGCAAGGTTTCGTCGTGATACTCGCGTGCGACTTCAGGGTCGAGCGATAAGTTGAACTGATCCTCCCAGCGAAACTCGAAACGCGCTTTCGATAACGCGTTGTCGCGGTACTGGGCGCCGGGATGCCCCTTCGCCAGGTCTGCCGCGTGCGCGGCGAGCTTGTAAGCGATGACGCCATCCTTCACGTCTTTCTTGTTCGGCAGTCCGAGGTGCTCTTTCGGCGTGACGTAACAGAGCATCGCGGTTCCAAACCACCCAATCATCGCCGCGCCAATCGCCGAAGTTATGTGATCGTATCCGGGAGCGATGTCAGTCGTGAGTGGGCCAAGCGTATAAAACGGTGCTTCATTACACGTCTCGAGCTGCTTGTCCACGTTCTCCTTGATCAGGTGCATCGGGACATGACCCGGTCCCTCGATCATCACCTGGCAATCGCGTTCCCAGGCGATCTTCGTCAACTCGCCGAGCGTGTCTAACTCCGCAAACTGCGCTTCGTCATTCGCATCGGCAATCGACCCAGGACGCAGACCATCACCCAGCGAGAACGAAACGTCGTACGCTGCCATGATGTCGCAAATCTCGCGAAAGCGCGTGTAAAGGAAACTCTCTTCGTGATGGGCCAGGCACCACTTCGCCATGATCGATCCGCCACGACTCACGATTCCCGTCGTCCTGCGCGCCGTCAACGGAATGTAGGCGAGGCGAACGCCTGCGTGGATCGTGAAGTAGTCAACACCCTGCTCTGCCTGCTCGATCAGCGTGTCGCGAAAAATCTCCCACGTAAGTTCTTCAGCCTTGCCACCAACTTTCTCGAGTGCCTGGTAAATCGGCACTGTGCCGATCGGTACAGGCGAGTTGCGAATGATCCACTCGCGCGTTGCATGTATGTTCTTGCCGGTGGAAAGATCCATCACCGTATCCGAACCACAGTGGATGGACCAACGCATCTTGTCGACTTCCTCTTCGATCGAAGAGGCAACCGCCGAGTTTCCGATGTTCGCATTGATCTTAACGAGGAAGTTGCGACCGATGATCATGGGCTCGGATTCAGGATGGTTGATGTTTGCGGGAATGATTGCGCGACCACGCGCGACTTCTTCACGTACGAATTCAGGAGTGACGTACGACGGAATTTGTGCTCCGAATGACTGGCCGGCGTGTTGATGCAGCAATGAATCACGCGGCGCGTCACCGATTTCCCACGCTGCTTCACGTCCGAGATTCTCACGGATCGCAATGAACTCCATCTCCGGAGTAATGATCCCGCGACGTGCATAGTGAAGTTGCGTAACGCATGAACCTGCTTTCGCACGCAGCACGCGGCGACGGATGGTCGGAAAGTCCTCGAGTTTGCCAACGTCCTTCACACGCGCACGATTCGCGGCGACAAACGTCAGATAACCATCGTCAATCGGCTGCGCCTCACGACCTTCATAATCTTCAACGTCGCCACGTTCGACGATCCAATGTTGCCGAAGTTGCGGTAAGCCTTCGCGCACGTTGCAACTGACGTCCGTCTCGCCCCATGGTCCACTCGTGTCGTAAACACGCACCGGTGGATTTGTATCCAACGTGCCGTCGAGGTTACGCGATGGACTCTGCGAGATCTCGCGAAACGGCACACGCACGCCCGGCAACTTGCCGTCGACGTAAACGCGCCGCGAGTTTGGGAGTGAACTGTTTTCCGAACTATTGCTGTGGGTTGGTTTTATTCCTGCGCTCATAGATGGGATTCTCCGATTAGTATGGATGTAGTCTATAATCTCGGGCGCTGGTAATCCAACCCAACCGTTCTCCCGGAGACACAACAACATGCTGAAACGACGCGTAGTCGCCCTGTTAATGATCTTTTTCATCCTTTCGCTTCCTGTTGCCGCGCAAAATGGCAGCGGCGATATGTTGAGCCGCATTCGCAAGGAAGCCATGGATCATTCGCAAATCATGAAGACGATGCACATGTTTACGGACGTGTATGGTCCGAGGCTGACGGGTTCACCTAACCACAAAGCGGCCGCTGAATGGGCGGTCAAGCAGATGACTACGTGGGGATTCGACAATGCTCATCTCGAGCCGTGGGACTTCAAACATCCGGGTTGGCTAAACGAGCGTTTGACTGCGCATCTGATCTCGCCGGTTAAAGATCCGCTCGTTTGCGAGGTGTTGGCGTGGACTCCGAGCACCAGGGGAACGGTTCAGGCAAAGGCGTACCAGTTAGTTTTGCCGGAACATCCGACGCAGGAACAGCTCACGATGTTTTTGTCGAATCAGAAAACGAGAGTGCGGGGAAAAATCGTACTCGTCGGCAAGCCGGCGTCCGTACCTGTGAATCTGAACCCTCCACCAAAAAGGCTGAGCGACGAACAGGCGCAGCGACGTTATGGACCAAACCCGGAACCATTCGTTTTCCCGACGCCGTCGCCAACTCCGACGCCTGCGCCGAATGCACCGAAGCCGCTTACCAATGCCCAGGTTGCGCAACAGCTCGACGAGTTTCTCAAAGCCAATGGCGCTCTGGTGAGAGTCAATGACGCGAGGCGTGAGTTTCGGCAGATCAGGGCTTTCAACAACAACACATACGACGTGAACAAGGTGGTGCCGACCGTCGTGATGAGTAACGAAGACTTCGGACGCATCAGTCGTATTCTTAACGACGGCACCGAAGTCGTGCTCGAGTTCGAAATCGTCAATCGCGTCTACCCTGAAGGCAGCACTTCTTACAACACGATCGGTGAGATTCGTGGCACCGATAAAGCGGACGAGGTGATCATGCTCGGCGGCCATCTCGATTCGTGGCATGCGGCCACGGGCGCGACCGATAACGCGATCGGGTGCACGATCATGATGGAAGCTGCTCGCATTCTAAAAGCACTCGGCGTTAAGCCACGTCGCACGATTCGTGTCGCATTGTGGAGCGGTGAAGAGGAGGGGTTGCTCGGTTCACTCGCTTACGTCAAAGAGCACTTCGGTTCGTTTGAAGAGCCGAAACCTGGTTACGACAAATTTGGCGGCTACTTCAATATCGATTCCGGCACGGGGCGTGTGCGCGGCGCATCGGTGTTTGGACCACCTGAAGCTGCGGACATCCTGCGTCAGATTCTGGAACCGTTCAAAGATGATGGAGTGGTTGGTGCAATAACCTCAAAGAACAGGAGGCTTGGAGGTTCTGATAACACGTCGTTCAACCAGTCCGGATTGCCGGGCATCGGCATGGGCCAGGATCCGATTGAATACAACTCGAACACGTGGCACACGAACCTCGATACGTATGAACGAATTGTGGAAGAAGACGTAAAGAAGGATGCGATGGTGGTCGCGTGGGCCGTGTATCAGTTGGCAATGCGTGACGAGCTGTTACCGAGGTTTTCGAAAACCGAGATGCCGCCGAAACCACCGGCCGAAACGAACTAAATCCGGTCAATCATGCCTAATCATGTTAATCCTGTTAAAGGATTTTCGTTGTCACTTAGTCGCCGTCAGTTTTTAAGGCGAAGCGCAATTGCGATTGCCGCCGCGGGCGTGAGTCGGGTGCGGTTACCCGATGCCGCGGCGACGATAGTTCTGCGAAGTCCGGCCAGAAAGGTGCTCATCCTGGGTGCCGGAATGGCCGGGCTTGTTTCCGGTCATGAACTCTCAAAGCTGGGACACGATGTAACCATTCTCGAAGCACGGACGCGCCCGGGCGGGCGCGTTCACACGCTGCGCGAACCTTTTTCAGACGGACTTTACGCGGAAGAGGGCGCGGCACGCATTCCTGACAATCACGATCTCACGCTCAAATACGTAAGAGAATTCTCGCTTCCACTCGAGCCGTTTTATCCGAACCGGCTGCATGCTGTGAGGTTTGATCGCGGCAGCAGAGAGGAAGTGCCGATCGATGGTTTCACCGATGCGATGAGCCGGAATTATGGTGACGATCTTGGTGGCAATCCCGAACGCTGGCAGAAGATCAAAGGCGGAACCGACCTGCTTCCAAAGGCATTTGCGGACAAACTCGCGAGTAAGATCCAGTACGGCGCCGCGGTGGTGAAAATCGATCAGGACGCAAGCCAGGCGCGAGTGGTGTTTGTGAAGGACAGTCGTCAACAGACGCTTACGGCAGACAGCGTTATCTGTACGATTCCATTTTCCGTGTTACGCGACATCGAACTACCGTCACTCTCCGCGCGCAAGAAGGAGATCATAAAGAGCACAAACTACGATGCAGTGTCGCGTGTGTACCTGCAAACTCGGAACCGGTTTTGGGAAGAAAAAGGGCTCAATGGTTTTGCGTTTACGAGTGGCGCGATCGAGATCTGGCAGCCGACGTGGAGTCAGCCTGGACCCCGCGGGATTCTGATGACCTACGCAAGGCCGGGCGAAGCAGAAAGAATCACCAGGCTGAAAGAGAGTGACCGCATTGGCACGACGTTGAAGCAGTTGGATGGAATCTTTACTGGACTGCGGGAAAACTTCGAACGTGGTGCAACGAAGTGCTGGAAGGACGATGAATGGTCTCGTGGAGCGTGGGCGTTCGTTGGTTTCACCGACTTCTTCACGGCGTCGGTACGGGAGGGGCGAATACATTTTGCAGGTGAACATTTGTCACCGTGGTTTTCGTGGATGCAAGGGGCGCTGTCGTCGGGGCTGCGGGTGGTGAAGGAGATTGAGCAGTCCGCACCAGTGTAGGTGTTATCCCTCAATCTCTTTGCCAAATATGTCGTCTACGGCCATCGTCCAACCTGGCACGGCAGGTTCAGCTTCCGCAATTTCGCCGCGCCGATAAATCGTAGCTCGTTCCGGATCACTCGCGCGATATACTCTAACTACATACTCACTTAATACATCAACATCCCAAACGACCAGCGTACCGGCTGCGAAGTAATCATCACGTTTCGCTGCCATCTCGCGTTCGGCACGGGGCCCATAGTCTCCGTCGCTGCGAACTTCGACGGCAAACACCGGCGCCCCTTGGAAAAACTTTCTTCCAGGATTCGCACCAACGAAAACTGCTGCGTCGGGACTAAATGATTTTCGGTGCGGCAGATCTACCACAAAGCCAACGTTGTCGCAGACTGCGTAAGCGTTTTTGATAGACACGCTGTAGGCCCGCAAAGAATTTGCGATATCCCAGGCAGCATAGTGAGGATCCTTGCCTGTAGGTGACATGTACACTATCTCTCCATTGACGAGCTCAGCCTTGCCGTCGACCTTGTAGAGATCTTCAATTGTGGCTTCGACTTTGGTGCTCATAGGTGTTTCGTGTGAGTATTTGATCTGTGCCCGATTGTACGCGCCGCCAGCAGCTTCTTCAACTACGACTCTTCAGGAAACAGATCGTCCACGGCCACGCTCCAGCCTGGAACCGCTGGCTCAGCTTCAGCAACCTGACCTCGGCGATAAATAGCTGGGTTCTCAGGATCACTTGAACGGTAAACTCGAACCACGTTTTCGCTTAACAGATCGACGTCCCAAACAACGAGTGTCCCTGCCGCGAAATAGTCAGCTCGTTTAGCCGCTATCTTCCGTTCGGCTCTTGGTCCATAATCGCCCTCGCTGCGAACTTCGACCGCGAACACGGGTGCGCCTTGATAAAACTTCATTCCTGAAGCGACGCCCACGTATAACGCCGCGTCCGGACTGAATGACTTGCGGTGCGGAAGATTCACGACAAAACCCTTGTTATCGCCCACAGCACGTCCATACTTGTGACGTTTGCTGTGTTCGAAAAGTGAGGTAAGTAATACGTCTCCCGCGTAACCGGGGAGACTGCCTGTTGGAGACATGAGGATTATTTCTCCATTCACAATTTCTGCTTTTTGCTTGACCTTGAGGAGGTCTTCGATGGTGGCTTCCACTTTAGTGCTCATAGTTAACCGCCGATAAAGCTCATGGTGCGTGAGGGTGTGACAAAACCCGGATCGTTGATGAAGTGACGTGGCTCTTTTTTGAGTACTACTGCTTCGATGTAGTCGACGATCTCGTCACGCGAGGCGCCGCTCCGCACTACATCGCGTAACGAGTGTTCGACAGTTGAAAACAGACACGTGCGAATCTGACCATCCGCAGTCAACCTGATTCGCGAACACGCGCCGCAGAACGGTTCCGTAACAGGCGCAATGATTCCGATCTCACCCGGTGCACCGTCGGCGAAACGATAACGCGAAGACGTATCAGACCCGCGCGCAACGTCCACGCGAACCAGCGGAAAGCGCTCGCCGATGCGCTCTCGAATCTCTTTCCCGGAAACGACGTCCGCGCGCGACCATTCATGCCCGGAATCCAGCGGCATGAATTCTATAAAACGCATCTTCACGTCGTGCTCACGAGCAAACGCCGCGAAATCTGCAACCTCATCCTCGTTGTGCCCGCGCACGATCACCGCGTTGATCTTTATCGGCTCGAGACCTGCCTTTTTCGCGGCTGCAATGCCCGCGAGGACTTTGTCCAAGACGTCGACGCCGGTCATCCGTTTGAAAATGTCTCGTTTCAAACTGTCGAGGCTGATCGTGACGCGATCGAGCCCGGCATCTTTCAAGCTCTGCGCGCGTTCAGGTAAGAAGTAACCGTTCGTGGTTAACGCGAGATCGTGAAGAGCTGGTTTAAACCGGCCGAGCTTGGTGATAATCGTCTCGATGTCCTTGCGCAACATCGGCTCCCCGCCAGTCAACCGGATCTTCTCGATGCCCAGCGACACGAATATGTCGCAAACGTACTCAATCTCTTCGTAGGAGAGCATCTGCTCTTTCGGCGCGATTGGAGGTTCGCCGTGCGGCAAACAATAAAAACAGCGAAAGTTACAACGGTCGGTGAGCGAAACGCGCAGGTCGCGAATCGGCCGATTATAAGAGTCGCGCAAAACGGCTTTCATCGCGTTAATAATACGCTCCGACGAACTTACGGCAAAGTGGAGCTCAAGAGCCGGTTCCACACAAAATCCTGTCAATCCTGTGAAACTGCCTCTAAGCACCAAGCGCGGCGTTGGTCATGAAGATCGACGGCGGCAGGGATTTCGAGGTTCCGGGGAGCTTGAGGGTGCGCTTGAGAACGAAATCAAACAGTAGCGGATTGTAATCGTAAACTTCTTTCAGACTTTCGCCTTCCGATTTGCTGACAAACCCGAGCTTCACGAGCGGCCGAGTTCGAATCAGGATATTCACCGCCGGCAATGGATAATCGCTGCCATTCACAAGCCTTTCGTGCAGATCCTCACGCGCAAGAATCGTGTGCAAAGGCTTTCCCACGCGGTTGAATTGCGTCATGGCCGAGATCTCGCCAAACACCAGGCCTTCGTATCGCTTCTCGTCCATCAAACGCAAAAACAGATCGAAGTTGTCCACTTGTTTGCGATCCTTGTCGTCGAGATCTTCATTCGTACCAAGCCCCGCGCAATGTGCGACAACTACCTTCACGCCCTGGTCCAACGCGCGCCGCAGCAACAAAGGATTTCCGAGTTTCTGATCCTCTTCCGCTTCAACCGCCTTCTCCTCACCACCGTGACTCAGCAGAATCAGATCACGCTCCTTCATTTTCTGATAAAACGGATCGCATTTCGGATCTGAAGGATCGATCCCCATCGCATTCGGCAACCACTTGACGATGCGCGCACCGCGCCTCGCCCACTTCTCGAGCTCACTTATCGCATCCGGGCGGTAAGGATTGACCGAAATGTTTGGAACAAACATGTCCGCGTACCGCTCGGCGAGCTCGAAAACGTATTCGTTAGGAACGTAAAACTCGGTCTTCTCGAGATTTACCGAACCATCGCCGCGGTAATGTTTGTCAAACGCGAGCAGGCGGTGTTTTCCATGGTTGCGGATGTGATTGACGAGGCTCGCGAGACGCTCCACAAGCTGCGTATCCGCTCGGTTTTCATCAGTGGCGCCCGCCGAGCTCATGTAGACTTTGAACTTGAGACGGTGAAACGGATGCGCCCACGTGCGCATCTTTCGATTCACAAAAGTTCCGCCCGCGCCCAACCCCGCCACATGCACGTGATGATCTATTAGCCGCTGCGGATCGATATCGTCGAAAGCACGCTTCACCACGTCAGACGCCTTCGCGCTGAGCTTATCTGCGAGCTCTTCAGGTCGTCGCGTGAACGCACCACCGATGGAATGAATCAGACACATCAGGACAAACAGATCATCGTGCCGAGCATCGTTGCGATCAACTCGCGCGCTCCAGTCTTGTCCAAAGCAAAGACGTCGGCGCGCACCACCGTGAGCGTCTTTCCACTCTTAACAACTTCCGCCGACGCCAAAAACATTGCGCCTTTTGCCGGCCGCAACAAGTTTACTTTGAACTCGACGCTGAGCACTTCAGAATTCGGCGGCATTAAAGCGTACGCGGCATATCCACACGCAGAGTCGGCGATTGTCGTCACGATACCGGCGTGCAAATACCCGTGCTGCTGCGTCAGGTCAGCGCGATAAGGAAGTGTGATCTCGATGATGCCCGGCTCGACGCGCGTTAACTCCGCCCCGATCAGGCCCATGATCGTTTGTTTAGCGAAGCTCCGTCTAATTTCTTCGGCGAAGGCCGGATTACGAGGTTGATATAGGACAGGATTCACCGGATTTTAGCAGGATTTACGAGATTCTAAGGCTCGCGCGTTGCGCTGTAGGCCCGCGAGTTTCGCACGTTTCATCGCGCTGCCGCGAAATCGCGCGGCGTCGGTTTCCGGAGTAAGCTCGAGTATGTCTGCAAGTTCGGCGTCGACGTTTCCCTCGCGCGGTGCGAATCGTATTTCAGCAGTGGACGTTTCAAAGCGGTTCCACGGGCAAACATCCTGGCAGATGTCGCAGCCGTAGAACCATCCAGAAAGATTCTCCTCAACTTCGACAGGCAATTCAGGCGCGCGTAATTCAATCGTTGCGTACGAAATGCACTTGTTTGAATCGACCACGTACGGTTCCGTTATCGCCGCTGTGGGACACGCATCGATACACAGCGTACACGTACCACAGTGATCCTCAACGCGCTGCGTATCATGGTCCAATTCAAGGTTAAGCAACAACTCGCCGATAAACACCCACGACCCGTACTCGGGCGTGATCACATTCGAGTGTTTCCCGAGCCAACCTAAACCCGCGCGCACGGCCCAGGCTTTATCCATCGTCGGCTGGATGTCGACGCAGATCTTTCCTTCGGCTCGCGGTTCCTGCTCTCGGATCCACGAAAGCAGAGACGCAAGTTTCTCTTTGACTACGTCGTGATAATCATCTCCCCACGCGTAACGGGAGACTTTCCCTGTCCCTGGACTTTGCTGGTGCTGATGCGGCGTGAAGTAGTTGAGAGCGACGACTACGACTGACTTTGCTTGCGGAAATATCTCGAGCGGGTCGACGCGTTTTTCGACGTCGCGCGCCATCCAGCGCATCTCGCCGTGATACCCGCGCGAAAGCCACTCTTGCAACCGGCGCCCCTCATCTTCAAGCGAGGAGGCGCCGACAATTCCCACCTTGTTGAATCCTTCGAAGAGAGCCCGTTCCTTGATGTGATGTGCAAGGATCACGGGCCGGCAAGCTTCTGGATCGTCACGGTGATGATTGGGGTGTCGCCTGCCGTCTTGCTGTAAGAAACCCAATAACCAGCTTTCGGATAGCGCACGAGTTTGTATTTCGAGCCATCGGGCTTAGCTTCGAAATCGGACCCAAACACCTGCTGCGGAGTTATTATCTCGCGCGCGCCATTCATGAAATCGACTGAGATGGCGGTCACCTTCGAAGTCGCCTTATCGTAAAGGATCTGGCAGGATTCGTTATCACTGAACCTGTAATAGTCCTGCTCGTCACCTTTATTGGCTGGACTGCCCAGCTTTTTGCGTACTTCATCAGCGACCCAGCCGATTTTTACGCCTCGATAATCGAGAAAAATCGGGTCTTCCTCACGAGGAGCGCTGCCGGTCGGCTTTCGCGTGGTTTGAGCGAGTGAAACTCCAGCGGTTGTTAGAGAGATGACCACTAGTAACCAGAATTTTGAGAGTCTCAAAAGGCGAGTCATGGTTACTCCTTTCCACAAAATATACGTGTTCACCAACAAACAGGTAGGAAACCAACGCTTATATGCGGCGACAATAATCCGAAAAAAGGGACGTGTCAACAGCCGCGAGCCCGCTCGATATAAGCCGCAGATTTTCGCAGATAAACGCGGATCTGATCCGCGTTTATCTGCGAAAATCTGCGGCTAAACGTTGACTCGGCATCCACTTTCGCGTAGAAGCAGAGTGCTCTTTGACCGGTCCAAAAGGAGTCGAAATCCAAATGAATAGAACCGTGGTGTTAGTGGCAATCGTCTTGATGGCCCTGGGTTTGGCTGGATGTCAGCCCGCGCGTGATACGAATCTAAATGCAACAGCAACTACGAGCCCCGCGAAAGAAACCTTCGATCCGGTAGCAATTCAGACCGATGTGCTGAACATCGAACGCGACTGGGTCAAGGCAGGCGAAACCTATGACGTTGAAGCAATCAAGCGAATAGTTGCAGACGACGCCGTCCTGGTCTACCCCGACGGCACTCCGGGAACTAAGGCCGACGAAGTCCGCATCGCCGAGGCGAAAGCGATCACTGGTAGTGGATGGGAGATGATCGACCCCAAGGTCACCGTGTTGAGCGCAGATGCCGCCTACATCACCGGACGAAGTTCCATCAGGGACGGGAAATATAAAGAGCCCAACATGGCCAAAGCTATCGATATCAGTGGGGAATATCGTTTCCTGGATGTTTACGCTCGACGCAACGGCAGATGGCAGGTAGTCGCTTCGCAAGCGACTAAGGTCGCGGTTCAACTGCCCGCTGCATCGCCGAGAGCGAGTGTCGCCGTGTCACCAGCACCACCTTCACCTCCGAAACCTTCGCCGACAGCAACACGGACCCCTTAGTTCCAGATTCCAGGAATTGTGGTTGAGCACTTTGGACAACGGCCTTCGTTCGTAACGTTCACCTGACGAATCAGGTAGCCGAAGCGCTCAACCAACAACTCCCGGCACGATGGACAGTACGTGTTCTCCCACTCGCCAACCCTTCCCGGCAGATTTCCGGCGTAAATGTAATTCAGTCCCGCTTCTCGACCGATCTCACACGCGCGCAGCAACTGTTCCGCGGTCGTGTTTGAGTTCTCAGTCATCTTGTAATCCTGGTGAAACGCGGTCACATGCCACGGGATATCGGGAGAGACTGAAGCAATGAAGTCAGCCGCGCGACGCAGCTCATCTTCGGAATCGTTGAACCCGGGAATGATCAGTGTGACGATCTCTTCCCAGAAGCCACGTTCGTGAACCATCTTCACCGTTGCGAGAATGTTGTCGACTACGCCGCCGAGTTGTCGATAGTTCTTATCGTTCATCGACTTGAGGTCGATCTTGTAACAGTCGGTCCAGGGTCGCAGGTAATCGAGCACTTGCGGAGTGGCGTTGCCGTTGGAGATGAATGCGGTTCGAAAGCCGGCGGGCCGCGCCTTTTTGAAGACTTCGACCGCCCATTCAGCGGTGATCAACGGTTCGTTATAACTGCTGCCGACCATCGCAGCGCCATACGCTTTTGCCATCGACACGAGGCGCTCTGGTGAAACGATCGTTGGGTTCGTGCCCGCAGCATCGTCGCGCAAGGCTTGAGACGTCAGCCAGTTTTGACAGTAAGCGCAATGCAGATCGCAGCCGAGCATGCCGAACGTCAGCGTATCGGAGCCGGGCATGACGTGGAAGAACGGCTTTTTCTCAGTCGGATCGCACGCCAGTGCAGCGACGTAGTTCGCGGGTACGCGAAGATGTCCACCCTCGTTGAATCGAACTTTGCAGATCCCGCGTTTACCTGATTTGATCAAACATCGATGGCCGCAGGCATAACACTTCAATGCACCCGCATCGAGGTGCTCGGTCAACTCCGGCGCGCCCTCGATGGTCATCGAATCCAGCACGGTTGCGAGTGGCGCGGATTTGGTACTTACAGGCATTTCTTGTTCTTACTTCTTTGTTCTTTGGACTTCGTTGTCGTTATTATCCTAGTACCTGCGAACGGCGAACACAAAGAACAAAGCACAAATTACAAAGCAGATGATCATCGAACAAATCACCGTCACCGACTTCCAGCAACACACGCGCATCGTCGGTTGTGAAATTACCAAACAGGCGATCTGTATCGACCCTGGAGACGAGTCGGAGCGGATTGTCGAAACTCTGGAGCGGCTGGGTCTGAAATTGAACGCGATTGCCCTCACGCATGCCCACCTCGATCACGTAGGCGCCGTTGCATCACTGAAGAAACTCGTGCCCACGGCCAAAATCAATCTGCACAAAGGCGACGAGTTTATGTACCAGGCACTGCCGGAGCAGCCCGCGTGGATCGGCATTCCTCGCGCGCTTTGGGCGTCGCACGGGTTTGTTTTTGAAACGCCGCCGCCCGTCGATCACTACTGGACTGACGGCGAAAAACATCATGTAGGCGAACTCGAATTCGAGGTGCTGCACTGCCCCGGACACACACCGGGACACGTCGTCCTCTACGAGCCCAAAGAAAAAGTCGTGTTTGTCGGCGATGTACTGTTCGCGGGTTCAATCGGCAGAACAGATCTGCCAGGCGGTTCCACCGAGCAGTTGCTGAACTCGATCAAAACCAAACTGTTGACGCTGGACGACGACGTAAAGGTTTATTCCGGGCATGGACCAGTCACCACCATTGGAGAGGAAAGACTGACGAACCCATTTTTAACCGGACGCTATCTGTAGCTGGACGCGCGAGGATACCTGCCGGAGAGTTATTTCAGTCTCTTCGCTTTCATCTCTTCCCATTTGTTCTTCTGCTCGTCGTCTAATTGACTCGGCAACGTGTCGACGGGAATCGAATACTGGGCGCAAAACTGCCGCCACAAAACAAAGCGCAGGTCGTACTGACCAGTGGAATCCGAAACAGTGTTATCGACTGGAGGTGGCTCGTTCTTCCCCTTGTTCATCATGGGGGGAGTGTAACAGCTTTTGCGGAATTAGTTGATCGCAGATGAGCGGAGATAAATGGGCCCGGTTGGGGCGTCGACGCCGCCAACTGGTTCGATCGTTATCGCGAAAACGGCGGAATCCATCGCTGTCTCGGGCACTTGATCCTTCAACATTCCCTTGCCTGTGTCGTCAGGCATGAACGTCTTACCGGGCATGGGTGGATTCTTCCCGACGATAAACCACAACTGGTACGCCTTGCCTTCAGGCACGTTCGGAAGTTTGTCGGCCATTAACATCGCATGGCCGGTTTTGTCATAAACCAGTTTTGCAGTCGCACCCGCACCACGATCGACACCATCGAGCCTCATGACTTTCGCGCCCGGCGTGGTTGCGAGTTCGAGAAACTCTTTCGACTGCGCGAGCTCGATTCCTCTCGCATTGTTCTGCCGCCACAGAACTACTAAACCCGCAATCAATGCCGTAACGAGGATGACGGCGGCGATCGCGCCCAGCGAACCAAAAGACGTCCAGATGTTGCGCGTAGCGGATCTGAACGGAATCACTTCCGACTTGGATTCATTTCGAATTTCATCCAGGATGCGCTCACGAACTTTTGGTGATGGTTCCATCGGGTTTGCGCTAACAGCCATAGCCGCTGCCGTAGCCTCCCATTCCTGCAATTCGCTGCGACACTCTTCACAGTCAGCGAGATGATCGTTCAACGCATGCGCTTCCGCTGCGTCGAGCGCCGAGAGGGCGCGCGCCGGAATCATCTCCTTGTAGTCTTGATGGACCATCTTAAAACCCAAAACTTTCGCCCTGACCCGCAAGCATTTCGCGCAGCCTGATCAGACCCGTGCGCATACGGGTCTTGACGGTTCCGAGAGGAGCTCCCAAATGCGTCGCGATTTCTGATTGGGTGAGGCCGTCAAAATAAGCAAGCATCAGTGGCCCCTTTTGCTCGTCGGGAAGTTGCGCCAGCGCAGTGTTCACAAGACCTCTTTGCTCTGACCTGAACGCGTCGCTCGCCGCATCCGAGACCTCTTCGGACGCTTCTCGCGCACCGGCTTCCGCCACGCGTTCACGAGATGCGAGAGTTCGGAGGCGGTCGATGCCGCGACTGCGACCGAGCGTGACGAGCCACGTGAATGGCCGTCCGCGAGTCTCGTCGAAGTCGTCCGCTTTGCGCCAAACCTGCAGAAACACTTCCTGAAGAACGTCTTCGGCTTCCTCGCGGTTACCTAATATACGCATTAGCAGCCCAAACAGGATTACGCGATACCGGTCGTAGAGCTGCGCCAGGGCCATCTCGTCCCTGGCGGCAATCGCCTTCATCAAAACCACGTCAGTATCTTGTGCTCGTTCAGGTTGCAAGCTTGAAATATACGGAACAGAACGTGGAAGAGGATTGCTACAAAAAGGCACAAAAGACACATAATCAGTTTTTTCTGTTTGTGTGCCCTTTGTGCCTTTTTGTGGCTAAAACTAAGCTACCGTGATGTCGTTGGCGAGATAGACGTCCTGAATCGCATTCAGCAATTGCACGCCTTCGCTCATCGGACGCTGGAATGCCTTGCGGCCGGAGATCAAGCCCATTCCACCACCGCGCTTGTTGATGACAGCCGTGCGAACCGCTTCTGCGAGGTCGCTCGCACCCTTCGACTCGCCGCCGGAGTTGATTAACCCCGCCCGACCCATGTAACAGTTAGCCACCTGATAGCGAACGAGATCGATCGGATTATCAGTCGTAAGCTTCTCGTAAACGAGCTTGCTTGTCTTACCATAGGCACCACCCAACGCAGCTTCAACGGCTTTGTAACCGCCATTCCGCTCCGGCAGTTTCTGCTTGATGATATCGGCCTGGATCGTTACGCCGAGGTGATTTGCCTGCGCAGTGAGATCGGCCGAAGCATGCATGTCGCCCTCGGCGGTCTTGAACTTCGGATTGCGGAGATAGCACCACAAGATACAACCCATACCCAGTTCATGTGCCTGCGCAAACGCTTCGCTGATCTGCGTAATCTGGCGCGTCGATTCATCAGAGCCAAAATATATTGTGGCGCCCACAGCAACAGCCCCAAGATTGTGTGCTTCCTTAACAGTTCCAAACAGCACCTGATCGAACTTGTTCGGTAGCGTGAGCAACTCGTTATGATTGATCTTTACGATGAACGGAATCTTGTGTGCGTACTTACGAGCAACCGTTCCCAGCACGCCAAAAGTAGAAGCCACCGCATTACAACCACCTTCGATCGCGAGCTTCACGATGTTTTCCGGATCGAAGTACTGCGGATTCGGTGCGAAGGAAGCGCCGGCAGAATGTTCGATACCCTGGTCCACCGGAAGAATCGAGAGATAACCGGTGCCCGCAAGCCTGCCGTTATCAAACAGTGATTGCAGCGAACGCAGCGTCGACGGAGATCGATCAGAGATGCTCCAAACGCGGTCGATAAAGTCTGGACCGGGAAGGTTCAGTTGCTCTTTCGGGATCGCCTGAGCTTTATGCTCCAACAGTTCTGATGCGTTTGGTCCGAGGAGCTCTGCGATCCGTTCAACTGAATCCGAGCGTTGTAGTTTGGTAACCATTGCGTTTCCTCCGGGGCTGCCCTTTTTGGTCTGATTGCTGGGATTTTGAGCCGCCAGAGAATTATACGTAAGGGTCATAGCCGCCGCAAAGTTTGCGTTGAACCTTTAACAATCTTTCGGGTAAAATCCGCTTCGCAAGTGGGGCCGTCCCTGGCATCCTTCGTCGGCCATTATCCGCAGTAAGAACCAACTGGTCTAAAAAGTCTACGAAAGGCAAGTCAAATGAGAATCCTTCCCTCGCGCTATCTCCTGCTTGGTCTAATACTGTCTCTTTTCACCTCTTTTTCCGCCCCCACCCGCGCGGCCGGGGATGATTGGAAACCCATTGATCCTAACCAACTGTCATTAAAAAGCTCCACCGTAGAGAAGGATGCGGACGCCGAAGCCCTCTTTTGGGAAGTCAGGATGGACGATAAGGACGACCCCGATGGCAATCTCGTTTTTAATCACTACATCCGCGTGAAGGTCTTTACAGAGCGTGGTCGCGAATCTCAGAGCAAGATCGACCTGGAATTCGGCAAGATCTATGGTACCGAGACCAAGATTCAGGACATCGCCGCCCGCACGATCAAACCCGATGGCTCGATCGTCGAACTCAAGAAAGCGGACATTTTTGAGCGCACCATAGTCAAAACGAGTGGCGTTAAAGTCAAAGCCCGTTCTTTCGCGATGCCTGCTGTCGAGCCCGGTTGCATCATCGAATATCGCTGGCGTGAAATCCGCATGAAAACCCTCGCGCAATACGTTCGCTTACAGTTTCAGCGCGACATCCCCGTGCAGCGGGTCACATATTTGGTCAAGCCATATAGCTCTGACTATGAAAATCTCTCCTTTAACTCGCTAACGATGCATGGTCAACCGTCTCCCTGGACCAAAGATAAAAACGGCTTCTACAAGACCGAAATGACCAACATAGAGGCGCTCCATGAAGAATCACGCATGCCTCCCGAGGATCAGGTAAAGACCTGGATGCTCGTCTTTTACCAAAGGGCATCGAACGAAAAGGTCGATCCGGACAGGTATTGGGCGACTCTCGGCAAGGATGTTTACGACCGTACCAAGTCGCTGATCAAGCCGAATGACGAAGTAAAGCAGACGGCGACGTCACTAATCGCTGAGGCTAAAAGCGACGACGAGAAGGTCGCAAACTTATTTGATTTTTGCCGCTACAAGATCAAGAACGTTAACAACGATACTTCAGGGCTCACGCCTGACGAACGCGCCAAGGTCAAAGACAACAAGACTCCGTCGGACACTCTAAAGCGAGGAATGGGTACGGGACTCGACATCGACCTTCTGTTTGTAGCCCTGGCTAATAGTGCCGGTTTCGATGCTCGAATCGTGCTGTCGTCGGATCGTGGCGATATATTTTTCGATAAGACGTTACCCAACCCGTACTTTCTCAATCCGCAAAATGTTGCGGTCAATGTGGGGGGCACCTGGAAATTCTTTGACCCCGGTCTCAACTACGTTCCGCGCGGAATGCTGCGCTGGCAGGAAGAGGGTCAACAGGCGTTGATCACCGATCCGAAGAACCCGGTGTGGGTCAATACGCCAATGTCAGCACCGGATAAGTCGTTGGCCAAGAGAACTGCCAAGTTGACACTCACTGAAGATGGAACTCTCGAAGGTGACGTGCGTCTGGAGTTCACTGGACACCAGGCAATCGAGCGCAAAGAAGATATGGATGAAGAGTCTGAAACTCAGCGTGAAGAGAACTTGAAAGAAGAGATCAAGAATCACATGAGTGCTGCGGAGATCAGTAATGTCAAGATTGAAAACGTTACCGATCACGAGCGACCGCTAATCTTTTCCTACCACGTTCGCTTCCCCGGATACGCGCAGCGCACGGGCAAACGCATCTTCCTGCAGCCGGCGTTTTTCCAGTATGGCCGTGGGCCACTATTCGCAACGGCGAGCCGGAAATACCCGATCTATTTCCACTATCCGTGGTCCGAAAACGATCTCGTCGAAATCAATATGCCCAAAGGTTATGCGCTGGATAACGCAGACGCTCCCGCACCATTCGGCAGCGGCGACATCTCCCAGTACAAGCCGTCTATTTCTGTCGCCTCTGATGGTTCGCTGCTCGTTTACAAGCGTAGCTTTTTCTTTGGTGGCGGCGGAAATGTGCTCTTTCCGGTGGAGGCATATACGAACGTCAAGCAATATTTCGACCAGGTCCATAAGCAGGACGGCCATACCATTGCGTTGAAACAAACGGTTACGCAATAGCCCGGCACAAATTCTCTTCAGGAGAGATTTGAGATGAAAATCAGGATAGCGACCCTCATTGGCCTCATTGGTCTTTTGATGTTTGCGGTGCCTGTGAGTGCCGCAGTATCGGACGAAACTCCGCCATGGGTGCAGAAGGCCGTTGCGATCCAGGTTCCCACCTACGATAAAGAGGTGCCGGCGGTGGTGCTGGTCGACGAATCGACGACCAGCATTGGCCCAGACGGAAAGATCACGGAAGTCTACAACTTCGCCGTTCGCATTCTGCGACGCGAAGGCCGCGATTATTGCGAGGGCAACGTTGGCTACATCCCCGATATCAGCAGGGTGAAAGAGTTCCGTGCGTGGCTGATTCGGCCCGGCGGAGACACAAAGCGCTACGGCAAAGATGAAACGCTCGACGCCACCGGCGATCTCAACGACGTTTACAACGAATACCGAGTCAAAAAGATCTCAGCAACGTCCGACGCTGACGCAGGCTCTGTTTTCGCGTACAGCTACGCCACCGAGGATCGATCCGTTTTCAGCCAGGCCGACTGGTCCTTCCAGGGAGGTTCGCTACCCGTCATCAGCTCGAGATACAACCTCACGCTCCCGGAGGGCTGGCGCGCGGAAGGCGTGACCTTCAATCATGAAAAGATCGAACCCAGAATCACCGGCACGACTTATTCGTGGGAACTTTCGAACCTTCCTCCAGTCCCTTACGAACCGATGAGTCCGCGACTTAGTAATCTGGTCCCGCGATTGGCAATCAGTTATTACGCACCTGCGAACGCGACGGCAGTGCCGATCAAGACGTTTGCAAACTGGGGTGAGGTCGCTGCCTGGTTGACTGAGCTGAGCGATCCGCAAGTAGTTGTCGACGACGCGCTCGCGCGAAAGGCCTACGAGCTGACGGCGCTCGCAAAAACCGAATTCGAAAAGATTCGCGCGATTGCACAGTATGCGCAGAACATTCAATACATTTCGATTCAAACCGGGATCGGGCGCGGCGGCGGTTATCGCCCGCACGCGTCGAACCAGGTATTTGCGAAGTCGTACGGCGACTGTAAAGACAAAGCAAACCTGATGCGCGCGATGCTCAAGGTCATTGGTATCACGGCCTATCCCGTGAGCATTTACTCTGGTGATCCTAACTACGTTCGTGCCGGATGGCCTTCGCCGCAACAGTTCAATCACTGCATCATCGCGGTGAAGGTGAGCGACCAAACACAGTCGAACACGATCATCCAGCATCCGACTCTCGGACGGCTGCTGATCTTCGACGCGACTGACGATCAAACGCCGCTTGGCGACTTGCCTTACTACCTTCAGGGCAGCCTCGCGCTCGTCAATTCGAAGGGTGAAACAGACCTCGTGCGAATGCCGGTCACTCCACCCGAAACGAATCACCTCGAACGTATCGCGACGTTGGAACTGACACCTGACGGTGCTATAGGCGGCCAGATTCAGGAACTGGCGAACGGGCAAACCGCAGTCGTGTTTCGCTCCGAGTTTCGCAGAATGTCGAAACCGGAATACACGGGC
>Ga0207671_10002222_pt1 | contig 21051 bp, 16 predicted proteins | sample KBSC24metaG_FD_184352 | JGI IMG/M metagenome (GOLD analysis project Ga0207671, IMG submission 184352) | Corn rhizosphere microbial communities from Kellogg Biological Station, Michigan, USA - KBS C2-4 metaG (SPAdes) (version 2) | ecosystem: Host-associated > Plants > Roots > Rhizosphere > Soil... | reverse complement strand
CTTGTTCCGGATCGGTCGTTACCACAAAGTGGTGTGCGCCGAGTTTCTTTGCGTCTTCTTCTTTTTTTGGCGATGTGCTCAACACAGTCACCTCTGCGCCAAAAGCAACGCCGAATTTAACACCCATGTGGCCTAAGCCACCCAGGCCTAATATAGCCAGCTTAGTGCCTTTGCCTACTTTCCAATGTCTTAAAGGCGAGTAGGTGGTGATACCGGCACAAAGCAATGGCGCAACGGCAGCAAGGTCTAATTTATCAGAAACATGCAAGGTAAAATCCTCATGCACCACGATGGTGTTCGAATAGCCGCCGTATGTTGGAGTTACTTTATCCTGCTCCAGGCTATTATAAGTGTACGAGCCCCCGTTGAGGCAATATTGCTCCAAATCGCTTTTACAGTTTTCGCAAACGCGGCATGAATCAACCAGGCAGCCGGTACCTGCAATGTCGCCTACTTTGAATTTTTTTACATGGTCGCCAACCTTTACAACGCGGCCTACGATTTCGTGACCAGGGACCATAGGGAAAATACCCGGAAACCAGTCGTTGCGGATTTGGTGCAGGTCAGAGTGGCAAACACCGCAAAACAGGATATCAAATTGCACATCGTGCGGTCCTACGTCGCGGCGGTCGAAAGTCCACGGGGCAAGGGGAGTGTGCTCATCTTGAGCAGCATAGGCTTTAGTTTCAATCATCGGGAAGTTTTTAAATAGTGAGATAGTAACAGGAATTTGGGAATTCCTCCGGGCAAATATACAAGCGTGTTGTTAACATAACATGTCGAACCATCAATTATTTGTCAGTAGAGTGTATAAATTAGTCTCAGGTCGAGAGTCGTTTGTCCTGAGTCTCTAGCCAAAAACCAGACTAAAGACTTCCGACTTAGAACTCAAGAGTAGTTAATTTCCCTCAACGTGTCTCTTAAAATTATCCAGAATAGCCTGCCAGCCGCCCTTCTGCATTTCAAGTGAGTTTTGGTTTTCGGGCACAAACTCTTCGGTTACAGTAGTCTTCTTATCATCGCCCGAGAATTGAATTTTTACCCAGCGGCCATCAGCCATAGCATATTCAATCAGCGTGTGTTCTTCAACATTACTGTAAACCCCTTCAAAATCGAAGCTGAAGCTGCCATCTTTTGCAGCCATGGTGGTTTTAAATTTTCCGCCGGTGCGTGCGTCATTGTCAGCATAAGGCGCATGCCAGTCGTCGGATGCGAAAGCCCATTGGGTTATATGTTCGGGACTGGTCCAAAATTCCCAGACTTTTTCAAGGCCGGCGTTTATTGTTGCTTCTACTGTGATAGTGTTGTTTTGTTCTTGTGCCATGTCTTATGTTTTTAAAGAGATATTCTTATCCGAAATTAACAGGAAAACCAGGTGTTGTATAAAAAAGTTTGAAAAACCACACTGTTCCGTTTTGTACAATTTTACCTGGCGCCGACGCTTTACTTTTGTGGCGCGGGTTATTTAGAAACATAAAAACCGTAACTTCACTTTATGGAATTTAAGCAATTTCTTCCATCGGATATTTTAAAGCCTTATGTAAGGCATTACTATATCTTTGAGTCAGACGACGATATCGAGTTTGACGACACGGTGTTCCCGAGCGGGGACATGGAAATGATATTCAATCTTGGCGGCGGCAAATGGCAATCGGCAGTTAACGATAATTTCTTTGAAACGCCGCCGATAGAGCTTTGGGGACAAATCACCAAACCGCTTGCCATTAAATCAAAAGGCAAGCATACCATGCTCGGCATTAAATTTTTCACCCACACAGCGGCGTATTTTTTTAATGATGAGCTGGGTATATTTAATAACCACATTTCGGATATCGGGGATATTATTGGCAGCCCTGCGAAGCAATTGCACAATCAATTACTGGAAGCAAAAAGCGAGCAGGGCAGAATAGACCTGGTTGAATTATTTTTGTTGAAACGATTAATTGGTAGCGAAAAAAGAACCTTCAAGATCAATAAGGTAGCTCATATTTTAAACAGCATCAAACAAAATGTTGCCGAAGCAAATATAAGCCGTATTGCTTCCAGGCATAATATTACGGCACGGTATCTTCAGCAATTGGTTTACCGGCACACCGGCCTTACACCGGTATCTTTCAACAAAATAAACCGTTTCCAGCTTGGCCTTAAGCTTATCGCCAAAAACGAGTCGCCGTTAACGTCCATTGCCTACCAATGCGGCTATTTCGACCAATCGCATTTTATCCGCGATTTTAAGAGTTTTACGGGTGTTACGCCATCATCATATTTGCATCATACCACGCCGGTTAACCAGCTGTTGCAGCCGGTAATGTGAGTTAAAAGCAATCCTCATCGTTTCATCAGCAATGCCCAAATATTGGTAGAAAACGTTCAAAAAAAACAAGCGCACCTACGGAGCGCTAATGCGTGGTTGTTGTTTTGCTGCCAATATTGTGCTCCTAACGGAGCGACAAGCATGACAATCGAACCTATCGACGCTTTTCTAATCCAGCCAAAGCCAAGTTCGTCCTATGCCCACGGGCTATGATTTCTCTTTACTTTGAAACATAGGTACACACAATAGTCCCAGAGCTGAGGCGGCACGCGGTTGGAGAGGCAAAGGCGAATTGACGACGGAGCTTGTGGAAAAAACACCACTTAACTTAATGACATCAGCCTCACCATTTAAAAACAGCTTTTCCCCTTTCTGCTTTCAGCTTTTACCTTAACTTTGCGCATTCATAATCCGCACATTACCATGAGTGTTTCCGTATTAGCCCAAAATCTGCACGGGTCTGAAATTATTAAAATAGCCGGCGAAATAAACGAGCTTAAACGACAGGGACAAAACATTGCCAATTTAACTATAGGCGATTTTGACTCAAATATCTACCCGATTCCAGCGGAATTGAAACAGGGCATTGTTGATGCTTACGGGCAAAATCAAACCAATTATCCGCCAGCTGATGGTATTCTCGATTTGCGCGAAAGCGTTTCGGCTTTCCTGAAAAGCCGGTTCGACCTGGAATATGCTTCAAACCAGATATTGATTTCGGGAGGCTCTCGTCCGCTTATATATTCAACTTACCTGGCGATTGTGGATCCGGGCGATAAGGTAGTTTTCCCTGCGCCATCATGGAACAATAACCACTATTGCGACTTAACCAGTGCGGAAGCGGTAATAATACCCACAACGCCCGAAAATAACTTTATGCCTACGGCTGCCGAAATAGCACCGCACCTAAAAGGTGCTGCCTTACTGGCATTATGCTCGCCGCTTAACCCTACAGGCACCATGTTCACCAAAAAGGATTTGGAAGAAATATGCGACCTGGTGATTGCCGAAAACAAAACCCGCGCAGCCGGCGAAAAACCGCTTTACCTGTTGTACGACCAGATTTATTCGCAGCTTACTTTTGGCCGCCACGAGCACTTTAACCCGGTAACCCTTCGCCCTGAGTTGAAGGACGTTACCATATTTGTTGATGGCGCTTCCAAATGTTTTGCTGCCACCGGCGTACGTGTAGGCTGGGGCTTTGGTCCGGCGCATGTTGTAAACCACATGAAGGCCATTGTTGGTCACATGGGTGCCTGGGCACCAAAAGCCGAGCAGGTTGCCATGGCGAAATATTTAAAGCAGGATAATTTGGTTAACGGCTACCTGGACGAGCTGAAGGGCAATATCCAAAACAGCCTGAACACCTTATACCAGGGCTTTAAGCAATTAAAGTCGGAAGGATTTAATGTAGATTCGATAGAGCCCATGGGCGCCATCTATCTTACCATAAAGATTGATTATGCCGGTAAGACTACGCCTGACGGTGACACATTAAAAACATCGGCAGATATTAATTTTTACCTGATAAAAGCAGCCGGTGTTGCCTTCGTTCCGTTCTCGGCCTTTGGCACAGACGATGATACGCCATGGTTCCGCGTTTCGGTAGGTGCAAGTACGCTGGATGATATAAAACAGATATTGCCGCGTATAAAAAATGCGCTTGAAAAATTGAAATAAGTATCGGTACGGGTACCATAACAAGGTTATAAGTAATGGTTTTCGCTACTTGATGCCTGCATCTCCAACTGCTCCGTTAGGAGCAAAATATTGGTAGAAAACATAATTAATAAGATATGCGCTCCGTAGGTGCGTAACCTACATGCCGGGTTACGCACCTACGGAGCGTCTAATTTTACCTCGCTTTTTCTACCAATATTTGCCCCCTAAAGGGGGCTGGCCTTGGTAAACCGCAATGCCCGGACTTGAGCCATATCCCCGCTAATTTCAAATTGATACTTCTCACATATTCGTTCGGTAATTATCTCTTTATGTTTGAGTACGACTAGTTTTTCTTTCACAGATAAGATTAGTTAATAGTTAATTAAGGAATGGATACGCGAGGTATCGATTCCTTTTTTTATTTTCACGCCCATGACAGCATCTCCCGAAATCAAGATAACCAGGACAACCAAATCGCGCCTTGCGGAAACCGACTTTAACAACCTGCAGTTCGGTACCACATTCTCCGACCACATGTTTACAGCCGATTACGCCGATGGTGAATGGAGAAACCTGGAGATTGTACCTTACGGTGATATTATTTTAAGCCCTGCCTGCACCACGCTGCATTACGGCCAGGCTTTTTTTGAGGGATTAAAAGCATATAACCACCCTGATAATTCTGTTTCTATTTTCAGGATGAATAAAAACGCTGAACGCTTTAACCATTCTGCCGACCGCCTCTGCATGCCTGATCTGCCTGAAGAACTGTTTATGAAAAGCATTTCGGCACTCGTAGATATCGACCGTGATTGGGTGCCCGCAAAGGCCAATCACTCTTTATACATCAGGCCGTTTATGTTTGCAACGGAGGCATATCTTGGAGTTACACCGTCCAAAACCTATAAGTATATGGTGCTTACCTGCCCGGTTGGTCCGTATTTTTCAAAGCCGTTACGGGTAAAAATCGAAACCAACTACACCCGCGCTGCCGAAGGTGGCTATGGTTATGCAAAAGCGGCCGGCAACTACGGGGGCGCCATGCTGCCTACCCGCAAAGCTGTTGAAGAAGGCTTCGACCAATTAATATGGACGGATTCAAAAGAACATAAGTATATTGAAGAATTGGGCGCCGCCAACGCGATGTTTGTGCTGGATGACAAACTGGTTACCCCGGCTATCGACAAAAACACCATATTAAAAGGCGTTACCCGCGATACGATACTCACCCTTGCCCGCGATATGGGCTGTACCGTTGAAGAGCGCCCCATAGCAATCACCGAGCTGGTTGAAGGCGCACAAAACGGTAAGCTTACCGATGCCTTTGGTGCCGGAACAGCATTTACCATAGCACCGATAGCTTCTTTCAGCTACAATGACGAAGAATATTTCCTGAATGATCCCGCAACCCGCGAATTCTCTACCCGGGCGCTTAAAGCGCTTAACGATATCAGGTACGGTATCGCCGCTGATACGCATGGCTGGAATTACGTAGTTTGATAGTCGCCGTTACCGGGGAAATGGCTTTTAGAACTTTCTGGCGGCTTTTCCATAGCGATGGGTTTATAAACCACGACTGTTCGAAACCTGTCCTGGTGACGCAGGGCGGTGCCCTGCGCTGGCAGATGGAACCCTTTCAGGGTTCTCAGATTAAGGTAAATCCTATATTACTGCACAAACCAAAGGAAAGGGTTACATCTGTCAGCGATGGGTAACACCCATCGCGAAAACGGCAGACAAAGGCATGTTTCGAACACACAAGGTTTATAAACCCATCGCTATAGTGGTGATCATCCCAGGCGGACGTTTTTTTGCATTCGAAAAGAGAACGAACTATGCGCAACGATTTTAAAAACGATTTCCCACGCCGCAATCAAAAAAATTTACCACCAGAAATCCCCCGTCATGGGGGATTTTTTACTTCACATCTGCTTGCTATTTTTGGCTGTCTTAAATACTATTGGTTTATAAAACGTATCTTACGGTCTACGCCTCATGATGGCCGTAAAGCAGCTATATGTTTTAATGCCAGCTATTTAAGGCGACCTTTAGTAAATGACTATTAAAACTGGCCGGTTTCTTTCATCCATAGCCTGGGCTATCGCTCTGTGCTTTATTTATATCCCGCGTTTATCGGCACAGAAATACAATTTCACACGTTTTGGCATTGAAAATGGCCTCAATCAATCGCAGGCGCTAAAGATTACACAAGATTCCCGGAATTATGTGTGGATTTCCACTTTCGACGGCATTAACCTTTACGATGGCAAAAACTTCACAACGCTGCCAAATGAGCCGGGCTCTTCGGCGAACTTTTCTACCACTGTTTATGCCGCAAAAGACAGCAGCATGTGGATTGGCAACTTCAATCACATCTCCAGGTATAAAAATGGACGCTTTACAAGCTTTTACGTTAAAGACGGCAAACCGGGCTGGATTTACAAATTAACTATCGACGGCGGCGGCAATGTATGGGCTACAGCCAATGCCTACCTGTATATCCTGAAAAATAATCACCTTGAAAAAGTAAATATCACCGGGCCCACAGATACCATTATTGGCATGGCCATTAATAATCATGGTGTTTTGTATGCCGCGGTATACAACAAAGGCATTTACTACTTTGAACACGGTCAATGGCATGACGCTAACATTAACGAGGGGCCTTATAAAAGCGATTTGATTCGCGGCATCGCGTTCGATCCATCTGACGACAGCAAAATGTACCTGGCAAGCGATGTACGGCTTTACCAGGTACAAAACGGAACGATGGCGCCTTTCCTGACCGATTTTCTGAAAGGGGATAATTTCCACATTTTTAGCTTGCTGGCCGAGAAAGGCAGCCTGTGGATTGGCTCATCAAAAGGCGCTTATCTTTGGCGGAATAACCAAATGGAGCATTTTACAGAACAAAACGGCTTCACCAATTATTCGGTACTGGATATTTATCGCGATAAGGATGGAAATGTTTGGCTTGGATCAGACGGCGATGGTGTTTTTAAATATGACGAAAACGGCTTTTTGATATACGACCAGTCATCTGGGCTTACCGGCCCGGTAATGGCTATTGATAAGGACAAGCAGGGAAATACGCTGATAGGCACCCTGGGCAGCGGGTCGTTTATCTTAAATAAGGGCGGGGCCAAACGTTATCTTTCACCATCAGACCCTGCGTACAATAAAACTGTTTATGCCATTTATACTGACTCGCAGGGAACCACCTGGCTGGGGAATGATTATACAGGCCTATGGAAAAAAACTACCGCGGGCTATAAAAATATATGCCCGGACAAAAATTCATCGGGCTCGATGATTGTAAAGGCAATTGCAGAGGATAGCGCGCATACTATTTGGGTAGCTACCAATAGCGGGTGCTATTATGTTGAAAATGATAAGTTGGTAAGAGTATCGGGCACCACCGGAAACTATACGTCTATGCTGCTGTTCGACGGTAAAATTGCCCTTGCCGGCAGGCAAACGGATATTACGATAATACGCGGTAAAAAAGTAATCCTGTCTCCTAAGGTTAAATTCCTGAAAGGATTGAACGTGCTGGCGCTCGCTGCCTATAAGGATTATTTTTATGCGGGCACGTCCGAGAAAGGAATTTTTGTTTTTACGTTGAATGGCCGCCTGGTAAAAAATTATTCGAAGGAAACCGGCCTTTCTTCAAACAGTATTTACGCGCTAAAAAGCGACAATAACACGCTGTGGGCTGGTACGGGCCGGGGAATAAATAAATTTAAAATAAACCCGCGTACCGGCGAACTTACAGAAACAGATAATCCTTTTGGCCATGTGGTGGTTGAATGCAACCAGGGCGCCATTACATTGACAGGAGGGAAGGTTTATGTGGGTACAGTGAAGAATATTTTAGTGAGCGATACGACATCGATAAAAAGATTTGTTGAGCCGCCCCGCACGGTAATATCGGCCGTAAAGACTTATTTGGCAGACGACGATGGCGATAAGGTTAGACCGGGTGATACAACGGCTAACCAGGTGGGTTTGCGGCTACCGTATGACAATAGCCACATCACCTTTAATTTTCATGGGATACAAATAAGTGAGTACAAGAAAATTAAGTTTAAATACCGGCTAATTAGTGAACAGGAAAATAAGGGCCAAATGACGAGCTATGAATACGTGGACTACCCCAGCCTGCTGCCCGGCCATTACCTGTTCCTGGTGGAGGCGTTTATACCCGGCGGCCCGCCCGGTAACACAGTAACCTTTTCTTTCGATGTGCTTCCGGCGTTTTATCAAACTTCGTGGTTCAGGGTGGTGGTTGTGTGTTTTTTCCTGCTATTGCTGATAGGGATATACAAATATAAAGTTTACCGGGACGAAAAAAACCGGCAAATAATTGAAGAATTGCGCCTGGCCGAACAGGAATTGGTGCGCCGCCGTACCGCCGAAGATTTTCACGATGATTTGGGCAACAAGCTGACCCGTATAAGTGTACTCACCCATATATTGGATGACAAGGTGGAACACGAAGAAGCGGAGGTGAAAGAAATCATCGGCCAGATACGCTCAAGTGCGTTAGAAATTTATGGGGGTACCAAGGATATTTTGTGGGCGCTTAACCCGGAGAACGATTACCTGGAGGAAGTGATAAATTTTATAGCTCAGTTTGCTAATGAGCTTTTCTCGCACACCAACGTTTCATTTACGATGACGGATAATATTGGCGCGCTGGGTGAAGTAAAGTTACCGATAGGGTTCGGAAGGAATATTATATTGATAGCTAAAGAATTGTTGAATAATATACTCCGGCATGCAGATGCCTTAAATGTAACACTTGTTATAACTTCAAACAGCGATAATATTGCTAAATTTGAATTTAAGGACGATGGCTCCGGTTTTGATGCCAAACAGGCAAAACCGGGCAATGGCCTTAAAAATATCAAAAACCGGGCAAAGAAAATATACGGCGAAATTACCGTGGATACAACGCCCGGCAATGGAACAGTGGTTGAGCTGAAATTCCAGGTATAGGAGGGGAACCAGATGAAGACAATAAGGATAGTTATAATTGAGGATGACGCTATTTTACGAAAGGGCTATGCAACAATTCTTGGAAAGGTTGAAGATTATTCCATCGTCAACACCTATTCTTCGTTTGATGATGCCCGGAAAAGCCTGGAATCGGACGACCCGGATGTTATTTTGCTGGATATTGAATTACCCGGACTTAACGGCATCGACGCCATCCCCATTATAAAAAAAGCCATACCCAAAACGCATATTATTATGCTGACGGTGTACGAGTTTGAAGACCAGATTTTTAATGCCCTGTCCAATGGGGCATCAGGCTACCTTGTAAAAAATACGCCAATGCCCAAGATTATCGATTCCATCCGCGAGGTACGCGATGGCGGCGGCCCCATGAGCGCGCATATAGCCCGCATGGTTATCAAATCATTTCAAAAAAACGATTTATCGCCCTTATCCAAGCGCGAAACCCAAATATTGGAGATGATACGCGATGTAAAAAACCGCAAGCAAATAGCCGACGAGCTTTTCATCGACCCGGAAACGGTAAAGTCGCACCTAAAAAATATCTACGCCAAGCTGCATGTAAATTCAAAATCTGAAGCAATTGAAGCGGCAAGGAAGAACAGGCTGATATGATTCCTGTTTAAGGATATCGTGTAGAGACGCAACACTTGCGCCTCCCGCATGCAAATCCAATTTAATATGACGGGAAACTGGCTTGATGGAGACCCAAGTGTTGTGTCTCTGCGATAAGGAGCTTAAACCTATGCCGCAAACCCCATCCGATAATTTCCTGGTGTAACGCCGAACCGGTTTTTAAACAGGCGGATGAATGAGCTAACACAATCGAACCCGATGATGCTTACAATTTCCTTTACCTCGTAGTTGGTGTTTTTAAGCATATGCTTGGATTGCGACAAGCGCAGCTGCATTAAATACTGGTGCGGCGTGCAATGAAACGTTTGCCTGAAACTGCGGAAAAAATGCGTTTCTGACAGGCAGGCATACCGGCATATCTCGTTCAGCGAAATATCCTTATTGTAGTTGCTTATCATGTAATCTTTGGCGTTATTCAGTCTCCGGAAAAGCTCAACCCTGGTATTGCTTTTCAGCACATTCAGCTGCTCGCTTTTCTGTATTATCTCCTTTTGATAAACGCGGTAAAAATTCAGCAGGCAGTGATACAGATATTCATTCATCAATACATCATCGTTCACGTCGCTGTTGAAAAGGTTTTTTAGATGTACTGAATTAAACAGCATATCGCCTTTAAATGGGTAAAGCGTTTCCGGGAAAAGGGGTAATGTTTCCGTTGGGACATGAAAAGGCTCATCCATTAACTCATTGTCTGTCGAGGTGATGGTGCGATGAAATGAATTCAGGAACGAAGCCGTGTACAGAACAGACATCGTATTAACCGGCGCATCTGAGGCAATTTCGCTGGTAAACGTAGTGCCTTCGTTTATTATCAAAAAGTTTCCCGGGTAAACGGAGATGTTCCGGTTACCGATAGTGTAGCGTTCATCGCCATTGAAGACCATTCGTACAGAAAACTCCTGGCATTCATTAACATATTTAACCTTGCTAATGGTTTCGCTTTGCACTTTATTTTGATTTTGCAGTACCTGTGTCTTTCTCATGATTAATACTTCTTTAATTATTGAAAAAATTGCAGCGTCTTTCCGATTTTTCGGACTTTACTGACCTTCGGACTTGTTCAATCTGAATAGTCTCTTTTCTCAACCAGCATATACTTATTGCCATAGTTGTCGGCAAAAACGGCTTCCAGTCCGTCGGTGGTATATTTTGGCACGTGTACAATTTGAATACCAGCGTTTTTTAACTGGTGAAAATCGCGCAGGCAATTGTCGGTATTAATAATAATCGCTTCTTCCGATTTTTTGCCTGTTGAGGAAGGCGAACATAGCAGGTAGTTATTGCCGTATTTATTCCCTACTAAAACACCGTCTCCGTTCCCGCTTTGTGCTGTCTTATCGCTGTTATAGTTAACAAAGTTCAGGTGCAGGTTTAGAAACCTTGACGCTTCTGCAGGTTTGTTAACGCAAGCCGTTGAATATTTTAATATGCTGCTCATGGTAAAACATATATAATTTTTTCGCTAAAGAAAATATGCTAATCCAACCATTGTTAGCCTATACAAAACTATCCCGGACTATGCGCAAATCAATCCCCCACCACGGGGGATTTTGCTTTTGCCCGTTCACTAAATGGCTCTGAATAAGCAAAATGGCGGTTTTCCCATATCGGCAGGGGGGTATTAATTACAAACTTTACAATAAATTATTAACTGACTTATATGGACAAAAATTCACTTCCGCCCTGAGCCGGGCTGGTGCTCACGGCTCGTTACTCTTCAAAAAAGCAATAAAAACTAACTTATTAAATGACTATGAAACGAAAATTACTTTTAATTTTATGTATAAGCTTAACAGCGCTTGTACAGGCCTTTGCCCAAAACCGAACCATAACTGGAACGGTTACGGGCAAGGATGACAATCTTCCAATACCCGGGGCAAGTGTTACCGTTCCGGGCACCCAGGTGGGTACGCAAACTAACGATTACGGTAAGTTTACCATCAAAGTACCTGCAACAGCAAAATCACTGGCATTCACATTTGTGGGCTATAAGCGCGCCACGGTCGAGATTGGCACTACAGACAATATGACCATAGCGCTGGAAACCAATGCCAGCCAGCTGAAAGAGGTTGTGGTAACCGGCGGCTACGGCATTAAGCAAACAGCACGTTCAAACTCCAACTCGGCACAGGTGGTTACTGCCACCGAACTAAACACTGTTCGTGAACCAAATATCAATAATGCACTGGCGGGTAAAATTGCGGGCGTACAGGTACGCAGCCAATCGGCAGCAGCCCTTGGCCGAAACACCGAGGTAAGGCTTCGTGGTGCATCAGGCTTTGGTGCAGGTGTTGGTGCACTGTATGTTGTTGACGGTACCATCCTGCCAAATGTTGACGACTTGAACCTGGATGACGTTGAAAGCGTAACGGTATTGCAAGGTGCTGCCGCTGCTGCGTTGTTAGGTTCGCAGGGGGCTAACGGCGCTATAGTAATTACTACTGCAAAGGCTAAAAAGAACGGCGGCCTGGGCATCGACTTACGTTTAGGAGCCACCTTCGACAAGGCTTATATTTTGCCAAATTACCAGAACACTTATGGTGGTGGCAACAATCCGTTGTTTACTCAATACGTTTGGAAACAGGGCGACCCGGATCACTGGAAATCTTTAAGCGGCAAGTATTATCCTGATTATTCTGACGATAGCAGCTGGGGACCAAAAATGGTTGGCCAGGAATATATTCCATGGTACGCCTGGTACGCGGGAACAAAGTACACCGGTAAGACCGCCTCATGGACACCGCAGCCCGATAACAACAGGCAGTTTTTCCAGACTGCTCCGTTACTGGATAATAGCGTAACCTTTAACAAGGCCGGCGATGACTATAACGTAAAGTTAAGCTATGGTAACGTTTACCAGAGAGGTATAATTCCAGACCAGGATCTGAAGAAAAATACCCTGAACTTAAACTACAATTACGACCTGAACAAACACCTGTCATTAACAACCAGCATTAATTATACCAATCAAAAATTGCATGGTCTTATTGCTGATAACTATGCAAACCTTGCTACAGGTGGTTTTACGCAGTGGTTTCACCGCGATGTTGATATGGGTATCCTGAAAGAGCTGAGGGGATTGCAGTATGGTCCGGAGCAATATGCCACCTGGAACCATAACGACCCGAATTCATGGAACCCGGATAATCCGACAGCATTTTACGGTGCAAATTATTGGTACAACTACTATACCTTCCAGGACCTGAACCAGGTTCATAATAACCGCGACCGTCTTTACGGAAACATTGCTTTAACGTATAAAGTTAACAACGACTTGAACTTTAGAGTAACTTACCGTAAACAACAGAATACCACATGGAATGAACAGATTACACCCACCGCTTTAGAGATAGGTGCAACACAAACCGGTGTAAAAGCATTTTATGGTACAGCCAATACATATTCAAACCGCGAAAACTTAGAGTTTTTAGCTACCTACCATAAAAAGATAAAGGACTTTACCGTTGATGCTAACTTAGGTACCGACCGTTTTAATACGACACAAAAAATAAACGGCGCTACAACCAATAACGGTTTAACTATACCTGACCTTTATACTATTAATAACAGCCTTGACGCTCCAATTGTTACCAATACCAGGATTACCGAGGCGTATAATGCAATATTAGGCCATGCTGCCGTGAGCTGGAAAGACATAATTTATTTGGACGGTTCGGTACGTAACGACTGGTTCTCCACATTTCCGCAGGATAAAAATGACGTGCTATCGAAATCATTCGGTTTATCATTCGTATTCAGCGACTTGATGAAGAGCCAGGAAAAATGGTTGAGCTACGGTAAATTACGCGCTACCTACGGGCAGATTCCAAAGGCGTTAGGTTTCGGAAACGAGGATTTCGGCGCTTACCGCTACCCGGGTGCTTCGTATGGCGTAAACGCTCAGAAATTTAATGGTCAGTTAATAATGACTACTCCTGATCAAAGCGTTGACCCTAAAATTCATGGCTCTACGGTAACACAGAAAGAGCTTGGTTTGGATCTCCGCTTTCTGAATGATCGTTTTGGTATATCCGGTACCTATTGGACAGGTTCTGAAATTGCCATTCCGTTCGCTATCACTGTTAATGGCGCATCGGGTGTAAACTCAATTCTTACAAACTTCGGCGATGTTGAGAAAAAAGGCTTCGACCTTAACGTCAACGCCTATCCGGTAAGAGTTCCGAATTTCTCATGGCAGGTTACGCTTGCGTATTCAAACCTGCTGGAAGACAAGGTTGTTGAAATAAGCAATAAATACAACGTACAGCAAATTGTTGTTGCCAATAACGCATTTACGGGGGTGCCGTTCCTGGTACAAAAAGCGGGTCATGCATGGGGGCAAATATTCGGTGCGGGTATCCTGCGTAATTCGTCAGGAATACCGATCCTTGATGCCGGTGGTTTTTATCAGCGTAACCCAAGCGTGTACTACGGCAGCGCCCTTCCAAAACATACAGGAGGTATTCAAAACACATTCACCTTGTATAAGGACTTCTCGCTTAACGTAAATATCGACTACCAATTCGGAGGCAAGTTTGCCTCGCTTACTGATGCCTTCGGTTCGTTCTCAGGTACGACAGCGCGTACCGGAGCCCTTAACGACAAGGGTAACCCGGTACGCGACGCAGTTGCCGACGGTGGCGGTATTCACCAGGTGGGAGTTGATAAAGACGGTAAACCTGTTAGCATGTATGTAAGCGCTTATGACTATTACCACAACAACTTTAACAACGGTACGGAAGATGAATTTGTTTACGACCTGACTTTTATCAAAATGCGTGAGATAGGCTTATCATACCGCATTCCTGTTAAAAAGCTTGGTTTGGGCAATATTATCAAAAACGCCACTTTCCAGGTACAGGCGCACGATTTATGGTTGATTTACGCAAAGACCAGGGATTTCGACCCGTCGCAGATAAGCGCGGTACAGGGCGAGCAGGCGCAATTGCCGGGAACCAGGGGCTTTGGCTTTAACCTGAGAGTTGGTTTCTGATGTGCTGATAAACGAAGTTTTAACTAAAAATATTAAAAAATATGAAAAAGATATATATAGGCATGCTTACCACCCTGTTGTTATGGGGAGCGGAAAGTTGCAAAAAACCGAGCGATTTTGGCACGACCAATGTTGACCCGACAGCCGTTAGGAATCCTATTGTGCCTGCATTGCTGGCAAGTGTTGAAAATGATGTCCCAAACTACGTTTCTACAAGTGCGTACGCAATTGGCGGGGGGCTGTTCGCGCAGTATTTTTCAGAAACGCAGTATCCGGGCGTTTCGTTATATGCAGCGCCTGTTGTAAATTTCACAGGCAATTTTAATGGCGATTTAGAGGATTGCCAGAATGTCATTAACCTTAATCAAAGCAAAAACTCGGTTGCTGTTGCCATAATAATGCAGCAATATATTTACTGGGTGCTCACAGATATGTTTGGCGATTTGCCTTACAGCCAGGCACTGCAGGGCCTGAAGGCGATTACACCCGCTTATGATAAGCAGGAGGACATTTACAAAGGCATACTTGCTAAAACTGCGTCTGCTGTGGCCTCAATGGATGGCGGCGCTGTGCCGGGCGACCTGTTCTATGGTGGTGATGCCGCTTCGTGGAAAAGAGCCGGCAACTCGCTGATTATGCTTGCGGCAATACAATTATCGAAGAAGGTGCCCGGGGCAAGCGACTATGCCGCTACAGCATTTAAAGCTGCTTTGGCAGCAGGCCCAATTACTACCAATGCACAGAACTTTGCGCTTAACTTTCCGGGTGGCTCATTTAAATCGCCCTGGTGGAACCTGTACAATGGCAGAACTGACTTTGCCGAAAGTAAAACCATGACGGATTACCTAAAGAGCACTAACGATGCCAGGAAACTGCTGACCGGCGGCTCGTTTAGCGACCCTGCTTTAACCGCGGGAGGTACCGTGTCTTCAGACGATGGTGTTCCTTACGGCGTTAGTCGTACCGATGCTAATAATTACATAGCAGCAAATGCTGATTGGGCGCTTGTTTTACGTGCTGACAAACGTGCGGAAAGTTCAACCGTTAACGTTATCACAGCTGCCGAAGTCACCCTGGCTACAGCCGAGGCTATCAACATTGGCTGGGTAACCGGTGATTTGGTTGGTACTTATCAGCAGGGCGTTTGGCTATCGTTTGACCAATGGGGCGTTGGTGCACCGTCAACAGCTTATCTTAACAACGCTAACGTTGCAGTTACCGCCACTCCGGGCGATGCAAATGCAAAAAACATAGCTGTACAGCAATGGGTATCTGCTTATCCCGATGGGCACCTGGGCTGGAATATTTGGCGTAAAACAGGCTTCCCTGTGCTTACACCGGCACCGGCAGCAACAAACAGCTCTAAACGAATAGTAAGGAGAATATTGTATGCCACAACCGAACAGCAAACCAATCCGAATGTTAACGCAGCTATTGCCAGGGAGGTGGGTTATGCCCCGGGAACTGATTCGCAGGACAACGCCGTTTGGTGGGATGTGATAGGCGCCGCACTGCATCCGTAGTAGGGAGTTAAAATGATTACAAAACTAGCATGGCACAAGGCCCGTACGGTCGGCCATGGTAGTTTATAAAACTTAAATTCATAAAAAATGAAAAATAAATTTTTACAATATACGCTCCTTGGCCTCTCGCTGATGTTTCTTTTCAGCGCCTGCCGTAAGGACTCGTTCAAAGGAACGGAAACAAAGGAGTCGGGCAAGACATTTGTTTATATCGAACAGGCACAAACCAGGAATCAATTCTTTGATGTGTTTACCGATATAAAACCTGTATTGATGTTCACTGTTCGCCGCGATGCAGCAAGCAAAGCCGATCTGCAAAAAGCGGTAACGATAACACTGAAAGCGCAAGACCAGGATTATATTACCGGTAAAGGCGCCGCTTACACTTTGTTGCCCTCAAGCATCTACACCCTAAACAACACCGAGCCGGGCGTATCAATAGCGGCAAACGGCGATTTAACGCTTAATTTCGCAAGTGGCGACTTTGCAAAAAATGTTACCTTTAATGTTGATGGCAGCAAAGTCGACCTTGCTAAACAGTATGCCGTAGGTTATGTGATAGGAAACTTTGGCGGATTTACAAAACAGCACACCGCTTCAGGCACAGCGCAGGATACTATATTTTCAACCATTGCTATTAAGAATAAATATGATGGAAACTACGATGTAACAGGAAGCTATACAGATGCCAACATTCCTGCTGCTACCGGTGTTTATCCTTATAACGTAAACTTCGAGACCATTTCGGCATCGGCTAATGATGTTTATAACGTAACGCTGGGCGATTACGGCTTTAAGTTTAACGTTGGCGATGGCACCCAAAGTGCTTATGGCAGCTTCTCGCCTGAATTTACTTTTGATCCGGTAACCAACGTTATCACTTCAGTTGTAAACGCTTACGGACAAGGATCAGGCAGTCACAAACGGTCGGCCAAACTCGACCCAAGCGGCGTAAATGCCTATGACCCCGGTACAAAAACTGTCAAGGTTAAATACATAATGGTGAGCGATGGCGCAGATAGATGCCACTTTGATGAAACCTACACCTACAAAGGGCCGAGATAATAGCAACGGACTTAATTTATATATAGCAAAGCCGCCATATTTAATGGCGGCTTTGTTATTATACGAAACCGCTAACCCACGGTAGCAGAAAAGAAGAACAGTATGGGTGTTAATTAACTACTCTTTCCGCAATCATAAATACCGGCAGCGAGCCAAGGTTTAATATCCTGTCGTGAAAGTTTTTAATATTAAACTTAGCACATTCACGTTTTTTTACCTGTTCTTTCCACTGCATTATTTGGCCGGCGCCATATTTATAGGTAATACATTGTGCGGGCCAGCGTTTTACCCTGGCAATTTCGCGCATGGCTATATCATCCTGGTTTTTAATATTCTTCTTCCAGAAAGCAAGCGCCTGCGCATCTGTCCAGCCATAGTAATTTAGGCCTATATCCATTGGCACACGTACGGAGCGCACAATATCCCATTCCCATTTCCCCAGTTCGTCATAAGGGGTTTTATACACGCCAAGGTCTTTACCCATTTCTTCCACGTAAGCCCCCCAGCCCTCCTCGAGGCCTAGAAAGTAAAATAGTTGCTGCACGTCCGTTTGTTTTACAGCGGCGTTAATGCACGATTTATAATGATGCCCCGGCACGGCCTCGTGAATAAACAACCAGTCTACCTGCCGCTTGTTGTAAGGTTTGCCAAACTGATTATAGTAAAACACATTCCCATCGTAATAGCCGGGTGTTTGAGCTAGTTGCTGATTAGCACCCTGTTCAATTTTTAAGGGTTGAATTTTATGAGGATTAAATACATTACCCATATTGCTATAGATAACTGCCCTGGTATACTCAAAAGCCTTCAACACATCAGCGGGGTCGTTTATAAAAAACGATTTATCATTAAGATGGCGATAAAACTCGTCTTCAGTTAAACCGCTTTGTTTGCGGATGGCTTCTATATGGCTCTTAACTCTCTCCACTTCGCTAAGTCCGAATTTGTATATTTCATCGGGCGTAACATTAGCGCTTAGCCAGTTCTTTAAAAAATACGCATACCAGGCTTTCCCGCTAGGTACAGTGTAGACCCCGTTGGCGGATATTTCTTTTGGTGGATTAGCGGCCCATTGCTTCTCAAGCGAAAGCCTTTCCAGGTTAAGGTCGGTTTCGTAGGCTATCAGTTCATAATCTGCCTTTTGAGACTCGTTTAAGTTTTTTGCCGAAAAATTTTTCAATGACGATTTTACCGACTCAAAAAATGTCGTTTGTTTTCTGATATCGGCCGCGTTGCCAATTTGTTTAAGGTTGGTAACGTAGCTCATATCCGTTGCCGGTATTTTGAGGGATGAATATCCTTTCACAAAGCTCGCGGTAAATTGATTAAACGATGGTTGGGGCCTAAAAGAGCAGGCAAGCAGCAGGAAGGCAGATAAACAAATAATCTTAAATCTCATATAGCCGGCAGGTTGAATTTATTATTGGAGTGCCCGGAGGCATGCTTGTTACGTTGTTGCACCTATTATTTGCGGCAATTAAAACCTATGTAAATTAACTAACTAAATCGGGCATTAAAATCACCCTAAAGACGGTATTTTACAAGTTTCGTCATTCGCCGTGAGGCGATTTCCAGCGTTCCTCTCCAAACATTTAACAAACATTAGCAAAGGGCCGTTAATAAAAGTTAAATAGCGGCGGCCGGCAAAATAAACCGGGCGATTATGGGTTTTGAGGAAAATAATTTAACACACATCACAAAACTTTAATCATTATGAAAATCTTAACAAAAATTTTTATGGCGGCATTTTTTGCTGCCGCGTTGCTGTTTACAACAGCCGTTAATGCGCAGAATACGCCGACAAACACCTTCGGCCTAAACCTGGGTCTTGAAAGCGGCTTAACCACCGGGCATATTCAAAGCTCCTCCAACGCATACGCAGGCGCCACGGCTACTTTGCAGTATGGCCTTTCTAAAAATTTTGCTTTGACCCTAACATCCGGATATTACGAATTTTTCCCTAAGGCATACCGCAGTGCTATGGGTATGGTGCCGGTAAAGCTGGGCCTGAAATATTTTGTAACACCGCATTTTTATTTATTTGGAGAAGCCGGGGCGGGCATCGAGCTGCAAAAGTATAACGAAATTACAGGGCTCCAGGATGGTACGCCACCAGGCACACGATTCCTGTTCTCGACCGGGGTAGGTTATACCGTCAATTCATGGGACTTTAACCTTCGCTATGAAAACTTTAGCGGCCCAAACAAGGCTGTTCCCGGTGTGCCGAATGGTTATGGATTGGTAGGTTTGCATACAGCCTACAAGCTTAAGCTTTGAGCATGTACGATGGGGGCGCAAAATGACGCATGTTTGATTGTCACGTGTATAGATGTGAAATTAAATTATAGCTAAATTTGTGTAATCCCCAATTCTACCAATATGAAGCAAAAATTTCACTATGCTACCGTAAGCGAGGCTATCGATCAATTACAAGAACAAGGTTATACGCTCGAATTCAGCCTGAAGCAAAATCATTTTGTTGCCGGTGATAAGGAGTATCCTGCCGAAAAGTTTGAGATAACCGACCTTTATCGTTATGAGGGCTCGTCTGACCCGGGCGACGAGGCCGTGGTTTATGCCCTTGCGTCAGCATCAGGAGTAAAAGGAACATTGGTTACCGGCTACGGAGTTTCAACCGACGAACTGTCGGACGAAGTTTTAAAGCAACTGCATTATAAATATCAGCAAAGCCAGGAGTAACGTGGAACCAACTATTACTTATCTTATCGCCAAATCCGAAACGGATTATGAAACCGGTAAGGCGCTGTTCCAGGAATATGCGCAATCGCTGACGGTCGACCTTTGTTTCCAAAATTTTTCGACAGAGCTTGAAACGATCGCAGACCAATACAATCTGCCGGCAGGAGGTTTATATCTCGCATTTTACAACGGGCTGCCTGCAGGTTGTGCAGCCATACGGAAACTTGACGATGAAACCGCTGAGCTTAAACGCATGTTTGTAAAAGATGACTACCGGGGCCATAAAATTGGCGTAAAGCTTTTACAGCTGGCTATTGATTTGGCTAAGCAGCTTGGCTACAATAAACTAAGGCTAGATACGCTTGTGGATATGGTTAAAGCGCAGCAGTTGTACAAATCGTTTGGATTTTATGAGATCCCTGCCTATCGGTTCAACCCGCTTGGCGGGACGATTTATATGGAAAAGAAATTATAACCCGATAAAACGGGATTATATATTACCAGGTGTCGGTAACCCAACACCTGGTAATAATTTTGAACAACCGCCGTGCGCATATATCGGTCCCCGTGCTTCAACTCGGCCTGGTTGTAATAATAATCGCCACTGCTAATACCTCAATACGATAAAGCCGGTTTTATGCCTGGTTTCGTTGCCATCCTTATAATCAAGCGAGTAAAAATAAGTGCCTGCCGGTTGCAGCTTACCGTTGATGTTTGACTGTCCGTCAAATACCTTGCTCCGGTTATCGTAGCCTTTTACCCGGTAAACCAACTGACCGCTGCGATTCATAATCTGTAGGGTATTGTCCGGGTAATTAATAATGCCATTTATTATGAGCACATCATTATCTCCGTCGCCGTTGGGCGACAGGCCCTGGCGGACGGCAACCCCGCTGTTGGTTTGCGCAATTGCCGGGTTGTCAACATATTCTGCAGCCATGCCGGCGGCAGCCCTTGTGGCGGTTATCACATACGTTCTGGTGGTTGCCCCATCCTGGGCGGTGCACACGATGGTAATTGTATTATCACCGACGGCTAGTGGTATTGATTGTGATGCCGTACCTGATGCAACCGATTGTCCGTTTACCGTTATGGTCGCATTGGCATCTACATGGGTTGCTGTAACTGTCAGGCTC